>WNGL01016717.1_pt1 | contig 15164 bp, 28 predicted proteins | sample 5400591 | NCBI WGS metagenome assembly WNGL01 (sample SAMN13153377, study PRJNA577476) | soil metagenome | isolation source: 80 cm soil or saprolite under Garry oak tree replicate 1 | place: USA:California | collected 2016-06-15
GAGAGGCTTTGACTTTATCGCGAAGAGATTTAATTTCAAGCTGTTGAATTCTCTCTGGAAAATAATGGTTTATAAAGGCGCGGAGCGATGCAGTTTTGTTGTCGTAGTCAAGAACCCGTACTTTGTATCCAGCTGCGATTAGGGAAAGTAGAAGGGTAGTTTTCCCGGTTGAAGAGTCGCCCTCGACTAGGGCCTTTACAAGTTCGGTCATAGATATTCTGGGGTTATAACGTTTATTTCTGGCATCTTAAATACCACGAAAGCGTTCTGCCCCCCTTCTCGCCAGCTATGAGTTCGCCCTAGGTTTTCTGCAATCTCCCTCGCTTTAGTAATGTCGTTGAATACCCCTACAATTCCAGATGATACTCCGCATTCGATACAACCTATATTTACTACAATATAAAGATCTGTCATTTCCGCTCCTCCAGTGGGTTCCAAAGGTGTTTCACAAAGTCATTTTCAAGGTACGCTTCACGTACACGGGGGTCCGCCCCACAGACTTTTCTCAGTGGGCACCCATGGGCATTTCCAAATGGGTCTGATGAACGATATTTCGAGCACGAAGTGTCGTTCATCGGCCAACCCGCCCGCTCTGCACTATCCCGGTAGGAGCCAACCCACCATTTTGTATCTGCGATCCACTCGTTAAGTTGTTCACGAGTTCTATACGTAAACCCTCGCTCGAACCGAGTTGAGCCAACGAGGATTTGAGCCGCGTCAATCATAACACCTTTAACCTGGGTGTTGTACACTACCTGTCCAACAACAGAATAGGCGGACATTTGGTTATCGGGGTTAAACCCCTCAAAATAATAACTACCGAGAGAGCCTTTGGTTGTCTTTTGGTCTTGAATATAGGTATGCCCGGAGAACTCGACAATACGGTCTAGGTGTACAATTAGGATATTTTGTTCATCAAGTTGCATCCGGGTCGCGAGTTCGACGGCGGGTGTTCCATCAGAAAGCGTGACCGTTTTACAGGGATCATCTTCGTAGTTATCAAGATACCAAATTATTGAACGTATAAGATTTTCACGGGTTTTTACAGTATCGGCGAAAGGCCATGGCCAAGAGGCTTCGAGAGCGTAACGTACCGATTCTCTCATTGCCTCTCTGTGAGAGGCTTTATCCTCAGCTATTCCAGCTTTAAGACTATGATATATTTCGAGCGCCTTGGCATAAATTCCACCAAATTTTATGTGTACATTTTCGCCCTTAGGGCGCCAACCCTCCAACATAAACCGTTTGTATTTTGTGGGGCAATCTTTGAGCCAGTTTAATGAGACGGTATCCCAGGCCCATTGTCGGCCGGTGGAGTCGAAGGGACTTTCGATTTTGGGCATTGTGCTTCCTTTTGCCTAAGTCGTTCCAGATCGACGCGACGAAGTAGACCCTCTAACCGAACTTCGTGGTTATCCGGGTAAAAGTGCGCGAATCGGCTCACAGCCCCAACTCCTTTAAGTTTATTCTTTTATATTTTCTCTTTCTTATAATCCTTACGTCTACCGTCCCATCCCCTGCGGTCCATTGTTTCACAACTACGTAGTCTTCTCTCTCTTTTTCGGTCATAGGCCAAGCTCCGCCAGATCAATTATCTCAGTAAGTAACTTTGATGATCCGGCGTCTTTTTTTCCTGATTTAAATTGAGCACGGCGGGCTCGATAGTATTCGATAACATCGTCGATGTTTTCGCGAGTAAGATTGAGTGGATCGAGGTCGAAGACCTCTTGGATGGATAGTTTGGGCATAGGAGATTCCTTTTCGATTAGTACCGTTTTGCTTCGCTCTCCAAAGGAGGCGGGTCGATCTTTGCAATCTTTTTTATTAGTGCTTCAGCAACTGCTTTTTGAACTCCATTAGGTGTCCATGTTTCTGCTTCCTGTTCTATAAACTCGATTATAGCTTTTCTACACGCAAACCAACTATCCATTTTTAACTGCTCCTTTTTTAAAGACATCGTTCCGTGGGTTCGTATCCTGCGAATTTGAATAGCGGCTACAGATTTACCCATATTGGCCGCTATTAAACTCCAGGATTTACCCTCTCTTAATTTTTGGTCTAGGTAGCTATCTTCGCCTTCCGACCAATTCTGTTCAGCAAAGTATCCTTTGGCGAAACGACCTTTAGGGTCTCTCGTAGAACGATTCTCCATAGGAAACTGCTCCTATAATTTCTTTTTTGCTTCGATCCTCTATCTCTCGTATGTGCTTTCGCACAAGCGTTCGCACTACCTTGCTCGCACCGAGCCGAGGATGAAGTTCCCGCAGCCGTGCGAAGTCACCGTCGTATAAAACCATAGTAACTTTTTGAAGAGGGGAGTCTTCTTTACGTCTCACGCTGAGGCCTCCTCACTATCCATAGTTCACACTCGTTGGTAGGACTCGGGACGAGACTAAGCACCTCTAGAGCCTCGTCGCTGAGTTCTTGGCGGGTCGCGTAAAGTTTTTGCCGGAGTCGTTCAACTGAGGAGGTTTCTACTATTATTCCGTGCGGGGATGCAAGAGCAGCGTAGAGAAGCTCTATCACTTCTTTGCCTTTTGTCGGCCTTTAGCGGTGGTCTTCGGCCCACGCATGAGCCCAACCTTGTTTAAGGTGCCGTATACGGCACCGGGGTTATTGGGATATTGGCGTTTTAGCTTCGCCTCGACGTCGGCGACTTTTGATCCTTTAGGCATTTTTAGCCCCTATTAAGTCGTTTGTATCGTCCATTAACTCATATATTCTCCACACAGATGGGCGCCCTGTTCTCATAGATAGAGCCATATCAAGGGTTGTAGTATCTACTCCGGAAGATTCATGCTCCGGGCAGATATAAACAAACCCGAGTGTATCGAATCTCTCTTTTATCGATTTGAAATCGAAAACTAGTGCCATTTTCGTGCTCCTGTGGGTTAACCTTTCACACAAACTACCTGCTTTAATGTATGAACGACCTCAACAAGGTCGTTCTGTGCCGCCATCACAGCGTCGATATCTTTATAGGCACCGGGTGTCTCGTCAATCACATCTTCATCCTTTCGGCATTCTACGCCGACAGTCGCCGCCTTATGATCGTCCAGCGTAAAGGACTTTTTGGCGGCCCTCCGGCTCATCTTTCGACCAGCACCATGTGAGCAGCTTTGAAAGCTGTCAGGATTGCCCTTGCCGCGTACGATAAAGCTGCAAGCCCCCATTGATCCAGGAATAATTCCAAGGTCGCCTTCGCGCGCGCGCACCGCCCCCTTACGTGTTACAAGTACGTTCTGCCCAAAGTGGTTTTCACGGGCGACATAATTATGATGACAGTTTATGGCCTCGCGATCGTACAGAATGTCTAGTCCAATGGCTTTAGCGAGGCCAACAAGCGTTCCTGCGAGCATAACACGGCGGTTTGCCGATGCGTAGTCTTGCGCCCATCCTACTGCCTCAATATAATCATCAAAGTCTTGTGTATTTTCTGGTAGGTAAGCGAGATCAGCGTCAGGCAAACTCACGAACCAACGGCGCATGTGCTCTTTGGCCCGTTCAATAAAATAACTTCCGATCGCATTCCCGATGCCGCGGCTACCAGAATGTAGCATGACCCATACGTGGCTCTCTTCGTCAAGACAGATTTCTATGAAGTGGTTTCCAGTGCCGAGCGTTCCGAGATGGTTGGGAGCCCGCTGCGCCGCTCTCTCGAGCTTCGGGTGCTTCTCGGTAATACACCTTAGTTCTGAGTATCCGTCATATTTCAGCTTTGGTACATCATCGTGGGCCCATGCGCCCTTATCATTGATGCCGCCATTGTCGGTTCTTCCGTGTGGTATTGTGGCCTCGATGGTTGATCGAATACTAGCCAAATTATCCGGAAGATCACTTGCGGTCAGTGTTAGCCTTGCGGCAACCATACCACAGCCAATATCTACACCAACCGCGGCTGGAATTATCGCACCTTTTGTAGCAATTACGGAGCCTACAGTCGATCCCTTACCCCAATGTACGTCAGGCATAACTGCAATATGCTTAAATACGAAGGGCAGCGAAGCGGTATTCCTCAATTGTTCCCGCGCCATCTCCTCAACAGGAACGCCACGTACCCACGCTTTGACGGGTACGTGACCCATCTCTATCACATCATAGGGCATTTAAAGCTCCAAAAAGGAGGGCCGAAGCCCTCAAGTTTTGGGAGGAGGCCGCAGCCGGCCAGACTCACCACTAAAGTAGGTGACACGGTGTTCCTTTGAAAGAGCCCTTAGGCTGCCGCCACACAAAGGAACGCCCGGCGGACTAGGCAGCTTCGGCGAGAGCTTCCTTGGCGGCCTCTTCCTGACCACGGACGATCTGTCGAGCAAGCCGCATAGTGGCTTCGCCCTTCGGACCGGCAAGATGACGGCGAGCAGCGTCGTTAACGGCTTCGGTCGTGGCTTTAAGGCCCTTGGCTCGTAGCTGTACCCGGACCTTATCGCGGGCAAGTTTCATTGCTTCACGCCCTATCGGGTCGAGACTTGGGCCGCGCCCGCCGCCAGAGCGAACACCAAAAACATAGGTCGTGGCGTAAGCGTCGACTTTGGCTTGCGCCTCGGCGATTTTATCCTCCGGCAGGGGCACGCCCTTTTCGAGCCTAAACTCTTTTACCCACTTCGCGGCCTGGTTATTTCGGACGTTCTCGCAGAACGTCTGTGCTACGCTCGCGTGAATATTCTCGGTTATAGGTTGCCCCACGTCCAACCACGCCGGGATTGGTACGGTGAACGGACGCCCGCAAATGGTGATTTGTTCGGTTGCCATTGTAAACGACTCCTTTGTTTGATGTACTGAATTGTACAAGCCTTAATATAAGCGCGATCCCATGGGATGTCTAGTTAAATTTCGTAGGAATTGGAAATTTCGTCGTGCGTGGCAACGATTTTTTCGGCCAATCTTGTTAGATTAGGAAATTGATCCAAGATCTTCGTTACAACTTTACGTTGACATTCGGCGGAAATATCATATATTGATTTTCCCCTTTTAGCTAGAGCTGCATCAAGTATCGATACTGCTATGCCCTCAGCTTCTTTCTTTATTAAAGCTTGTCTATCCATGGGATGGCTCCGTTTGTGGAATGTGGATTGAACCATATCCGGCCCCCAATGTCAACACTTTTTTTCAGGGTGCAATAGGGCTACAAGCCTCTCTCGAACAGCGGCAATCGTTGTTTCTGTAGCCTCACAGGCTAAACCACCAACAATAAGACCGCTATCGTATAACTCAAAACTGTAGAAATTATCATCAAGTGCATCCTCCCCTATATGTACTCGAATGTTCCCTTTCCTTACTTCCAGTTCCGCTTTCATTTTAGATCTCCTAAGTTAATAACGTTTAGCACGCGTTTCGCGCGAGTCTCGATTACGTATCGGATGTTGAGTTCTTGGTTGAGTTCCTCCTTCGTTATTGCGTACCGGGACGGGATTCGCCAGGGGTCCAGGTGATACGTAGTGTCCCACTCAAGCCCTTTCGCTTTATGTCCGCTGATTAATTGAATTGTTCCTCCTGCAGCAAAAAGGTGATTAGCATATCCGATAGCGGCGCTAAGATTTGGTCCTTGCCCGGCGAAAACTCTAAGGCACTCAAATTTATCTGCAGTGCTTGCGGGATATCTCGCCTTCGCGAGCGCTTCGGCTTCGGCGCGATTGATTGCATCGAACACCTGTGTTGTAGTTAGGGACTCGGGGCCGAGCTTCTTTAGACTACGCAATAGATTAGGCCCAATATCAGAGCCCACAAGCTTGCCCCCGCGCCCATCGCGAATAAGTCGTACCGCCAGTGAGAATAGCGGGGCATTGTTACGGCAGATAATAGTAGAGCCATCGATGATATTATCAGTAGTCCAAGAGCTAAGTTCATTTACTTCTCCCTCGATGGCCCATTCGGGATAGCTAAAAGTGGGTACATGGGATCGTGCTCTATGAACGATGGAGCGAGGGCAGCGAAAGCTAATGCTGAGCCCTCTAGTTTCCATTGAATATCCACTGCGTAAAGCTTCCATCCCTTGTTGCATGGCCCCTCTAAATGCATATATACTTTGCCAAGGGTCCCCCACGGCGATAATTCGTCCACAAGCAAGGTGCTCCAGCATGGCGTGATTAATCGGTGAGAGGTCTTGGGCTTCATCAACCATGACAAGGGGAAACTGAGGCCATGTTCCTCCAAACAATGTGGGCATATAAATCTGATCGTCAAAGTCGATTGTTCCACTGTATGCTACCTTAATTGATTTAGTGAGTAGAGCATCAAGTAGATGCGTTTGGAGCCAGGTAGGCTCTTCGTCGAAAGGGTCATCTCGTACCAATGGATTAACACCTTCGAACCGTCCTGAAGGAATATAACCTGTGACTTTAGCGAGCCGCGCTGCAGCGAGTATTTCTGAAAAGCTTTCATACGCTTCGCTCTTTTCTGCTCTGCCCAATTCGTTGATCAACCCTTTCAGGATCGTATAAGATTTCTTAGTGTCGATTGTCAGTCGGCGGCCGATTTGGTTTGACCATGCTCTGTGTCCGAGGGCATTAAAGGTTCTACAATCGACGTGCGAGGGCATTCGCTCTGCGGCTTCATCTCGATTACGTTTATTAAAGACGAGATACAAAATAGGAGTTCGGTCACAGACCGTTCCAACTCGCTCGATGGTTGTGGTTTTGGCGGTACCTGCTAGGGCGTTGACAAGTAAGTTCTCCTTTCGAGTAAGAGCGAAATCTATGATGTCAGCTTGCTCAGGGGTATTTGGTGGATCGAATATCATTTCACTCCTCCATCAAGGCGACCCGATCCTCGATATACTCTTCAACCTCCGCGAGAGCCTCACGTGGGTTGTTGCTGCTGGCGATCATTGCAGCAAGAGCTGCTGAGAGCACTGTCACTACTTGGTTTGTGTTTGTGAAGGTAAAGAATGGTATAAACGATATAAACTTTATAGTAAGCGCCGCCGTTTCCTCGCTCTTTGGGTCGTCTGTTAAACAACTCATAGATCAAGCTCCTCTAGGTTAAGGGAGGAAACCAAGACTCTTGTATTTCAACTCTGTTTGGGTTTGTTGCTTGTATTATTGCGCAAAGCTCCCGCGCCGAGTTGAAAACGGCAACATTTCCGCTCCGTAGGACGAGGAACGAAACTACCTCGTTTCCGTACCGGCGGGAGAGTGCCTCTTGTTCATCGACAGTCATTTCCCACTGCCGGCGTTCCGCCGCTTCGCGGGCTTTCCGAAGAGCGTCGATTAGTTGCTCAAAGTGGGCACCCTCGGTGTCTATGCAGTATAGCTTTGCTGTTTTCATAATAAATCTAACCACTTTACTCCTGGAACACACATACTTATTAGAATTTGGGCTATATCTTCTGCAAACTCTGTTAATACTTTATCACTGTCTGCTGCTACAGCAGCAGCATTGACAGCAGCATTTACAGCGGAAGCAATATTAGCGGTCCTAACTGCTGCTTTAGCGGCATCGGCAGCATTGAAGGCAGCATTAGCGGCCATAGCGGCCATAGCGGCCACAGCTCTAGCTTCTTTTAGATCTCTTGCTTGTTCACAAGCATCTGCTTCTTTGTTTAGACTTTCTTTTCTTAATAGTGGGGGTAAGTATTTGTTGATAACAAGTAATGTTACTCGTGCAGTAAACTCTACTTCATCTAGTACTTCATAGGTTCCAAGTTGTAGTATTGATAGTTTTCTAAGCCCTTTAGTCCTGGCTTTGTTTTCAATAAAACTGTCATTGAGCACGATTTTGGCGACTCTAACTGATTGTGCCACACACTTATCTGGATTATCTCCATGAGGTAAACCTAATGCGTAGCAGACAGCAGCCTCAACACACATTCGACCCGGGATAGGTTCACCTAATCCTGATATTAAGCCTGCATCGACTGTAGCTATAATTTTCCGCGCTATTTCTTGTGTTATTGTGTTCATTTCCATTTTCTCCAGTTCAAGGTTGCAAAATCTTCTCGGGCTGAAGCGATCGCCCGTGGGCCGAGTGCGCAAGCATGGCGGCAAGCGTTGCGTTCCGCAGCGTCTTTTTCAGATGCCTCTGTAATGGGCTCGTACCAGACGTTATCCCGTGTGTCGGAGCCCCCAAGGCACAAGGGAACGCGGTGATCGCGCTCGAATCCGGCACGGGGGGCGAGACCGCCGTATGTTACTTTATTTGGCCGCTGTTGGCATGCTACGATCCCATAGGACTGTTCCATCGTAACAAACCCAAGCGACAGTCCGGTCACGAGGGCTCCGAATTTCCACATAGTGGAGCGGGAACGAATCGGCGATTTTTGTTTCAACATAGAGCTTCGCCTCTGCAAAGGTTGGGAAAGCGTTCATGGGGCATAGGAGCAGCCAAACCTCGAATGGTTCGCCGAGGCCGACCGGCGGGGTCGAGTCGTCACGAAGTCCCATTGTCCTCTCCAAAGTCTGGGGTTAGTGGGGGTCGACCTCCTTCGTTGGGAACTGGATCGTCGCCTTTCAGGTATTTGCCTTTCATGGCAAGTTTTATTTCGTCGGGCTCTAGTCGGCCGATACGCTTTGCCGAGTCTTTGACCCACTGGCGGGTTGCTTCATCGGGTATACGGGCGGGCATGGCCTGGCCTTCTTCGATGGTGCGCTGCACCTCTACAGCTTCGCCGTTTAGATCCTTTATCGTAAGGATCGAAGATCGTCGGGGCTCAATAATCACAGTTGTTGGTCGTTCCTTCGGCACCCGTATAATCAAGGTGTCGAGTTTGGACCCGCCTACTCGATCGTGTCGTTCGCGCCAGTTCAAGCGGTCGATCCGGCGGCACGCGTTGGCGGAATGCTGCCACGTTTTTGCCCGTGCTTCCGTTGGAAACTCAAGTATGAGCCCGCCACGAGCGAACGCGTCTAAGAGGATGTTGTAATGTTCGGTGTATGCAGTGGTGGATTTGATCGCGCCCATGAGGGAACCTCCATTCGTGGGGATCGTACCACATGTGCGCCGATGTGTCAACATGTTTTTACAGGTGTAACATTAGCGTTGTGCGGGACCAAGCGGGGCCTGAAGGGTAGAGACATCGGTTTTACCCCCTTCCCGTGTGTGTGTTGGTGTGTGAAAAAAATTTATAAAAAAAAAAAAAAAAAAATAAAAATACTCCCCCCTCAGGCGATTTGGAAAGGGGTCAAATCGATGTTGCTTAAAGCACTACGCCCCGCTTGGTAACGGCGCCGACTAGAGTGTAACGCCGTTACCTGATTGGAGATAGTTGTACATAACAAGCGGTGGGGTATGGGGGCGGGATTTTATCCCCGCACCATATCACTAAAGCATCCGCACCGCGTATCCGTATGCCCGCAACCGTACCCAAGCCTCCGACCGGAGGAACTGTGCCATCCGTACTCGGTCGTACACCCGGATCACCGAGCCATCTAAAGTGTCATAGATTGCGTACATCATTCGGCCTCCATCCGGTCACGCACCACGTTCCTCGCGGCGATCAGAATCTTCGGGTTGGCTACCAATCGAGCCGCCACGAGCTCAAGAATCTGCGCCGTGGTGTAACTCGACACCTTGCGGTTAACCACGCCCTCGATCTTGCATAGTCCCGCGCGGATTTGGGATTGGACCTGACCCAGAGCAATCCTCCGAGCTTCACCCTCGACCGGATCGAGGCGGGGACTGCGTTCGCCGTTGACCCTAAGTTCGCCTGAGTACAGCGCCGCGAGCTTACGTTCGGCGAGCACCTTAGACTTGTTGACATAATCATCCTCGTCCTTGGTCATTGCCGCGTGAGCGTCGGCGAGCATCTGCCGAATACCGAATGCCCAGATATGCTCGTTAACTTCGGGGCTGAACTTCCCGCGATCGACCTCGATCTTAATCCCTTTACCGATTGAGATTTCCATTTCCGTTCCTCCGTTCTAACCCCCTAAATATAATACCCCCTGGGGTATGGGTCAACATCTAATTATCCTTCGCATCTTTGCGGCATGTTCCCATTGGAACTTTGATGCATGATCCCGATTTGTTCTCTGGCCAGGTTGGGTTGAATTTTACAACCTGAGGTTCTGGTTGAATTTTACAACCTGAGGTTCTGGTTGAATTTTACAACCTGAGGTTTTAACCTCGTTTTTCTGCAATTTTAAAAATTCGATCCCGCCGGAGGGGGTAGGTCAAGGGAGGCGCGGGCCATTCGCAAATTTTGAGTTCTTCCACAACATACATATCCAGTCTCTAACCCATACTCTGGGCGGTTTCGTTCCGAACGGTATTGACATTGCGTTCGCAATGTGCCACGGTCGGCGCGATGGACATGTACCTTGAAACCCGAACCGTTGGCCGGGCCGCCGTCCCGCTGGAGTTCCGCCGCGTGCGCGATCTTAACGAGGGCGATATTGCCCTGCTCGCAACAGAACGTGGGATCAAGGCCAATAGCATCGTTAAATACCGCGACTCCCACCATGCCCTCGCCCGGTGTTTGGCTAGTGGGATGCCCCCGGTGCAGGCGGCACTGGTTACCGGGTATTCACTTCAGCGAGTTTACCACTTCCAGAGCCAAGACGCTAACTTCCAGGATCTTATCCAACATTATCGTTCGATTAAGGACGAAGTTTATGCGGACCTCCACGAACGCATGGCGACGCTTTCGCTGGAGGCCGAAGCCGAGCTTCGCGAGCGGTTGCACGATTCCCCTGAAGAGTTTTCGCCAGGAATGTTATTGGAGATTGTCAAGACACTTGCAGACCGCACTGGTCATGGCCCCTCGTCGAAGTCGACGGTTCTTAACTTAAATTTCGATCTCGCCGGGCGCCTCGAACGAGCCCGTGCCCGTACCCAGGTCATTGTAAATGGCGAATAACATAACATATATCAAGTCGGTTAGTTCGAACGCCCTTGTGGCGACAACTACTGTAACTACCCCTGCATTCACGGCGATCAGCCTGGGCAACGCCATTGTTGGAACGATTAACTCAGTGAAATCCGGCAGCAATCTTGCTAGTATCACCGACAATGCCTCAGGTGCCACGAACTACTACAAGGTTCTACCGGGGTCGAATCAGTTCGACGCGTTCGGGGTTTGGAACGTTCCATTCATCGGCGTAAACATACAGGGTAAACCAACTACCTTAACCTTCCACTTCACTATAAGCGAAGCCACGACCCTGGCGTACTGTATCGACGAGTACACAAACGTCGCAGAGGCCAACGCCAGCAACGCTCTTTACGTGGCTGGGCCCACCACAACCCCGAGCATCTCGTTTACAACCACCCGGGATAACTGTACAATTTGGGGATTCACAAATCCAGACGGGGCGACAGCGACTGCCGGCTCCGGCTACGCACGGCGCCTTAACGATACCGTAGCCAACTACTTCACCGAAGACCAGGTGCAAACCACCCACGGCGCCATAAACATTACCTGGACTGGCTCGGTTTCGACCGACTATATGGTCCTCGGGGTTGCGCTTAGCCAAGTCGATGCGCTGTTACCACAGGCTTGCTTATGAACTCCCAGAAATCTAAGGAATCCTATCTTTTCGTTGACCACCGAGCGTCACCGGGGCTGTCGCCCGAAATGGCCCGGAGGATGGGATATCCCGCCGGTTCGGTCTCCGAAGGAAAACTTCTTGAGATTGCTACCCTCACCTGCTGCCATTGTGGAACAATATCGATTAAGAACCCCGAACGTGTTCGTCCCCGCGAACTGTGTTTTAAATGCAACTCATACATTTGTGACTTTTGCGCTGCTCGCGCCCATCACTCAGACTATATCCATAACCCGCTTGCTAAGCTCATAGATGATATACGCGAGGCGGCGATAAGGAACCCAAATGGCTAAACGAGTATTCCTTGCCCAGAACTGGACTCCTGGCACGGTTGCGGACAATGCAGCCCTCGCCAACAACACATATATGGCCCTTAAGGGCGGCTCCGCCACCCAGACTATCGATGTGCTTGAAGTCGAGATCTCAGGGCTCGCGGGGGCGAGCAACCCCGCGCCAATGTCGCTTGCGCGTTCCATTACCCTTGGAGTGACGCCTACGGCGTTAGCTAACCCCAACGCTGATGGCCCGATGCATCCAGCAACCGCCGCACTGGCTGCAACTGCAACCCCTTATGTAGCCGCAGCAACTGGCCCACTCCGCTCTAACGCCGTCGGTGACGCCAAACTTAACCTTGGTATTAATACGTTCGGAGGTATAATTCGGTGGAATGCTGCTCCAACCCAGCAGTGGACAATTGTAGGTAACACAGCCCCTGGCGGGGAAACGATTCTATCGAACCAAGCCTATGGCACCCCCGGGCTCGTTCAGGCCCATATTCTCTACGAACCTTATTAAATGGTCGCCACGCTTAACGATGAAACGGTTTTAGCTGGAGATTCTGGGTTTCAGGGTCGTTGCCGCGCGGCTATGATAGAGCAGGCTATCGCTGTTGGTTTCGAATCGTCAACCAACGCCGACCATGTGGTTAGATTGGAGTTTGCGATCGAGGCTTTGGTTAACCCCGAGACGGCAAAGCTTAAGGTGGCAAATGCCACCGCGACCGATGCGTCAGTAATTGCGGATGCTACAGTCTTGGGGACTGTGCCCCTTACAGGTGCGAACGTTGCGGCGCAAGCCCTGCTTGTTACCGACGCCCACATCCGCTCGTCGGTGACGGGGTCGTGGATTGTGTTTAGGCTTTCGATCTGATGAATGGTAACTATACCACTCGATACATCGGTTCCGGCTCAGCGACCGTGGTTTCGGTCTTGGGCCGACTTTCCGAACCTTGCCCTCACGACGACCTTTTCGGCGGTCAACCGCAACGTCTACCAGGTCCGGCGGTGGGAACGCGACCCCATGGGGATTTCCCGTCGGTCCCAGGACTTCTTTCAGAACAACCTTGTTTGTGCAACCCTGCGTGGCCAGGACGCTTTTCTCCGTCAACCTCGTGTTCAACTTGGCCGTGGCCCAGATCCTCTACCGTTCCGGGATCGGTTCTATTCACAGAATTTAGTCCTTACAACTCTTCGCGGCCAAGACCAAAGACCACCGAGGACGCAAGTCTTCGACCGTCCGATCCTTACAGTGCAGCCCGACCGTTCATGGGTTTGGCCGAGCCCAATCCAACTCTTAGCCGCCATCCCGTTCCCACTCAACCAATACAGTTGGCCGCTGCCTATACGAGCGGCACAACCAGATCGATTCTGGGTTCAAAATCTTGTTCTAGGAACTCTAGCGGGTCAGGATACCCCGCTTGTTGGGCAACAGTTTTGGGAACGCCCGCGAGCAACTGTGCAACTGGACCGGAGTTTTACTGCGACTCCGTTCCCTTTATTTGCTGTTCTTCCGTTCCCAACCAACCAGTACGATTGGCCTCTGCCCGCCAGGGCCATCCAGCCCGATCGAACATGGATACAAAACCTTATCGGGACAACGTTGGCCGGGCAAGATCAATTCCTCACGCAACCGCGTCAGTTTACCGAACTCCCGCGCCCTCCGAACAGGCCAGATCGTTCGTTCGTTGGGTTGTTCAACCCCAACCTGATTGGACAGGACGCGGTCCCAGCGAATCAGTTTGTATGGCCCCTACCGCTTCGAGCGTCGGTGCCCTATCGAGAGTGGATTTGGGTAAGCCCCTCTCTAATCTACTCGTTCACACCGTTCCCGCTAAATCAGTATTATTGGCCACTTCCCCTTCGGGCGGTACAGCCCGATCGTACGTGGATACAAAGTCTACTCACTCGAACCCTTGCGGGCGATCGGCCATTCAACCAGCTAAGTTGGCCGCTACCTGGCCGCTTTGCCCCTTCAGACCGTTCATACACCGCTCAATTATTTCCAGGGCTAACGGTTGTAATACAACCGATGCCCTTCAATCAGTACAGTTGGCCCCTTCCAACCGGCCCAATTTACCCTGTAAGTCTACGAACATTCGTTGCGTTCCGCACAGACGTTGTTCTCGTTGGACACTTTGTCCAACGATACTCGATGGAAAGCCCAGTCTATCCCCAAATTTTTATGGGAACTGCTCAGTACTCCGTGGGTTATCCACTGTTTATCGGCACAGGCTACTTGCTGAAGTGGCGTAAATAAGCCCAAATGGTCTACACCCTTATAGATAGGAAATCTACGATGGCAAAATCTATGAGTCGCGAAAGCGGTAAACCGGGCCTCAAATCTGGCAAACCCTTCGGTAAACCCGGGTCTGTCAAGCCCAAGGGGTCGCAAGGAGGTAAGAAAAAATGAAACTTCACGCCTATCAATCCGCTGAAGCAAAGCATGAATACAGAGTTGTATCCTGCTACGACTATAGCGATGTTGAAGGTGAGATAGTTCATGCTGACGAGGATACAGGTGAGTTTACTCTAACAGTAAATCAAGAAAACAAAAGCTTTAACGTTGGGCCGGGTGGTATTCGTATTTTACCACGGAAGGTCCATCGCTGTTGGTAAACTCCATCGAAGACCAAATTCTTTCGGAGCTTGCTGGGTTCGCCAGCGATCCGCTAGGATTCGTACAGTTCTCGTTTCCTTGGGGTGAGCCTGGATCGGAGCTTGCCGACGCCAGTGGTCCGGAACCTTGGCAGGCGGTACTGTTAGAGCGCATTAGAGACGGTTTATCCCCTAACGAGGCCCTTCTGCTTGCTACAACTTCTGGGCACGGCGTCGGCAAATCCGCACTTGTCGCGTGGATTATTCTGTGGTCTATGTCCACGTTCCCCGATACACGCGGGGTCGTAACTGCGAACACCGAAACCCAGCTTAAAACCAAAACTTGGGCTGAGCTGGCTAAATGGTATCGGTTGTTTATTGGACGGGGGTTCTTTAGGTATGAGGCCACTTGCATCTTTTCTACTGATAAAGAACATGAAAAGACTTGGCGTATCGATATGGTCCCTTGGTCGGAACGGAACGTCGAGGCATTTGCAGGTTTACACAACAAAGACCGCCGTATTCTGGTCATATTCGACGAGGCGTCTGCAATTCCTGATAATATTTGGGAAACAACCGAAGGTGCTCTCACCGATAGTAACACTGAGATTATTTGGGCGGTGTTCGGTAATCCTACGCGAAATCAAGGTCGATTCAAGCAGTGTTTTCCTGGTGGATTATACGCCCACCGTTGGCTTAGTCAAGCCGTTGACTCCCGAGAAGTCTCCCTAACCGACAAATCTCAGATCGCCCGCTGGATAAAGGACTATGGAGATGACTCCGATTTCGTTCGAGTGCGTGTTAAGGGAAT
>WNGL01013859.1_pt1 | contig 15163 bp, 9 predicted proteins | sample 5400591 | NCBI WGS metagenome assembly WNGL01 (sample SAMN13153377, study PRJNA577476) | soil metagenome | isolation source: 80 cm soil or saprolite under Garry oak tree replicate 1 | place: USA:California | collected 2016-06-15
CCGGCCATCGGTTGCGCGCCGAGATTTATGAGCCGGGCGATTCGCGCGACGTGAACGTTTCGATTGAGAAATTCCTCCATCGCCCATGGTCGCTGGACCCGTTCCTAAAGAAGATTGGAATAGAGAAAAGCGCGGCCGGTGCCAATTGAAGGTCCTGGGGCCGCATCGTTCAATCATCCTGTTCCCTAATATGAAAACTGTCACTTTGCTTCTGTCTGTTTTTTCGCTCGTTTCCCTTCGCGCCCAGGAAGCCGCCCCGCCAAAAGCAGAACCCGCCCGCACCAACGCCCTCTCGCGACGGGAAGCCGCCCCGCTGGTGTCGCCCGAAGTCCATCCAGATCGGAGCGTGACGTTCCGCTTGCGCGCGCCAAAGGCAAACGAGGTCAAAGTGGCCGGCGAATGGCCGGGCGGCTCGACCGCTTTGACCAACGACAATGGAGTTTGGAGCGCAACCATCGGCGCCCTCGAACCGGACATTTACGGCTACAGCCTGACGGTGGACGGATTGGCGATCATCGATCCGGCCAATCCGTGGGTCAAGCCCATGCGCGCCGCGCGCACCAGCGTGCTGGAGGTTCCAGGCGATCCGCCGCGGCTCTGGGAATTTCAACCCGTTTCGCACGGCACCGTTCACGGACACGGTTATTTTTCCAAAACACTCGGGACCAAACGACAGGTGCACGTTTACACGCCGCCCGGTTACGAAAAGAATTCAGCCAGCTTTCCTGTCCTCTACCTGTTGCACGGCTCCGGCGACACTGACGCGACCTGGACTTGGGTCGGCCGCGCGCACTTGATTGCAGACAACCTGCTTGCCCAAAATAAAGCCAGGCCGATGATCATCGTAATGCCCGACGGCCACGCGTCCGCGGCCAACCCAACGGCAGTCACCACGAACCTGATCTCCCGAAACCTGGACGCTTTTCGCGAGGATCTGCTCAACGAGGTGATGCCGCTAGTCGAAGCCACCTACCGGGTAAAAGCCAATCGTGAAAACCGCGCGATCATCGGTTTGTCCATGGGCGGCGGGCAATCGCTGGGCATCGGCCTGCGGCGCCGCGAGCTTTTTGCCTGGGTCGGCGGCATGAGCTCCTATCTGCCCGACGCCGAAAAAACAGTCTCCGAAGCGTTCCCGGAGTCGAAGAGCGACCTCAAACTGCTTTGGTTCGCCTGCGGCACTGACGATCGCTTGGTCGAAAATGCGCGCCGGCTTTCAGCCGCGTTGAAGGACAAAAACATCCCGCACCAATTCAAGGAAACCGCCGGCAGCCATAGCTGGCCGGTGTGGCGGCGCTACCTGGCCGAATTCCTGCCGCTGCTGTTCACCCAGCCCAAAGAAGGCGCTGCGCGCTGAGGTCTCGCCGTTGCCCTGAAGCGCCTTGGGGCGCATCTGGATCGCAGCCAGATTCGTGCAGAACCGTCCGGGCGCAGCCGGAGCGCATGACAGCGTGCGCGCGGGTCACGAAGATAGAAGATAGGAAATGGAAGCGTCGAACAGTAGCGCCCCTATCTTCTAGCTCCCATTTCATATCTTCTGCTGGAATTGGTGCCGCGTGAGGGAGTTCCACTCCCAACCTCTCCGTTCTAAGCGGAGCGCCTCTGGTAGTTGGGCTACCGCGGGGAAAAGGAAAAGGCAGACAGGCGGGAGAACCGCTCCACTGCCACAAACTGGAGCGGATGGACGCAGGCGGGCACCAGACCCTCAGTTCGCGATGGCGGCCGTTTCCAGTTTTTCCCGTCCGGTTTCCGTGTCGGCAACGATATACTTATGAAATGAGCGATACCGATCTGCAATTGCTTGCGCGATACACCCGGCAGAACGCGGAGGATGCCTTCGCCGAAATCGTCCGTCGCCACCTCGATCTGGTCTTTTCCGCCGCGCTCCGCCTGGTCCGTTCCCCGCAACTGGCGGAGGAAGTCGCCCAATCCGTCTTCATCGACCTCGGCCGTCAGGCGGAGGGCCTCGCGCCGGACACGATCCTTACCGCGTGGCTGTATCAAGTCAGCCGCCGCACCGCCATCGATGTTGTTCGCCGCGAAGCCCGCCGCCAGATCCGCGAACAGGCCGCCAACGAACTCAACGCCATGAATGCCACCGATGTTGACTGGACGCAGATTGAACCCCTTCTCGATGAGGCCATGCACACGCTCGACGACACCGACCGGGCTGCCGTCCTGCTGCGCTATTTCGAGAGCAAATCTCTTCACGAAGTCGGCCAGATGCTCGGCGCCAGCGAGGACGCTGCCAGAAAACGGATCAGCCGCGCTGTCGAACGGCTGCGCGAATTCTTCGCCAAACGCGGCATCACCGTCGGCGCGAGCGGGCTCGTCGTGGTCATTTCTACCAACGCCGTCCAGGCCGCTCCCGTGGGTTTGGCGGGCACCATTTCGACCAGTGCTGCTCTTTCGATCGCAGCGATTAACACTACGACCATCGGACTAACAAAAACTTTAACTATGACAACGATTCAAAAAACTCTGATAACAACGGCAATCGCAGTGGCGGTGGGGACTGGAATCTACGAAGCGCGCAAGGCATCTCGCTTGCAAGAGCAGACTCAAGCGCTTCAGCAACAGCAAGACTCGATGGCTGAGCAAAACCGGCAATTACAAAAGGAGCGAGACGAGGCCGCGCGCAAATTGGCCGAAGCACGACAGGCGATTGGTGAAGCAGGCGCCGTTCCGAGAGAGCTTCTCAAATTGCGCGCCGAAGTGACAAAATTGAGGGGCGACTCACAAGAGTTGGCGCAATTGAAATCCGCGATCATGAATGACCCGACGGAATCCGCAGCAAAATCCTGGCTGGATCGCGTCAGCAAACTGAAGCAGGGGCTGGAGCAAATGCCGGGTCAAAAAATTCCAGAACTTCAGTTCGTCACCGAGCAAGACTGGCTCAATGCTGTAAAGAATATCAAGCAACTGGAAACGGGAGCCGACTTTAGCCAGGCTCTCAGTTCCTTGCGGAACTCCGCCAGGAACGATTTTGCTCTCATGGCACAGAAAGCTCTTCGCAACTATGCGGAAGCCAATAACGGTCAGTTGCCCGGCGATTTTTCCCACTTAAAACCCTACTTCGCATTACCGGTTGACGATGCCGTCCTTCAGCGCTACGAACTGACACAAACCGGAGTGATAACCGGAAAGGCTTCTCCCATAGATGACGAGGATGACACACACTATAAAATTACCATGGACGGTATGAGTATTGAAAGTGGCAGCGTGGCTGAGAATACACTCAAACCAGCATTACAGGAATTCTCCACAGCACACTATGGACTAAAACCCAGTGATCCCTCTCAACTGCTGCCCTACGTTAAAACCCCGGCCGAACAGGCCGCGTTACAGAAGTTGCTCCAAAACTCCGGCGCAAAATGATTCGCAACCAACGTGGCTACTGCAAGCGGCGCGAACACGCTCTTGATGTCGCGGCGGAAGGGCGTGCCTTCGAAATGGCGGTTCTGCCCGGCGGCACGGGTGGCGCGGTCATGACTGTAATTGCCGGAAGAAGTTCGCGGAAAATCACTTGCGCTCACATTGATTTTCGGCCTGCCCGAGGTGACTGCTGCCACAAACCCCACCGATCCAACTTCACTTTTAAGAATTCAGGCGCGCTTTGTGGCCCAAAACAAAGCGATTGCTTTGGATTGGCTCTCCGTCACCGGGCGGACCTACAGCGTCCGTTTCAAGACCACCCTCACGTGCATCTGGCAGACGTTGACCAATAATATAGCCGGCACCGGCGCCATGCTCGAGGTGCAGGCTTCCACCTCTCAAAACTGCTGGACGCGGAGAGCGCAGCAGACTAGATTGCTTTCACCACAGCAACCGTCTATATGGATTGCGCCTCTTCAGTGCGTGAGTCGGGCCAATATGCCGCAGCAAACTCCCTCAGAGGAACGTCAGCCGCCGCGTTGATGTGCATAATCACAAAACCAAATAACGGATATGAGACGAAAACTACCGCACCCGCCAATCGTTGAATTGCTCACAGTCCTGGTGATGGGGATCGCACCGGCTGGGTCGGCTCAGACTCTGACTCACAGGTATAGTTTCAATGATCTTGTTGGCAGCACCAGTTTTGCCGACTCGGTAGGCGGCGCCAGTTGGAATGGCACCCTCCAGGGGACCGCGTCGCTCGATGGTTCCAGCCTCCAGTTGGACGGGCTAGGTGGCTTCGCAACGCTGCCATCCGGCATCATTAGCGGTTCTTCGCAGGTTTCGATCGAGTTCTGGGCCACCTTCAGCACCAACAATCCGTTTTGGACACGCGTGTTCGCTTTCGGCGAGCAAGACGGCAGCGGCCACGAGCTGACGGGCTTGGACTACTGCCACTATGCAGGCGGCGATTGGCAGAACCTGAATCTGACGAGCACCAACGCCAACGCGTATGCAAACAACCCTGGGGGTCTCAATGGAGCAACGAATGCCCACGTCACCGTCATTGTGGATCCGGTCAATAACCAGATGTACTACTACAATGGGACGGCAGTGGCCTCAAATCCGGGCTTTCACGCTGCCAGTGTCCCCGCGCTGAGCGGCCTGAACGACACAGTGTGTCTGCTGGGAAAATCACTGTACGATGTTGACCCATTGTTGGATGGCGCTCTTAACGAATTCCGAGTTTACCAGGGAGCTCTTAGCCCAGCCATCGTGGCGCTCAACGACGCTGCGGGCCCTGACAGATACGTGACCAGTCCAGGGGCGCTCCAGGCGGTGCATCTGGTTAGCCCGGCCAACCCGTTAGTCGTCAATCAGAATTCCCTGCAGATATTCACGGGCGACTTCGCCAATGTTAGCGGAGTCAACCTCGGCCTGTACGGAGGCGCGACGTTCACCTCTGGAAACACCGCCGTGCTCACAGTCAACCTGACCAATGGCCTGGTCAAAGCCGTATCCCCGGGCAGCGCCACCTTAGTCGCGTCCTATGGAGGGTTGAGCGCCACCAACTCGCTGACGGTGGTGTCGGTGCCGGCGGTGCTGGCCCATCGCTACAGCTTCACAACGGACGCCGCTGACTCCATCGGCGGCGCCAACGGCACGCTGATGGGCAGCGCAACCGTTTCCGGGGGAAAAGTGGTGTTGGATGGTTTGAGCGGGACATACGTGGACTTGCCCGGCAACCTCATCAACCTCGCCACAAACCAATCTGTGACCATCGAGGCTTGGGTTGATTTCGGGGATGTGCCGAATTGGAGCCGGCTGTTTGATTTCGGCGCCGATGGCGGCTCGAGCGAGATTTATTTAGTGCCGAAAGGGCCTGGCAACGGCGGAGAACATCGGGGCATCAGCGAGAATTTCGCGGGCGGCCAAACGATCGATTGGAAGGGCGCCTGGTCGAATCTTACTGCGCACGTCGCCATCGTGATCGATCCGCCGACCTCCACGCTGGCTGTTTACAGGGACGGCGTCCTGGAATACGCCCGCTATGATTCCATAGCTAGCTTCTCGCTGATTTCCACCAACCTGGCTGTCCTCGGGCGCTCGCTCGTCGGGGTGGATCCCTACATGCCCGCCGCGATTGACGAGTTCCGAATTTACAGCGGCGCTCTCACGCCCCGGGAAATTGCTTTAAGCCACCAGAACGGAGTCGGCTCGACCAACCGTGATCCGGGCGCGCTGGTGTCGGTCAAGGTCCAGCCAACGGCGTATCCGGCGTTCGCCGGCATCGTCCCGCCTTTGGTCCTGGCGAACTACGCCAATCTAACCAACTTTAACCTGTTGCCCAATAACAGCGCGACAGTCAACGGGTTGGTAATCGCGTCGAGCGACAACAACATCGTCCAGGTCCTGGGCAACAACATGCTCCGGACTTTCCGTCCCGGCACGGTGACGTTGTCGGCCACCTATCTTGGTAAAACGGACTCTGCCACCATAACTGTTGAGAATGTTGGCGCGCTGACTCACCGCTACAGCTTTACCAGTGAACCCGGCGATTCCGTGGGCGGCGCCAACGGGCTGCTTCAGGGCAATGCCACTGTGTCGGGCGGCAGCCTGGTGCTGGATGGCAGTGACGGGAGCTACTTGGAATTGCCGGCTGGTTTGATTGATGGTTACGACGCTGTGACCGTGGACACCTGGGTGAGCTTTAACGCCGCCGCAACCTGGGCACGGTTGTGGTATTTCGGCGATGACCGGGCAGACGAGTTCTATGTTGCCCCGTCGGTCAACGGCGGAGCTGAACACCGGTTCAGCACTGGCTTTCCGATTGGCGGCGATACGATGGACATCATCCCCCGTTGGGAAGCTCAAACGTTGCATGTGACCTGTATCTACGGCAATGGCTCGATGGAGATGTACACCAACGGAGTGCTTCACAGCTCAAACAACGCGGAACTGGGCCGTTTGAGCCAGGTCGGCAACTGGTATAGCTGGATTGGCCGGTCGCCCTACCCCGATCCCTATATGAACTGTTCGGTGGATGAGTTTCGTATCTACCGAGGGCGCCTGGCCGCAGATGAGATCCTGGCGTCGGATGTTCTGGGTCCCAATCAGTTGCTGAGCAACAGTGCGGCACTGAGCGCGGCGATCGGCTCTGGCAACCTCCTTCTGAGTTGGCCCGTGGCCGCCGCCGGTTTCTCGGTTCAGGCGCGCTCCAGCCTGGCCAGCGGCAACTGGGTCACGCTGACCAATGCGGCTGCTTTGGCCGGCAACAATTGGCAGGTGAGCCTTCCGGCATCAAGCGCAGCGCAGTTCTTCCGCCTGTGGAGGTAATCGGAGGTCTCACATACACTCGCCGTTCCTTGCTGATTTTCAGACACGCTCCCACATGCGCACCAGGGGTTGCAAGGCCTTCACGCTGATTGAGCTGTTGGTGGTGATCGCGATTATCGCCATACTCGCCGCCTTGTTGCTCCCCGTTCTGACACGAGCCAAGGAGCGGGCCAAACGGGCTAATTGCAAAAGCAACATGCACCAACTAGGTCTGGCCACTTTGATGTATGCAAATGACAACGTTGACAAGTTGCCGGACTTGCAGAACTACGGGGTCTGGTTTTGGGACATGTGGCGGCCAGCAGCGAGCAACTTGCTGGAAAATGTTAGGCGCACAGATATTTTCTACTGCCCGAACGAATTTTACCTCTATAAAGACAATGGCCCGCCGGACGCCTGGAGTGCTTTCAATGATTACGTCGTGACGGGATACATCTGGCTTTTTCCCAACGCTCCCGGTCTGAACCAAAGCCCGGTTCTGGGCGGCACGAACATGGTGACCAAGATTACGCGAGGCAGAAGGGATTTGTCTGTGGTGGACACCGAAATGATTGTTGATGCGACGATTTCAGTGCTCACAGCCGCGGGTGGCCGGCGTTACAGCGGCATTTCCGGAGCAGGTGGTACCACTGTGCGAACCGCCCATCTCAACCCGAATAATAGTCCCGCCGGGGGCAACGTGTGCTTCCTGGATAATCACGTCCAGTGGAGACAGTACAGCGCGATGACCAACAAGGTTGCGCCGCGTGGTTTGCCTGAGTTTGACTTTTGAACAGGCGCCTCGCGGCGGGCGGGCGCCAGCACCGGGAGCCTGCTTCGTGCAGAAGGATTTGGCGCCTTTTTGTGGTTAGACTATGGCAGCCCTGTCACTGAAATGAATGCTTTGAGCAGGCTCTCGATCAGATGTGCGGCCCTCGTAGCCGGCAACCTGCTGGCAGCCTGTCTCGGGCCGATTTCTGTGGCGGCGTCAATGCCGGCCCGCGGCATGGTCGCCTCGGTACAGCCGCTGGCGACGCAGGCGGGCTTGAACGTCCTCAGGCAAGGCGGCAATGCAGTTGACGCGGCGGTCGCAGTGGCGTTGACGCTCGGCGTCGTGGATACAGAAAATTCCGGGCTTGGCGGTGGTTGCTTTATGCTTATTCGCCGAGCGAACGGTTCAATGGTGGCAATTGATGGACGCGAGGTCGCACCGGGGGCGGCCACACGGGAACTGTTCGTCCGCGCGGGGCGCGCGGACACTGAACTCAGCCAAATTGGCGCGCTGGCCAGCGGGGTGCCGGGCGCACTGGCGGCCTATGAATTCGCCGTCGATCACTATGGACGCAAGAAACTCAAAGACCTCATCTTGCCCGCAGCCGAAATTGCCGAGCAAGGCTTCCGGTTGGACGGGACTTACGCGAGCAGCCTCAGGTCGGTCGTCCATGACCTGAGGCGCTTTGAGTCATCACGGGCGGTCTTCCTGCGACCTGACGGCAAGCCATTCGGGACAGGGGACCTGCTCAAACAGCCGGAACTAGCTGCAAGTTATCGTAAAATTGCGGTGCAGGGAAGCAAATGGTTTTATCGCGGCGCGTTTGCGGAGGCAGTGGAAGAATGGATGAAACGCAACGGCGGGATTCTGACGGCAGAAGACTTCAGGCGTTACAAGGTCAGGTTGCGGGAGCCGCTGGCCTGCTCGTACCGCGGATATACCATCGTTGGGTTTCCCCCGCCCAGCTCCGGCGGCGTTCATGTGGCGCAGATATTGAACATCCTGGAGCATTTCGATTTGAAGTCGCTCGACGAGGCCACGCGGCTGCACGTCATCGCCGAAGCGATAAAGCTGGCATTTGCCGACCGCGGCTATTGGCTGGGTGATCCCGATTTTGCGAAAGTCCCGCGCGGGTTGGTGGACAAGAAATATGCTGCGGCGCTTGCGGCCTGGATCAACCTGGAGCGGGTCACGGCGGTGGAGTCGCATGGCACACCGCCGGATTGGCAGGACAATGTGTTCAAGAAACACACCACGCATTTCTCGGTGGCCGATGGGGACGGCAACTGGGTGGCCTGCACGGCGACGGTGAACACCAGCTTTGGCTCCAAGGTCGTGGTTCCGGGCACGGGTGTGGTGCTGAATAACCAGATGGACGATTTCTCGATCCAACCCGGCGTCACGAATTTCTTCGGTTTGGTTGGCGCCGAGGCCAATGCGGTAGCGGCGGGCAAACGGCCACTCTCCAGCATGAGCCCAACCATTGTGCTCAAAGACGGCAAGCCGATGCTGGCTCTTGGCGCAGCGGGGGGACCGAAGATTATTTCTCAAGTGGTGCTGGAGCTAGTGGCTATGCTCGATTTGGGCCTGAGTCCGGAAGAGGCGCTGGCGCGGCCACGGATTCATCATCAATGGTTTCCGGACGAACTGCTGGTTGAAGCAGGCGGACCTGGAGAGACGCGGGCACAAGCTGAGGAAGTCTGCCGCCTCGGGCGTCTCTCAAATCGTCGCCAGGAGCACCGGCGGCAGCGGTTTTGTGGGCGCTGCCGATCCGCGCGCGGGCGGTAACGCGGCGGGATGGTAGTTCGACGGGACTACGAGACTACAGGACTACGGGACCACAGGACCACAGCGCGGCAAAGCCGGCAAAGCCACAACCGAATGTCGCGAGCCCAGCGGCACAGCCGGTCCGAACTCGTATCAAAAGGACGGTGGTTTTTTGCTCTGCCGTTGGCGTCTTGTTTCCTCTTACAACCCTTGGGATTTCTCCTGATGCGGATATTTCGCAGCGGAGCAGAGCCGCAACCAAAATTCTTTTCAAAAGCAGGTGATATTCTACGCGCCCTCCAGGCCGTTGAGGTAGGCAAAGATCAATTCCGGCAAAGCGTGGCTGTAACCGCCTTCCAGCAGACTGAAGACCGGCACGCCCAGCTCGCGAAATGATCGGCCCAACCAGTGATAATCCTCCGCCTCCAATGTCTCCTGCGCCAGCGGGTCGCGCGCGTAAGCATCGAACCCGGCCGAAACGGCGACCAGGTCCGGCTTGAAGGTTTGCAGATGCTTGAGTGCCGCATTGAGGACGCGCCGGTACTCTGGGCGGGGCGTTTGCGGGGCAACCGGATAATTGAAGCAGTTTTCGCCTGCGTTCTGCGCGCCGGTCCCCGGATAACACGGAAACTGGTGTATGGAAAAGAACGCGGCCCCCGGTTGATTCAACAGAATCGCCTCGGTCCCATTGCCGTGATGCACGTCGAAATCATATACTGCAACCCGACTGGCACCACTGGCCAGGGCCTCGAGCACCGCAATGGCGACGTTGTTCAGGTAACAAAAGCCCATCGCTCGATTGCGGGTGGCGTGGTGTCCAGGCGGGCGCATCAAACTGAAGGCGTTCTGGCCCGCGCGAGCGGACCTCAAGGCTTCGAGCGCCGCCCCCGCTGAGGCGCGGGCGTAATCGGCGATGTTTGGCAGGAACGGTGTGTCGCCATCGAAATCAGCCGGCGCTTCCAACCGCGCCAGATGTTCGGCGGTGTGGGCGCGGAGTAGAACCGAATCTTCAATCCTGGCAGGCTGGCCCCAACAGATCGGCAGCTCGGTCTGGCCTCGAAGCTTTTGCAAAGTTTTCGCGATGCGCTCAGGTCGTTCAGGATGGCCGGGAGAGGAATAGCTCGTGCAATGGTCGTCGGTGATGATTGTCATGGTTCTTTCAGCGTGGAAGTCTTTGAGAGATTGAGTTAGACGGCAACAGTTCTGTCAATGCTGGATCGGTGTGCGCGATCTGGCGCTCGCGGCGGGGGAAGTCGCGATTAACAATCTGCAACTGTCGGCTGCCTAATCAAGCGGCCAGGAACGGGAACCCGGAGCCTTGTATCCAATGATTTTGAGGCGGCTGTCCCGAAACAGGAAAAAAGTTGTTTGTCTTGCGCAAAGGATTATCTTTGTCCTGAAATCAGTTCGCGCATGGGGACAACGAGCCTGAATCTGCCTGGCGGAAGCCGGCAGACCACCGAAGCTTTGACGCGCGTGACTAGTGGGCGAATGGTGATGAAATCGGAACGTCAATCGCAGCGTGACAACACGCGGGGACATGCCCACCAATCCCGCGAGTTACCCATCGACGGCCTCCGCGCGCCGAGAGTAGGCTACGAGGCACTCACCAAATTCCTGGAGTCGGAAAACCGCAGGCTGCGCGAGGCGCGTCAACAGCTCGAAGCTGCCGGGGCGCGCCAGGCGAAGCTCGACGATTTGGCCCCGGTCGGGCTGGTCACGCTGGGCGCGGACGGGAAAATACTGGACATCAATCGCATCGCCGCCGCGCTGGTGGGCCGGGAAAAGCCGGAACTTCTCAACCGGCCCTTCGGATCGTTGGTGGTGGCCGAGGACTTGCCGAAATTCAAGGTCCATCTGCGCCGCTGCCGGATGGGGAGCGCGGAAATGATCGGGCAGTGGGGTGGAGGCGCGGTGAGGGGGCGCCCGTCCTCCGTAGCAGTACTGGGTAGGGCGCGTCAGTCCTCTGCGCGCCGCGCTAGCGCGTTGGCTTCACCCAAGGTGATTTCAAGCGAGTTAAGTTTACGCGGAAGCGGTAACGGGCCGCTGGTGGTGCAGGTTGCCAGCGTGCCGGTGCTGGATGGGGAGTCGCGGCTGCCGCAGTTGGAAACGACCCTCATAGACATTACCCAGCGGAAGCGGGCGGAAGCGGCGTTGCTGGTCAGCGAACAGAACCTGCGGGCGCTGATGGAAGCTTCGCCACACCCGATCGTATTTAAGGACGCCGCTGGCCGCTGGCTGCTGGCCAACCCCGCGGCGCTGGAGCTGTTTGAGCTGACCGGGGTTGATTACCGAAATCAACGCGACTCCGAACTGGCGGTTCATTCGCCCTTTTTCCGGGCGGCGCTCCAACGGCGGGAGCAGGCTGACCGCGCGGCGATGAATGCGGGCCGCATGCGCCGCGGCGATGAAGTGGTCGCCAAACCCGACGGCTCGGCGCGGGTGATTGATGTAATCCGGGCGCCGCTGCTCTACCCCGATGGCCGGACCAAAGGCCTGGTGGCGTTGGGCTACGATATCACCGAGAGCAAGCACAAGGAGCAGGCGCTGCAGCAGGCGCAGGAGCAATTGGAACTGCGCGTGTGTGAGCGGACAGCCGAACTGCTGCAGGCCAACGCCGCCTTGCAATCGGAGATGGCGGGCCGACAGCAAGCCGAGTTGGCGCGCGCCCGGCTGGCCGCCATCGTGGAGTCGTCGTCGGACGCCATTTTGAGCGAGGATCTGGACGGCAAAATCACCAGTTGGAACCGCGCCGCCGAACGGGTTTTTGGCTACACCTCGGGTCAGATGGCGGGCCGATCATCTTTGGCGCTGGTTCCGAGCGACCGCCGCGGCGAATACCGGCAGACTCGTGAACGCATCCGGCGGGGGGAGCTGGTGGAGCCCTTCGAGACTGTGCGCCTGCGCAAGCAGGGCGGCCCGGTCGAAGTCTCACTGACCGTTTCACCGGTCATGGACGCCCAAGGCCAAGTGACGGGCATCTCGGTAATTCACCGCGACATTAGCCGGCGCAAGCAGGCCGAGGAAGCGTTGCGGGCTAGTGAAGCCCGGCTGCAGGCGATCCTGGATCACAGCCCCGCGATGATGTTTCTCAAGGACACCCAGGGCCGTTACCTGCACGTGAGCCGCCACTTTGAGCAGGCGTTCCATTTGCCGCGAGGGCGGGCTTTGGGGAGATCGGACGCGGAGATTTTTCCCCATGATCAAGCGTCGGCCTTTCGCGCCAACGATCAGAAGGTGATCGAGAGCCGTGTGCCCATCCAGTTTGACGAAGTAGCCATTCATAAGGACGGCCCGCACACCAGCCTCGTTACGAAGTTCCCGATATATGATCAGGAGGGGAAAATCTATGCGGTTGGCGGGGTTGTGACGGACATTACCGAGCGCAAACGGCTGGAGGAGGAAGTGTTGCGCATCAGCGAACGGGAGCAGCGGCGCATTGCCCAGGACCTGCACGACGGCTTGGGCCAGCAATTGGCCGGCATCTCCTGTCTAAGCAACACGTTGAGTCAGAAGCTGGCACAGCAGGGCTCGCCGGAGGCCCAGAAGGCCGCCAGAATCTCCAAGCTGCTTGATGGCGCGGTAAACGTGACCCATAGCTTGGCTCACGGGTTGCATCCGGTTGAAGCGGAACCTGCCGGACTGATGTCGGCCCTGGAGAACCTGGCGGCGAGCGTGCGCGACTTGTTCAGGGTGTCCTGCCGCTTCAAGTGCTCGCGCCCGGTGCTGTTGGCGGAAAACATCGTGGCCACGCACCTCTACCGGATTGCTCAGGAAGCGGTCACCAACGCGCTCAAACATGGCCGGTCAAAGCGGATTGACATCGTCCTCTCGGCAACGCCGGAGCAAACAATGCTGGAGGTGCGCGACGACGGTGTCGGATTTGAGAAAGGGGTGCCACCGCACAAGGGGCTGGGGCTGCGAACTATGACCCACCGCGCCGGCAAGATCGGGGGTACGCTCCTCATCAGGAAGGGAGACAGGGGCGGAACCGAGGTGGCTTGCACTGTGCCAAGAATCAGGCGTTCAAACAGGGCAAATTCAATCAGTTCCGGGTTACCAATCGGGCAGAAAAACCGGTTGTAAGAGTGAACCGGGAGTGGGGTAAGGGTGGCAGCAGCCCAGGCGCATTGTCAGAAGTCGAGATGCGGCTGGCTCCAGAGCGGGTTGGACGGCCAGATTACGCCCGACAACCCCTCCCGGCGTGGTTGACTTGGAAGGCCAACCACGGCGATCAAGGCGGTCCCAACCTCCGTTTTTGGTCCATAGCAACCCTAAAGCCCGACTTGGCCGCGTGAGTTTTGGCGGCCTCGTTCTTTAATTTAATCAGGATGATGGCCAAAAAAGAGTCAAAGCAGAAGGAACGCAATAAAATCTTTATCGTGGATGATCATCCGGTGTTCCGAGAAGGATTGGCCGGATTGATTAGAGCGGAGGCAGACCTGACGGTTTGCGGTGAAGCCAATAGCGCGCCCCAGGCACTGACTGCCATTGAGCGATTGAAACCCGACTTAGTCCTGGTGGACATCGGCCTGCCCGGCCGCAGCGGGCTGGAGTTGATTAAGGACATCCGAGCTGTGCGCTCGGAAACGGCGGTGCTGGTCATTTCGATGCACGGCGAGAGCCTTTACGCCGAGCGAGTGTTGCGCGCCGGTGGTCGGGGCTACATCATGAAACAGGAAGGCCCCGAAAAGATACTGCAGGCCATCCGGCAGGTGTTGGGCGGACAGCTTTACTTGAGCGGGAGCATGTCGTCGCGGATACTGGACGCCTTTTCCGGCAACCACACCCAAGGCGGTTCGGCTATCTCTCGGCTCTCTGACCGGGAGCTTGAAGTTCTGCAGTTGGTCGGCCAAGGCAAAGACAGCCGCGCCATCGCCAAGCAACTTAATTTGAGTTTTAAGACCGTGGACGCCCACCGCGGCCGCATCAAGGCGAAACTGGCTTTGAAGAATCACACGGAGTTGATCAGTTACGCCGCCCGCTGGGTGGAAACACAGGGGTCTGCCGAGCCGTGACGCGGCGTGGCGCCGTCACAGGGTTACGTTGTTACACAAGTTACCTGGTTACAAAAATCAGCACGCGGCACACTACGTAACTCATGTAACATTGTAACCATGTAACGGTGTACTGACTTTGCCAGGGAGGATCGGCCAGGGCTGCAAGGGAATTCCTTAGCCCGAATGTAAGAAAATATCTTAGGCCGAATCTAAGAAAGTTCCTTAGCCCGAAGCATCCCGGTTCTTAAAGCGAAAGCGAGACTCTCCCAATTGTTTTTGCAGTGCCGATCAGCTTACCTTGACTCTATCAGGCTGCATGCGCGTTGAGAGGATATAACACACGCGTGCCCTGCGAACCAAACAAGATTTGTAAAACCCAAGTTTCGTGATGCAGAAGGGAGTAAGGGATTATGTTTTCCAATGAACCAATTCAGACGGGCGAAGCTGTTATCAGTGTCAACCGCAAGGGCAACGACCGTTCTTGGCAGACCGCAGCGGAGCGGCGGCAGCGCACGACTCCTGCCACGGAGCCGCTGGGGTCCGCCCAGCGCTTCGGGGTGCTGCACGCGATTTTCGAGGCGCAGGCCGACGCGCGGCCAGACGCGGTGGCGGTGGTGTGCGACCGGGAGGAGACGAGCTACGCCGAGTTGGAATGGCGGGCCAACCGTTTAGCGCGCTACCTGCGCGCGAGGGAGGTGGGCCGCGGGTCGCTGGTGGCGCTGCTCCTGCCGCGGTCGGCAGATACCTATGCGGCGTTACTGGGCATCCTCAAGGCCGGGGCGGCTTACGTGCCGATTGACCCGGAGTACCCGGCCGAACGCATCGCCTATATACTTCAGAACTCCAGGGCCGCAGCGCTGGTGACGACTTCGGCTCTGGCGGAGCGAGTGGCGGGGTTCGGCGGCACGCTGGTCCGCGTGGACGCTGACCGCGC
>WNGL01005428.1_pt1 | contig 15159 bp, 15 predicted proteins | sample 5400591 | NCBI WGS metagenome assembly WNGL01 (sample SAMN13153377, study PRJNA577476) | soil metagenome | isolation source: 80 cm soil or saprolite under Garry oak tree replicate 1 | place: USA:California | collected 2016-06-15
TGAAAGAATGTCTGCACAAGGAACCCAAAGTGTACCTGTACTTATCCTGAAGGAAGGAACAGGACGATCAACTGGTAAGGAAGCTCAGAGAAATAACATAACTGCCGCGAAAGTTGTGGCAGAAACAGTCCGCTCGACCCTCGGACCCCGAGGAATGGACAAAATGCTCGTCAGCTCCATCGGCGACGTGACAATTACCAACGATGGCGCCACAATTATGAAAGAGCTAGACGTCCAGCATCCGGCCGCGAAGATGCTGGTTGAAGTATCCAAGACCCAGGATAACGAGGTTGGCGACGGAACTACGACTGCCGTCCTCTTATCCGGTGAACTTCTCGATAAGGCCGAGAAGCTCTTGGACAAGGATGTCCATCCGACTGTGATTGTTGACGGTTACAAGAAGGCGGCTGAGAAGGCAATTGAGATCCTTGACAAGCTGTCAATTCCGATCGCTGAGAAAGATGATGTTATTCTGCGACAAGTCGCGACAACATCCATGTACAGCAAGGGCATCGCTGTCGCGAAAGAACACTTCGCAGACATCTCTGTGAAGGCCGTCAAGCAGATTACCGAGAAAGTTGACGGCAAGATCAAAGCCGATATAGACCTGATCAAAATCCTGAAAAAACACGGCAAGAGTCTGGAAGAAACAGAACTCGTCAAAGGCATCGTCATCGACAAAGAACTCGCACATGCACAAATGCCCAAGACGATAACAGGTGCACGAATCGCTCTCCTCAACGCCAAGATCGAAGTAGAAAAGACCGAGTTCGATGCCAAGATCAACATCAACAACCCTGACCAAATGCACCTGTTCATCGAGGAAGAAGAGAAAATGCTGGTGGACATGGTCTCCCAGATCGAAAAGACCGGAGCCAACATCGTCTTCAGTGAGAAGGGCATAGATGACGTTGCACTTCACTATCTAGCCAAGAAAGGAATAGGCGCGGTCAAGAACGTCAGCAGCGGCGACATCGAGAAACTGTCTAAGGCTACAGGCGCAAGAGTCGTTGCTAGTATCAAGGATCTCGCGAAGGACTCGTTGGGAGAAGCGAAGTCGGTAGAGGAGGTCAAGATCGGCGACGACAAGCTCCTGTACGTTCGCGATGCTAAGAACCCGAAGGCGGTCACGATAGTCATACGCGGCGGAACAGAACATGTTGTCGACGAAGCTGACAGGTCGCTGCACGACGCATTGTGCGTTGTGAGAAACGCGTTGGAAGACGGCAAGATAGTTGCTGGCGGCGGCGCGCCTGAGGCGGAACTGGCCAAGAGACTTCGAGAGTACGCTGTAAAAGTGGGAGGGAGAGAACAGTTGGCTATAGAAGCGTTCGCAGAATCTCTTGAAGCCGTACCGACTACGCTGGCAGAGAACGCTGGATTCGACCCCATCGACGTTCTTGTGGAGTTGCGGTCAAAGCACGAACGAGCTGGAAGCCCGTGGTTCGGGATCGACGTATTCTCCGGCGATGTGAAGGACATGCGAAAACTGAACGTTCTCGAACCCTTGAGGGTTAAGCAGCAGGTAATCAAGTCAGCCTCCGAAGCAGCATCGATGATACTGAGAATCGACGATGTTATCGCGTCTAAAGGCGTTGACAAGGGCGCCGGCGGCGGCAAGGACTTTAAGCCACCTGGCGGCGACGAAGACTTCTAGCAGGATACCTGCTTTTTCCACTTAAAATTTCGACTCGAGCAATCCGGAAGAACCACTCATGCGACGCGAGGGTCGGTCGCTAAGACCTCCCATTTTCTAGCATCATCCGCTGTCTGACCCCGATAATAGGCGAGTCCAGCTGATCAAAGCTTGATTCGGGTTTGGATCGGTTTGGGATTATCCGAGTTTCCAGCGTGGATCTTACCCCGATCATAATCTGCTAGTTCAGATCTTGAATCAGGGCTAATAATGGGCGATTTCCGTGACATTTCGATGTATATACCTTCAAACTTGGGAAGGCATCGTTGGAAAAACCTTCTTTCTCAACGTGCTAGGGTGTTCCTGGATCACCGCCTATGGATTAGCGACTATGTCTCGGTGAGTCTTTTTCTGATGTGATGCAGGATATTCGGAGGAGTCCAGACGGAGAACACTCTTACGTATCTAGGTGAAGCTGCGGCTCTGATCGTGCTAGCGTTCCCTTGCTCCCTGTACCCCTTGATGAAGGAATCAACGTATCCCGCGAGCGTCCTATTGAACGAAAGCCAGTAGTGGCCTGAATAGAATAGGAATTCTGCCAAATCCCAGGAATAGTCCCCTCTGTAACGGGCTTGCTCTAGATCGACGAGCGTCACTTCGCCCTTCTTCTCCACCAGAAAGTTCTCCGGCTTCGTATCCCCCAGAGCTGCCTCCAGTCGATGAGCACCGGACATCAGCCTCCCCGCCTCGTATGCAGCTTCCCGCTCTCTCTGCCCAGTTTGTGTGCCTGAGGCCAATCGGGGGAGAAGACTCGACAGTTGGTCGCCGGGAACGAACGAGAAGAGTATCGTTCTGGATTTCTGGTCCGCCCCCAGGATTGTGGGCACGGGTATCCCGCGACGCGAAAGTAGATCATTGAAAGCATATTCAGCCTCCATCCTTCTCTTCCCAGATATCGAGAAGTGAACAGATCCTAGTCCGAAGAGGCTTAGAGTGACCCATTTGAGAGATACCCAGTTCGTATACCGTTTAGCGATGAGCTTCTCGTTGTCCACCTTCACTAGGAAGACGTCGTTGACGAAGCTCCCGATGCGCCGAATCGATACGCGTCCCGTCGGACGGTACCTTCTGACGATCTTCAGGATCACGTCCATTTCTTCAGGCAAGAGAGGTTCTCCGTTAACTGGTTGCTCCGGATCTTGGGACCAGCCTTCCTAAATATCGTCCATCAACCGACAGTCCGAATCGGACAAGATTGTCTATCGACACTGGAAGTTCCCACAACCGACGAAACCTGCTCATCTGCCTCGTTAGTACTTTCACTCTCTTCCTCATTGGCTCATCAACAGTGCTCCTTATCCTAGCGTCGGCAAGTAGAGTCCTGCCCAGGAACACGCAAGTGGGACTTCTCACATTAGCTCTGAGCGCAACTCTGACACTCGTAATCTCTCTAATCGGGATCCCGATAGGGTTCACGTATATGTACTTCTTCGGCGGTGTCGTATCAACCAAGGCGATTAAGCTCTATCTCTTCATCACCAAAGGAACTCACGTAATCGGGTCCAAGAGCTCGGAACTCTCGATGGTTCAAGCCTCCCGAGGTCTGAGACTGAAACTTCGGAGACAGATCATGTACTTTGGGTTCATCCTGGCGGTTGTAGTGCCCTTTGCAACCTACGAAGCCAATCACAAAGACATCCCGTTGATCTCGCCTCTAGCTCGGACAACTGACATTGTGAGCTTGATTACGCAGGATTTTGTGACACTCACAATGACGGCATCGCTAATGCTCCCGCTGGTTGCCCTCGCCCTCCCGTACTTCGGAGGGTTGAGGCTTCGGAGCATCGATGTTGGCCCCTTTCACACAACGGTTCTGTCAATGATAATTGGCGCATCAGGCGGCTTCTCGCTCCTCTACACTGCCCTTACCCGGCCAATCTTCAGCATCCTCGCTTACCTCTTCCTTCTCCTGATTGGCGTATGCTGGTGTTTCGCGATCGGCTGCAACTTAGCAGCTGACCCGGCGGACAGACACATAGCACGTATAGTGCTTGCCCAGAAGGTGAGCTCTAGAGTCGTTTCTTCGAAGATATGGCTGGAAAATCCACCCGGGAAATTCCGAGAAGTCTAGAATTGATCTCGAAATACTATTTTTATAGTGATCATCGCTTTGATGGCCGATTACGTTGGAGAGAGTTCCCACAGGGATCAAGGGCCTCGACGAGCTTCTCGGGGGAGGCTTCCCTGAGGGAAAATGCATTCTAGTAGTCGGGAGCCCGGGTTCCGGAAAGACAACCTTCGCCATCCAGTATCTCTACAGCGGCGCCCTTCAAGGCGAAACAGGACTTTACGTTACCCTCGACGAATACCCTGACACGATCAAACAGAACTTCCAATCCTACAATTGGGATCTAGACAGTGTGGAAAAGAAAGGCAGGCTCCTGTTCTTGGACGCCAGTGGCCTCCGACGGACCAGGATCAAGAACAACGGACCTCACGCGCTATTTTCCTCAGACTCCTCGGAAGGGGCCAGCTTCACCGAAGTCTTGAAAACGCTTACAAAGCTAGTTGAAGGCGAGAATGTCGAACGGATCGCCCTCGACCCTATCACATCAGTTATGCTGAGATATGGGGAAGAATTGAAGAAAAGGAGAGCAACGGTAGAGTTCTTCGATGCACTAGCGGACACGGGTTGCACGTCTCTGGTGACAAGCGAGTTGAAGACATCACTCTTAGACCGAAGATTTCAGCTTGAAGAGTTCCTATCACACGGAGTGGTTGTCCTTCACACCCTCATGCATCAAGGGAACTTTGTCCGAGCAGTACAGGTGGAAAAAATGCGTGGAATCTCCCATGACACGCAGATTCGTCCGTATCAGTTTGGGGCCTCGGGAATAGAGGTCTTCCCTCGCGACAAGGTATTCTAAGTCTTAGGCTTCTTAGAATAGAAGATTATTCCCTTCCCATCTTCTATTGCAAAGACACTCCAACCCTCCTGATGTCTTCTAGCCCTCAGCTTTGTAATCTTCAGACGTCTACGACGAATTCCACGCTCCTCAAACGCTTCCATCTGAACGACGCAGTCGGCCAAATCTTCGAGCTGTCGTTGAACCGCCCCGTCCACGCTAGGCCCCAGTGTGAAAACTGCCTTGCCGCCCATTCCGCGCATCCTAGCCCCGACTGACTGCACGAAAGATATGATACTCTCAGCCTTCGCCTTCGATGCAAGGGGAACCAGAGAATCCAAGTAGAGGCTTGCCCCTTTTGCCTTGTCGAATGGTAGCGACGACGTTATCTTCATCCCGAGCGTAGTCAAGTCTCCCAAGGAAGGGGTGGAGAACTTTTCCCTTGACTCCAGCCCAGCTTCCGACGAGTACGCATCCACAAAGCTCAACAGCCCACCCTGCTCGTAACCCGTGACATCAAGTCCCATGGACTTCATATTTTGCCGGATGTTGGCGGGAAAGTCCCCAGTTGCTACAAAGACGCAAGGTCTTCCTCTCCTAAGGTCTTCGAACATCAGCTGTTCCGACAGCAGGGTTTTACCTGATCCTGTATTACCTTCAACCGTCATCGTCCCGCCGCTAAGCTCTCCACCTGTTAGACTGTTGAAATATTCGAACGGTGCGAGATAGCGCTTCGTCCTTCTTTTGGTTCCATAATACAAAGCCCCACCGGCGAGGGCCGCTCCGCCGATCGCACCATATGGCAGGAAGTTGAACGGTGGAGCCCCACCTTTGAATAGACCGAAAGATGAAGACCCTCCGAACTTAGAGGCTAGATGGCCTTGAGAGTCGATTACATCAATGCTAATCTGATAGACCCCTTCTGTAGCGTTCGAGGGATATGCCCACTGAAAGTTATAACTGAAAGGAGGGAATTGGGTGAGGGGAAACGCCTCGTTTCCACTTCTTGATTGATTGTAGATCGGCAAATGGTTCGGCCCGGGCCCGACTATTGTCAGGTTTATTCTTTGTATGTCTGCTGAACCGAAAGCCGCGACTACCGAAGCTTGAATCAATACTACGTCATTTCCTGTTGACGCGAGAAGATCAAAGTTCGAAGCGGGTCGCAGCAGCTTGTCAAGGATCGCAACATTGTTCACGAAGGAGTATCCTGAGAGGGGAATGAGAACTGACGAGGGTCTGGTTTGCGAACCCCAATGAAGGGTCACGCTGGTGCCCTTTGGTGGATTTGCCCAGACTGAAAATTTGACTTGAGACCCAAAAAGCAAAGTGTTGACAGACGGCGCTAAGGTGATACTGACATTAGCAGGCATCGTCGCGAGTTCCTCTGGAATCTCTCCGGTAGTGACATTGAACCCGCCGGCCAATGTTAGACCTAGAGTTACCCTCGCTGTCTTGTTCGAGGAGAGCCACAGGGAGAAGACGATAGGGCCTGTGACAGTTACCGAATCAAAGAGCTGGTTTTGCATTGTGAAAGTTGAAGAGGAATTGGTGAGGTTCCTTGTTATCGTGTTGTTCCCAGACGGAAACTGGAATGAAAGGCCGGCGTTACTCGTTGAGTTGCTTCCTACGAGATAAGACAGTCGAGGCACGGCCGCGGAGGTTGCGTCCGCTCTCGAATGCGGCATCCAGTAGGTGACCGCAACCAACAAAATAAGGAAAATAAACGTCGCGCTTTTTGCGTTCAATCCCTGGCTAAACAAAGAGCTTGGGGGTTAATAGGTTCTCAGGATTAGCCCGCAAATTGAGCTAACACTAATGGCTATACCGAGAAGACGCGCTCTAACCCTTGCCAATACGGAAGACCGAGGTTCCGCAGTTGGGGCATACGCCCTTGACCGCAGCCTTTCCGTTCTTGAGCGTGACGTTCTGGGGGTCCTTGATCTCGATATTCGCTTTGCATTTGACGCAATATGCTTGTGGCATTTCTATTCAGATGAGCGCCAACTGAAGCGTGGTAGTATTTGAAACTCACGTAGAACGCGGAGATACCCACGAGGGATGAGAGTGAAAAGAAGCAAGAATACGAGTTCTTTCCTCTAAAAGAGCCTGGAAGAGTGCTTGTTAGGCTACTCTGCCCGGTTCTGGGACCAGAGCATCTATCAAAGTTCGAAAATCTCTCAATAATTTTGCCCAGAGCTTGAGCGAAACACAGCGGCTCGAACGTGCCCTAGTATCTCTTCGTGAGCGTTTCATAGGAGTCTTTCAGAAGTTTCTTTGTTGAATAGTTGAGGAGCTTCTGAGCCCAAGTACGCTCGAGGAGATCTCTCATGCTCAGATTCTTCAATCGGTCGAGGTCAACCTGCTTGCTTGCCTCCATGAGACCGGTCGCCATGGTCGAGAAGGTTTCGAAGCTGGGAGGATTTCCCTCATCGCCACGGGCAAGCGCTTGCTTTCTGAGCTCATTGTAGAACCTGAGCGTGGCTCTCACAGACTTGCCTATGGCCAGGTCGACCTTCTCTTCAAACTGAAAGTGCGTTTTCAGATCCGCCTCGACTGAAGCGTGAAGGTATCACCCTACTCAGGCCATCTTCTAATGACTACACGACCAATCCTCATAGGCCGCACCTATAGGCTCTTCAAAGGTGTGAATAGCAACGCATTTCAAGTCTTCCCGAACTCTCAACGAATTGTTGTCACTATTCGGACACTATCATCGTCTTGACGGCTGTTCTCGAAGTTCGAGCGTGCTCAAGTGCTTTCGGAGCGTCTCGTAAAGCAAATCGGTCAGTGACCATCGACCGAAGGTCAATATCTCCTCTCGTTAGAAAGCCGAGAGCATGTTGAATATCTGATTCTACACAAGAATAGCTTGTCACAATCGAGATCTGCCGGCTGAACAGCGCGCCGACGTCAAGGTCGATCGATGAGCCTTGAGCCGGAGCCCCAAACATGAGGACTTTTCCTCCTTTTCTGACGGAAGCAAGCGCTGGTTGTATGGCCTTCGGGTTTCCGGTGGATACGATCGCCAGATCGACTCCTACACGTGTCAGTTTCGCAACGTGTTCGGGAACGTCCTTTGAGGACGAATCAATTGCCTCGCTGGCGCCTAACATATGTGCCATCTCAAGCCTATGAGGAAGAAGGTCTGCGCCAATGATAGTTGAGGCGCCCATTTTCCTCAGCAATTGTACCTGTGTCAAGCCGGTCGGGCCTAGGCCAACGACAAGAACGCTGTCTCCTTGCTTCACCTCTGCCTTTTTCAGGGCCCTCACGCAACATGCTGTTGGTTCTATCATTGATCCCTCTTCGAAGCTTGCTTCCGGGGGCAAGCGTACCACAGCGCCGCGAGTGACGTTGGTCTCGGGAACTCTGAAGTATTCCGCGAAGCCGCAGGGATCGAGGTTCGTTTTCCGGAAAAGGTCGCACATGGTGTGATCCCCTCGTTGGCAGTAGTGGCAGTTGTAGCAGGGGACGTGGTGGTGTGCGATGACTCGGTCCGATTTTCTCAGGTCGGTCACTTCGTCGCCTACGCTCGCGATTGTTCCGCTGACTTCGTGTCCTAGGATTCCTCCTAGTCCGTAGGCGCCGTGGACCTTTTCGATGTCGGTTCCGCATATTCCTGCTGCCGCCAGTTTGATCAAGATTTCACCAGGGTGGAGTCTCGGGACGGGAACGTTTGTGATCTCTGCTTGTCTTTGTCCGTTGATTAGACATGCGAGCATAAGCTCTTCTTATCTGGCTGCGCGATTTAACAAATTTCCAATCTAGAAAGGCGGGTTGGTGGTTTCTGGATTAGAGTTTATTCTATAAGAAGAGTAGATGAGCCATGAATAGTAGTCGCTTACCGTTGTTCGTATGCCAGTATCGAGAACTCGGGGAACAAAGGACTCGGTCAAGTTCATGCAGGTCCTCGACCGCACCGTCTACCTTAGGCTCAAACAGCTCGCGCTTCAGAGAGGAGTCACGGTTCAAGAGCTAATCCGAGTCCTCCTTATCCCAGACTGGCTGCACAGCGCAGAAGAAAGACGCTTGAAGGCGGAGTTGGAAAGACATCACCGTAGGTCCACTCAGAAGCGGTTTGTTCGAATTCCGCTGCAGAAGCCTCTTGCATCGATGAGAAGAAACTGATTTCTTACACTAAAAGACTTGAACCAACTAGGGTAACGCATAACCGTTCCCAATCATAATATACCATTCTTGCCCGGTATTACCCAGGCTTCTTCTTGATCAAAGATCTCGACGTGGAGATGGAAAAAGGAAATGTCGATTCGATCATAGTCTTCGGAGATTCAACTGTTGGAAACCCCGACCTTCGATACGTTGCTGGAACGTCTCTTCCGAGAGGCGGTATATTCCTGAAGCGAAGGTCACATGACCCGACGCTTATTGTCAGCAATATTGACGTGGGCAGTGCTCGCCAGGGTAAGATCCGAAATATCAGGACGTACTCGGACTATGGATACGAACGCATAGCAAGCAAGTACGATCGTGATGAGGCTAGGATCCGGTTCTACCAAAAGATCATCAAGGAGGAAGGACTTCGCGGCCCCACGATTCTGGCGGGAAGAAATGATGTGTCAAATACATTGCATCTGATTGACGCTCTCCGTAGAAAGAGCGTAAGGATCAATGGGGAGAGGTCGCCTACGATCATCGAAGTTGCGCGCGAAACGAAGGATCGGTGGGAGATCGAACGATTGAAAGTTCTCGGAAAGAAGACCATAAGAGTCGTGGAAGAGACCGTCCGGTTTCTTAGAGGAGCGAGAGTCAATGGAAAGAGGGTATCATACAAGTCAAAGCCGTTGCGCGTCGGAGTGGTCAAGAGGGTCATAGGTAGGTCGCTTTCCGAGCAGAACCTCGTCGCGCCGGAGGATACGATATTTGCGCCGGGGAGAAGGTCGAGTGATCCTCACTATAGGGGTGAGGACGAGGATGTTGTCAGGGCCGGGGAACCTATCGTCTTTGACATATTTCCCTCCGAGCCAGACGGGTACTGGCACGATTGCACTAGGACCTACTTGTTCGGTTCCGCCCCGAAGAAGGTAAAGGAGATGTATGATGCTGTTCTCGAAGTCCAAACTTCAGCGCTAGACATGGTGAAGGAGCAGGTTCCCTGCAGAGAGATGATGGCGAACGCTTGCAAGATCTTTGAAAGGAAAGGGTACCCGACTGCCCGACAGCTGGTCAATGGGAACAGGGAGGCACGGACTCGTGGGTTTATGCACGGGCTCGGTCACGGCGTTGGGTTGACTATTGGAGAGAGACCCTATCTCTCGCTCTACGGCAAGGATCATTTGAGAAAAGGGTCCGTGGTGACGATTGAGCCAGGGCTCTACGAGCCCAGATGGGGGGGCGTCAGGATAGAAGACATTGTTGTGGTCGGTTCTCCTTCGGAAAATATCACGCCTTTGTCGAAAGATATCGAATTATAGTCGCAGAGCGTAGGTTGTACTCATGTACGGGGGCGGGATGCAGCCCAGACAGAGGATCCGGGTCACATCGGCTGGCGGAGTCGTCTATCGCTGGGACAAGAATAACCCGCTCTTCCTGCTGCTCGCCAGCAACAAGAGAGGAGTTTGGTGCTTGCCGAAGGGGTTAATCGAGGAGGGGGAGGACGAGGTTACAACCGCCATGCGGGAGGTACGTGAGGAGACGGGTGTCAGCAGGGTGAAGCTGCATGGCAAGCTTGGCGCGATCAAATACCAGTTCGGCTTCCGTGCGAAAACCTACGATAAGACTGTTCACTTCTTCCTGTTCGAGACCGATCAGGCGGATGCGAAAGTGGGAACTGAGCACGATGCGATGGAGTGGATGCCCTACGAGAAGGCCCTCCATACTCTATCGTATCCGAACGAGAAGGAGATGCTTTCGAAGGCTTGGAACACGATACAGTCCGAGAAGGGCCGTTTCTCGGAAACCAAGCCGGACCAGAGTAAGCTTCCGAGCGAGTAGTATCTGTTAAGGAGGACTGCTTCATGAGGACTGAGATGAGGGGGAGGCGTCTGCATTGATAGATCCAACTTCCTCAGAACTCAGAGTCTACAACACTCTGACGCGGAGGCAGGACAAGTTTGCGCCCATTCGACCTAGCCGGGTGAACATGTTTGTATGTGGTCCTACGGTTTGGGATCTCTCCCACATTGGTCATGGAAAGACCTACGTCGCCTATGACATCATTGCACGGTATCTACGGAGGAAGGGTTTCAGTGTCTTCTTCCTTCTCAATATCACTGATGTTGATGACAGGATCATCAACAAGGCTCGGGATCTTGGAGAGCAACCGTTAGCACTAGCAAAACGTTTGGCGAAATTCTTCTTCAAAGACATGAAGGATCTGCACGTGGACAGCGTAAACCTGTACGCGAATGCTTCGGATCATATTCCTGAGATCATCGACCAGGTCAGAGGCCTTCTCAAGAAGGGATTGGCGTACAGGGTTGACGGTGATGTCTACTTTGATATCTCCAAGTTTCCCGGTTACGGGAAACTTTCTCATCAGAAGCTAGAGGACTTGACGGTTCACAGGGTCGACCCTGATCCGCGCAAGAAGCATCCAGGGGACTTTGCGTTGTGGAAGAGCCAGAAGCCTGGCGAGATATTCTGGGATAGTCCTTGGGGAAAGGGACGGCCTGGATGGCATATCGAGGACACTGCGATTACGCTGACGTATTTTGGGCCAACGTACGATGTGCATGGTGGTGGTTCGGATCTCATCTTTCCGCATCATGAGGCCGAGATCGCGCAAGCGGAGGGGTTGACTGGGAAGGAGCCGTTGGCGCGTTATTGGCTTCACACGGGCTTGTTGAGTATCAAGGGGGAGGAGATGCACAAGTCGCTCGGGAATTTCATCACGATTCAGGATGTGATCCGGAAGGTTGGCACTCCAGGCTTGCGAGTGTTCTATGCAGGGACGCATTACAGAAGTCCGTTAGAGTTTACTGAGGAGGCGTTGCAGCAGGCGGTCAGCCTCGCGAGAAGGTTCAGACGGGCGCATGACCAACTTGTGCTCGCTCGTACCAAGAGAGGTAGTGGGAAGGCGGAGACGACCGAGGTTCTGAAACGGCTGGGTGAGGCACGGGACGAGTTCTTCAAGGCGATGGACGACGATTTCAACACCCCAGGAGCGCTCGCTGCCTACATCCGAATAGTCGGGTTGGCGGAGGAAGAGGCGAAGAATCCAAGGAACGAATCCATCAACGCGATAATTGGCGACTTAGAAGATCTGGGCTCGGTTTTAGGGGTCTTGGAGACTGAGACTGTTGCGCAGGATCGGGTTTCGGAGCTAGTGAACTTTGTGTTGGAGCTGAGGAATGAGTTGAGGAGTAAGCGTGACTATGAGCTGGCTGATCGTATCCGGGATCGGATGGCGAAGCTTGGCTTTGTGGTGGAGGATTCGGCTGAGGAAACGCGCTGGATAACCTAGCTTTACGTTAGTGTGTTCTTTGTCTGAGTCTTGCTGTGAGCCTTTAGGATCTTCTTGACCTCGTCCAGCTGCTTGAACGATCCAATGTCATGGTGAGGTTCTGGCGTGAGGTAGCCGTAGACTCGTTCGCCTTTCGCGACGAGTGCGGGTATGACGTTTGCTGCGATGTCGGGTCCGCTTGAACAGTACTTGAGGAATATTGGTTCGCAGAGGCACGCGCCGATGGCGACGGGATATTCCTTGAGCACTGGCTTCTCCTCGAAATATTCTATCCGGCTGTCTTTGTCGACTCGTCCGACGCCGTAGTCGATTCGGACGCCGGTGCTTAACGCGACCGTGCAGGTTGCTTTCTTTTCTTTGTGGAACCGGATCATGTCTGCTAGGTCGAGGCTTGTGAGGACGTCGCCGTAGTAGACGAGGAATGTCGTGTCGACGTGGCTGCTGGCTTCCTTGAGCGCGTTTGTGGTGCCTGTTCGTGGGCTGATGCTATAACCGATGTTGACGCCGTACTTGGATCCATCGTCTAGATGATTGCGGTACACCTCGCTGTCTTCATCAGATAACAGCATGATGATGTTTCGGATTCCGTAGCTTGCGAGGTAGTTGATGACGTAGTCGATGAATGGTTTGCCGGCGATGGGTATCATTCCTTTTGGAACGTAGCTTGTCAGGGGTGAGAGCCGCGTGCCCGCTCCACCAGCCAGGACAAACGCCTTCAATCTTACCTCGCGGTTTCGCGTGCGGGTCTTCGACCGGTATAAGGACTTCAATTGCCCGACTTCGAAAGCCGGGAGAAACCGCTCTTGCGTCGTGAGACCGCTGAGACGCACTCCCCTTTGACCGGGCGATTTCCTGTCTGGCAATGATTCTGGGCGAGACGGGTTGATTAGGGCGCAGTTCTGGCTTGGTCGCGACAGCGATTACCTTGCTCTATCTCTGAGATCCCGAACGGTTTTCTGTCGAAAATCTAGCGTTGTCCCAGATTCGATATCAGGGCTGATAATGGGCGAGTTCGATACGACAAATGCCTGGTTTCCGCTATGACGTCTGCTAGTGGAAGAGGGACCTATGGAACGCGTCCTAGATGAAGGGCTTCTTGGAAGCGAATCTTGGAATTACGTCTTCTTACTCTAATTAGTAGGTATCTTCGTTAAGCATGTCGCTCTGTTAAGTGGTAAGCTTGAATGGGACCTCGATTCATGGAATCCTCTAGCTCGGCATGTTCCTCGTGAAGCCCATGAACATACCATACTTGTAATTCGTGTCCATCAATATCGGTAGTTTTGGTCGAGAGCACTTTCGCGCCTGGTCTCATGACCCAATGGGTCAGCGCTTCTTCCAACTCCTCTCGCGGAACTTCCGGAAAGGCTGTCTTGAAGTCGGCGAAGCTCAGCTCGGCCTCTGGGTTCAGATAAGGATCATGGAATCGCTGTTGGAAGAATTCGATGACTTTGCCCAAGGGCAGAATCTTTTCGATCCTTGTGGGCTTGTTCTTTCTTGCTTTGCTGGTCATGAACTCTCACGTTTATGCGCTGTGATCTGGAAAATGGCAACGGAAAATATGGCTGTTACAGTACCCGGACCCGACTGTCGAAGGTAGCCACTTCCCTATCCTCAACCTGACAAGGATAGTAGGGTCCTAGTTAATGCTGACCTTTGATGGCAGGACCTGCTCGACAACTTTGATCGACAGGGAAAGATCGTTTCTCTCCGCGATCAAAGGCCGAAGACTCGGCTCGATAGAGCCCTGCGCGAGTTTCAGAGAATCCTCGTCAAGCTCCCCACTCTTGTGATCAAGCTTCGCATTGACAAGATATCTTGTCAGGCTCGTGATTTGTCCAGTGATTTCGGCTAGTCTAGATCGCATTGAGCCGACCAGGGCGCTCGCCAGTTTCACCTTGTCCAGGTAGCCGGCCTTCTGCGACTCGAGAAGCTCCGAATAGATTTCTCCGTCAATCTCCCTCGAATCTTTCAACGATTCCAGGGCACCAATCCTCTTCCTCAACAGTGTCAGTTCGGAGATGATGTCCTCGGACTCAAGCTTCCACTCCGGGGATATCGTGATTGTTTTCGGGGTGAGGGCCATTTGCCTGGCTTTGGCTGTGAGAATAATTCCGCCTGTCGCTTCTATCTGGACTCCTTCCATCTCTCCGAAGGGGTTGCGCTCGATGCCGATTACCCGTCCTAGCAGTCTGCCGTAGATGTCGTTGACACTTCGTCCGAGGAGAGCTTTCGTCTCCAGCTCAGGAGAGAGCAGCTAGATTCTACCTCACTCGATGAGCCGGATTCGGTATCTGAGGAATTTCAGGGAATTTCTCTTTCATCTTCTGCTCGGCCATAAGATCCGCCTCCTTCAAGATGTGAGCGGATTCATCATTGACCGGGATGGACATCCCATCCGAGTCAACTGCTTCCCCAATTTCCATCGTGAGATTCTCTAGCGAGTCTTCGACATCGCCGATACCTGTTGAAATTTCGGGAAGTTTGCCTTCTAGCTCGCCTCTTACTGCGCCGAGGAGTCCTTTGACTGAGCCCATGCTGTGGACCAGGTCGCCGAACTGTTCCACCGTCTCGAGGCGGAGTAGTGCTTGTTCGAGGCAGATCTGGCTTCGGAGGGATGTCTTGATGAGTTTTCGAATTTGGACGCATTCGTTTGCGAAAACGGTCGCGGTTTGAGTATCTCGCGCCTCCAGTGCTTTGGTGCACTTATCTCGAAGTGTCTGGTCTCGTGATTCCATCTGGGTAATGCTTCGCTCCAGCCTTGTAGTTTGTAGACGGAGTTTGTGGGAAGCGAACTGGATCCGCTGTTTCATCGGTGTCGGCTTGATCGCTTCCCGGATTCTGTCGGTTAATGAGGGATTGTCGCGGAACATTGTTAGTCTCCGATCATCCTGTTTTCCGGAGTGAGGTACAAAGGCGGTCTGAGATGCACCTGGTGCTTTGCTTGCGACGCTTGACGAGGCAGTGCTGTGGTCATGAAAATTGTTGTTCCCTGGTTCCGGTTTAGTCCCCTCAGAAGAGGGATTAGCAGGTTTGTAGCGGACCCATCCAAGTCGCCCGTCGGCTCGTCGATCACCAGTAGTTCGGGTTTGACGGCCAAAGCTCTTGCGAGATCGATTCGCCTTCGCTGGCCAGCGCTGAGCCCGTCAGGGTATGACCGTTCGATCTTGTCTAATCCAAAAAATGCGAGG
>WNGL01005429.1_pt1 | contig 15159 bp, 15 predicted proteins | sample 5400591 | NCBI WGS metagenome assembly WNGL01 (sample SAMN13153377, study PRJNA577476) | soil metagenome | isolation source: 80 cm soil or saprolite under Garry oak tree replicate 1 | place: USA:California | collected 2016-06-15
GTCGGTGAGATCAAACAGTTCGCGCAGGCAGTCATCACAGGTAGCAGTATCAGGAGAAATGAGCGCCTGGCGCTCTGCTCCCTTCTGACTGTGGGTGATGACGAAGGCGTGCTCGTGACGTGGAGGGATCGCTTCAGTTGCAACAGAATCGATGCGGGCCAGGGGCGGAGGTTGCCTGGACAGTGCGCGCTGAAAGCCATCGAGGGCCTCTGAAGTACCCTCGACCTCGATGGTAACACCCTGGCTATCGTTGAGCACAAAGCCGGATAATCCCCAGTTTAGCGCCTGCCCGTAGACGAAGGGCCGGAAACCTACGCCCTGGACAATGCCCTGGACGATAATGCGTCGTCGCGAAATTGTCGATCCCATCGCGGATGACATGTGTCTTTCCTTTATACGTGTACGCCTTTTACAAGTGTGATGAGCCATTCGCACCAGGTATCGAGACCTTCGCCCGTCCGGCAGCTTAGTTCAAAGATACGCAGGTGCGGGTTGATAGCTAACGCCTGTCGTTTGACCTTCTGCAGGTCATAGTCAACGTAAGGGAGCAAGTCGAGTTTGTTCACAACCATCACCTCTGAGGCCGCAAACATTTGTGGGTACTTTGCCGGTTTATCGTCGCCCTCCGTCGTACTCACTACTACGACGCGGGTATCTTCTCCCAGGTTCCAGGCGGCGGGACAGACCAGGTTGCCGATGTTCTCGATAACGAGTAAGTCGAGGCTCGCCAGTTCGATCTGCGCGAGCGCGTCGCGGATCATGTGAGCTTCCAGGTGGCATGCTCCCCGTGTATTGATCTGGACGGTCTGCGCGCCTGCCGCCTCGATCCGCTCCGCGTCAGCGGTTGTCTCGACGTCACCCTCGATGACTCCAATGCTGAGTCGTCCACGCAGCCGCTCAATTGTGCGTTCGAGCAGGGTTGTCTTACCCGCGCCCGGCGAACTCATGATATTGAGCGTACGGATACCGTGCGCCGAAAGATTCTGCTGAATCTCCCCGGCAATGGTATCGTTAGCCGCCAGGATATTCTGAGCAATGGTTATTTTTACCAACGTTGCAACTCCTACTCGTGGGCGAAACAATGGTTATGAAGACTCGATTTCCATCTCGATGATCTGGAGTTCGGTACCAGAGATGACCTCGCTCGACCATTCTTGACAGGTCGGGCACTGGGCAACGAAGTTCGTGACGGCGAACTCTTTGTCGCAGTGACGACAATATGCGCGGTGAGGCACATCGTCGATCAACAGATGCGCACTTGCCAGCACCGGATTGAGGCTGACCAGCATCTCGAAGCAGAAACTCAACGAATCTGTGACGACGCCGCTAGCTTCGCCAATTTTGAGCCGCACGCCCTTGACACTTGTCGCGTTGCATTCGGCTGCCTTCGCCTCAACAGCCTCGACGATACTCTGGGCGATAGCGAGTTCATGCATGGCCAACCTCGTTCCAAGTATCTGCCACCTGGGTTACATCGTGCGCATCTTCAGATAGCGCTGGATATCGGGAAGGCTTTGCTGGAATATCCAGAAACCTAGACCAAATGCAATGGCTAAAAGCAGGAACTTGAACATGGTAATCTTCCTTTCTCTAGACTGCTAGTATACGGCATCTGAGGACGCGATAATGAACATGAACAAATTAATCAATGTAGGGACGCGATTTATCGCGTCCACCTTGGCGCACCTTGAACCGCTGCCTGGACGCGGTTGATCGCGCCTCTACATGCCCTCTTCATTTTTGAAGGTTCATAATCGCGTCCACCTCGGCGCACCTTGAACCGGCGCCTGGACGCGATAAATCGCGTCCCTACAGCTGTTACCTTGTGAGCGATTGCTCAACGATCGAATCAATCATCTTCACCGCCTCATTGACGGCTGCCTGCACCGGTTCGCTCAATCCCATCTGCATCTCGGTATAGTCATCGCTCATTGGAGAAGGTTCGCAGCCAACAAGCAAAGTATGCATTGGTTTTGCGCCCAACGTCCTGGCGTAGGCAAACACCTTCACAGGGTCCATACTGTGGTTATCCAGAGCTACTCTGCCAGCTTCTACTCCTTTCTCGGGAGTCATACCTGACAAATCTGGCTCGATCAGATAGAGCGTTCCTGGTGAGCCGCCTCTTGGGATGGCATCGACCAGTACAAGCATATTATAATCATCGAGCATGGCGTATGCCAGATCCATTCCCCGAATACCGAAATCGACGACCTGAACACTTTCCGGGTATTGCCGGGTCATCAGTCGTTGGGCAACCTCAACCCCGAAGCCATCATCACCCAGAAAGATATTGCCTATGCACGCAATAAGTACGCGCCCAGGCTCTCGTTCCGATGACGATCTACGGTTCACAGTCCCTTCCATAGCTAATCCTCTACATCTCCCAGCGGTTCTACCTCTTCTGGGAAGAAAAAGAAATGATGGCCGGGCAGGATGCGGTCGTCCATCATCATCTGCTCCATGGCGGGATCATCATCCGCCGTGACGACCAGGTAGATGCGATTCTCGAAATCCTGATGGATGACCTCGACCCGTGCAGTCTTCCCATCAAGTATGAAATCGAAAGCGTCGGCACGGCCCTTTTTGGGATGCAGGCGTACACGATCCCCTGCTCTTACCTCCTTACCAGCAATAGTTACAGATTCTGGCGGTGGGTAATCCTCGCCTGGGAAATTCCAACCCTCACGACGCATCATGCTTTTTCTCCTTCACTGATAGGGCGCAGTTCGCGGATTGCACCATGTAGCTTCATGAATTGCTCGGGCGTGAGGGCCTCCGTCCGCTCCAGTATCTCGCGTGTGCGCTCGTCCTGCCGCATCTGCTCTTTCTCTTCATCGGTCAGCGTCATGATACGCAAACTGAGAATTTCATCGATCTCGGTTCCGTCGAAAAGGGCCCCTGGGCTTTCTGGAGCGATCTGTGGATAGTCATACAGGATGATGGGCGATGATACCAACGCATTCCGTTCTCCCTGGTTACCGACCAACACCGGCCAGGTACGGAGATTTTGACATCCCTTAACAAGAGGTTGCAAGGCTTCAGGTGGATCCAACAACGAGATGAAGGATCCTTGCTTTACCTGTAAGATAGTGTGAGTGGAGACGAACGATTGGAACAATACCGCATCGCGTCGGCTCGTCACCTCACCGGTCTCCGGAGTCCTGTTTTCAATGTGAACACTGAGCTTGAAAAGATTTTCAAGAACTGGCTCCGCGACAAGGAGGATCGCTCCCACGATTGGTTGCTGTTCCCGGACAACTTGTCCTGTCGATATTGTAGATGCCTGATTTGTAGCGCCCTTATCATCCATCATACGTCCGCCGGGAAAATCGATCTCCACAACTCGGGGGTGGGCGATCAGCTCGCTCAATGAAAGATCGAGCACACTCACTTCGCGCTCCACACCCTCTTGCAATGGTTCGTCAGCAAAACGACTCGCCAGGCTCCACTCACCGGCATTGGCCTCTACATGCTCGTCCTTCACCGGTTCGGACTGCACAACTGTACGCGCAAGCAGGTGTAGAAACCGTACGGTGATGTCGAGCGATATGTCGTCTACCTGCCCCTTTACCCCCTCTACCAGGCATTCTGTGTGCATTGTCCAGGGCTCTATACCGCCATTCGCCTCGCTATACTCCCGTGGATATACCACACCGAATGTCCAGCGTGTCCGATTCTTGAGGGCGGATTGGCGATACGGATAGAGAAGATAGCCCTCGTAGAGTACGGCATCAGCGATTTCCTTGATTTGTTCTATCCTCATGACTGCACCTCCTCGCTACTTGCCCGCAGCAGACGCTCAAAAGCTTCCTCCCAGGTAGGAAGGCCGTGCGTGATCTTATATTGATAGAGTTGGTCGAAGACATCTTTCGGCAGTCGAATCCATGCACTGTTGGGAAAGGACGACTCTATCGCTTCTTTCCAGCGCGCAACCGGCAAGCGGTAGGACGCTTCCTTCGACCATGAAATCTGGGCGATTTGTACATTGCCCGTCTCACCTTCGTAGAAGATGGTTCCGCTGAACAGGAAGCTGAGAGGAATTTCACCATTTTCCAGGGCATTGAAGTACTTAGTGCTCACCACCTCAAAGTCGTAGCTGCATGGGACGGGCAGATCGACGATGGTGCTTCCTGAGAAGCGTGGCACCACGGTGGTGACATGGGTCCACAGGAAAGTGCGCAAGGTCTCACCCCAGCGCTCCGGCTCACCAAAAAGCTCCTGTAATTTTGCTTTTTCTTCGGCAGTGTAGCGCCGTTGTGTTACGGTGAGCATGATCTGGCACTTCAGGTTGACGTTATGGATCTGCTCTGCCTCGCTCGCGTTGTCGATGCGCATTTTGAAGATGAGCATCGGGAGCACACTATAGGCTGATGCCTCGGCGCCGATTACCTCAAAACTCAAGTCTGGCATTAGCCTCTCCTCTCCCAGGCGGAGCGGCTGTTTGCCGGGTAAGTATCCGCAGAGGACCCCTCTACGACGGTCGCCCTCTTCTGTAGGCCCGCAAAGAACTCCGCAATCGCTTTCCAGACCTCCTCCCCGCCGCTCAGACCTTTCCACTTGAGCCGGATCAAGCCGACAAGCTCGTAGCAGGCATCTATCGGGACAATGAAGTGCTCACGATAACTCTCACCTCCCCTATTCTTCACCCGGTTGATAAGGAGCGCCTCGACGTCGGGTTCCAGTTCGTTCAGGATAGGATTGCTACTGACAAGTGCATCCCAACCGTCCAGGGCAAGTGTAGACTCCATAGGCCCCGCAGGACTGGGATAGAAGGCCATGACACGATGAGCGCTTGTGCTATGAAAGAAATATGCCATGTTCACCGGGATCATCAGATCGTCCCACTGCTCATCCGTCATTTGGAAATCGGGCAGCATCAGGGTACGCGAGGGCACAAGGCGGTACTTCCCATGCCCAGATCCCGGGTCACCGAAGAGGATTGAGCAAGGAGTACAAACGCAGATCAAAGTATGCCTGGAGAGTTCCAGCAGGTGGCGATGATGCGCCGGAATCTCTACACTGCATAGCTCGCACTGTTCTGCAGGCGGACGCATTTCTCGCCGACGCGTAAACTGACGTAGCACATCAAGGGATGCTGCGGAACGATCCTCGTCGTTGTTTGTAAGGTCGGATGACGACATGGTAACTACCTCATCTCGCGTGTATCGACAGGGTCGGCTGAATTGGCAAAGGTTGATCGTCTCTTGCCAACGCTGACAGAGCCACTTTCACCTTGCCATTCTCCACCAGTAGTGGAACCGGTTCGAGGAACAGGTCAGGCGCATCCAGGCATCGTCCTGCGCGGTAGACATCATATTGTCGTCCGCAAGAGGAACAGCTAAGAGTGGTGCCGTCTAACCTGCTGCCATCGAGAGGCGCATTGCAATTGCCACAACGGTTGTGGTAGGCATAGTAGGTGTCTGCAATCGAACAGAAGAGCACTGGTTTCGTCTGTACGGTGATCACCTTGAGTGTGCCGTCAGGGAGGGAGTTTTGTTCTTTCAGTCCTTCCACTACTTTCCACCCACCATCCTGTTGCATTGTGCTTTCTTTGCGCCGTTTTGGAGGGACGAATGCCATGGGTATACCTGGACGTGGCGGTGGATCGGTGACTCCTTCTACCTGAAGCCCATCCAGGTCGGGAGCTGCCTTGTAGATGGCCTCCTCAATCGCCAATTTGAGTGTGATGGTTGAGCCTGGACAGCCATGGCAGCTCCCCTGGAGACGCAGGTGGGCTATGCCATCTTCAACCTTGACGAACTCGACATTTCCGCCATGCGACTTGAGATAGGGCCGTACCTCATCCAGCGCCTGCATGACGCGCGTCTCGATATCTATTGGATGCAGTCCGTGAAGCAGAAATAAGGAACCCAACAGGTCGTCGCTCGCGAAGGTATCGATCAATGCGAGGCCAGATGCTTCCGTCTGAGCGGTAATTTCAAGCAGCCGCGCCAGCCCTTCACCATACATATCCAGGAGTGTCTGGACAAGCTCCTGAGTCGTGTCGCGTGTACGTGGGTCGGGGAACGCGGCGACCTCCTGGATCAGCGTCTCGATACGCGCCGCTCGGTGGTGGTGCTCCTGCACTTCTTGTGGCATGAGACATTCTCCTCTATTGCAGGGTGTAAAGGACGACCAGGAAGGTCGTCCCTACGAGATTACGCCAAATGTTGGTGAGGATCCCAGGGCGACCGCAAGGGTCGCCCCTACCCTACACGAGTTACGGCATTACGCCAAAGGTTGGTGAGAGAACCGTTTGAAGTTCTTTCCCTTCGCCAAGGTACATGTGGACACCACATGGCAGACAGGGATCAAAGCTGCGAACCGCTCGCATGATATCGATGCCCTTGAAGCTGTCCGGGCCGTTCTCTTCGAAGATGGGCGTGTTCTGTACGGCATCCTCGTATGGGCCTGGAGTGCCATAGATGTCTCGCACACTGCCATTCCAGGGCGTAGGAGGATAGGGATGGTAGTTGGCGATCTTTCCGTTCTCGATGACCATGTGATGGGACAGCACGCCACGCACCGCCTCGTGGAACCCGCAGCCGATGGCCTCCCTGGGTACCGTGAAATCGCTCCAGGTCTTGGTGTGACCGGCGCGTACCTCGTCAAGCGCCTTCTCCACACAATGCAGCGCGACAGCCGCAGAGTAGGCCTGGAAGTATGTCCGAGCGCGGTCCCGCTCAATAGCATTACTCCATTTCGGGATCTTCCACTCGAACTCCACCGCTGGCTTTAAGGCGCTCTTGGGCAATCGAATCTTGACGCTGTGCCCGGTAGACTCGACTAAGCCTCCCAGGTTCACCAGTCCGGCCAGAGCCGTCGACCAGAGACGAGCCAGGGGACCACCGCCAGTATCCAGGGCCAGGTACTTGCCGGTGCGCTGATCATACCAGCGCGGCGACATCGTCCAGCTATATTTGTCACTAAAGTCGCGTTTCTGCGGTCTGGGAATGGTCGTCTGATTCCAGGGGTGGCGTTTGTCGACCGGGTTGCCGAGTGGGTCGCGATCGACGAACATTCTCTGGTTATCCCAATCCTCGTAGTAGGAACTTCCCAGCAGGATGCGGATGCCCAGGTTGATATCTACCAGGCTTGTCGTCACTAACTCCCCGTCCACGACAACCCCAGGTGTGACGAACATGGCGCGTCCCCACTTGTCCATGGTGCGATAATCGTAGTCGCACACATCGGGGTCTTGCCACGATCCCCAGCAGCCGAGCAGGGTCTGCCGGTAGCCAACCTGCTCGTAGCCGGGAAGGGCCTCGTACCAGAAGTCGAACAGGTCGTCATGCATAGGAACGACCTTCTTGCACCATTCGACGTACTTCATCAGCCGAACCAGGTAGTCTGTGAAGACCTGGACGGTGGCAACGGTACCAACTCCTCCTGGATAGAGAGTGGAGGGATGGACGTGGCGCCCCTCCATCAAGCAGAATGCCTCGCGCGTATAGCGACTCACGTGCAGCGCCTCGCGGTAGAACTCACCGGTGAAGGGGTTGAGCGAGCGCATGATGTCGCCGATAGTGCGATAGCCATGCTCCCTGGCGTGCGGAGCTTCGGTTATATTGGCCTTCTCAAGCACAGCTGGATTGGTCTCTTTCACCATCTGCTCGCAGAAGTCAACGCCGACCAGATTTTCCTGGAAGATATTGTGGTCGAACATGTATTCCGCCGCTTCACCCAGGTTGATGATCCACTCACCGAGCGCCGGTGGCTTTACCCCATAGGCCATATTCTGAGTATAGACGGAGCAGGTTGCGTGGTTGTCGCCGCAAATACCACAGATGCGGCTGGTGATGAAGTGGGCATCGCGCGGGTCTTTGCCCTGCATGAAGAGGCTGTAGCCACGGAAGATGTGGGAACTGCTATAGGCCTCCGCTATTCTGCGCTGCTTAAAATCGATCTTGGTATAGATGCCCAGGCTGCCCACGATGCGTGTCATTGGGTCCCACGACATTTCTACAAGCTGTGGTGGCTGAGCTGGAGTCTCTTCTCGTCTCGTTTGCGTTGTCATGAAACTATCTCCTTGCTATTGTGGCTTCCAGGGCGACCGCGAGGATCGCCCTTACCCTAAACGGTGGCCCTTACCTTCTCCACGATGGGCGGTAGCCGGTGGTGAGTTCCCTGCCCGTGTGCCGCCAGGACGGTTCTTTGTTGACGGTGTCGTTGGTCAACTTGCGTAGAGCGCGCAGGGCACCGCCCCAGACGCTCACGACGTTTGTTGAGAGCTTGGCGCCTGGTGGTTCATCCATAAAGGGCATAAATTTATCGGGGAAGCCTGGCATAGTGCAGCCAATACAGATGCCGCCGACGTTGGGACAGCCGCCGATGCCGTTCATCCAGCCGCGCTTGGGGACGTTGCAGTTTACGACCGGACCCCAGCAGCCTAACTTTACAATGCACTTGGGTGAGCCATACTCGGTGGCGAAATCGCCCTGCTCGTAGTAGCCGGCGCGATCGCAGCCTTCATGCACGGTATTGCCGAAGAGCCAGGTGGGTCGTCCGAGGTCATCCAGGGGGATCATGGGGGCCATGCCGCCTGCCTGGTAGAGGAGATAGAGGATGGTTTCCATGAAGTTGTCGGGCTGTACAGGGCATCCGGGGACGTTCACGACGGGGATGCCGGCCTTGGATTTCCAGTTCCAGCCCAGGTAGTCATTGACACCCATGGCGCCGGTGGGATTGCCCTGCATGGCATGAATGCCACCGTAGGTAGCGCAGGTGCCTACTGCTATCACAGCGAGAGCTTTGGGTGCGAGGCGATCAATCCATTCGGTGACGGGTATGGGCTGGTTGGTGGCGGGGTTGGCGCCGAGGGCTGCCCAGTAGCCTTCGGCCTTGATTGATTCGTTTGGGACGGAGCCTTCAAAGACGAGGACAAAGGGATCGAGTTCGCCGCGCTCTGCTTTATACCACCACTCCATGAAGTCTTTGCCCCACTCGAAAGCGATACACTTATTGTGGATGTGAACCCTGGGGAGCCCTGGGATGGCCCCCAGGACGACATCTTCGATGCTAGGTTGGGTCGCGGCGGTGACTGAGATGGTATCTCCCTCACATCCCAAACCCTCCACGATCCAGATAACGTGGACATCCTCCACTTTGGTCGCCATGTTGTTCCTCCTAGAGCGATATTCGCTTCGTTAGTACCTTGCCAGCCATCACTGCAAGGAGGTGTGGGTTAGCAGTGATGCATGGAGGTACCTGCTAAGAAGCCGCATACAAAGTACCCGTAACTACGAACTACCGAGCATGCATTAAAATAACGTTGGTCGGGGATAGGTGCCAACAGAAACCCTGAACGGGTGCGGCGCAGAATTGCGCATGAGATAAACTGTAGTAGAACGACAGCATGCTTGCTGGTGAATCTAGCAGCGATCACTTCGCAACTATGTGGCAATTTCTATTACAGTGACGTTAGTACATAATACGCCCAGCTTGCTAAACGGATTACGAATACAGTATACGCCCAGCTTGCTAAACGGATTACGAAAGAGCGGCCAGAAAACAGCCTGGCGAGCCACTATTTCGAGCTACCTTGCATCCTGCCAACGAGACTACGCTCAGGCAAGATGTTAGGAGAAGGAATGTCAGATCACGATCCGATCTGACAAGAATGATCTATTTGCGTAGAGGGGAAGCCGCAAATATTTCAGTTGAAAATAATCTGGGTTAAGCGTTCAGGCACAGCTTTCTAGTTCCAGTAGTACAACGGGAAAGAGACACCGATAATTAACGCAAATCCCTCTGAAATATTTTCTTTCCTTAATCAACAGCTTATGGAAAGAAACGGTGTACACCGTTTGATTGTAGCATAGATTGCTAGAATTTGCAAGACTCAAAATGTAATTATTGATGTGCTTTTTGTAGAATTGTTGGGTTATCAAAGCAAGCTGAACCTGGCATATTGTTGAGGAATATTATAATAGAGATTAATATATTGTTAAGTTGATTAATGCAACAGCCGATAGCTTAGAGGCAAGGCGGGAATCGGAAGAGAAAAAAAATTCGCTGTAGTCTAATATCTAACCAGGCAAGCGAAAAATATTTTTGTGAAGAAGAAAAGAAATTGCGCTAAAAATACTCATATTATACTTCACAAATTGTGATGATAAACATAAGTAAAAGGTTATATACTTTTGGTGCACGATCTGTCTCATTTATTGTCACGAGTAATCACCTTCTTTAGGGCCGCGCTGGCATGGGGGTGAGGTCAAAAAGGTATTCGCAGACAGCGATATCTTCGCTAGTAGCCAGCCAGGTAATTTGCTCTTCGCTGAGCAGGTATGATTGTACGCAAAGATAGGCCACCTTTTCGGGGCCAAGGTACCATTCCTCTGCTTCACGAAGTGGGAACGACGAGAGAACCTTCTTTGGCGCGGTGGTGGTCGTGATGCGATAGACATTGAATTGTTTTTCCACACAAGAAGAGATAGCGGGATGCTGCAGCAATTTTTTACGATCTTCTGCCAATATTTGCTCACTCGCCAAAACGGTCAGAATATCATCCCAATATTGCCTGGTACTTATGAGCACGCCGTCCAGATGTGACTGTGAGAGCCACGACTCGACTTTCTCGCGGTCTTTTACCGCGTATGTAAACTCAAGAAGATATAGATAAATTTCTTTACTCCTCTCCCACTCCTATCGTCTTGCCTGGCATGCAGTGTTCTTGCTATTCCGACTGGCTGAGCGAAGCGCAGTTTCGTTGGCAGGACGGATTGGTGCCGAGTTTCCTGTTTATCTGGGAACAATGCATGGTATACTTGCAGTATAATCGGTCGTTTTCAAACTCTGCATCGGGGAGTTCACCTATTTTTGAGTCTTTTCATTCAAGCGGAAAGGTGAAGTGTGGATATGGTCAACCGGGAACGAGCGGATGGAGACCTGGCAGCGCTGCTGTTTGCGCTGTCTTTTGCGACTGGCCTGGGGTTCGGTGGTGATATGGAACATGGGCTGGGGTGCGCGTGGCTGGGACTGCAGATGGCGGATGCACTTGCGCTTAGCAGTGAAGAGCGCGAAGCTATCTTCTATGGAGCGCTGCTCAAAGATGTGGCATGTACGGCTTGTGCGGCTGGTATTGCCGCCTTTCTCCCCGATGATGCAGAGGTGTCTCTGTCAGATGTGATCCTCATCGATCCATCCCAGCTCAGTGATATGATGGGATGGTTATCTCGATACGTACGGTTGGACGCGGGCTTTCCGGGTCGAATGGCGAAACTGTTGTCCTTCATAGTGCAATGTGGACCTGTTGTTCAGGAAACCATGCGAGGCCACTGCGAAGTAGCGGAACTGTTTGCGCGGCAACTTGGTTTTCCAGACTACGTGCAACACACGCTGCGTTTTCAATGGGAACGCTGGGACGGCAAGGGCATGGCCTATAGGCTCAAGGGGGCGACGATTCCCATGACGGCGCGCATTCTGCATTTCGTGCAGGTGCTTGATCTGACGTATCGATTTGGTGGTGCGGAGGCGACGCGTGTGATCGCGCAGGAAAGACGGGGGAGCCGTTTCGATCCGGAGGTGGTGGATGCGTTCCTGACTAAAATGCGACGGGAAGATTTCTGGAGCAGCTTCGAGGAGGAGGCGAGGCAGGAGGCTCTGCTGGCAAAGCGACCGGCTACGGTGGCAGATCGCGGCGAGGATGCGACGGAGCGGGTATGTGAGGCACTGGCGGACTTCATTGATCTGAAGACGCGGGAGACCTGGCATCACTCACGAACGGTGGCGGAGCTAGCGATGGGGATGGGAACCTGCCTGGATTTGGAGGCGAGCGAACTGAGCGAGCTGCGATGTGCTGCGCTGGTTCACGATGTGGGTAAGGTGGCGATCCCGCTGAGTATCCTGGTGAAGGGGGAGCAGCGATCAAGCAGCGAAAGGGAAAGATACCTCCTCCATCCCTACTACACACAGCGCATCCTGGAGCGAGTCCAGCCATTACAAGAACTGGCGCAAGCCGCCGCAGCCCATCATGAATGGATGAATGGCCAGGGGTATCACCGGCAGCTTTGTGGGGAGCAGATCCCTTTCCATGGCCGCATTCTAGCGGTTGCAAACGCGTATGTCCGGCTTATGCAGCAGCAAGGAGATGGGCAGGACGCGGCAGAGGGGTTGCGCAGAATGCGCCCCCTGGTTGGCAGTCAATTCGATGGATGTTGCTTTGATGCCCTGGTAACTCTGGTGAGGGGTGGGGATGGTCTGAGGAGCGTCCCTCATAGGCCTCGAAAGGTGGGCAACCTGACCGAACGGGAGGCAGAGGTGCTGTGCCTGCTGGCCCAGGGGCGGAATACTCCGCAGATTGCACGAACGCTGGATATTAGCAGGAAGACGGTGGAGCACCATTTATCGCATATCTACGCCAAAATTGGGGTCACATGCCGAACGGCCGCGGTAGTTTATGCAGTTCAACAGGGACTTGTTTAAGCTACCTCCCCGGCACATTTTCGACGACCTGCGCAGGCCTTGACCGAGTCCCGGTGCGCTCACACTCGCTGATGAAGCTGGCCAGGTCGGCGACGCGGCTGGCATAGCCCCACTCGTTGTCGTACCAACCCACGATATGCACCATGCTCTCCTCAGAAAGCAAGGCGGTCATCAAGCCATCCACGACGCTTGAGTGACTGTTGCCGCGGAAGTCGCTGGAGACTAAGGGCAGGTCTGTATAGCCGAGGATGCCTGCGAGCCGTCCGCAGGCGGCCAGGGCGAATGTCTCGTTGATCTCTTCGACGCTTGCGGACTGTGCCAGTTCGGCCACCAGGTCGATGACCGAGACGGTGATGACGGGCACGCGGTAGGAGACGCCGTGGAATTTGCCTGCCAGGGCGGGAATGACCTCACCCAGGGATCTGGTGGCGCCAGTCGTCGTTGGGATGATGTTTTCGGCGCCTGCGCGGGCGCGGCGTGGGTCATTGTGGCTGCGGTCGAGGATGCGCTGGTCGTTAGTGTAGGCGTGGACGGTGGTCATCATGCCGCCGCGCAGTCCGAAGCGCTGGTGCAGTACGCTGGCGATGAGGGCTAATGCGTTGGTGGTACAGGAGGCGGCGGAGATGACGCGATGCACGCGGGGATCATAGTCGAGTTCGTTTACGCCGACGACCAGTGTAACGTCGGCCCCCTTGCTTGGCGCAGTCACCAGGACGCGCTCGGCCCCGGCGAGCAGGTGCGCGGCTGCCTGGTCGGCGGCTGAGAAGGCGCCGGTGGCTTCGATGACGAGTTCGACGCCGAGTTCGCGCCAGGGGATATCGCGGGGGTTGAGATGCGAGACGATGCGGATTGGCCGCTCGTCAATGGTGATCTGACCGTCGCCGGCGTGCACATGACCCAGGAAAGGGCCATAGGTGGAGTCGAACTGGAAGAGATGGGCGTTAATGCCCGCATCACCCCTGTCATTGATGGCGACCACGTCCAGGTTGACGCCGCGTGCCAGGGCGGAGCGGAGGATTAAGCGGCCAATGCGTCCAAAGCCGTTGATACCGATCTTCATACTTCGACCTCCTCGCGTTGTCTTGCGCGGAGCAGGTGATAGACGAGGAGCAGTTGGGTGAGGGCCAATGGGTGGCTCTGCTGGGTTTGGGAGTCGGAATAGCGGCCAAGGTCTGCCGGTGAGGCAGCGCCGCATTCGTCCAGGTGATCGAGTATGCCGCGCTCAAGGGCGCGGGCTGGTTCATCAGGAATCGAGCCATCGATCTCCAGGTACTCGACGGCCCGCCCATCCTCGCGTCCCAATGTCGAACGCACACAGCCCGAGCGATCTTCTTCAATGATCTGGCTCAGGTCAGGATGAGGCAACGTGCCATGGAGAGTTAGACGCACATTGAGATGCTGATCATCGTGCTCACCAGAGCGGGACAATGGGTCAGGAAAGAAGGAAACCTCGATGTCTGCGTGTGGCCGTTGTGGACGAATGAAGGCGGCGGAATCAGGTTCGCGCACGTCGAGTTCACGCAGCACATCTGCTTCGGTATAGCCACGTTGTGTCGAGTCGCGCCGGACCTTCCAGCGGCGCCTCAGCTCTTCAGGTGGATTGAGAAAGACGCGCACGCTGTAGGCGTTGCGCATCTCCTGCCAGTAGAAGCCGAGCAGCCCTTCGACGATGAGGAAAGGGCGTGGAACGATGTACTGTGGGGGCCCAAAGTCGCCCAGTTTGTGCTCGTAGTGGGGCTTCAGGATGGGTTCCCCCGCGCGCAATAGGCGCAAATGCTGCGCCATCATGTCCAGGTAATTACAATCAGGGTTTAAGGGTGTGATACCCAATTCCTTGCGTTGCTGTCGATTATAGCGATGGTAATCGTCAGTGCAGAGTATGGACACATGCTCAGGGTCCAGAATCTGGGCGATTCCTCGACTCAACGTTGTTTTGCCAGCAGCGCTGTCTCCTACTATCCCCAGGATAATGGGACGCGGAGGCGCTCCAAATGGTACAACCATGTTCTTCTCTCAACCTCTCGTGGCGCGCGTTTCCAGGGCGGGGGCAAGCGTCAATTGATGCGCCCCTTGCCCGTCATCCTGGCCTGTTATTCCAGGCGCGCGTTTCCAGGGCGGGGGCAAGCCCCGCCCCTACCCTATACGATCAGACGTAGGGCAGGGACGACCGAACGACCACAGGGGTCGCCCTGGGAGATAAGATGCTATAATGATACATGGCATGAGATATAAGAACAAGCCTCAATTCTCTATGTTTTTCATAGATTGGAGTTTATGTGTTGATATGGTCACGTCTTGACAGCCTGACGATTCATCAGCTGAGGGTGTTCTGCGCGGTCGCGCGGCTGTTGAGCTATACGCGGGCTGCGGAGGAACTGGGATGCCAGCAGCCAACAGTGTCGGCGCTGGTGGCAGAGCTGGAACGTGCGACGCAGTTGACACTGCTGGAGCAGTGGGGGAGGCAGCTTGCGCTGACAGATGAGGGGCGTGAGTTGTATACGCATGCACAGGAGGTGATTGCAGCGGCGGATGAAGCGAGGCGGTCAATGGAAGAGGCCGCGCCCGTGACCGGTGAGATTGCAAAGGGGGTGCCATTGCGTGTTGCCGGCGATACTACTGTGGGTACGTATGTGTTGCCTTCGTTGATGGGGGTCTTTCACCGGCGGCGACCTGATGTTGTACTGAATTTGCGGGTGGCTAACCGGGCGGCGGTGCGTGCTGCCCTGCTGGCGG
>WNGL01005431.1_pt1 | contig 15157 bp, 12 predicted proteins | sample 5400591 | NCBI WGS metagenome assembly WNGL01 (sample SAMN13153377, study PRJNA577476) | soil metagenome | isolation source: 80 cm soil or saprolite under Garry oak tree replicate 1 | place: USA:California | collected 2016-06-15
CGGGCACGCCGCCGACGGCCTGGACGCGACGCGTCGTCGCCGTCTCGGCCTGGGTCTTGTAGTCCTCGCGCAGGAAGCGAATGACCTTCCAATGCGCATCAGTCAAGTCGATGCCGATCTGGGCGGCGAGTGCCTTGGCGAGGTCCTCGTCCCACTCGTCGTACTCGGTCAGGAATCCTTCGTCGTTGACGTGGACGACATGGCCGTTGATCTCGGTGACAGGCATGGTGAATCTTCCTTTCAGGACTTCGTGGTCTCGGGGTGTTTGCCGGCCATGGACATGAGCGCCGGGACGGGGACGGGTCGACCGCGCAGCAGCAGGTGCCAGTACGCCCAGCGGAATCCGAGCTTGCCCAAGTGGTTGGCGTGGCTCTCTTCGAGCAGGGTGAACGGCCCGACGCCGGGGATCGGGTACCTGCCGGGCAGCGGCTCGGTGTCGTAGTTGAAGTCGATCAGCAGGCCCTTGCCGTGGCCGGATTCGATGAAGCAGTTCGCGTGCCCGTCGAACGGGTGGGTCATCTCTCGGCCGGTCACGTGCTCGACGAAGTTCTTGGCGAACAGATCGACGGAGAAGTGGGCGACCGATCCGGCCTTTGACGCCGGGATGTCCGACGCGTCACCGATCGCGAAGATGTTGGGATAGGCCTTGGCGAGCAGGGTGTGTTTGTCCACCGGCACGTAGTTGAGCTCGTCGCCCAGACCGGACCGCGCGACGAAGTCGGCGCCCATGTTGAGCGGCACGGTGACCAGCAGGTCGAACGGGATCTCCCGCTCGTCCATCGAGACCAGCGTCTTCGCGTCCGGATCCACCCGGTCGATCATGAAGTCGCCCTCGAGGGCGATCTTGCGCTCGGTGAGCATGCCGCCCAGATGCCGCGAGGCGACCGGCTTGGTGAACGCACCCTCCAGAGGTGTCACATAGGTGATCTCGACCCGGTCACGCATGCCACGCTCGGCGAAGAACGCGTCGGCGAGGAACGCGAATTCCAGCGGCGCGACCGGGCACTTGATCGGCATCTCGGTGACATGCACGACCAGCCGGCCACCCTCCCAGCCCGCAAGCTTGTCGCGCAGCGCGGTGGCGCCGTCGAGGGTGTAGAAGTCGAAGATGCTCTTGCGCCACTCGCCGTCCACCAAGCCGGGCGTCTGGTCCGGACGTGGGGACGTGCCGGTGGCGATGACGAGGTAGTCATAGCCGAGCAAGCGGCCATCCGCGAGCTGCACCGTGCTCGCCGGCGCATCAACCCGATCGACCTCGGCGAGCACCAGCTCGACCCCGTCCGGGATGAACCGCGCGCGTGACTTGACGAGCTCCTCAGGCCCGTAGACACCGAAGGGCAACAACAGCAGGCCGGGCTGATAGAGATGATCGCCGTTCTGGTCGACCACAGTGATTGACCACTCGGCCCGGTCCAGGCAGCGCCGCAGCTTGTTGACCACCATCGCGCCGGCGGTACCGGCACCCAGAACCACGAGACGCTTCATGGTCTCTCCTCGCCGCCTGTATTCGCCTATATGACGATGATCTAGCCCGCGACGGCGGCTCCACAGAGCCCAAGGTCCCTACCCGGTAGGGTATATCGATACATACCCGGTGGGGTATCCAGTCGACACTACCGAACCCATCGACAGACGGGTGTCCTCGTACCCGGTGGGTGATTGCCTGTGCAGGTTGCGATGGATTGCAACGGTCATCAGCTGAGGGTGTACCGAGCCGGGTGTGTTAGGTCGAGCTGCCGTCGTTTGGGGCGGCGCCGGCGAGGTAGTGCGCGTAGCGTCCGATTCATGACGGGCGACGACGAGGGAGAGATCAACGAGCAATTCCACGCCGCGGCGACTGCTCACGCGGAGGCGGTCGCGCTCGTGAAGTCGTTCGGTGGTGACACGCCGTGCCCTACGACGACCGACCCAGGTCACCCGCGCCGTTTGGACTCCTGAAAAGCGGGCAGCGCTCGACGCTGCCCTGGACCAAGAAACGGAAGGCGACGATCGCCCTTTCAAAAGCGATTGAGCGGCTGGGACAAACTGACGCCGGCGAGTCCGGGTGACTGACCTCGTGATAATCGCCGCTGTCATTGACGCAGCGAAGCGATAAGCGTCGGACCAAGCGCACAACGCCGCCCCGGAACAGATCATCCGACGGATGGGCTCAAGAGTGGCACGCGCGTAGAGCTGGATGCGGCGCTGCCTGCGTCGTGTCGGCTCGAAGGTGACGTTCATCACCGGGTGAGAGAACCTTCGTCTCTTGCCGCGTCGCGTCCGGCCGTCCAACGGTCGGCCCATGCCCGCCAACTTGGTGATCCGGGTCTTCTGTGTCGACGGACCGTGCTACGGGCTGCAGTACATCGACCTGGACACCGGCCGCATCCTGTTCGATCACGGCCACGACGGTCTCTGGTAGGTCTACCGGGGCAGCGATGAGGCGATCGGGCACACCGACTTCGGGCCAAGTCCGGTCGCCCATTTCGACCACGCCGAATCAGCCGACGCGCCATCGCCGCAACCGAACGGCGGGGAGGACGCGTAGGCACGCCCAAGCGCCGCCGATGCCGCGCAGATCGAGATCTCTTTGTGTCAATGCCTACGGCGTGATGCCGCAGCTGATCGACGCCTGCCTCAGCCGGTCGGCGCCCACGGGTGAGGTCGGCGCCCACGGGTGAGGTCGCCGCCGGCGGGGGTTGGCTGCCCCGGTGGGCGTGGGCTGGATAAGGCCGGCGTGCATCCCACGCCCGGTGTCAGGCCGCTCAGGAGGCTCACGCCGTGGCCCGCTGGGCGAGACGGCGCGGGGCACGGTCGGCGACCAGCCACAGCAGCGCGGCGGCGAGCACGTCGAGGAGGTAGTGGTTGGCGGTGCCGAGGATGACCAGGGCGGTGAGCAGCGGGTACACCGTTCCGAGGCGCCGCAGCAGTGGGGTGGTGGCGTACCGGATGAGGGTCACGCCGCACCACAGTGCCCAGGCGAAGTGCAGCGACGGCATGGCGGCGAACTGGTTGGCCAGCGAGGCCAGCCCGCGGGGTGCGCTGTCTTGCGCGGGCCACCAGCCCCAGCTGCTGTAGTGGGCCATGGTGTCCTGGAACCCCGCGTGGTAGCCGCTGGCGGCGAGCAGGCGCGGCGGCGCAGTCGGGCAGAGCCAGAATCCCAGCAGCGCACCGGTCGTGGTGAGGGCGAGGATGGCGCGCGCCGGGCGGTAGTCGCCCGGATGTGCGCGGTAGAGCCAGATCATCACCGCCGGGGTGACCAGGAAGTGCAGGGAGGCGTAGAAGAAGCACGCCGGCACGGCGATCAGGCCGACGTGTGCGAACAGTGCGTTTGAGGTCGCGTTCAGGGTCCAGGTGCAGGGCCTGCTCGAGATGCCAGATGGCCGCACCGTGGCGTTCGGCGATGCCCGCGTGGCCCCGGATCAGCCCCCGCACCGCGTCGTAGAGCAGGTAGAAGCCGGCGACCAGGGCGAGCTCGATCGGCAGACGGGGCCGGCCGGTCGCGCCGGGCCGGCGCGCGAGAGCGCGCGTGGCTACCTCGCGGGCGGTCATGCCGTGGCCTCGGCGCGGCGGGTGACGTGGGGCACGCCGCGGTGGGCGCACAACCAGGCGGCCACGCCAGCGAGCACGGCGAGCACGAGCAGGCGGGCCTGAAAGCCGCGCGCTGCGGCGTGGGCGCCTGTCACGGACGCGAGGGTGAACGTCGCGCCGGTGACCGCGACCCCGAACGCTGTGCCGATGCCGCGGGTCATGTTGAGCACGCCGCTGACCATCCCGGCGTGTTCGTGCCGACCGGCGCTGGCGACCGTCGCGTTGTTGGCCGGGGTGAACAGTCCCAGGCCGGCGCCGGTGAGCGCGAGCATGCCGACCAGGACGGTGTGGGGCTTAATAACCTCGGCCCGCCGTGTTTGCTGGGTTCGGAATGATCATTCGGGTGCTGTTCTCTGCTCTGTACGCCGCCTTCCGGATGTTGCTCGCGCTCATCGTGACCCGTGGGCGTGGTGAGGCGTCGAAGGACGTCGAACTGCTCGTCCTACGCCACGAGGTGGCGGTGCTGCGGCGGCAGGTGATTCGTCCTCGACTGGAGCCGAAGGACCGCTTCGTGCTGGCTGCGCTTGCCCGGATGCTGCCGAGAGAACTTGTGCGCGCGAGGTTCGTGACTCCGGAGACGCTGCTGCGTTGGCACCGCCAATTGGTTGCCCGGCACTGGACCTACCCACGGAAGACGAAACCAGCCGGGGGTCGTCCGCGGACTGCGGCCGTCATCTGTGACCTGGTGATTCGGTTCGCCCGGGAGAATCCGACGTGGGGTCACCGCCGTATCCACGGCGAACTGGTTGGGCTGGGCTATCGAGTTGCTCCGGCGACGGTGTGGAGCATCCTGCGCAAGGCGGGTCTGGATCCGACCCCCCGGCGCGGGGGACCGTCGTGGCGGGAGTTCTGCCGTGGCCAGGCGACGACGATGCTGGCGTGTGATTTCTTCACTGTCGACACGGTGTTGCTGCGGCGGGTCTACGTGTTCTTCGTTCTCGAGGTCGGCACCCGCCGGGTCCACATCCTTGGTGTGACGCGGCATCCGACGGGGGAGTGGGTGGCGCAGCAGGCCCGCAACCTCGTGCTCACGCTGGGGGAGCGGGCTGACGAGTTCCGGTTCTTGGTCCGTGATCGTGACACGAAGTTCACCGCGAGCTTCGATGCCGTGTTCGCCGATGTCGGCATTGCCGTACTGCGTAGTCCGCCTCGCGCGCCGAAGGCCAACGCTTTCGCCCAGCGGTGGGTGAGCACGATCCGCCGCGAGTGCTTGGATCGGATGCTGATATTCAGCGAGCGGCAACTTCGTCACGTGTTGGCCGAGTATGACAGGCACTACAACACGCACCGTCCGCACCGCGCGTTGGGGCAACTGCCACCCATGGGTGACGCCGCCATCGAGAGGGCCCGCGTCAGCGGAGCCGTCCGGCGCACCGAGATCCTTGGTGGTCTGATCAACGAATACCGTCACGCCGCCTGAACGACGCCCCAACATGGCGGGCTGAGCTTAATGAGCCCCACAGGATCTCTGGACGCGCCTTATCGGATCCCGAGCCAGCGGCGGCTGCGCGACCGCAACTGGCCTCGGCGGCGCTGTCATCTATGTGTGACTGCGACCACCCAGAACCGACACGGGCGCTGTCGCGGCGGTAGCGCTGTGTATTCCGTAGTCGAGCCCCTCCTTGAGTGGGCTCCACTGCGTTCTCCTGGGCTGTTATGGCGTGGACATCGTGGGCGATGCTACCGGCGGCTTGGCCGCTTGCCGGTGATCGCTGCTTGGTGTTGCGGATCGGACGCGACCGGGCGCGGGTGTCCGTGCGGCGGCGTACGGTGAGCCCGTGCCGGTGACCGAGGTGCCCGCGGCGGTGCTTGCCGTTGGTGACGTCGGTCGGGTCGATGACCCGCAGGCGCATCGGGTGGAGCGGATCTTGGCAGTCGCAGGGGAGAGAGTGAGCCTGGAGATGCGTCCGGTCGGCCTTGCCGCTGACGCGCCGGTCCGAGTCATGTTGGCGTGGGATGCCATCGTCGAGCGTCTTGGCAGCGTCGAGGACTGAACTCCCAGCGGTGTAGATCGTGCCGCAATGGCCACCCCGGAACGCCGAATACGGTCCAGTTCGCCTTGCACCTTGGCAAGTGGGCACCGCGATATTGCGTGCGCCCATCCTCTTGATCAACTCCCGGTGTTGTGGCAAGCATCGACCGACAACTCAGCGGAACGTTCCACGGCCCATACGCCGGAGGGTTTTCGGCTGCTGCGCTTCCAGGCTCTTCACCCGTGTCCGTGGCCTTCGCCGTGCTTTCATCGGCTCGGCTCCCTTTGTCTCCCGCCCTCGCGGGCGAGACCTCTAACGACGCTGCCGGCTTCGCGCAGGGTTAGGGAGAAGCTCGACCCAGCCGCCCGGCAGCCGCGGCTAGCGCGAGCGGCCACGGGATGCTGGCGCCGCGGTCTAGCCGACCACTACCTTCAGCGTCGCACCGTATCCGGCCGCGTGGGTGGCGCTGGCCGGCTTGTAGATCCGCAGGTAGTAGGTGCCCTTGGACGCCGGTCGCCAGGCGAGCTTGTAGCCCCAGGTCGTCACACCGTTCGGTAGCTTCTGATAGACGATTTCGGCCCGGCTCGACGTGGTCACCCCGGAGCGCTGCAGGTAGACGTAGGCGTAGCGCGGCAGCGGGGCAACCGTGCCGTAGAGGTAGGTCGTGGCCCCGGCCGGCAGGCTGAGTCGGGTCGCGTGCTCGGCTACCAGGAAGGCCACGTTGATCGTCTCCGGGCCGACCGCGGACATATGGGTGCCGCTGCCGGCGTAGCGCCACTGGTAGGCGGTGTTGGCGGTGGGCTTGACCGTCACCGAGGCAATGCCGGTGCTGCTCGTCGTCCGGGCGGCAATTTCGGTCCAGGTGGTGGTACCGGCCGTGCGTGCCCAGAGCGTCACCGGCGCAGACGCCAGCGCCGTGGTAGTGCCGGCGACATTGAGCTTGGTCGACAGGGTGAGCGATGAGCCGTACGTGATCTTCGTCGACGCTGGGTTGTCGAAGCTGGAGCCGGCAATCGTCCTCGACGCGGCCGCCCCGAACACGGTGGCGGAGTCATAGTCGGGCCAGGTGGTCGCCCGGTAGGCCTTGCCCGATGCCAGCCCGCTGAACGTTGCATACGGCGCCGTCGCGGCGAGGTCTTGGACCGTGCCGGATGTGCAGGAGGTCGGCGTGGCTGTAGCGGCGGTCGCCGGCTGCAGGCAGATCCGTATCCCGGTGGCAGCCGGCGGGACGCTCGCCGAGGACCAGGCCAGCCGCAGGCTCGGCGCCGTTGTCACGCCCGGCGTGAAAGCGAGCCCAGCCAGCCTCCCTCCGGCGACGACCACGACGTTGGACGGATCGCTGACGTTGCCGTGCTGGTCGATGGCGAAAGCGGTGATTGTGTAGGTGTCGCCGGCGATCAGCCCGGTCACCTCGGTGCTGGTGCCGGTGCCGTGATAAACCGCGGTTCCCGCCGTGGGGTATTCGGCGGTCGGGGTGCCTTGTTCGATTCGGATGACGCTGTACCGGTAGTCGGGCGAGGTCGGGTTGACCCAGCTGACCGAGACTCGGTCGGGGCTGGACATCGTCGCGGTCAGCCCAGAAACCCCCGCGTTCGTGACCGGCGTGGTGCCGTCGCTCAGCACCCCGTCGAGCTGCACCGAGTCCACTGAGGTCCCAAGGGGCACCCGCAGCCGGCCCGTGCGCGGTCCGTAGGTGGTCGAGGGATCGAAGGCAACGTAAACGGCGCATGCTCGTCCAGGCGGAAGGATTTGGCCGCTGCAACCGTCGGATCGGATGGGGAACTCGGGCGAGTCGTCCACGACCGCCGTCGAGCCAACGACAACGTCGTCGCCTGTCAGGTTACGGACGTATACCGGCACCGCGATCCCATTGCCTCCAACACCGACCGCGGGCCAGGTGATGGATTGCGAGGAGACGACTAGCCGCGACGTCAGGGGCTCGTTGACACGGACCTCGCCCCACAGCGCGGCCGGCGCATCTTCGCAATGCTGTTCGTACAGAAGATCAAGACGAGTAATCACGGTCCCTGACGTCAGGAGGTCGCGTATCTCGAATGAGCCCGTGACGTTGTTGCAGCCATGGCCGTAACCGGAGACGTCGAGGCCCGGGCTCCCGGTCAGGTAGGGGGGAAGCCGGTGAGCGTCGCCGTAGTAGCCGGCCCGCAAGGTCGCGCCGGGCGCCGGCGCAAAGTCAAGGCTCCAGTCACTTGGCCACGCACTCCCCGAGACGTCGAGCGTGATTCCCGACGTCGAGAGACTGCAGCACGCGACCATCGAATTCGATGGATCGAACTCCCATGCGAAGCCGCGACCGACCCAGTCGCCGGGATCGGAGAACATCGTGATCACCGTGCCGGTGGTCGCCGCGGTCGGGTAGGGAGGCGCCGGAAGGTTGACGGGATCACTGACGTTTCCGTATTGGTCGACCGCGAAGGCAGTGACGGTGTAGACCGTCCCGGCGAGCACCCCGGTCACGGTGGCAGTCGTGCCGGACCCCTCGTAGACCGCCGCCCCCGCCCCGGGCGCTTCGCCCACCGGGCTGCCCCCTTCGACTCGGACGACGGTGTAGCGGTAGTCAGTCGAGGTCGGATTCACCCAGTTGACCGAGATGTTCGACCCCGACCACGTGGCCGTCAGCCCAGAGACCCCGGCCGGCGGCGTGACCACGCGCGCGTAGTTGTAGGTGAGGGTGCCGGTCAGTGCGGCGTTGGAGCCGGTGCAGTACTGGGTGAACGAGGCGGCGAAGTGCTGAAGGGAATTGTCGACCGAAGAGAAGACGGCCTGGGTGACAGTGAATGAACCGGTAATCGCGTTGCACGAATGGCCATCGCCGAAGACAACGATTCCGCTTCCGGTGTATCCAGGCGCCAGGACGTGACCGGCGGCGGGAGTCATGTCGACGCCCCACCACTCGGCACCAGAGGTGACCCACGCATTGATCCCGTACGGCCCTCCGCCAAACGTGGAAGTTGCGTTGGACGTAGTGAAGTCGTAGTCGAGGCCCTGACCGACGTAGTCGCCCGGCTGGCTGTGCATGACCAGGCTCGTAGTGCCCACGCTCACCAGCCCGTCGAGCTGCACCGAGTCCACCGCGCCCCCAAGCGGCAGCTTCAGCCGGCCCGTGCGCGGTCCACGGGTAGTAGATGGAGCAAAAGCCACGTCAAGAGCACAGGCTCCTCCAGGCGGAAGGGTCTGGCCGCTGCAATCATCCGATCGGATGGAGAACTCCGGCTGGTCGCCCGCGATGCCTGCCGAGCCAAGAACGATGCCCGCATCTCCCAGGTTCCGCACATACACGGGAACGGCCGTCGCGCTGGCGCCAGCACCGGCCGCGGGCCAGGTGATGGATTGCGACGAGACCACCAGCCCGGACGTCAAGGGCTCGTTGACACGGACCTCGCCCCAGGAAGCGGCCGGCTCACCGTCGCAATGGTGCTCATATAGCAGATCCAGACGGGTGATCACACTCGCCGAACTCAGCAGGTCGCGTATCTCGAATGAACCCGCGACGGTGTTGCAGCCCCGACTGCCCCAGGAGACGTCGAGGACGGGACGCCCGACATAGCCGGCGTCTCGCACCGCGTCGGCGTAGTAGCCGGTCGCAAAGGTGCCGCCAAGGCGCGGACGAGCCTCGAAGCTCCACTGGTTTCCCGACGCTTTATCGGCTATGCCAAGCACAATCGCTGACGTCGACAGGCTGCTAGTCACGATCGTCGAATTCGACGAATCGAACTCGAGCGCCACGCCATTATCGCCGGGCTGCGAAAACATCGTGACCACAGTCCCGCTGGAGTCGCCCGCCGCGGCCACCGCATGTCCCGACAAGGCCACCACCAACCCCGCGATCAGAACCACGCCTCCGACGACGGACGAGGTGCGCGAGGCGAGGGCGGGAATCCCCGTTGCGGAACGCACATCCTTGAAACGCCGGCGACAGAGATCATTCGTGAACGCCCAGCGCCTCTCGCCTTTCACGTGCCGGCTCGACATCGTCAGTCGCCACCCCACGTCTGAGTTGCGCAGCCGCACCGAGCCGCGGCAGCGGCGTTAGGTCGGCTTGGGCTGCGGGCCAGACTATGCCGAGTTCAGCTTCCGCAGTAGATCTCGATCCGTACCTGAGCACAGTGCGCATCCCTGCGGGCCGAGGACGACCGACGCGGGACTGAGCGTGCCCGCGAAGGTCTACCTAGCACTCGAACGTCACGCTCCCTGGGCTCGGCGGCGTTCGCGGTCGGAAGGAGCGTTCTGTCGGAACCTCGGCGTCAGCGGCACGCGATGCACCGCGAGGTCGTTGGTCCTGGACTAGCCAGCGTCTTGTGCGCCCGATCTCGGCTCTCCTAGTCCGCGGCGACCTGGGGTGCCGCAGGCTGCCGGTGAACGGCGCGGAATCGAGTTGGGTCACCCGCATAAGGCTTGATCTGCGTGTGTGACGCGCGTTCGCTGGGCGCGGTTCGCACGCGCGAGATCGACGGATCAGGCGTCTGTTAGTTGGGGCGTCAGACCGCGGCAGCGGTTTCGGTCGCAGGCCTTGCTCGCCGCGGCTTGCGTGTTGCTGTGTAATTCGCCGTGGTGGTGGTGCGCCGAAATGCTCGCGACCGGTTGGGTTGGTTAGGGAAGACTGACGGATCGTGCTCCTCACGGTCTCCACGACTCATGAACCCGCAACCGACCTGGGCTACTTGTTGCATAAGCACCCGGGCCGGGTTCAGTCGTTCACCGAGTCGGTAGGCATTGCGCACGTCTTCTACCCGGAGAGCACGGAGGCTCGCTGCACCGTTGCGCTGCTGCTCGAAGTGGACCCGATTGGACTTGTCCGCGGTCGCAAGGGCCCGTCGGGTGACGGGTTCGCCCTCGGTCAGTACGTCAACGACCGCTCGTACGCAGCGTCGAGCATGGTGGCCATGGCGCTGAAGGACGTGTTCCGGACGGCGCTGACCGGCCGGTGCGACGCGCGTCCTGAGTTGGCGGCATCGCCGATCCCGTTGGTCATTCACGTTCCCGCGCTGCCGTGTCGTGGGGGCGCCGACCTGCTGCGTCGCCTGTTCGAGCCGATCGGCTGGACCGTCGCGGCAACAACCAACCCGCTCGATCCGACGATCCCGGAGTGGGGCGACTCGCGTTACCTCGACGTCCGGCTGACCGGTGACCTCCGCCTTGTAGACGCCCTCAACCACCTCTACGTCCTTCTGCCCGTGCTCGACGACGCGAAGCACTACTGGGTCAGCAACGATGAGGTCGACAAGCTGATCCGCGCGGGCGGCGGCTGGCTGGCCACCCACCCGGAGAAGGCGCTCATCAGCAGCCGATATCTCGCCCACCGCCGCGAGCTTGCCCAGTCGGCGATGGCCCGACTGGCCGAGGTCGACGACGCCGAGGTCGAGCAGTTCGACAACGCCGTCGAGGGCGCGCTCGTCCTCGACACTCCGGATCGTCCGATCCCGCTGGCTGAGCAGCGTCGCGGCGCTGTGCTTGCCGCGGTCCGCGCCTGCGGTGCACGGACGGTGGGTGACTTCGGCTGTGGCGAAGGTGTGCTGGTGCGTGACCTCCTCGCCGAGCGCAGCATCGATCAGATCGTCGCGGTCGATGTTTCGGCACGGGCACTGCAGATCGCCGCTCGCAACCTTCGGCTGGACAAGATGACCGAGCAGCAGCGCCAGCGAATTCGGCTCTTCCAGTCCGCGCTCACCTATCGCGACGACCGCCTCGCCGGCCTGGACGCGGCGGTGCTCATGGAGGTCGTCGAGCATGTCGACCCGCCGCGACTGGCGGCGCTCGAGCGATCGGTTTTCGGGCATGCCGCTCCCGGAACGGTGATCGTGACGACGCCGAACGTCGAGCACAACGTTCGATTCGAGACATTGCCGGCGGGGGCGATGCGGCACCGCGATCATCGCTTCGAGTGGACCCGATCGGAGTTCCAGGCTTGGGCAGACACGATCGCCACGAGTTACCGCTACGCCGTTCGCTACCTGCCGGTTGGACCAGATGACCCGGACGTCGGTCCGCCGACACAGATGGCGATCTTCAGCAGGGTCGCGGCCGTATGACTCGCGAGCTCACGCTCCCGGAGCTGAGCCTGGTCGTGCTGATCGGGGTCAGCGGTTCGGGAAAGTCCACTTTCGGGCGGGCACACTTCCGTCCGACGGAGGTCATCTCGTCGGACTTCTGCCGCGGCTTGGTGGCCGACGACGAGAACGATCAGTCAGCAACTCCCGAGGCCTTCGAGTTGCTGCACTACATCGTCGGCAAGCGGCTGAAGGCTGGCCGGCTGACCGTCGTCGATGCCACCAACGTTCAGCTGGATGCCCGCAAGCAGCTTGTCGCCGTCGCTCGCGAGCACGACGTCCTGCCGGTCGCGATCGTGCTCGACGTGCCTGAAGGCGTGTGCGTCGCCCGCAACGCAAAGCGCCCCGACCGTGACTTCGGTGCTCATGTCATCCGCCGCCAGCGCGATCAGCTGCGTCGCGGACTGAAAGGGCTGCAGCGCGAAGGCTTCCGCACCGTTCACACGCTGCGCGGCGAAGACGAGATCGCCGACGTGACGCTCACGCGCACGAAGCTCTACAACGATCTGCGGCACGAGACCGGCCCGTTCGACGTCATCGGCGACATCCACGGGTGCCGGGCCGAGCTGGAGGCCCTGCTCACCGAGCTCGGCTACGACATCAGCCGAGACGACGTCGGACGTGCAGTGGGCGCACATCGTCCCGACCGCCGAGCGGTCTTCGTCGGCGATCTCGTCGACCGGGGTCCGGACACGCCTGGCGTGCTTCGGCTGGTGATGGGCATGGTTGCCGCGGGCGACGCCTTCTGCGTCCCGGGAAACCACGAGAACAACCTGCTGCGCGCGATGCGTGGCCGCAACGTGCAGGTCACGCATGGCCTGGCTGAGTCGCTGGCACAGCTGGCCGCGGAACCGGAGGAGTTCCGCGCCGATGTCGAACGATTCATGGACGGGCTGATCAGCCACTACGTCCTGGACGGCGGACAGCTCCTGGTCTCCCATGCCGGGCTGACCGAGCGCTACCAGGGCCGCGCGTCAGGACGGGTCCGCGAGTTCTGCCTCTACGGTCAGACCACAGGGGAGACCGACGAGTACGGCCTCCCGGTGCGCTACCCGTGGGCGCAGGAGTACCGCGGCAAGGCGATGGTGCTCTACGGCCACACGCCGGTCCCGACGCCCGAGTGGATCAACAACACCCTGTGCCTCGATACCGGGTGCGTGTTCGGTGGTCGCCTCACCGCCCTGCGCTACCCCGAACGTGAGCTCGTCTCCGTCCCCGCGGCCGAGGTGTACTACGAGCCGGCCAGGCCGTTCCCGACCAACCCGGACGCCGTCGCGTCCGATGCGGCCGGACGTCGTGATCCCGAGGTCCTCGACATCACCGACGTAACCGCCAGTCGCGTCGTCGAGACGCACTACCAGGGCCGCATCGGCGTAGGAGACGAGAACGCGGCCGCCGCGCTCGAAGTGATGAGCCGCTTCGCGACGGATCCGCGGTGGCTGCTCTACCTGCCTCCGACGATGAGCCCTGTGGCGACATCGAGGTTGCCGGATCTGCTGGAACACCCGGTGCAAGCATTCGAGGCGTTCCGCGCCGACGGCGTCGATCAGGTCGTGTGCGAAGAGAAGCACATGGGTTCGCGCGCGGTGGTGCTGGTGTGCCGGACGTTGGGTGCTGCGCAGGCCCGATTCGGTGCGCCCGGCGACGCACCGGGCGCGGTGTGGACGAGAACCGGGCGGCCGTTCTTCTCCGACGATCTCACCGCGCAGCTCGTGGATCGGATGCGCGTCGCGGCCGAGAGCGCCGGCCTGTTCGACGAGCTCGACACATCATGGCTGTTGCTCGACGCCGAGCTGATGCCGTGGAGCGCCAAGGCCGCGCAGCTGCTGCGCGATCAGTACGCCGCAGTGGGAGCGGCGGCGCGCGCGTCGCTACCCGTCGCAGTCGATGTTCTGCAGCAGGCGGTCGCCGCCGGCCTCGACGTCACCGACCTCCTCGGACGCACCCGGGCCCGGGAGGCGAACGCCGCGGCATTCGCCGATGCGTACCGGCGCTATTGCTGGCCGACCGACGGGCTGACCGGTGTGCTGCTCGCACCGTTCCAAGTGCTGGCCACGGAGGGGACGGCCTATCACGATCGTCCGCACGTATGGCATCTCGACCTGGCGGATCGGCTGGTCGCCGCGGATGGCGAGCTGGTCGCACCGACCCGACGGGTGTTCGTCGATACCACCGATCCGGACTCTGTCGCTGCCGCGACTGACTGGTGGTCGGATCTCACGGCGGTCGGGGGTGAGGGCATGGTCGTCAAGCCTGCCGCGAATCTGACGCGCGGACGCAAGGGACTCGTCCAGCCGGGTTTGAAGGTCCGCGGCCGGGAGTACCTCCGGATCATCTACGGCCCGGACTACACCGAGCCGGCGAACCTGGAACGGCTGCGCTCGCGCGGACTCGGCCACAAGCGCTCTCTCGCCCTGCGTGAGTACGCGCTCGGACTCGAGGCGCTCGATCGGGTCGCGCGCGGCGAGCCGCTGTGGCGTGTGCACCAGTGTGTGTTCGCGGTGCTCGCTCTCGAATCTGAACCGGTGGACCCACGCCTCTGACGATCTACGTCCGGACAATCGCGATGCCTGGCAGGATTGTTCGGTCTAGTCACCCGGTTCGTTGCTCGCGGGCCCTGGCCGGTCGCCCTCCGCCTCCCGATGGCCGCAGCTAGCTGGAAACGCCGGCATCGTCATCGAACCTGTAGAGCAAGCCGCCCGACGCTTGGCTGTGACCAACACTGACATTCGCACCTGGCGCACGGTCCAAACCATGGACGTGACGGTGGAACCGATCGGGGTTGTTGTGCACGATCACCGCGCCGATAACACCGAGCAATACCGAAGCGACGCCCAAAGCGAGTCCCCATTTACCCTTCGTCGGTCGGTAGCCGAGCACGCCGAAGATCACCGCGAGCAGACCGAGGAGCAGTGCCCCGAAGAAGCCGTCCGGATACGCGCCGAGGAAGGTTCCGATGATGCCCAGTACCAGTGCTGTCACCGCCATTCCCTCATGACGGTCGATCGCCGGGTGCGGCCGCTGCGGGTATTGCACGTCGTACAGGTACTGCGGATCCTGCGGATCCTGCGGGTACTGGACGTAGCGCGGATCCGCGGAATACTGCGGATACTGCGGATATGGCGGTCCCGGCGGCGGCGGGCTGGAAGTCATTGCCGGTCCTCTCGCGTCGGGCTAGCGCGCTCGATGGCTGAGCGGCGACGCGTGTCCCTATCGGCACTGAATGACGCGAGCTGAGCAAACGAGTTGAGCGTCCGCACATGGCGAGCGTTGTGAGTCCGCGAGTACAGGAATCGCCAAAGGCCGCCTACCGGATCCCGGCAGGAGCGTGTGCAGCAGCATCCGTGCGTTTCAGCGGCGCCAGATGGTGGCGATCCACCCCTTCGACGGTCGCGGCATTTTGCCTGCTGCTGGACATGGCCCTGAGCCTGGCCAACCACGCCGCGCTCGCCCTGGAAATGGGCGATGCCCGCACCGATCGGCAACAGTTGATGCTGCTCGAAGACCGTGACCGGATCGCCAGCGACCTGCACGACCACGTCATCCAGC
>WNGL01005433.1_pt1 | contig 15155 bp, 10 predicted proteins | sample 5400591 | NCBI WGS metagenome assembly WNGL01 (sample SAMN13153377, study PRJNA577476) | soil metagenome | isolation source: 80 cm soil or saprolite under Garry oak tree replicate 1 | place: USA:California | collected 2016-06-15
CGCAAGGTGCGGTCGGTAGTGCTTCGGCTCGCCCGGGAGAACGCGTCCTGGGGCTGCCGGCGGATCCACGGCGAGCTCGCGGGACCGGGCATCACCGTGGCGCCGTCCACGGTCTGGGAGATCCTCAAGAACGCCGGGACCGGCCCGGCGCCGCGCCGCGACGGTCCAGGGCGGGCCGGGTTCCTGCGATCACAGGCACAGGGGATCTTGGCCCTGGACCTCTTCACCGCCGACCTCCTCAACGGCGCCAAGGTGCACGTCCTTGCCGTGATCGAGCACGGTACCCGCCGCGTCCGGATCCTGGGCGCCACCGGGCATCCCGTCCGGGCGCGGGTCGTGCAGCAGGCCCGGAACCTGCTCATGGACCTGGCGGACGCCGGGACGCGGGTCAAGTTCATGATTCATGACCGGGACGCCAGCTTCACCACTGCGTTCGATGAGGTCTTCCGTGCCATGGGCACCAGGATCGTCCGCTCCGCCATCCGGGCGCCCCGAATGAACTCGGTCATGGAACGGCGGATCGGCAGCTGCCGCCGCGAACTGCCCGACCGGACTCTGGTATGGAACCAGCGCCACCTCATGACCGTGCTGCGGGAGTACGAGGACTTCTGCAACACCCACCGGCCTCACCGAGCCCTGAAGCAGGCCGCGCCGCTGCGCCGACTGCCCGGCGACGTCACCGACCTTGATCGGATCCGGGTTCAGCGACGTGACCGCGTAGGCGGCGTGATTCATGAGTATCGCCTGGTGGCATAGGTTTTCGGCACCCACAGGTGGCCGCCTGGCACGCGTGCGGATGCCGCGGCGGACCGAGCCTTGGTGTTCGCCGTCGCGGCCGGGAGGCCAACGGATACCTCACCGTCCGCTACAGCAAGCGGTGCGCCGGACCGCTTACTGTGCCCCGATCCTGTCCGCCATATGTCCGTGATAAAAGCATCAGCCGAACGCACGGCCGCATATTGTTTGGCCTGCGCCGTCGGCTCGAACGTGTATCCGATACCCATCCAGCGGAATCTTTACGCAGGTCAGAATGATATAAACGAACGCAACACCGATCAGCGGGGAAGGCCCGGGCGGCGAGAGAGAACTCGCCGCGGGCACAATCGCCCTGGTAGAACAAGCGGTTTGCAGACCGCTCGCTTCGACCGGTAGTGCCGATGGGAACAAGATTTGTAATCACCGCACTGACCTGCTGATACTACGGGTAGTCACTGGTGGCAGGTGTTGGGTTCGAACCAACGTAGGCTGAGCCGACGGTTTTACAGACCGCTTGACCCGAAGCGGCAACCTGCCTCCTGACCTGCGGTTTTCTAGCTGATACCAGCCTTCACCCCCGATCCTGTCCGTCATACGTCCGGGCGCTCGCCAGGCTGGGCAAGTGAATCAGCGGACAGACACGGACAGCGTCCCCGCAAGCCTGCTACCAGCACCTTCACCGGACTGCTGACCAGGGATTGGCTTGCCAGCGCAGCGTCGAAGCCGTGATGATCCCGCCCCGCAGTGCCCGCGCGAACAACTTCTCGGGGCGTTTGTTGCTCACCGTCCGAACAGAGGTCACCGATCGGATGCAGATCTTCGGTGACCGCCACCCGTGGTCGATCCTGGCCGAGTACCAGGCCCACTACAACAGAAGACGACCCCATCGCAGCCGCCAGCTCCGACCACGCCATCACCGGCCCTTCCCAGGAGCGGATCAAGCGCCGGGCCGTCCTCGGCGGCCTCATCAACGAATACGAGCGAGCCGCGTAGAAGCCCAGGTCACGACCGGTGGCCGAGTTATGGAACCCCACAGGGTATGCAGGAACTTCCGCCACATCTTGTCGGAGCGCCGCTCCGGTGCCAGGGGAATCTTCAACGCCTTGAGGACCCTGCGGATCGTAGACGCGCCGACCCGGTGGCCGAACTTGAGCAGTTCGCCTTGGATCCGCTGGTATCCCCAGCCGTGGTTCTCGGTGGCGAGCTGCTCGATGAGCGCGACGGTCTCGGCGCTGACCGGCGGCCGTCCTGTGCGGTGCGGGTAGGTCCACTTGCGGGTGACCAGGCGGCGGTGCCAGCGCAGGACGGTGCCGGGGCTGACCAGCCGGTGCATCCGCAGCCTTGCTGGCAGGAGGCAGATCAGCGCGGCGAGCACAGCGCGGTCGGCCCAGTCGAGCCGGGGCCGCGGATGGGTGCGGCGCAGCACGGCGACCTCGTGCCGCAGCACCAGCAGCTCGGCGTCCTTGGAGGCTGCCGACCGGCCGAGCAGGACCAGCCAGCCGCAGAGCCGGACGAAGATGAGATAGAGCAGGCGCAAGGACACGAATGATCATGATGCCCTACAGCTGACGCTCGCCATCACTGCAGCTCACAGGGCACGCAAACTTCTGGCACCCCACAGGCCCTTGCGCACCGAGTTCTCGGAGGCTGGCCGGTAGAATGGGCTGATGAGCCGTTCGATGCGGCCATGTCGTCGTTATCGTCGCTCCTGTGAAGCAGCCGCGCGGTTTGTTCGGCTTTTCTCGATGGGCGCGACTCTGCTGGCACTTCTTGTTGGATTGGCGACAGCACCGAAGCCGGCAACGGTCCATGCCGTGGCCTGGACGATCCTTATCGGCATCCTCTTCCACGTCTACGCTGATGTGAGCAATGACGTGATTGACCTTCCGATCGACCGCATCGATCCGCGGCTGATGCGGGAGTCCCTCGTCCGAGGGTCAATCTCGCCCCAGTGTGCGCTTCTCTTAGCGCTGCTGACACTTCCGCTCATGCTGACCGCATGGCTGCTGGCAGGCGGTCATCGGTCCGTCGGCCCTCTCGTGGCAGCCGCGGTCCTTATCGGTGTGTACAACATTGCCGGAAAGCGGATTCCAGTCCCCTTCGCCGCTGACGTGATCGAGGGGCTCGGCGGCAGTGCCCTGGTACTCACCGGTGCCGGTCTGGGTGGAGGCTGGACGACTGCGACGCTGTGGGCGGCAGGTTTCGCCGTCACATACATCATCATGATCAATGGCGTGAATGGCGCGATTCGTGATGCTCAAATCGATACGCGCGTCGGGGCGCGCACGACCGCCCTGTTGCTCGGCGCGAGCATCGCGGACGGACGAAGGGTCATTCGTCCGCTCTGGGTCCATGCCCGCAGCGTGATCCTGCAAGCGGCGTTGGGGATCCTTCTGTCCGGCTTCCTCGCAAGCGAAAGTCGGTCGAGGCCAGAGTTCAGCTGGGTTGTTGCCGCAGCCTCATCGTTCGGTCTGTACCTCGCTTCAACGGTGACGCTCTTCGAGGCCCATCGGCGGCGAACCGATCTGCGCGCGGCAATGGCCGTCGGCACATGGCACTTGTTTCTAGTCCCGGCGTCAATCCTGGCCGCCGCGACTTGTCGCCTTCCGGGCTGGATCGTTGCGGTGATGGTGATCTCGTTCGTCGTACCGCCGTTGCTATTTCGCTGGGCGATACGGAGCACCGACTTCAGCGTGCCATCGAGCACCGCAGTCGGCGGGCTCATGTCGCCGGCCACCTCCCGGGGGCAGATACAGGCGCTGTGGGCGATGACCCGCCCCGGCACGCCAGCGGCGGCAGGGGTCCTCGTCGCCGTAGGTTCCGTTCTGGGAGGCGGACTAGGACTGAACGTGCTCCCCGCGATGGCGGCGACTGCCCTGGGAGTTGCGGCGGCCAACGTGTACAACGACCGGTGTGATCTAGTTACCGATGAGATCAACCGCCCCGATCGACCAATTCCCGCCGGCATCATCTCGGCCAACAACGCCGACCGGTTCGTCCTGGCCGCGACCCTTGGTGTCGTCGCGGTCTCCTCCACCATCGACGGCCCGGCAGCCGTTGCGGCAAGCCTCCTAGTCATCGCAGCCCTGGTTTATTCGCTACGACTGCGCCGCTTCGCGTTACTCGGGCCAATCACCGTTGGTGCGCTGTTTGCTGCGCCGCTTGACTACGGAGGCTGGGCAGCCTCTGACGGCATCCGAGTCGAGCACTGGATCGCCACAGCTCTGGTGACATTGTTCGTGTTCGCTCGGGAGACACTCAAGTCAGTGCCGGATCGGCTCGGTGACATCGCCGCCGGATACCACACGATCGCCACGCAGCTCGGTGAATCAGCGGCGTTGTCCGTGTTCCGATCGGCCGCTGCTGCGTTCTGTCTTACCTCCCTGGCGGCCACCCTCCTGGTGGACAACCTGGCGTACCTCCCAGCCGCCGTAGTGTGCGCGGTGATACCCACGCTGCACACAATCAGGCTCGTAAAAGGATCCCCCACCCCCATCGCAGTCAATGCAGCAATATCGTTCAGCGGTTACGTCTTCGCCCTCGGCGTGGTACCCCTCCTCCTGATGTGATGAGTTTGGGGACCCAGTACGACACAGGGGGACCGCGCCGCTGCCCCTTCGAGCCTTCCCCGAGGATGGGCGTCGACGCTACGCGCCCTCTACCGTGCCGATGTCAAGGCCGACACCCTCGCCGCCCTCCTCCACCCTGCCGATGCGGGCCTCGCCCTGCACCGTCCCGGAGGCGAGACGGAGTAGTTGGATGCGCACCGCCGCGGCATAGCCGGCGACTTGGTCGACGTCGATGCGCCCGTGGATCAGAGGGCCGGCGGCCTCGCGCTGCTCACCCCGGAACGTGAGGCGCTGCTGGTAAACCGCCTCCAGCAGACCGCGCAGCGAGTCGGTACGCAGCAGCAGCCCCTGGTCGTCCGCCGTGATCGGCGTAGTGCCCTCCACATAGTCCAGCAGGTCACGGTGCAGGTCGCGGATCTGCTCTTGGACGCGGTCGAGGGCCTCGTGGTCGACGGTGAGCGGCTCGAGACGGCCCTGCAGCAGACCGTCCGGCGGCGACGCGCTGGGCTCGGGGACGGTCTCGCCGCCCTTAGCGTCGCGCCGCTCACGCCAGTACCGGATCAGGTCGCCGGCCTGCGCGTAGAGGAACTTCACCCCCTCCGCCAACACGGTTCCGCCGATCGCCGCCAACGTTACGGGTTCCATAGTCACCCTTTCACTGGGGTCTCGGTCAGGCGGGCGAGCAGCCGCTGCGCCGCGTCGAGGCCGCTGGTGACCGCGCCCTCGACGAACGGCCCGCCGAGGTAGTCGCCGGCGAACACGAGGGATCCGATCTCGTACCGACCCTCGGCGAAGTGCCGCAGCGCCCGCAGATGGCCGACGTCGAAGATGGGCAGCGCCTCGGGCCAGCGCTGCACGGCGGCGGTGGCTGGCTCCAACTCCGCGTCGAAGCCCGGCACCGCGGTGCGCAGGTCGGCCAGCAGCGCATCGGCGATCTCCGGGGCATCCGATGTGGACAGCCGCCGCGCGCCGTCGCTTGAGGCGTACAGCACCAGCACATCGCGTGCGCTGTCGGGCCTCGCGCCGTCGGCGGAGCGGCGGGTGGCGGCCGCCAGGTCGCGCGTCTCCCGGCGCGGCATCAGTACACCGGTATACGGCCGCAGCACCTCGCCGCGCGTCGGGATGGCGACACTGACCGTCGCCGAGTAGCGAATGGCGCCGAAGAACTCCCGCTGCTCGTCGGTGAGCTCGGGCAGCAGGAGCGGCACCTGCGTGGCTGTCGTCGCGCACACGACACCATCGGCGGTCAGCCGGTGCTCCTGGCCGTCGATTACGGCGACGACGGTGTATCCGCCCTCAGGGCGCGGGCGCACCTCGCGTACCTTGGCGCCCAGCCTGACCTCGACGGTGCGCGCCAGCGCCTCCGGCAGCGCGGAGATGCGCCCGCCGGGCACGGGCACCCGGCGCATCCCGACCGCCTGCTTGAGCATGATGAACAGCATTGCCTGCGTTGTCTGCTCGGGCTCCCAGTACAGAAACGCACGCAGGCTGGGCTCGAAGATGTAGTCCAGGATGTGCGCGTCCAGGTCGGCCGCGGCGTACGCGGCGACCGAGCGCGTGTCGAGGCGGTCCGCCCGCCACATCGCCTCGTGATCGAGGGAACGCCAGTGGCGCACGACCGTCCACGCTGTCTTGAGCAGCCGCAGCTTGCTGCCCACCGGGACCAGCGAGTTGCGGAAGAGCCGCAGCGCCGACACGCCGTAGAGGCGGCCCCCGCGAGGCACCGCGCCGAGAGTCTGCACCGGCTTCGCCCCGTCCGTCAGGCCGATGTCGCGGGCGATGCGCAGCGTCTTGGGATAGAAGTTGGTCAGGAAGCTCGCGCCGAACTCCACGGGCGCGCCCTCGACATCCACGGTGAGCACCCGGCCGCCGACGCGGTCATCGCGATCGAGCACCATCACCTCGACGCCCGCGCGGGACAGCGCCCAGGCTGCAGTTAGCCCCGCTGTCCCGGCGCCGACGACGATCACGCGGGCCGACATGCCCAGGAGTCTACTCAGAATCATCGCCGGCGCCGGGGGCCAGCAAGTCGGGATTACGCCACCAGCCCCACCGAAACGCCTCCCGCAGCCACCCGTTGACCAGGAATGGCGCGACGAAGTACACGACCAGAGCGAGCGCCAGCCAACGCGGCATGCCGGAGAGCAGGAACGCCAGCGGGAGCACCAGTGTAGCGATCAGGTGAAGGGCGCCCGAGGACCGCAGCAGCCGCTCGTCGCTGACGCAGCGCAGGGCCGCACGCAGCAGCGCGAAGCTCGCCGCAGCAACGAGGGCGACCGCGGCCACGGTGCCCGGCGAGCGCGCGGCGATCGCGGGAGCCAGCGCCAGGCCGATCAGGATCGCCTGCAGGCCCAGCGCGTACCGCACGACAGCGGGGGGCAGGCTGAGGCTGCGCCCGGTGCCTGGCCGCGCGCCGAGCAGGATCGCCGTGGAGCGAACCGCGTAGCGCAGGTCGTTGCGGATGTCGCGAATGCTGCCGTGCACGCCATTGGCCAGGACGATATAGACAGTGATGAAGGCGATCAGCCAGCCGGTGGCGGGCCCCGGCCGACCCGCGACGAACACGCCCGCCAGGGTGAACGCGGCCCAGCCCAACCCCTGGGCCAGGTCGGTGACCGGCGGCACCCCGGTCCGCTTGCCCCACAGGTTGTACGCGAGCATCAGCGCGCAGGCTGCGAGGAGTGCCGCGGTCCCCGGCACGCCACCGCCGCCCCACCAGATCTCGGCGGCCGCGATCGGGACCTGGGCGGCAGCCACGGCGGCAGCTGTCGCGGGGCGCACCATACCCAGCACGAGCGGGCTGCACCAGCGCGCTGGCGCGGTCCGGTCGATCGGCAGGTCCACCACGTCGTTGCCGACGTAGGCGTAAATGTGGAACGAGACCGCAGCGAGCATGATAGCGAGGACGGGCCGCGCGGCCGGCGCCAGCGGAGTGGCGCTGGAGGCGGCGCCGAGGAACGGCAGGAATCCGGTGACGCCGAGCGCGGAGAGCCGCACGAACGACGCCGCGGTCTCGAACCTGCCGGGCCGCCGTGCCGACATGGTGCCTGTCATGCCGGGAGCGTCCAGTTGATCACACGGTAGTCCGCGCCGCGCAGCAGGGCCAGCGAGATCACCGAGATCCGGCGGATGAACGCGCCGGGGCCGTCGGCGTTCACCAACTCGGTGAGGCACGGGATAAGCAGCCCGTAGCGCATCCTCGGATAGCGGACGGCCTGGTGGACCACATTGTTGTAGTAACCTATCACCGCGATGTAACGGCGCACCAACTCCACATCGGACCGGGCGCTGACCTCGGCCATCAACTCCCCCGCGCCGTTGCGCTCAAGGAAGTCGTCGACCTCGTCCGAGTGCAGCGTACGCATGCCGGCGAAAGCGGCGACAACGCTGCTGCGTACCCGCTCGCCGGAGAGCGGCACGCCGGCGTCGAGTAGCGTGCGAAACACCGGGCGCGGATTGTACAGGCCCACCGGGACGAGCCACGAGATCAGCCGGTTGGCCAGCTCGTCGTCGCCTGCGGCGAGGGCGTCGCTCAGCCAGCCGGCCAGGCGGGGCATCGAGCCGCCCGCCTTCGCGTACGCGAGGCCCAGCGGAAGCAGCGGGACGTCGAACGCCGGCGGCAGCCCCGCGTCGGCGGTGACCTGAGGGCCGGCCGCGAGGAAGCCCGCTGTGAGATCCTCGAGCAACGGTATCCACTCCCGCGGCGCATCGGGAATGAGCACGCTGAACGAGAGCAGCAGGCACAGCCGGGGGGCGTCGTCGAGCCCGGCCGCGAGTTGCCTCACCCAGGGCACCATCTCCCGCGGGTGCGCGTACGCCTGGACGGCGAGCACCACCTGTGCAAGGTTGCGGAATCCCGCGATGTCGGACCGGAACAGTTCGCGCATGCGGTCGAGGCGCTCGCGGACGTCGGTGGTGGGGTCCACGTAGGGAACGATCCCGCGGAACAGCGCCTTCTGTTCGGCGGACGCGGAGAAGAAGCGCATCGGGTCCTGGAAGTCGCTGCTGAGCGCGCCCGCCAGGATGCGCTTGCCGAACATCCGACCGAGAGCGCGGCCGAGGAGATGATCGATGCGGGGATGGCTGAGCAAGGTAAGATGCAGCCGCGACACGATGACCAGGTGCCACAGGTCGCTGGTGTGCTGCGCCACGCCGGGCTCGTCGCAATTGTTGATGTAGATCGTGATGGACAGGTCGGCAAGGAACTCCAGGATCCGCCGTGTGCGCAGCGGCTGGGTCAGGCGCACTTGTCGGCTGAGGTCGTCCATCAGCTCGCTGGTGAAGTTGCCGGATGCCGGGCTCCAGCGCAGGTAGAGCGCGTACACGGCGGACTGGCGCAGCCGCAGCGATCCCTTCAGCGCGATCCAGCGGAAGACGCCCTTCGCCGCGGGACCGATCGTGTACGCGGCCTTAAGCCCCACCCGCCACGCGTCTGCCGACGGCGCCGAGAGCAGGTGGCGGATCTTGCGGATGACGTACTCCGGCGCCTGCGTGTGCAGCGATACCAGGCCTTCGACGCACAGCCCGCGCAGCTCCAGCCGGGGCGATGCGGCGAGGATGTCGAGCAGCCGGCCAGCCGTCTCGACGTCGCCACTCGCCCGCGCGACCTCGAGCGCGATGCGGAAACCATCGGCCGTCGCCTGCGCGTTCCCGAACCGGGCCATCTGCGCGTCGGCGAACCCCGGCGTGGTCATCAGCGCGTACAGCCGTTCGGGCCAGGCGGCGAGGTGCTGCGGCAGGTGGGCCAGCCCGTACGCGTCGCATTCCGCCCAGCCGCCGCCCGCCGCACGGTCCAGGTAGTAGGCGCAGATCCGCTCCTGTTGATGAGACGGCGATACGTAGAAAAGATTCGCGCCGTCCTCGGCGTGCTCGGCAGCGAGGAAGTCGCCCATCGAGGCGTGGTAGAGCTGGTAGCCGTCCGATTCCCGGTCGAACCGCACGACCTGCTGAAGGTCGTCCAGCCGCGCGATCACGTCGCCCCGCTCGTGGCCCAGCCACGCAGCGAGCACTGCCACGGGCACCGGGGCGACGGCGACGCTCAGGCCACCCAGCAGCGGCCGGTACTCCTCCAGCCAGACCCCGCTGCGCCCGTACTGCTCCATCTCCGGCATTAGTCGGCTCAGATAAGCGCGGTACAAAGAGTAGAGGCCGGCCGGCAGCCCGCCGAGGTCGGTCAGCTTGCGACGCCCCGCGGCGACGTCGTCGAGCAGCATCGTCGCGTACAGGAAGTTGCCCGCGGACCGGCGCACGATCTGGTCAGCGGCCGCCCCGGTCGCGCCCCGGTTCACGATGTACGCGCGCAGGTCCCTGCTGTTGTCCGCGGCCTGCCCGGCTGCGGACAGGTCCAGGCGCCGGCAACCTTCGTCGCGGCCGAGGAAACGGTCCACGACGCGGCGCTCGTTTCGGCTGGTCAGCAGCAGCCGCACACCGTCGGGCAGGTCGCCCTCGCCGCCCAACAGGCTCACGATGTTGGGAACGGTGGCGATGAGCGCCTCGTCCAGGCCGTCGACGAGGATGGCGATGCGTACGCCCGGCCGGTTCCGCGCGACCGCGCGCAGGGGCTCGCTGATCGCGGTGGCGAAGACGTCGGTCACCGTTGCCCCGGTGACGAATAGGTTCTGGATCTGCACGCCGATCGCCTTTCCCCAGTTCTCCCGGACCTCGAGGCGGATGTTGTACTGCGGTCCGATGCTCGGCGCCACCGCTAGGGCGAACTCGTCGTACCGGTTGGCCAGCTGATTCGCGACGAGCTGGGTGAACCGCCGCGGGTCGACGCTGCCTCCGGCGCCCCGCATCATGCAGAAGTGCCGCGCCGACCAGGCCGCGCGCACGGTCCCGAGGTCCTCCCCGTCCCCGTCGCCGTCCGGGGATGCCATGGCCAGCCAGGCAGCGATGGTCGACTTCCCGGTCCCGGGCGCGCCGGTGAGCAGGAAGTAGCGTTCGGAACCGTGCTGGAGCCAGTCGAGCACGCGATCCACGACCCATTGCCGCCCAACGATCCCCCTGGCACGCTCCCGAAGGGACGCGGGAACCTCGAAAGGCGAGTTGCCGGATTGCTGTCCAGCGTCCACAGTGGCGCCTCTCTTCCGCCGGAAGGACTGAAGCGCCCCGGGTTCAGTGGAGGGCGAGTTCTCCCGGCAGCGCTGCTGTCGGGTGGTGATCTGACGGTAGTACAGGATCCTGGTCCTCCGGCTGGCCCGCGAGAACCCCGAATGGGGGTACCACTGGTGCAACGAGACCCGGCTCTGTGGCTCCATCGGCCAGCCAGGCCGCGAAGGAGCCAGCAGCCGGATGAAATACTGTGACGCGTCACCCCCGACGATCCGGCCCGCGCGCCAGTTGCCAGTATCGGGATCTTGCCAGTAGACACGCGTCCGGGCGGCCGCCCGGCGACTCGCGGCAGCGCGGGGTTCCAGAACTCGGCCGCCAGACTTGACCTGGGCTTCTACGCGGCTCGCTCGTATTCGTTAATGAGGCCGCCGAGGACGGGCCGGCGCTTGATCCGCTTCTGGGAGAGGTCGGCGGCGGGGCGGTCCTGTGCCGCCCGGAAACTCGATCGTGCTGCTGGTCTGCCCGTTTCGCCGGCGAGGCTGGTGTGGTGGTGGTTGGCTGACCAGGTGCTGCTCAAGGTCGTCTGTCTGGTGATGCGCTGGTTGTTCGGCCTGACTGTGCTGGTGTTCCGCGGGGACCGGGCGAAGAACGCCGAGTTGCTGGTGCTCCGGCACGAGAACGCGGTGCTACGCCGGAACGCCGGGCGGGTGCGGTACGAACCCGCCGACCGGGTCTGGTTCGCCGCGCTTACCCGGTTCATCCCGCGGCGGCGCTGGGCGGAGGTCTTCCCCGTGACGCCTGCGACGCTGCTGGCCTGGCACCGCAGGCTCGCCACCAGGAAATACGACACCAGCAAGCGGCGCCGGCCCGGCCGCCCGGCGACGGTTCGGAGCATCGCCCGGCTGGCCATCCGCTTGGCGCAAGAGAACCCGCTGTGGGGCTACCGGCGTATTCATGGCGAACTGACCAAGCTGGGCGCGGCGGTCGCGCCGTCCACTGTCTACGAAATCCTGCGCGCCGCGGGCATTGACCCGGCACCGCGCCGGGACGGCCTGGCCTGGCGGCAGTTCCTGCACGCGCAGGCCGCCGGGATCTTGGCCGCCGACTTCCTGCATGTTGACACAGTGGCGCTGACCAGGCTGTACGTGCTGGTGTTCGTTGAGCACGGCACCCGCCGGATGCACCTCGGCGGCGTCACCGCCCACCCTACGGGCGACTGGACGGCGCAGCAGGCCCGCAACCTGGCCCTCGATGCCGGCGAGCGGTTCGGGGACTTCCGTTTTCTGATCCGTGACCGCGGCTCGAATTTCGCCGCGTCCTTCGATGCCGTCTTCCAGGCTACCGGCACCACTATCGTGCGCACGGCCGCGCAGGCGCCGCGGATGAACGCGATCTGCGAGCGCCTCATCGGCACCTTGCGCCGTGAGCTCCTCGACCGGACTCTGATCCTGAATAAGGCGCACCTGCGCGCCGTCCTGGCCGAGTACCAGGAGCATTACAACACCGCCCGGCCCCATCAGGGCATCGACCAGCGCGTCCCAAACCCTGGCCCCGCTCCTCGCGTCACCGCAGCAGACCTCGGCACGTGTCAGATCCGCCGAAAACCGGTCCTCAACGGCCTGATCAACGAGTACGAGCGAGCCGCCTGAAAACCGAGAAGGCCCAGGTCAAAGCTGGAATCCTATTTTCGAGCGGCAGGGGCCGGGGACTGGCGCGACGGAGCACGGCGACCTCGTGCCGCAGCACGAGCAGTTCGATGTCCTTGGACGCCGTTGACCGGCCGAGCAAGACCAGCCTGCCACAGAGCCGGCTGAAGATCAGGTACAGCAAGCGAATCGACACGGCTGATCATCATGCCCAAGGGCGAGATCGCTCCCGTATGCGCAGGTCACAGCCAGTGGCTGCCCTTGACACCCACAGGCGTGCACGACACCCGTCGCACAGCAGCCGGCGCGCCGAAACCCGGCAAGCCCGGCCCCGGGCGGCCACTCGGGTCTAGGAACCGCCGCCCCGCCGCCCGCCATGACGTGGGCAAGAACCTGAAGAAGGCCACAGTGAGCAAAGCTGTCGGCAATCAGACAAATTATCCGGCAAGCTCAGGGTATTCCAGTATGTAACTATGGCGTGTCGCCTGGCCGCAGGGTCTCCTTGTGTTCGGGGTGCCAGCGATGACGGCGGGGCCCTTGGCCGGCATATCCGTGCGGCGCCGCCTGTCGTATGGCGGGTGCCCCGGCGGGTTGGCGTCGATCAGCCCTGCTGGCTGGCGTGGTCGACGAACCGTGACAGCAGATCGTCCAGCTGGGCGCGCTGAGCCGCGCTGAACGGGGCCAGCAGTTCCTCCATCGCCGCCGCTGCCGTGGCACCGGCTGCGCGTAGGCGCTCCTCGCCTGCGGGGGTGAAGCGGACGGCGTACGAGCGGCGGTCCCGGCGCGTGCGCTGGCGCTCGGCGAAGCCCTGCCGTTCCAGCTCGTCGATCACGTAGACCATCGATGATTTGTCCATCTGCAGGGCGCTGGCCAGGCCCGCTGGCTGGCCGGGCCCGCCTAGGCCAGGTAGGCGAGCACGCCCATCTGGCGCAGGTCGATGCCGTGCGCGCACAGCGCCCGGTTGGCCGTCGCCGGGCGTAGCGGTGGGCCAGGTTCAGCAGGTAGCCGGTCGGCGGACGGGCTAGACGCTTGGATCTCTCCGATCGACAAAAGGTTGTCGATGTGGGTATGAAGCGCGTCGGCGCCGTGCAGACTGGAAGGAGTGCCGGGTAGCGGGCGCAGATGCCTGGTCCGCCGCGGACTATAGGGTGCCCACGCCCGGCGCTGCAACCAGCGCGAATACGGCGAGCGGATCAAGACGGTGGCCGTCGCAGATGCCTCGTCCCCAGCCGGGACCAAAGGGCGCGGCCAGCGGATGATGTCTGCCGCCCGGGTGACGGCGGTCGCCTATGGCCGATCGCGACGTTGTGCTGCCCCGAAGGGGCCACTCCTTCCGGGCGAAGTCCCGGACGGAGCGTAGTTTCTTGCCGGCCTTGGCCAAGGTGGTGCCGTCGAACCCGGCCGCCTGGGCTGCAGCTCAGGCGAGTGGGTCAGGATGGTCCGCCGCTCGGCGCTGTAGGTGACCCGCCGGGTGTCGAACGCGGTCAGCCCGCCGGACTGATGCCGAGAATGGCGGCGTAGCTGACGAAGTCGGCGGTGATCACATCCCGAGCGCCACGTGCGTAGACAAGCACAGGGTAGGGCGCGTCGTGATGGTCTGCGACGGCGGTGTCGGGGACGCGCCGCGCCGGGTCGCAGCGCAGCGTCGCCGCGACCTCGCAGATCATGATGGTGCTGCGCCAGTTGTGGACAGGTCGAGGCGACTGAGTCGTTCGGCCAGCCTGGTCAGCTCCTCGGCGGCGGCGCCGCGGAAACCGTAGATGCCCTGGTCGGGATCGGAGACTACGACCACGGGCAGGCCGGCGTCGTGGAGCTGGCCGAGGATGTGCCGGTCGGCGGTGGAGCAGTCCGGCGTACTTGGCGGCCAGCAGCGCGCCGAGCACCGCCTTGTTTGCTGCCAGGTTCCGGCAGGCGTGCGCGCGCACCTCGGCGCCAGTGAGGTACCCGGCGCGCTCCAGATCCTTCGCGGGGTCTGGCGGGCGCGAGGCCCAGCTGTCGGGTAGCTGGCCCCGGCGGGCGGGTCCGGTGGGGCGGACCGACCAGCTATCTGTCCGGGTGGTAACCGAAGTCGATGTCGGCGAGCAGGTAGGTCTGCTGGCCGCAGACGAGCTCGGCGGACCGGGTCGGCGCGTCCTGCCAGGACTCGAGTCGCTGCCAGATCCGGTCGGGCGGCAGGAAGGGGCGGACCAGGTGCAGCCACAGGAACGTGTCGCGGGTCCCGATGAAATGCGGGTGGTCGGTCAGGTCGAGCCGGCCGGCAGCCACGCAGCGGCGGCAGACCTCGGCGGTGGAGACGCGGGTGAACGCGGTGATGGCGCGGCCCTGTCGAACGGGCACGGCGCTGCCTGGCGAGGCTAGGCACTCACCCGGTGTCGACAGTTCAAGCCGGCCCGGGCGCGCCAGTTGGGGTGCACATACCCAATTACTCTGACCCCGCAATTGTCTGGGCGGCATCGACGTATGATGGCGGCAAAAGCGCGCAAATTGTGTTGCCCTAACGAACAGGGGTGCGGTCAGCTCGACCTGGGCGTCGGTCAGCGGCTTCGGCGTGCCGTTCAGCGATGCAGACGTGACCGACTTAGCGGCGAACCCGGCCGCGCCGGAACTCGGCGGCCTGGGGACGTGCCATGTCCTACGGCAAGGCGATGCAGGGCAGCCCGCCCCGGCGCCGCGCGGTGGCCCGGCGCTAACGGGGTGTCAGGCCCCGTGGAGGCGGAATGGAGTTCGGGCTGCTCGGGCCGCTGGTGGTCACGAGCGGAAAGACGGTGATACCGGTTCCGGCAGCGCGCCAGCGGGTGCTGCTCGCCGCGCTGCTGTTCCGCGCCAACCGGGTCGTCTCGGTCGATGAACTGGCCGGGGCGCTGTGGCTGGCGACCCCGCCGCTGACTGCGCGGGTGACGATCCAGAACTATGTGAAGCGGCTGCGTCATGCTCTCGGCGACGCTGAGCATTCCACGATCGTCACCCGTGCCGACGGATACTTCATCAGGGCCGGGACGGCGGACTTTGACGTCACCCGGTTCGAGGACCTGCACGCCCAGGCGCGCAAGGCATCCCAGGCGCGCGACTGGGCCGGGCTGCCGTCCGGCTGGGCGCCGCGCTGGCGCTGTGGCGCGGAATGCCGCTGGAGGAT
>WNGL01015098.1_pt1 | contig 15154 bp, 13 predicted proteins | sample 5400591 | NCBI WGS metagenome assembly WNGL01 (sample SAMN13153377, study PRJNA577476) | soil metagenome | isolation source: 80 cm soil or saprolite under Garry oak tree replicate 1 | place: USA:California | collected 2016-06-15
CATCTAAGTCGTTCCGCGATATCGACAGGGCATCCACTCGGTGGGGTCAACAAACCGTTACTATAGCTTAACGCTCAGACTCTAACTCCGGAGAAAGGGATTCTCGGCGACTGGGAGGGCGCCTCGCTTACTGACGAACATCCTTCGGGAGTTAGCATCCGGAGCAAACTGCGGCGATTCAATCATCGGGCACAGTTACTGAAACTGGTATTATGGACTATGAGCAAAGCATACAGAATCGTGTTCGAGTGCCCCAAGGGCGGCCACAACATCAATTTTCAGCGGAAGTGCTCCGCGCCATCGCTTTCGGACAGCGAGGCGATGGAAATGTTTGGAGATGAGCAAATCTCCTGCACCAATCCAGACTGTGGCTGGCACGGGAAGGCATCCAAAACAAAACTCCTGCGAATCCTGCCTTTTTATTGGGTATTGTCGCCGACGATTTGAACACTGTCTGCGTGCGATCATACGCCTTTCATGAGAATTACTCGTCTATCTGCTCGAAAGCACAAGCGATAGAGCACTTCCTCACAACATAGCGCCCGAGAAACGGGATTCTCGGAAAGCGGCCCAACCGCCAGAGCGAGACCGAGCTCTGCTTTTTGTCGGTCCCACCGGCGTGCGGGTCCTCCTCAAGGGCAATGGCCTGCACCGCAGCCGCGCGCTCGCAGATCGTGAATGTCCTCGAGGCGTTGCGGAATGAATCCATCGCGGTTGGGCATTTTGACCTTGGGCAGGCTCGTGGCGTCGATGACCTGGCCTTCGGGAATGAGGTCGTTGCGATAGAGGATGAAGGCCGTCAAGGCGAAAATGTCGCTGGCGCTGAGCGAACCTTCCTGCTTTGGCGGCATGGCACGATTGATGTAGTCCCAAATCGTGGTGGCAAACGGCCAGTAATTGGCAAGCGTCCGCGAGGGCGTAGGAGTATTGAGTGCGCCTCGGCCTCCCACTAGGCGCGGGGCAAGCTGGCTGCCTTCGCCGGCAGGTCCGTGGCAGGCCGCACACTTGTTGGCAAAAATCTCCTCGCCTTGTTTGGCGGTGCCGCTTCCCGGCGGAAGTTCTTTCCCTTGCGGGCCGATCGATTGGTTCCAGGCCTGGATTTCTTCCTTGCTCGGCGTCCGCCCCAAGTTGCCATAATTAGGCGCTTGCGGAAACGCAGTCGTGCACGCCGCCAGGCTGATGACCGCGAGCGCGGGCCAAAATCTAAAGTAGCGCATTGCTCACGCTCCCGTCGCGGCTCACTTTCCAGGGCTGAATGGCGTTGAAATTACCCATATCTGCACTGGTTGGAGGCAGGCGGTAGTAATCCGCATCGATGCCCCAGAATTTGGTGAGTTCCGATAGGGTCGGTTGCACATGCCCCTGATCGTCGGTGCAACGCGACTCGAGCACTGCTTCTTCTCCATTCCACGTCCAGGCCAAGCCGAATCGCGTATGCGCCTTGGCTGCGATCGGTTGCTGAAGCTGCGCGTCTTTCCAGGTCCGCCCGCCATCGGCGGACACCTCGACGCGGCGGACAGCTCCGCCTCCGGACCACGCCAAGCCTGTGATTTCGTAGAATCCGCGCGCGCCTAACTGTTGCCCGCCAGAGGGCCGCGTGATCACCGATTTCGGCCCCATCTCGGATTCAAACCAGCGCGACTTGCCGTCGAGGCGCGGGCTGGGGTACTTCGTGCTTTCCATCATGGCCATATACGGCTGGTCCACGACGTAGATCCGCCGCAGCCACTTCACGTTGTTGATGCCTTGCCAGCCGGGCACGAGCAATCGCAGCGGATAACCCTGCTCGGGACGCAGCGCCTCGCCATTTTGACCGTAGACGATCAGGCAATCGTCCAGCGCTTTCTCCAGCGGAATGCTCTTGGTGTGCTTGCCGGTTTCTGAACCTTCGGCAACGATCCAGCTCGCGCCTTTTTGCACACCCACTTGCCCCAGCAGAAGCGAGAGAGGCACCCCAGTCCAGACGCTGCAACTGGTGAGTCCGTGCGTATCCTGGACGGTAGCCGCGAGCGCTTTGCGCGGCTCGCCGGTGGGGCCTGCCGCGGCGCTATTGCCGTGGCATTCGAGGAAATGCAGCCGCGACACCGCAGGCAGCCGCCTGATCTCGTCCAAGGTAAAGATCAATGGCCGGTCCACCATCCCATGAATCATGAGGCGATGCTCGCGCGGATCGATGTCCGGCGGTTCGTGACCGTGGGAGATGATGAAGTGCAGTGACGCCGGAGTAATGATTCCCATGGAATCCTGAAGGGGCGAGCGAAATCCGTAATCTCGCCGTGCGCCGGGCACAATGGGCCACATCGCCAGGCTGCCGATACGCACGTCGTTCTCGAATCGCGATCGTCCGCCGTACGCGTGCAAATCTGCCGACGGTGTGTCGGCTGCGAAGAGCTTACTGGCCGGTGAAGAAATAGCACCTGCTGCAAACCCCGCGAGCGCAGCGCCATTCTTCAGAAATTGTCTACGAAGAGATCGCTTGGAGCTCATGTCTGCCTCCTGAGAGGGCCTTTCGAGTCATGGCGACGGAAGTCGAAGAATGTGACTAAAATTCCGCCTCTGCGCCCAAAATGTCAAGAAAATAAAGGTGCTGTTCATCCCCGAGCGAGCCTAGACGAGCGGAACAGAAGCGGATGATTCTTGGCTCGCTACCTCTTGCACAGACGTAAAGGCTTTGAGGAAGGAATTACTGGCCCGTCAGAAAGTTGCCGGCTCCGAGAAGGAGGCTCTTTTCGTGCTTTCGGGAGCTTTGTTCCACAATTCTCTCATTCTCGCGAGAAGGCCAGCACTCGAATTGTTCGCCAACCGGCCCGAGCAGGCAGGATGTTTTGCCCTGATCAGCGTCATAGTAGCGGCCCGACACAAGTAATAGCTGGCGGGAACCGGGTTCAATGCTGATTTTCTGCGGTTGCTCGATGAAATACTGGTCGGAACTTCCCGAGTTTGTGAGCGTGATTCCCGAACGGCCGGTTTGGCTACGGGGCGGCTGTACGAGTACATAGTTGATGGGAAAGCGCCCTTTTTTCCAGTTCGGGTTCTTGGAACCGCAGCGCCACCACTGCGCCTGATAAGGATCGCCATTGCCGTCGAAATCTACAGCCATGCTGTCCAGTTTATGGCAGCCTTTCAACATCACTCTGGCGGGCACCTGCCCACCTCTTAGTCAACACCAATATTTATTTCAGACAGGGAAGGGAGCCAACCTGAGGTGTGGCGCCTCGTTCCGGCCGTCCAGAGGGTGATCGTCTCGGCATGTGCTCCTTCTGCGGACACAAAAGCCCGCGCCAAAGCTGCCCGATTCTGATACTTTACAGTGCCGTTAAACGAAGGCGGTTCGTAATCCAGCGGTATCGTTGCGCCAGGACCGCATCGATGAGAGCAAGGGAGCGCATATCAGCATGGGGAATTGGCGAGAAAAAACGGGATTGTATGCCTCGTCTGAGCCGCAACTTGCTCCGAACGAAATCCCTCTGGAGCCTTCGCCCCTGGAGCCCTCGATTCTCGAGGGCATCGTTGATACGACGCGCTTTGCCAGCAATGCAGCGCTTATCGGCGCCTTCGCCACGGCCGCATTCGCCCTCCACCTGCTAACCGCTAATCGCTACGGCTATTTTCGTGACGAGTTGTACTATGCCGCGTGCGGACAGCATCTCGCTTGGGGCTATGTTGATCACGCTCCGCTGATCGCGGCGATCTGCTGGTTCGCGCGCCGGCTCCTGGGCGATTCACTTTACGCTTTGCGTTTTTTCCCGGCCCTGTCGGCTGCAGCGAAAGTATTGCTGACCGCATGGATGGTGCGCGAATTTGGCGGGCGCCGCTTCGCGCAGCTCCTTGCCTCCGTGGTTGTCCTCTTCTGTCCGATCTACCTGACCATGGATAGTTTTCTTTCCATGAATTCTTTTGAGCCGCTTTTTTGGATGGGCTGTCTGGCCGTAGCCATCCGCATAGTCAAGGGCGGCTCGCTTCGCCTCTGGCTGCTCTTTGGCGCTATTGCTGGTGTGGGAATTCTGAATAAGCATTCGACGCTATTCTTTGGCCTGGCGTTCTTTCTCGCTTTGCTGTTCACCTCCGGCAGACGCTACCTGCGCAATTTCTGGGTCTGGTTCGGGGCGCTGATCGCGTTTCTGATTTTTCTCCCGAACCTCTGGTGGGAAATCGCCAACCAGTTTCCAACGATCGAAGTTCTGCGGAATGCGGCTAGATTTAAAAACGCGCCAATTTCCTGGTACGGCTTCCTCGCGGAACAGGCGCTCCTCGTCCATCCTTTAGCCTTTCCGGTGGTTCTGGCAGGTCTGTGGTTCTTTTTTGTGAACAAGGAAGGTCGCGCTTACCGCTTTCTGGGATGGACTTATGTTTTTGTTCTCGTGCAGATGCTGGTTTTGAAGGGCCGCATCTATTACCTTGCGCCGATATACCCGATGCTGTTTGCCGGAGGCGCAGTGTGGATCGAGAGCCGCATCGAGGAGCGCGGTTGGCAATGGGCGCGCCGAGCCATTTTGATCCCGCTGGCCGTCGGCGGAATGGTTGCCGCGCCGCTTGCCCTGCCAATCCTGCCTGTAGGGGCAGCCGCGGCGTATTGCAATTTCTGGGACATCCACAAAGTGCGCGTGGAAAACTACGACTCAGGCCGGTTGCCGCAATTTTTCGCCGACATGTTTGGCTGGCCCGATCAGGCGAAGTTCGTAGCTTCGGTTTATCGGAGCTTGCCCGCCGAAGATCGGGCTCATTGCGCGATTCTCGCCGCTAATTATGGTGAAGCCGGCGCCATCGATTACTTCGGCCCGTCTTATGGTTTGCCGCGGGCCATCAGCCCTCATAATAACTATTATTTGTGGGGCCCCGGGGACTCCTCCGGCAATGTCGTAATCGCCGTGGGCATGGACCTTGACAAACTACGGCTCCTCTTTGCAGATGTCCAGAAGGCGACGACGATCCTCGACCCCTATGCAGTTCCCGATGAAGATAATCTTCCCGTATACATCTGCCGCAATCCCCGCATTCCCCTTTCGAAAGCGTGGCCGTCGCTAAAGTTTTTTGGTTAAACTTTTCCAGACAAAAAGAGATGGGCGCGATCGAGAGCGTGAAGTGGTGGAATTGAAACAGATTCAGAGCCGGCTAGAAGCCGGCGCTACAAGCTTGCTCCCACCCACGGCCAGCTTCGCAAACCAGCTTTCCGTGGATTCTCCTTGACGTAACGAATGATTTTCAGCAGTGATCCTTCGCTTCGAACCAAATGATCGAAATACTCGCGCTGCCAGAAATGTCCCCGCCGTCCGAGAAGACGATTGGCTATGAGCGCGGAAAAGGATTTCCAGCAATGCAGAACACTCTCCAGCCTGTTTTCGCCCAGGGGAGAAAACACCACGTGCACGTGATTCGGCATCACGCACCACGCAAAGAGCTCGTAGCGCGTACCCTGAAAGTGCTGAATCGCATCAGCCACGATCTTCGCGATACGAGAGTCGCGCATGTGGCACTCGCCGAGTCCGCTATCAAGATGACGCTCCGCTCTTCCAAGCAAGCTCCGCAATTCGCGTACACGTGCGCTATCGGCACGCGACGTGCCGACCGCCCTTGCCTTTTTGGTGGCTTCGCGTTCCTTGCGAAACCGCGCCACCAATTCCCGAGGCAAAGAATCAGCCAGGCGGAAAGTTACAAAATAAATCGGATGCTCGGCTTCCCGATGAGGCAGGTACCCGCGTGAGCGAACGGCTCCCCTCATGTAGGGCCCCTTTTTGTAGCGCCGGCTTCTAGCCGGCTCTGGTTCTGTCTCACTGGCTTCGCGTTCGTTGCGGAACGGCGCCGCCAAGCGAGGAAATCCTTCACGCGGACACCTTCTAGAAAAGTAATCTCAATCCAAGGTCTGGGCGGCGATGCGGCGCGAGTCCTCGAAGAGCTTCGCCGTGATAGCCCCGAAGGCGAAGCCGCCCACATGCGCCATGTAGGCGACCCCGCCGGACTGCGCCTGCGCTACAGCGCCGATCTCGCTGAACAGCTGTAGCAGAAACCAGATTCCGATCAGCACAGCCGCAGGGATCACAGTAACCGTGACGAACCAGCCCAGCAAAAGCAGCGTGCGAATCCGATCTCGCGGATAGGTGATCAGAAAGCCACCCATCACCGCCGCAATCGCGCCGCTGGCACCCAAGTTCGGAACAGTGGAACTGCTCATCGCTGCGATTTGCGCCGCGAACGCTACTAAGCCGCCGAGCAAATAAAATGCCAGGTAGCGCAAAGGCCCCATGGCGTCTTCGATCTCCGGACCAAAAGCCCACAGGAAAACCATGTTGCCGATGATGTGCATCCAGCCGCCATGCATGAACATGGCGGTAAAGATGGTCACCCAATTATGACCCGCCGCGATATTTGCGGGAATCACCGACCACTGCTGTACGAATGCCTCGCCGCCCGCCAATTCCAGGCCAAACACGATCACATTGATCACAATAATGGAGATGGTGATAACAGGACGATGCGCGGGGCGCCGGGATATGTCGCGTAAGGGGATGCCCACTTGATCCGCTCGGTCCTCGAGGCGCTTCGCGAATTACTTCAGTAGCGGAATGGAATCTACTTTAGGTGGCTGCGGCGCCGCTTGCACAAACGCGTAAATATCGGCTAGTTCCGCATCCGATAGCACCTTGGCCGTGTACGGCGGCATCTGGTCCCGTGGAGTACGCACCTGGAAGACAAATGCCGCGTACGGAATCGGAGCAGGCCCAAGCTTAGGCCCCGTTCCCGCCCCGCCTTGCGCTTCGCGGCCGTGGCATTCGTAACAGCCGGCCGTTGTGTAAATCGCCTTGCCGTTCTTGGCGTTTCCGGTGGGCGCGTTATCGGCTTTCGGGGACGCGCTCGCTGATTGCGCTCCCGCCTCTGGGCGCCCTTGCGCCATGGCGACCGAGCGCGCCGAGAGAGCCACTAATGCCGCCAGCGCCACAAACGCTATCGAGGCGACGAACGAGTGCTGTCGAAAATCTCTCATGGCTGCCTCCCTAGCGGGGCTGCGTGACCGTGTCCAGAAGGGCCGGCTCGCCACGCTTTACTGCATCCACGGCCCGCCGAATTGCCGGAGCCAGATCCTTGGGATCGCTAATTGGGCCCTCCGCATACCAGCCCATGCTCTGCGCCAGTTTGGCGTAATCGATGTTGGGATCGAGAATGGTCGTGCCGATCCCGGCATTGGCGATGCCGCGCTGGTGCCGGTTGGCCATGCGCTGAAGGTGCATGACCTCCTGATGATAAGCGCGATTATTGTGCATGACCCAGAGCATGGGGATGCGATGATGCGCGGCAGTCCAGAGCACTCCCGGCGCATACATCAGATCGCCATCATTCTGTTGGTGGACGTAGAGCCGGCCATACTTCCGCTGTGCGAGCGCGGCGCCCACAGCCGATGGCGCCTGGAAGCCAACCCCTGCCGCACTCGACAGGCGCGTGCGCTGGTAATACTTTTCATAGTTCCATTCCACGCCGCCGATGCCGCCGGCCCAGTCTTCGCTCTTGACCGCCGCCCAAACTTCGGCCGAGAGGCGCGCGAGGCTGATGGGGCTGGCATCCCAAGCGTAGGTGGCATCGACGCGCGCTTGTTCCGCGGCCTTATGGCTGGCAGCGGCAAGCTTCGCGCCGCGCTCCTGGAAAGCTCGCTTGCGATCGTCCGTGGTCAAGCGCTTGATCGCTTCGGTTAGCGACGGAAGGGTTACCTCCGGGTCCGCGGCCATGGCCAGATCGACATCCTGGAAGCGCTCGAAATCCTGGTAATTGCTCTTGAGATAGAGGTCGCGAGTGGTGATGCTGATCAGTTTGACGTTGCTTCGCGTGATCGATTGAGAGCTGCGGTGCAACTGATCGCGGTAGTTGTGGAGCGCGCCCCAGAAGTCTTCGACATCCAGGGCGACGATTACATCCGCATTCGATATCAATCCGCGTCCGCCCAGCGATTGATTGAGCGGGTGACGCGACGGCAAGTTGCCGCCCTGATCTATGATCGGAACCTGCAGCGCTTCCGCGAATTCGATGAACTGCTGCATGCCGCCTTGCGAGCGCACCACGTGCCCGGCGATTACCACGGGATTGTCCGCTGCCACCAAGAGCTTGGCAGCTTCCGCGACCGAGCCCGAATCCCCCTGCGGCGCGGCATCGAGCGTAAGCTTCGGTATGCGCAAGGAAACGTTCTGCGGAATGGGCGATTCCTGCAAAGTACTATCGGCCACCAATACCACGGGCTCCCTCGGCGGAGTCATCGCGATCCTGTAGGCGCGCACGGCGGATTCGGCGAAATGCGGCAGCGAGACGGGCACGTCGTCCCACTTGGTGTAATCCCGGACCATGGCCGCGGCATCCTGCGCGCTGTGGTTCCACTCCACGCCCGGACGTCTCTCCACCGCATCAATGGTGTTGCCAAGGACGATAAAAATCGGCGCTTTGCCCGCCCATGCGTTATAGATGCCCATGGACGCATGCTGCAATCCCACGGTGCTGTGCGCCAGCACGAGCATCGGCTTTCCTTCCACCGCCGAGTAGCCCTGCGCGAGCGCCACAGACGACTCTTCGTGGCAGCAGGTGATGAACTCCGGATTCTTGTTCCCGCCGTAGTTGATGAGCGATTCGTGCAAGCCGCGAAAACTCGAGCCCGGGTTCGCCGCCACGTACTCGAAGCCCAGAGATTTGATCACATCGACCATGAAGTCGGAGCCGGTCCGGTCGGCGGTCAGAACGTTGACCTCCGTTGCAGGATCGCCTTCCTTCGGCGGAATTGGCGGTACCGTTGCGGAGCGCGCCACCAACGACTGCTGCGCACCCGCCACTCCGGTGCTGGCGACCAGCGTCGCCACACCGCCCACAGCCGCGCCCTTTAGAAACTTGCGCCGATCGACCAAGCTCTTATCGGATTTCTTCATGGCTGGTATCTCCCTCCTAAAACTTAACCGCGCCGAGGCGCCCGGCATGCGGCGTCCTTGCGCATGCTGGGGTATTGTACATGCCCGCGGACCGTACCGAAGGTTCCCTAAGCTCGCGGCATTATAACTGACTTCCCGCCCTTGCGTGCGTTGGGCTGTTAGGCGTATGGTTTGAGCAAAATCACGTGGTCCAGGAGGCCGTCCATGCGGGGAGTAGGAGTCTATTTGCGCGGAGTGACCCTGTTTGTCGCGGGAATCGTCGTCGGCACAGTCTTGATGCAGCCCAGGCCCAGTAGGGCCCAGGAGAATCGTTCGGCCCAGGAGAAAAGGACCGGGCTCCGGCTCAATCACGTGGGCATTGCCGTTAACGACTATGACGCATCGCTGAATTTCTACACCAAGGTGATGGGCTATCACATAGCATTCAAGTTCCCCCCCAGCCCGGACGGCAAGCCCACCACCACTTATTTCCAAATCAATAAAGACACGTTTTTGGAAATGGCCCCGGCGAGCGCACAGGTGCCGGCGGGTGTCACGCACATGGGCATCGAAACTTCGGACATAAAAAGCACCATCGCGCAGCTGCGTGCCGCCGGCGGCACGGTTGAGGACATGCGTGTCAGCGGCCCCACCAAAGCGCTGCTGTCAAACATCCGGGATCCCAACGGCATCCGCATGGAGCTGATCGAACTCACCCCCGATTCGCTCCACAAGAAAGCCGAAGACTCCTGGAAGTAGGGGCCCCTCCGGGGCGCGCAAAAGTCTACCAACAGGATGAGCTTTTGCGCGTCAACAAAGTCCGCGCTCGCCGAATATGCGCCAGGGCTCTGCGGCCTCGGCGATCGCTGTGCTCATTGTGCTGGCGTCATCATCTCTTGCGCGAGCGCAAAGCGCTCCCGCCGACAAAGCAGGATTGCGAGCTGCTAATTCGGCATCGCAACCCGCTGATAAAGCCGGATTAAGCCGGCCGCCCGGCTAGCGATGCCATGCACGTCGAGGAACGCTCCCACCGTGTGGACCACGACCACCTGGAGCTCACCGTAACCATTGATGACCCGAAGATGTACACCAAGCCGTGGGTGGCCCTGAACAAATTTCCCATGAGGCTGCAATCGCCCGATTACGACGTGGTGGAAATGATGTGTATCCCCTCGGAGATGGAGCAGAAAGGTTAAACGTAGCGGGTGTGCGCCTTATCAACGGTCTTCAGCGCGGCATCCACGCGAGGTCCGAAAGGTTGAAACGTAGCGCCGCGGTCTTCAGCGCGGCATACTCTGAGGTCTTCAAGGTTTAATCGTAGCGCCGTCGCCTTCAGCGCGGCATCCACGCGAGGTCCAAAAGGTTGAAACGTAGCGCCTGTGCGCCTTATCAACGGCCTTCAGCGCGGCGCGTTCGGCTAGCGCGATCATGACCACAGCCGCTGAATTCAAGCGCAAAGACATCCGGCTTCCTACCGACCGGTACCGCGGCCGAAGCCTGTATTTCGTCACGCTCTGCTTCCATGATCGCCGCCGCCTCGGCGCAAGCCCGCGCCTCGCGTCCTGGCTCATCGCCAGCCTGCGAAAACATGCCAGCGTTTGCGCGTTTTTCATCCACGCGTACTGCGTCATGCCAGACCACATGCATCTGCTGGCGGTTGGGGCCGCAGATGCGAGCAACCTGACCAAATTCGTAGAATCCTTCAAGCAGGAAACCGCCGTCGAGTTTGCCCGTCGCACGCATCGCCGCCTCTGGCAATTCAAATACTACGATCGCATCCTGCGTGCGTCCGATGCCGCCGACCGCGTCGCCTGGTACATCTGGCTGAATCCAGTTCGCAAAGGCTTTTGCCCCAGGCCAACCGATTACCCGTTTCTGGGATCGTTCACGGAGTTAGGTGTAAAGCTGTTGAAGGGTTCCGTCGCGCAAGAATGGAGGCCGCCATGGAAAAGAGAAGGGACCCAAAATCCTGCCGCGCTGCCCACCGGAGCGGTCACCCAAAGTCGGAAACCAGAAAAGCTGCCGCGCTGAAGACCGCGGCGCTACATTCAAACCTAAAGAGGCCATTCCTTCCAGCTAGATACCCGCGGTTTCGCTGGACGCAAATCGATAACGAGTGGCAGGCGTGCCGCACCCAAGGTCCGCAAGATTGGAACGTAGCGCCGCGGTCTTCAGCGCGGCACACTCGAGTTCGTAAGATTGAAACGTAGCGCCGCGGTCTTCAGCGCGGCACGTTCGGCTAGCGCAACTCTGCTTTTCGCCTTCGAGTCCCGCCAGGGACGAAACATCTTCGCGCCGAACGTCGCCCTTCTTCCGCCAAAAGGCTACCAACAGGATGCGCTTTTGGCGGCCAACAAAGGGGAGCTTCGGCGCGTCAACAATGTAGCCCACCGCGAAACGCGTACTTGCTAAAGCGGTGGGAAAACCCGAAAAAACGACGCGCACACGTGCTCCTTGCTGCCGCAGGCCGTCGCGTAGGCGGGCCGCCCGCCGCAGCGACACTACTTCTAAGCTACGTTCGAGATCTGATTTACAAGGTTGGGGCGTATGATTAGCGCCAATGGCCGAAGTCCTGGAACCTAGAACTAGAGAAACCCTCCGCAAGTATCTCCGCGACGTCCGTAACCTAAGCAATGAATCGGCTCGTCGCCAGCGCTTTGCTGCTCTGATAGCCGAACTCTTTCCCGGCACTTACGCCGTAACGGAATTCGCGCGCAAGGCAACACTACATGAAGCTGAAGAACAACTGCGTGAGTACGTATCTGGCTCCTGGCCGAAACCGGAAGAAAACGCTGGCTCAATGCTCGCCATCGCCTCTGACGGCGTCCAGTGGCGCATTTACCGACCCAAACTCCTTACAGGCGCATCTCGCGAACCACTCCCTGAGCATCTAGAACTTGACCTGCTTCGAGACTTCAAGCTCTCGGAAGAAACGCTCGGCGATTTCTGGCTCTGGCTCACTAGCATCCTTTTTCGACCCCAACAGATCGAGCCCACAGCACAGCGATTTCAACTCGATTTTGGCTCCTGGAGCCCGCTATATCGGCAGGGCATGGTCGCCTTGAAAAAGACCTGGTCAAAGGCTTCGAGCGAACCGGAAGCAAGCGTAGCCTTTGACACTTGGCAAAAATACCTGACGGTAACCTACGGCACGCTCTCGGAATCTCCCACTCCGACTAAAGAGCTGGAGAGCGGCGTCGAAATCTCTGAACTGGAAGACCTTTTCCTTAGGCATACCTACCTGTCTAGCATTGCAAGACTGCTCATTTGGGCAGCTCTTTCCCAAGGCAAGTTCAAAGAAAGCCTTCGCCAAGTGGCAAGCGAAGTTCTCTCCGGACGGTACTTTCATTCGAAAAGGCTCGCGAATTTAGTGGATGACGATTTCTTTCACTGGGTTCGTCGCCCACAAACCGAGGAAGCACTCGCAAGCACTTGGGAACGCATCCTTTCGCACCTACTCGAGTATGACCTGGCACACCTGAATCAGGACGTTCTCAAAGGCGTCTATCAGCAGCTTATCGATCCCAAGGACCGGCACGATCTGGGGGAATATTACACGCCGGACTGGTTATGCGAGCGCATCGTCGCCGAGTTGTTGCCGAACCAAGGCTACCCTGCAGTGCTGGACCCGAGTTGTGGATCAGGAAGTTTCCTTCGAGCCACCATTGCCCATTTCCTTGCGCACAACGAAGGCGGAACTGACCTCGAAAAGCTCCGCGCAATCCTGGCCAGTGTAAATGGCATTGATATTCATCCAGTTGCAGTTACGATCTCCCGCGCAACATACGTCCTTGCGCTCGGCGCGCTGATCCGGGCCGCCCGAAAGCCAATCCAAATTCCCGTCTATTTAGCGGATTCGCTGTTTCTGCCACATGAGGTCGAGCAGGATCTATACAACAAGCTGAGAGGCATCGAGATCAGCTATGGTCAGCGAAAGAATCAGCGGCATGTCGTAATGCCGCAAACCTTAATTCACGCTCCCGAGCTTTTTGACGACGCGATTGCGGCTTGCACATCCGTTGCTGAAGATCACGCGAAAACCCAAAAGGAGACCAAGACAACGCTTTCGCGACACCTGGCCCAGTCCGTGCCCGAACTTCAGAACTTCTTGGAGTACGAGGCAATCCTAGACGCGCTGTGGATATTCACCGAAGGTTTGGCCGAACTGATACGTCAACGCGAAAATTCCATCTGGTCCTTTATCGTTCGCAACAGCTATCGCCCTGCAATGTTCCGTCAGCAATTTGACTTTATCGTCGGAAACCCGCCTTGGCTCTCCTATCGCTATATCGCCGATCCGGACTATCAGCGCGAGATCAAGGGTCGCGCTGTTGAACAGTACAAGATCGCACCGAATTCCCAAAAACTCTTCACACAAATGGAGCTCGCAACTATATTCTTGGCGCACACCATCGCAGTATTCGCCCGGCCCAATGCGAACTTGGGCTTCGTAATGCCGCGAAGTATCCTAAGCGCTGACCAGCACCAGAAGCTCATCAAGCGCCAGTACCAGGCCCCACTACGCATCACCAGCTATTGGGACCTTTGGGACGTCAGCCCTCTTTTCAACGTTCCCGCCTGCGTTTTGTTCGCCAAGCGTGATACGGACCACGGCAGCCCCAAGGATTCGCTGCCGGTACAAACTTGGAGCGGAAATCTTCCTGAACGCAACGTGCCGTGGTCCGTAGCGAAGTCGAGGCTGACCTCGATGGACGAGACGGCGAAAGTAATCTATCTCGGCCAGCGTTGCGCGCTGTCGACCCAAACTGGCTCTAGCTCGCCAACTAAACCGAGCAAGTATCAGAAAGTATTTAAGAACGGCGCCACAATCTATCCGCGCAGTTTTTACTTCGTTGAAGTCAGTGACCTGAAAGGCAGACCCAACGAGGATGGCGTTTATTGGGCAGAAACGGACGACGCTTACAAGAACGCTGCGCAACCTGCGTACAAAGAGGTTCATCTGGCAGGTCTCATCGAAGGCAGATTCATCTATAGCACGGCCATCGCTAAGCACGTATTGCCCTTTGTAGCCCTAAGACCTGATCTAGTGATACTCCCTCTCCTGTCCAACAACGGCAGCTTGCACGCCTATCGCGCAAGCGAGTTGAAAGCTTCGGGATATCGCCATGCAGGGGAATGGATGGAAAAAGTAGAAAGGATTTGGGCGGAAAAACGCGAAGCAAAGGCAGGCCGCATGACCGCACTACAATGGCTAGACTATCAGGGTAAACTAAGCGCGCAGGATCTCAAGTACAGGCACCTGGTGCTTTATAATGCGGCTGGCACAAATGTGTCCGCAGCCTATTTCGATCGAAAACTCAGCGATTCCCCATTTGTAGTCGACCACAAGCTTTATTGGGCAGCTTTCTCCGATCCTCAGGAGGCAGATTACGTCACTGCGATTTTGAATTCACGAACAGCGAACGAACGTATCAAGCCCTTCCAGTCTACGGGCCTGCTTGGGGAACGGGACGTGCATAAGAAGCTGCTAGATCTCCCTATTCCCGTCTACGACCCCGACGCGAAAGACCACCGCAAATTGGCAGAATTAGGAGCCAAGGCCCGCGGCGAAGCAGATGCCATCGTAAAAACCGCGGGTTTCCCCGCGGCAACCTCCCTCGCCCGCCAGCGAGGCTTCGTGCGCCAGAACCTCAAAGCTACATTGACCGAGATCGACAAGATCGTTCGAACGATTCTCTAGGTCATCTCCGCCTCCACAGCTTACCCGAGATGCCAATAACCAATCAGCGGACTCTACACCCATCGGTCCCAAGGCTAGGCCATACCGAAATGTTTCACGTGAAACTGATTCGAACGATAAGATCGTTCGAATAATCGGCCTTCATAGAATGCCAACAAGATAACGACGAATTCTATTGCTAACCAGATGATAATATGCTATACTCCCGCATGCTTTTCGGCAGAACCCGATATTTCCCTCGGCTAACGCGTCCGTTCCCTGCGCCAAGCGCTCTCGCGCCTTCATTCTCTCTATACGTATCCCAGAACTCGGGCTCATCCGCAGACGACCATCCCACCAGGTCCCCTTTTCGGTCCCGTCTGCCGGCGAAAGTCTATCTCTTCGCCGCGAACGTCTACCCTCTTCCGCGAAAAGGCTACCAAACCAACAGGATGCGCTTTTCGCGGGAAACAAAGTCGAGCTTTCGCCGGTCAACAACGTGGCTTCCGGGATCCCGGGAACGCGGGAACTCCGGTGGAGTGCCGCCGTGTCTTCCGGCATTCCGGGACTGCGCAATCCGCCGGACTCGAAGTGTTGCGCG
>WNGL01011674.1_pt1 | contig 15147 bp, 12 predicted proteins | sample 5400591 | NCBI WGS metagenome assembly WNGL01 (sample SAMN13153377, study PRJNA577476) | soil metagenome | isolation source: 80 cm soil or saprolite under Garry oak tree replicate 1 | place: USA:California | collected 2016-06-15
ACGCTCGCGCGGGCCGGGACGGTCCCGGGCGGTGGGGTGGTCACCCGTCGGAGCGGAGCCCGGACCTGCGGACGGACTGGCCCGACAGGCGGAGCCGGGTGCACGCGCAGTGCCGCGCAAGGACGCTGGCCAGCGGAGAGACGTATGCGCGCGGCACGCCTGCGCGTGCGGCGGCCGGAGCGCTTCACGAACGACCGACACACCCAGCCCGGAAGGTCATTGGCGAGCACCGCCGGGTGACCACCCCGCCGCCCCTGTTCGGAGCCGGCCTGCGTAGGGCGCCGGTGAACCAGGCGGCGGTTCTCGGAGGCAGGCGGGGCGGCGGGGGACAAGCCCCCGCCCTACTCGTCGGCGTCCGCCTCGCGCAGCCCGAGCTCCTTCATCTTCACTTGCAGCGACTTGCGGCTGATCTGGAGCCGCTTGGCGGCGCGGGTGACGTTGCCGCCCGTCTCCTCCAGCGCCCGGGCGATGAGCTCCTTCTCCAGCTCGGCCTGCGCATGCCGGACGATCTCCTTCATCGAGGCGCCGCTCGGGGCGGCGATGGCGCCGAGCGGACCGACCGCGGCGATGGGCACCGCCGCGCCGGGGATCCGCTCGCGCAGGGCGTCCGGGAGCGAAGCGCCCTCGATGAGCGGGCCGTCGGCGAACAGCACCGAGCGCTCCATCAGGTTCTCGAGCTCGCGGATGTTGCCCGGCCAGGAGTAGGCGAGGAGGACCTGCATCGCCTCGTCATCCACCCGCTCCACCTTCTTCCCCAGCCGCTGGTCGTACTTGCGGATGAAGTGCTCGACCAGGAGCGGGATGTCGCCCTTGCGGTCGCGCAGCGGCGGGAGCGCGATGGGGACCACCGCCAGCCGGTAGTAGAGGTCGTCGCGAAAGCGGCCGTCGGCGATGAGCGCCTTGAGGTCGCGGTTGGTGGCCGCGATGAGCCGCACGTCGACGTGCAGCGTCTTGATGCCGCCCACCCGCTCGAACTCCGACTCCTGCAGCGCGCGCAGGAGCTTCACCTGCGTCTCGACCGGGATCTCGCCGATCTCGTCGAGGAAGAGCGTCCCGCCGTCGGCGAGCTCGAAGCGGCCCGGCTTCGAGCCGACCGCGCCGGTGAAGGCGCCCCGCTCGTAGCCGAAGAGCTCGCTCTCCACGAGGTCCTTGGGGATGGCGGCGCAGTTCACCTTGATGAGGGGCTTGTCGCGGCGGGAGGAGTTGCGGTGCAGCTCGCGCGCGATGAGCTCCTTGCCGGTCCCGCTCTCGCCCGTGACGAGGACGGTCGAGGGCGAGTCGGCCACCTTGCCCACGATCTCGTAGACCTGACGCATGGGCGGGGAGAGGCCGACCAGCGGCGGTGGCACAGCGGAGCCGTGCACGTTCTGCCGCTCGAGTTCGTGCGCCCGGATGGCCTTGGCGATGACCTTCTTCAGCTCCTCCTGCTCGAACGGCTTCGTGATGTAGTCGAAGGCGCCCGCCTTGAGCGCTTGCACGGCGCTGTCGACCGTGCCGTGCGCAGTGATCATGATGACCGGGACGTCCGGGAACTCGGCCGCCGCGCGCTCGAGGAGCTTGAGCCCGCTCATGCCTGGCATGACGAGGTCCGTCACGACCGCGTGCACGGGTGTCTTCTGCAGCACCGCCAGCGCCTGCTCGCCGTTGGCGGCGGTGGTGACCTCGTATCCCTCGCGCGCCAGCATGGCGGCCAGCACGCGCCGGATGTTGAGCTCGTCGTCGACGATGAGGACGTGGGGCACGGAGCGTGATTACCACGGCGGCCGGGAGAAATGCAGCGCCGGCACCCCTCCTCGTACGCGCGGAGCGGGCGCACGCCTGGCGCGGCTCGGCGCGGCACATCAAACCGGCTTCGGGGTGGGACGCTTTCGCCTGCGCCGCTTCAACCTGGTCCGCTCCAGCGCGGCTGGCGTCGGCGGCTCCGATCTCTCGCTCCGCTCCCAGAGGGCTGGCAGCGCGATGACGAACTCGGCCCCTTCGCCGGGGGCGGAGCGCACGCCGATGGTGCCGCCGTGCGTCTTCACGATGCGCTGGCAGATGGCGAGCCCGAGCCCGGTGCCCTTCTCCTTGGTGGTGTAGAAGGGCACGAAGATGTGCTCGCGCGCATCCTCCGGAACGCCCGGGCCGCTGTCGCGGAAGCGCACCTCGACGAGATCGCTCCGCCGCGGCGTGTCGCGCCAGAGCGCCACCTCGTCGCGCGCCAGCCGGGTGGAGATGCGCAGCTCGCCTCCCTCCGGCATCGCCTGCACGGCGTTCAGGCCGAGGTTCAGGAAGACCTGACGGAGCTGCTCCGGATCGCACGAGACGCGCGGCAGCTCCGCCGCGAGCTCGATGGTCAGCTTCACCGAGGCCGGCAGGTCGGCCTGCAGGAGCGCCACCGTCCGCCGCAGCACGTCGTTCACGTCGCCCGGCGTGAGGGTGACCCGCAGCGGGCGCGAGTAGTCGAGGAACTGCGTCACCACGCCGTTCAGACGCTTCACCTCGTCCGCGATGATGCCGAGGAACTCGCCCGCGCCCTCCGGGACGAGCTCGCGCCCATCGGCGCCGGGCCGCGGAGGTCCCTGGGGCAGGAGGAGCTGGATGGCGCCCTGGATGGCCGCCAGCGGGTTCCTGATCTCGTGCGCGAGGCCGGCCGCCATCTCGCCCAGCGCGGCCAGGCGATCGCGCTCCTTCATCTGCTGGTAGAGCTTCGAGTTCTCGATGACGAGCGCCGCCCGCTCGGCCACCTCGATGAGGGCGGCGATCTCGTTCGAGGCGAACGCCTCCGGCACGCGCTCGTCCCAGCAGGCGAGGAACCCGACCACCCGGTCGCCGGCCGCGAGCGGCATGGTGATCCCGGCGCGCATGGTCGCCATGGCGGAGCGCGCATCGCCGAGCCGCTTCAGCTCCTCGGCCACCGCCGCCGGCGCGCCGCGGCCGTCGGCGTCGGATGGCCCGGGGGGCAGGTAGGCGCGCAGCTCCGCCAGCCGCCGGTCGATGTTCTCGAGCAAGATGGCCTTCTGGCCGCTGCCAGCCGCGCCGAGGAGGGCCCGCGCCACACCCGGCTCGAGGAAGGGCGCCGGCGGCGGGCCTCGGCTGTCCATGAGCCGGTAGCCAGGTCGATCCTCGGCGAGCAGCCAGAGCGAGGCGTGCGTCACGCGCCGCGTCTCCGCCAGGTCGTCGAGCAGTACCGCGGCCAGGCGGGGTGGATCGATGACGTTGGCGATGCGCTCGCGCAGTTGCTCGAGGTGGCGCACGAGCTCGTAGCGCTCCCGGAAGAGCGTCACGATCACCCACTCCTCCACCTTCTCGCGCATGGGCTCGAAGAGCGAGAGAATGACGAAGGAGGCGACGAGCGTGTTGAAGTAGAACAGCTCGGGCCGGTTCCCCACCCACGACACGAGCCCGCCGTAGATCGCCACCAGCACCAGGCCGAGGGCGCTCACCACCACGATCTTCCCCAGAAACTCGTGCAGATCGAGCAGGCGGTGCCGGAGCAGCGTCTGCGAGAGGAAGAACATGAAGATGGTGAGCGTGATGGCGCCCAGGCCTTCGGCCGGGTAGGGGATGCCGAAGCGCGGCAGGACGTCGACCGTGGAGAGCGCCACCGCCACGCAGGCGCCGACGAACAGGTAGAGCAGGCGCGCCCGCTCGACGCGCGTCGGGGCAGCGTGCAGGCGGTGCCACAGCACCGTCAGCACCGCCACCATCCCGCCCACCACGTAGAGCGTCACCGCCAGCTTGGCCAGCGCCACGTGCACGAGCGGGGAGGCCGCCACCACCAGCCCCGAGAGGGAGCCCCCCAGCATCGCGTTGCGGGCGCGGCGCGCCGGGCGGCGGGCCACGCCGAGGAACTCGAGGAAGAAGGCGAGGGCCGAGGAGGGGAGGAGCGCGCCCATCACCACCGCGAGCCGCTCCCAGCCGTCGTAGGGGAGCTCCGAGCCAGGCCAGCGGTGGATGAAGTCCGCCAGCGAATAGAGGCCGAGGTTGGCCGAGAAGAGCGCGAAGAGGGTGAAGACCCGCGGGCGGTTGTCGCGCAGGAGCGCCGCGCCCGAGAGGGCGAGCGTGACGATGGCGCCGAGGAGCGTGGCCTGGGTGTGGATGTCCACCGGGGACATCCTAACCGCGAAAGCCGGGCCGAGGCGCGGGGCCGAAATGCTGGACGCGCCCCGTGGGTTTCATCGAGCGGATCCGCCGGAACCGAGAGGCCGGTCGCCTCCTTGACCCCCGGTGCTCCGCAGCGCAACGTGACCGACCGATGACGACGACCCTCGCCCTTCTCCTGGTGATTGCGGCTGCGAGCGCGGGCCCGAGCGCGACCGCGCTTCAGGCCCCCCTCACCCCGGCCCTCTCCCCCGCCGGGGGAGAGGGAGGCCGGGCCAATCTTTCGACCCCGACAGCGACCGCGATCCCGACCGCCTTCACGGACGCCGAGGCCGCGTCGCTCTTCACCTCGGGGCCGCTGGCGAAGGCGCGGGCGGACCTCGAGGCGGAGCGGTGGGGAGCGGCCGCGAAGGGATTCGAGCGCGCGGCCGAGCCGGAGGCGCGCTATCTGCGCGCCGTCGCGCTGGTCGAGGCGCGCTGCGGACCCGCGGCCCTCAAGGCGCTCGCGGGGCTGGAAGAGAAGCTGCCGGACCTCTCGGACCGGATCGCCTTCTGGCGCGCTCGCGCGCACGAGCTCGTTGGCGAGGCGCGGCCGGCGGCGGCAGCGTACGCAGCCGTGGGCGAGGGGTCGCTCGTGTGGGCCGACGCGCAGCTGGCGCGCGCCCGCGCCCTGCAGGCAGCCGGGGACCGCGCCGCGGCCCTCGACGCGCTCGCCCCCATCCTGTCTCTTCCACCTCCGGAAGAGGTGACGCGCGGGGACACCGCCTCCGAGGCGCTCCTCCTCGACGGCCGCCTGCGCGCGGCCGGGAAGGGGAAGGCCGATCTCACCTGGGCACGCCGCGCCTTCGTCGAGTGCTGGGCCGGTCACCCGCTCTCGACGGCGGCCCAGACCTGCCTCGCCGAGCTGAAGAAGCTGCCCCGCTCCGCCAGCGCGCCCCCCACCGCCGAGGAGGCGCTGCGCCGGGACGAGGCGCTCCTCGACGCCAACCGGAACGCCCCCGCGCTGGCGGAGCTCGCGAAGCTCGTCGCGACCTTGCCGCCGCCCAGCGACAGCGAGCCGCTCGCCTGCCGCGCCCGCTTCGCGCTCGGAAAGGCCTACCGCAAGGAGCGGCAGCACGCGAAGGCCATCGAGATCCTGAAGCCGGTGGTGGAGAAGTGCGAGGACCCTCAGCTCCGGGTGCGGGCGGTCTATGTCCTCGCCAGCGCCTCCTCCATCGTGGCGCCGGAGGAGGGCGTCGTCTGGTACCGCACCCTCGCCCGCGACTATCCAGCCCATCCGTTCGCCGACGACGCGCTCTTCTACGCCGCCGACTTGCTGGCGCGCTCCGGCCACACCGACGAGGCGCTGGCGGCACTGGCCGACCTGTCCGAGAAGTACCCCAAGGGCGACTTCCGGGCCGAGGCGCTCTTCCGTATGGCCTGGATCGAACGATCGGCCGGCCATGCCGCCGGTGCGCTCGCTTCGCTCTCGCGCCTCGAGCGCGATTACGAGGCGAGCGATCCCTACGAGCACGCGCGCGCCGCCTACTGGCACGCCCGTATCCTGCGCGACCGTGGTGAGGAGGGCGATGCCGTGCGGGCCGAGGCGCTCTGGCGCGCGCTGGCGGAGCGCTACCCGGCCGACTACTACGGGCTGCTCGCCCACGCCCGGCTGGAGGAGGCGAAGCCGGGCTCCGCTCCCTCCTGGCCCCGCACCGAGGCGATGGCCGAGGGAGAAGGCCTGCGCCACCAGCCGGGCTCGCTGCTCCGGCGGGACCGCCACTTCCGCGCCGGCGTGCTCCTGCTGCGCATGGGTCTCGTCAGGGCGGCCGCCGACGAGCTCGGCGCGGTCGACCGGAAGGCGCTCCAGGGGGGGGAGCCGCTCCTGCTCGTGGCGGAGCTGCTCGATCGGGTCGGCGACCACAAGACCTCGAACCACCTCATCCGTTCGCTCGGGCGCTCAGCGCTCCGGCAGCGGCCCGAGGGCGCGGCGCTGCGCGTCTGGCGGGTCGCCTATCCGGCTGCGTACCGCGTCGAGGTCCAGCGCTGGGCTCCGGCCAACGGCGTCCCGCCCGACCTCCTCCTCGCCCTCATGCGCGAGGAGAGCGGCCTCGATCCGACCGTCATCTCGGGAGCGGGCGCTGTGGGACTCACCCAGCTCATGCTGCCCACCGCCCAGGGCGTCGCGAAGAAGCTCAAGCTCGGTCGGGTGCGGCAGGCGGATCTCATGAAGCCGCCGCTCGCCATCCGGCTCGGCGCTACCTACTTCGGCGGGCTCCTCAAGCGCTACGACGGCTCGGAGGCGCTCGCGCTGGCGGCCTACAACGTCGGCGACGGTCCGGTGAGGAATTGGCTCCGGCAGCGCGGCTCTCTCCCTCTCGACGCATTCGTCGAGGAGATCCCGGTGCAGGAGACGCGCGGCTACGTGAAGCGCGTCCTGCGGTCCTACGCGGCGTATCGCTTCCTCTACGGCGGCGAGCTCGAGAAGCCGGTGCTCCTCGGCCAGCTGCTGCCCAGGCTCGACTGAGCAGCGGCCGCCCGCCCCGGCGTGCAGGCTCGGGGCGACCTGACTAGGATCGAACAGATGCTCGACACCGGCGTCCTCGTCCTCAACCGGGTCTATCAGCCCGTCCACATCACCTCGGTGCGGCGGGCCTTCTCGCTCCTGTACCAGGGAGCGGCCAAGGCCATCGACGAGCAGTTCCAGCTCTTCGACTTCCCGAGCTGGGCGGCGCTGGCCGCGGCGGCGCATCAGGACGCGGTGGGCACGGTGGGCCGGCGCATCCGCGTGCCGCGTGTCATCGTGCTCCTGGCCTACGAGCGCATGCCGAAGACGCGCGTCCGCTTCTCGCGATTCAACATCTACGCGCGCGACGAGAACACCTGCCAGTACTGCGGGTCCCGGCTGCCGCGCGCCGAGCTGAACCTCGACCACGTCCTGCCGCGCTCGCACGGTGGCGCCACCAGCTGGGACAACGTGGTGTGCTCGTGTGTGCCTTGCAACCTGCGGAAAGGTGGGCGGACGCCCGATCAGGCCGGGATGCGGCTCCTTCGCGCGCCGGCGCGGCCGCGCTGGACCCCGATGTTCCGCTCCGCCACCCGCCGCGCCTTCTACAGGGAGTGGCGTCCGTTCCTGTCGCTCGTCGACGCGGCCTACTGGAATGCGGAGCTCGTCGAGTAGACGAGCGAGTAGGACAAGCACTTCCCTTTGGAACGGCAGTCGGGCGGGTTAGCATCAAAACCCGTGGCAGATGCCCGCAGCCTGAAGCTCGTGACCGGATCGGCGGATGCCCCGCGGACGCGACCCGTGCGCGTGGCCCCGCGGTCCGCCCGCATCCTGAGCGTCGGAGGAGGAAAGGGCGGCATCGGCAAGAGCCTCGTCGCCACGAACCTCGCCATCGAGCTCTCCCGGCGCGGGGAGAAGGTCGTGCTCGTCGACGCCGACCTGGGCGGCGCCAACCTCCACACCGGACTCGGGCTCGACCCGCCGAAGCGCACGCTGCAGGACTTCCTGGAAGGCCGCGCGAAGCGCATCGAGGAGGTGCTCACGCCGACCGGGCTCCCCAACCTGGCGCTCGTGTCCGGCGCCATCGATCGGGTCGACACGGCGCACCCCAAGTACGCGCAGAAGGCCCGCCTCCTGAAGAGCCTGGGCGCCTTGCAGGTCAATCACGTGGTGGTCGACCTCGGGGCCGGATCCCACCTCGACGTGCTCGATCTCTTCCTCGTCTCCGACCACGGGCTTCTGGTGCTGGTGCCGGAGCCGGCTTCGGTGGAGAACGGCTACCGCTTCCTCAAGGCCGCGTTCTGGCGCCGCGTCCGGAACGTCGTCTCGACGCAGGGCCTCGAGGGGCAGCTCCGCGCGGTGATGGCGGGCGGCACCTTCCGCAGCCCGGCCGAGATCCTGCGCGCCCTCACGGCGCGGCACCCCCAGGCGGGCGCGCTCCTGGCGCAGCAGCTGGAGGTGTTCCGGCCTCGCCTGGTGGTGAACCAGGCTCGCACTCCACAGGACGCCGAGGTGGGGCGGGCGGTGGTGATGGCCTGGCGGAAGTTCTTCGGCCTCGAGCTGGATTACCTGGGCCACGTCCCGCACGACGCGGAGATGTGGCACGCGATGCGCGCACGGCGGCCGCTGCTCGTTCACGCGCCCGACGCGCCGTCGGCCCGGAGCTTCGGAATCATCGCGGATCAGCTGACGGCGCTCGACGCCGCCGACGGACGCATCGGGAGAACGACGTGAAGCCCCTTTCCGAGCAGAACCTGTACGAGATCCTCGAGGTGCCCTGCGATGCGCCCGAGGACGACATCGTGAAAGCGTGGGACCGGGTGAGCGCACTGTGCGCGCCGGGGGCGCTCGCCACCTATACGCTCATGCCGCCCGACGAGGCGGCCCTGCTCGGGCGCCGGCTGGAGGAGGCGCTCACCATCCTCCTCGATCCGACCGAGCGGCAGCGCTACGACGCGCAGCTCTCGCCGACGCCGGCCCCGCGCCGGGGCGGGACGGACAACGCCTCGACCGGCGAGGTGCGCCCGGCTCGCCGCCGGCTGCCGCCCATCATCCCAGCCCGCCCGGTGCCGCCCATCGTCCGCCCGCTGCCACTGCCCGAGGAGCCGCGGCTGGTGGTGGCCGCCACGGCGCTGGCCGAGGCTACCTCCTCCGGCGGCGAGCTGGAGCCGATCCCGCTGCAGCGGCTGGCCGCCATCCCGCCGGCGAGCACGATCGCGGCGGTCGCGCCCATCCCGCTCGATACGCCCGTGTTCGCCGCCGAGGCGCCGGCGCCGACCTCGAACCCGACCTCGACCTCGACCCCGAACGCGACCCCGATCCCGACCTCGCACCCGCCCGCGACCCCGACCCCCATTGCTGCCGCTCCGCGCGCCGTGCCCATCTCTCGGCCGCAGGAGCTGGTGGTGGCCGAGGGGACCCGCTTCGACGGCGACATGCTTCGCCGGGCGCGCGAGCAGCGCGGAATCACGCTTCCGCAGCTCTGCGAGCGGACCAAGATCTCGCGTCACCACGTCGAAAACCTTGAATCGGGCCGCTATGACAAGCTCCCGGCGGCGGTCTACTTGCGCGGCATCCTCATGGCGCTAGCCAAGGAGCTCCGCCTCGACGGGCAGAAGGTGGCCCGCAGCTACCTCGAGACGATGACGGCCGCCCTCCCGCCAGCCTCGCGCTGACGGTGAGCGCGTTTGACCGTGCCGGGGCCGGTGAAATAGCATTTCGCCATGCCGCTCATCGAGACGCCCGAGCAAGCGACCCGCCTTGCCCGTGCCATCTGCTCCGACGTCTCCCTCTACAACGAGGAGAAGATCGTCCGCGGCATCGAGCAGGACAACTTCTTCGACGCGCTGAGAGACGAGCTGGAGGAGGGCCGGGAGCTGTACCGCTCGCGGCTCTCCCCGGACCTCTACGCGAAGACGAACTTCTACGACCGCGCCATCGTCGACGTCATCCTCCGCTCGAAGCGCCACGTGAAGTCGCGCATCTGGTAGCGCGGGGCACGTGAGCGAGACGCGCCGCCTCACCGCGCCGACCGAGCTGGCGGGGCTTCGCCTCGACGTGGCGCTGACCCGCCTCGCCGCCGACCTGAGCCGCGCCCGCATTCAGCGCCTGCTCGTCGGCGGGCACGTGCTGGTGGGCGGCCGGGCCGTGAAGCCGTCGGCCCGCTTGCGGGGGGGCGAAGAGGTGGTGCTGACGCTGCCGGACCCCGAGCCCTCGGGCCTCCTGGCGCAGGACCTCCCGCTGCAGGTCCTCTCCGAGGATCGCGACCTGCTCGTGCTCGACAAGGCGGCTGGGATGGTGGTGCACCCGGCCCGCGGCACGCCGCACTCGACGGTGGTGAACGCGCTCCTCCACCGGCTGGGCGAGGCGAGCGCACCCGGCGAGCGGCTCGGTCTCGTACACCGGCTCGACAAGGAGACCTCCGGCTGCCTCGTCGTGGCGAAGACGGAGGTGGCGCTCGCGGCTCTGCAGGCCGCGACACGCCTTACGGCCGACACCCGGGGGACCGCACCCGCTACACCTCCCGCCTGCGCGAGGGCACCCGGCGCGCAGTGACGGCCTGGCAGGTGCGCGAAGCGTTCGCCGGCGCGACGCTGGTCGAGGTGGCGCTCCACACCGGGCGCACCCATCAGATCCGGGTTCACCTCGCCGATCAAGGCCACCCCCTCCTCGCCGACGCGGCCTACGGCGGGAGGAAGCGCGAGGCGCGCCTCGCGCCCGACGAGCCGGTGCGGCGCGCGGCCGAGGCGATCGGACGGCAAGCGCTGCACGCATGGAGGCTCGCCTTCCCGCACCCGCGCACCGGTGCGCGGGTGCGGTTCGAGGCGCCGCTGCCGGGAGACTTCGCGGCCGCGCTGGCCGTGCTGCGCGCCGGGCCTAGCGCTTCGCCGCGCTGAAGCGGCGAAAGAGGCCGCGCGTCCGGCGGCCCTCGTCCGCGATGCCGAAGCCGGCGGTCTGCACCGCCGCCTCGGTGTCGCGGTTGGGCCGGCAGCCACCGGACACCACCGTCCAGGCGGGCTGGACGGCGTCCTGGAGCCGCGCGCGCCAGCCGCGGTCGGCGCGCACGTGCTCGATCGCGCGCAGCGCTCCGCCGGGCGCGAGCACACGGCGGAGCTCCGCCAGCGCCGCCGCGGGGTCATCCACGCTGCACAACACGAGTGACGACACCACCGTGTCGAAGGCGCCGTCGCGGAAGGGCAGCGCCTCGGCGCGGGCCTGGACGAGCGCGGCGACCGGGGCGCGGCGCCGGGCCCGCTCGAGGTTCTGCCAGTGCGGATCGATGCCCACGACGCGGGCGCTCGCCGGGTAGCGTGGCAGGTTGCGCCCCGTCCCGCAGCCGATCTCGAGCACCCGGCCGCGCGCCCCGCCGACCAGCCAGCCGCGCCAGCGCGCCAGCCAGCGCAGCTCCGCGAGCGCCATGCCGGCGTCATACAGCCACGGGATCTGCTCCAGGCCTCGCATGGTTTCTGGTCTCTAGTCGAGGTAGCCCTGCGCCTGCAGCCGGAAGAGGTGAGCGTAACGGCCGTCCTTCTCGAGCAGCTCGCGGTGGCTCCCCAGCTCCTCGACCCGGCCGCCGTGCAGCACCGCGATCCGATCGGCCATCGTGCGGACCGTCGAGAAACGGTGCGAGATGACGATGGCCGTACGGTCGGCGGCGAGCTGGCGGAACCGCTCGAAGAGCTCGTGCTCGGCGCCGGCGTCGATGGCGGCGGTCGGCTCGTCGAGGAGGAGCACCTCGGCCGTCTCCCGCATGAAGCCGCGCGCCACCGCCACCTTCTGCCACTGGCCGGCGGAGAGCTCCTGGCCCGACTCGAACCAGCCCCCGAGCACCGTGTCGTACTGCTGCGGCAAGGCCTCCACCAACGCCGCCGCGCCGCCACGCCGGGCCGCCTCCTCGATGCGCGGGCGGTCCTCCACGTGCTCGGGGCTGCCGAGCCCGATGTTCTCGGCGGCGGTGAACTGGTACCGGACGAAGTCCTGAAAGACGGCCCCGATGCGCGCTCGCAGGTCGGCCACGTCCATGTCGCGCAGGTCCACCCCGCCGTAGCGGATCCGCCCCTCGGTCGGGTCGTAGAGGCGGAGGAGGAGCTTCACGAGCGTGCTCTTCCCGGCGCCGTTCTCGCCCACCAGCCCGAGCTTCTCGCCAGGCTCGATGGCGAGCGAGAGGTCGTGCAGCGCCCAATCCTCCCGGCCGGGATAGCGGAAGGAGACGTGCTCGAGCTCGATCCGCCCGGGCCGGCCGCGCGGGAGCGTGAGCGGGGTGGTGAGCCGCGACTGCTCCCCGCCCGAGGGGATGGCCAGGTAGGCGAAGAGGTTCGTCATGTAGAGGGCATCCTCGTACATGGCGCCCATGGCGGAGAGGATGCTCTGCACGGCGCCCTGGCCCTGCCGGAAGACGGCCAGGTACAGGGTGAGATCGCCGAGCGAGATCTCGCCCCGCGCCGCGCGGGCGGCCACCAGCACGTACATCGCGTAGAAGGCTACCAGCGAGACGAGGCCGAAGACGACGCCGAAGGCCAGGCGCCGGCGCGCGAGGCGTCGGTCCTCCCCGTAGAACTTGGTGAAGAGGGCCCGGTAGCGGCCGAGGACGAGCGGCCCGAGGCCGAAGAGCTTCACCTCCTTCACGTGGCTGTCGCGGGTGAGGATCCACTCGAGATAATTGAGACGCCGCCCCTCCGGCGCCCGCCACGAGTTGAGGCGGAACGACGCCGCGGCGAGGCGCGCCTCGGCCAGGAAGGCCGGGATGGAGGAGGCGATCACCACCAGGACGCTCCAGGGTGAGAGCCGGACGAGGAGCGCCGAGAGGGCGCCCAGGGTGATGGCGTTCTGCGCGATGGTAAAGGCTTGCACCACCAGCGAGAGCGGACGCGCCGACGCCTCGCGGCGGGCGTTCTGCATCTTGTCGTACACCTCGGCGTCCTCGAAGTGCCGGAGCTCGAGCTCGAGCGCCTTCTCGAGGATCCGCTCGTTCACCACGTTCCCGAGCCGTGCCCGGAGCAGCTCGCGCTCCAGGCCGAGCAGGCGGCCGGCGGCCATCGAGAGGGCCATGAGGCCGAGCTCTCCGAGCACGAGCGTCGTCACCCGGCGCGGGTCTCCCCCGCCGCGGCTCGCCGCCACCACCGCGTCGACGATGAGCTTCCCCAGCCAGGCGATACCGGCCGGCAACACCGCCGCGACGGCGGTGAGCGCGGCGAGGAGCAGCGCACCACCCCGATCGGCGCGCCAGACGAGGTCGAAGGTGGCGGGGACCTGGCGGAAGGCGGCGCGTAGATCTCGCGCTCGCTCACCGAGCGAACGGTGGCGCGATGGCGGTCGAGGAGGGGGCGGGTGGGAGGCGGGCACGCCGTCCGCTCGATAACTCGCGCCGGAGCGCCAGGCGACCTTTCTTTCTCCTCGCCAGCGATCTAGAAGACAGACCGCGATGGCGACCCCCGAGACCCGCATCCCCGAGCACAAGAGCGACGCGACTGCGGCGACGCCCGCCTCCGGCTGGTCGGTCGAGACCGCCGCGCAGCACTTCAACGTGGGGGGCTGGGGCGCCGGCTATTTCTCCGTCAACGAGAAGGGGCACCTGGTCGTCCACCCGCACGGCCAGCCCGGCCCCACCATCGACATCATGGACGTGGTGGAGGACATCCAGGAGCGCAAGCTCGGCTTCCCCTGCGTGGTGCGCTTCCAGGACGTGCTGCGCGCGCGGGTGAAGGCCATCAACGAGGCCTTCGGCAAGGGCATCGTCGAGCAGGGCTACGGCGGGCGCTACTACGGCGTCTACCCGGTCAAGGTGAACCAGATGCGCGAGGTGGTCGAGGAGATCCTCGACGCCGGGGCGCCCTACCACTACGGCCTCGAGGCCGGGTCGAAGGGCGAGCTCCTCATCGTGCTCGGCTACAACACCGACCCGGACGCCATCACCGTCTGCAATGGCTACAAGGACGAGGAGTACCTGCGCCTCGCCCTCCTGGGCCGCAAGCTCGGCCGCAAGGTCATCGTCGTCATCGAGAAGCTCTCGGAGCTGACGCACCTGCTGCGGCTCGGCGAGGAGATGGGGGTCGAGCCGCTCATCGGGCTCCGCTCGAAGCTCACCACCCGCGGCACCGGCAAGTGGGAGGGTTCGTCGGGCGACTTCGCCAAGTTCGGCCTGACCGTCCCCGAGCTCATCCACGCCGTCCGCATCCTGAAGGAGAAGGGAAAGGATCACTGCGCGCGGCTCCTCCACTTCCACGTCGGCTCGCAGCTCACCGACATCCGGGTGGTGAAGGACGCCATCAACGAGGGGGCCCGCGTCTACGCCAAGCTGCGCAAGATGGGGCTGCCCATCGAGTACTTCGACGTCGGCGGCGGGCTGGGCGTCGACTACGTGGGGACGCGCAGCACCGCCAATGGCAACGGCGCCCTGCCCGGCGCCACCATCGCCTCCTCGGTGAACTACACGCTCGAGGAGTACGTGGGGGACGTCGTCTACAACCTGCAGCGCGTCTGCCAGCACGAGCAGGTCCCGGAGCCGCACATCGTCTCCGAGTCGGGCCGGGCCGTCACCGCCCACCACTCCTGCGTCGTGATGAACGTCTTCGGCCACATCGAGATCGGCGCGGCGGACGAGATCGCGGCCGCCTCGGTGACCGATCCGAACGAGACCCGCATCGTGCGGGAGATGCGCGAGATCGTGGCTGGCCTGACCCCGCGCAACAAGGCCGAGGCCTACCACGACGCGGTGGCGAAGAAGGAGGAGGCCCTGCAGATGTTCAAGCTGGGCATCCTCGGCTTGGAGGAGCGCGCCGCGGTGGAGAGCCTCTTCTGGAAGCTCTGCCGCGGGCTGGTGGCCCTGAACCGCGGCAAGAAGCGGCTGCCGCGCGACACGCGCGACCTGGGCGACAAGATCGCCGATCAGTACATGGCGAACTTCTCGCTCTTCCAGAGCGCGCCCGATCACTGGGCCTTCGACCAGCTCTTTCCCATCGTCCCCCTGCACCGCCTCGACGAGCCGCCCACCCGCGACTGCACCATCGTCGACATCACCTGCGACTCCGACGGCAAGATCGACCGGTTCATCGAAGGGGAGGGCGTCGACGAGACCCTGTCGCTCCATGCCCTGAGGCCCGGCGAGCCCTACTTCCTCGGGCTCATGCTCACCGGCGCCTATCAGGACGTGATGGGCGACATGCACAACCTCTTCGGCCGGGTGAACGAGATCCACGTCTTCGTCGACGACGAGGACCCGGAGGACTTCTATATCGAGGAGGTCATCCCCGGCGACCGTATCGAGCAGGTGCTGTCGCGCATGCAGTACGGCCCGGACGACCTCGCTCGGCGGGTGAAGAACGCTCTCGATCAGAAGGTGAAGGAGGGCGCCATCCGTCCGAAAGAGGGCGTGCTGCTGGCCGACTTCTTCGAGCAGGTCATGCGCGGGTACACGTATCTGGCGGGCGTGTAGCCGCTGGCGGCGGGGGACGAGCCCCCGCCCTACGTATCGTGCATGCCCGGCACCGCTCCGCCACCCCGCCTGGTCGCCGTCACGGACGACGCCCTGCCGCGGACGCTCTTCTCGCGGCTCGCCGGCGCGGTGCGGGCGCTCGGCACGG
>WNGL01020615.1_pt1 | contig 15147 bp, 9 predicted proteins | sample 5400591 | NCBI WGS metagenome assembly WNGL01 (sample SAMN13153377, study PRJNA577476) | soil metagenome | isolation source: 80 cm soil or saprolite under Garry oak tree replicate 1 | place: USA:California | collected 2016-06-15
GCCCAACGCGGCCGCGCCCAGACCGTGCCGGGCGACGGGCAAGGCGGGGCCGACGCTCCACCGATCCGTCGCCGGATCGTAGATCTCGTGGTTGTCAAACACGGACGAGCGAGTCTCGCCGCCGAACGTGTGGATGCGACCGTCGAGCACGGCGGAGGCGAGTCCGCCGCGCCGCGAGGGCATGGGGGACTTCCTCGACCAGCGGTCGCCGGCGGGGTCGTAGGCCTCGACGACGTCGAAGTTGCGGCCCGGGTCGAATGCGCGCCCGCCGATCGCATAGACCAGGCCGCCCGCGGCGGCCGCGGTGAGGTGATCGCGCGGCGTGGGGATCGGCGCGGCGTGCTGCCAGCGATGCGTCCCGGGATCGTAGATCGCGGTGGAGTCGAGCAGGACCCGTCCCATACCCCACCCGCCCACCACGACGAGCTTGCCGCTCACGACGCCCACGCCGGCTGCGCCCCGCGGCTCGGGGAGCGGCGCGCGCGACTCCCAGCGGTTCCCGTCCTCACGGTAGATCCAGAGGTTCGATTCCGGGACGAAGCTCGTCTCCGCCAGGCCTCCGACGGCGTACAGCGTGTCGCCCGCGACCGCCAGCGGCATGTGGTGCCGGGGCGCGGGGAGATCGGCGATGCGTTCCCAGCGGTTCGCCGCCGGGTCGTAGCGGTAGGCGGCTGCCGTGGCGCGGTCGCCGCGGTCGATGCCGCCAGCGATGTAGATCTTGCCGTGCAAGACGGCCGCGTGCGTCTCCTGGATCGGTTCGGGGAGGGGCGCGCCGGTGGACCAGTGGGGGCCACTCGCTGCGAGCCCGCAGGCGGTGAGGGTGGGAAGCAGTCGTCTCATGGTTGCATCCCGAAAGGCGTGGGGAGTGGGGAGTGGTACTCGACGGTGCGCAGCCGACACTCGGATCGCACCGTCAGGTACCACTCCCCACTCCCCCCGTTCTTGCCGTTTATTCCAGCGCCGCCGTAACGATCCGCGCCTGCTCGGCGGCGTGCGCCGCGGGGTACCCCTCAGCGGGACTCGAGCGCTCGGGCCGGCCGATGTCCCGCACCGCGACATCGGGCCCCACGAGTTCGCGCAGCTGCGGCTTCATGAACTTCTGGGGCCCCATGTTGCGCGGCTCCTCCTGCACCCAGACGATCTCCGCGACCCTGGGATAGCGCTTGATCAGCTCGGCGATCTCGCTGGTGGGGAACGGATACAGCAGCTCCACCCGGCCGATCGCCACGTGCTGGGCCTGCGCGCGCCGCGGCGACAGCAGCAGGTCGTAATACACCTTGCCGCTGCACAGCACGAGCCGCGTCGCGGCGCGCCGCGCGTCGCCCTCGGGGTCGTCGAGCACCGGCCGAAAGCGGCCCGTCGTCAGCTCTTCGAGCCGTGACGCCGCTTGCGGCAGGCGCAGCAGGCTCTTGGGCGTGAACAGGACCAGGGGCCGCAGCTCGGCATGGCGTCCCTGGCGCCGCAGCAGGTGGAAGTACTGCGCCGGCGTGGTGCAGTTCGCGATGCGCAGGTTGCCCTCGGCACCGAGCGCGAGGAAGCGCTCGATGCGGGCGCTCGAATGCTCCGGCCCCTGACCCTCGTAGCCGTGCGGCAGCAGCAGCGTCAGGCGCGAGGTCTGCCGCCACTTCGCGAGCCCGGCGATGAGGAACTGGTCGATGATGACCTCGGCGCCGTTCGTGAAGTCGCCGTATTGCGCCTCCCACAGCACCAGCGCTTCCGGCGCGGCGGCCGCGTACCCGTACTCGAAGCCCAGGCACGCGAACTCGGAGAGCGGGCTGTTGTGCAGCTCAAAGGGCGCCCGCGCCCCCGGCAGGTTCTGGATCGGCGCGTAGCGCTGTCCGTTAACCGCGTCGTGCAGCACCAGGTGGCGCTGGCTGAAGGTGCCGCGCTCGGTGTCCTGGCCGGTGAGCCGGATCGGCGTCCCCTCGACGACGAGCGAGGCAAACGCCAGCGCCTCGGCGTGCGCCCAGTCGATGCCTCCGTCCGTGAGGGCGCCGCGCCGGCGCTCGAGCTGCTTCTTGAGCTTGGGGTTCACGGTGAACCGTTCCGGCACGGTGAGGAGCTGCGCGTTCAGCCCCGTGAGTACCTGGGTCGCGACCGCGGTGTCCGGCTCCGGCGGCTGCGGGCCCGAGATCCGCTGCGGCTCCTCGCCCTGGCCCGCCTCGGCGAGGTGGGCCTTCATGGACTGCTGCGTCTCGTACAGCCGCTGCGAGAAGCGCTCCGCCTCTGCGTCCGCCTGCGCGCGCTCCAGCACGCCCTCGCGCGCCAGCTGGTCGGCGTAGCGCTGCCGGACCGGCGGTGTCTGCCTGATCCGCTCGTACATCAGGGGGTGCGTGTAGGCGGGCTCGTCTCCTTCGTTATGACCGTGCCGCCGGTAGCCCACGACGTCGATCACGACGTCCCCGTGGAACTGATCGCGATACATCATCGCGACCCGCACCGCCGCGAGGCACGCCTCGGGGTCGTCCGCGTTCACGTGGATGATCGGGGCATCGAAGCCCTTGGCGAGATCGCTCGCGTAGTCGGTGGAGCGCGCTTCCTTGGGGTCGGTCGTGAAGCCGAGCTGGTTGTTCGCGATGAGGTGGATCGTGCCGCCGGTGGTGTAGCCCCGGAGGCGGGCGAGGTTGAACGTCTCGGCCACGACCCCCTGCGCGGCGAACGAGGCGTCCCCGTGGATCAGCAGCGGAACGGCGACGCTGCCGTCGTGCAACGCGTCCTTACCGCGCCGGTTCGTCTGCGCCGCGCGCGCCCGCCCTTCCACCACGGGGTTCACGGCCTCGAGGTGGCTCGGGTTCGGCGACAGGCTGACGTTGACCGGCTTGCCGGCCGCGGTCTGGTACACGCCGTCGGCGCCGTGGTGGTACTTCACGTCTCCCGTGCCGCCCTCGGGCGTGAGCGTCTCCTCGACGTGCCGCCCGCCCTCGAACTCGGCGAAGATCGTCTCGTACGGCAGGCCGACGATGTGCGCCAGCACGTTGAGCCGCCCCCGATGCGCCATACCGAGCACCACGCGGCGCGCCCCGGCCTGGCCGGCGAGCTCGATCGTCAGGTCCAGCATCGGGACGAGCGCGTCCAGGCCCTCGATCGAAAAGCGCTTCTGGCCCAGGTAGGCCGTGTGCAGGAACCGCTCGAGCATCTCGACCGCCGTGAGCCGCGACAGGAGCTTGCGCTTCTCGTCCGCCGCGAGCGGCGGGCGATGCTGGCCGGACTCGATGACCTGGCGCAGCCACACGCGCTCCTGATGGCTGCCGATGTGCTCCACCTCGTAGGCGATCGTGCCGCAGTAGGTCTTGAGCAGCTCGGGGTATGCGTCGGCCAGGGTGCGGCCGAGCACGTAGACGCGCAGCACCTCGGCTGGGACGCGCGCCATGATCTCGGGAGTGAGCCCCAGGGGCCCCGGGTCGAGCGCCGGGTCGCCGGGAGGGTCGGAGGCGAGCGGGTCGAGCCGCGCCGCGAGATGGCCGAAGTGACGGATCGCCTTCACGAGCGCCATGGCGGCGGCGACGTGCTTCAGCTCCTCCACTCCGACCTCCACGTCCACCCCGGGGCGTGGGGCGTGGGGCATGGGGGGCGCGGGAGCCTGGCCGGCGGGCGCAGGTGCTACGCCCAATGCCCCACGCCCCACGCCCACGCTCTCGAACACTCCCTCGTAGAACTGATCTTCGCCGTTGAGCAGCGCCTCGAGCTTGCGCAGAAACATCCCCGACTCCGCGCCCTGGATGACGCGGTGGTCGTAGGTGCTCGTGATCGTGATGAGCTTCGCGCCACCCGACTGGCGAATGGCGCCGGTGGCGATGATCGAGGCCTGGCCCTTCATCAGGCGCGGCACGGAGGCAACGGTGCCGATGGTCCCGGGGTTCGTGAGGGTGATCGTGCCGCCCGCGAAGTCGTCGGGGAGGAGCCGACCGGTGCGCGCCTTCTCGACCAGCGTCTCGTAGGTCGTGTGGAACGCCGCGAAATCCATCCCCTCGGCGTGCTTGATCACCGGCACGACGAGCGTGCGGCTGCCGTCCTTCCTCTCCACGTCCACCGCGAGGCCGAGGCTCACGCCGCCGGGATCGAGGCGATGCGGCTTGCCGTCGGCTTCCTGGAACGCGTGCGTCATCACGGGGAAGGCGCGCGCCGCCTGCACGATGCCATAGCCGATGAGGTGGGTATAGGAGATCTTCTGGCCGCTCGCCGCGAGCCGCGCGTTCAGCTCCCGGCGCCGCGCGTCCAGCGTGTCGACCACGATCTCGCGGAAGGACGTGGCCGTCGGGACGGACAGCGAGTCCGTCATGTTTTGGGCCAGACGGGCTGCCGGACCCGTGAGAGGGGTCAACCCACTCGGGAGAGGGGAGATGGGAGAGGTACGTGGCGGTGCAGCGGGGAGAACCTCTCCCTTCTCCCCTCTCCCCAAGACTTCCGCCCGGTCCGTCGGGATAACCGGAAGTTCGGCGAGTCGACCGTTATCGAACAGCTGCCGCCACTCTTCGCCGACCGAGGCGGGGTCGCGCAGGTATTGCTCGTACATCACCTGCACGAACGCGGCGTTGTGGGTGCCGAAGACAAACTGGCTCACGAGACCCGCCGCGTCTTCCTCCGCATGAAGTCCATCAGGATGAACTGCCCCAGCGTCATCGTGTTCGTGAAGTACGCCTTGCCCCGACAGATCGCCGACACCTTCTTCACGAACTCCACGAGACTGCGGTCGCGCGCCAGCATGAAGGTGTTGATCAGGATGCCGTTGCGGCGGCACAGCGCCACCTCGCGGTAGGTGGCCTGGAGGATCTGGGGGTCGAGTCCCATCGAGTTGACGTAGATGCGCCCGTCGGGGAGGGTGAGCGCCGACGGCTTGCCGTCGGTGATCATGATGATCTGGCGCATGTCCTTGCGCTGCGACAGCAGCATGCGGCGCGACAGCTTCAGCCCCTCGGCGGTGTTCGTGTGATAGGGCCCCACCTGCGCCCGCGCCAGCTGTGCGAGGGGGATCTCCTCGGCGGTGTCGTGGAACAGCACGACGCGCAGCGTGTCCCCGGGGAACTGGGTGCGGATGAGGTGGGTGAGGGCGAGGGCCACCTTCTTCGCCGGGGTGAAGCGGTCCTCGCCGTAGAGGATCATCGAGTGTGAGCAGTCGAGCATCAGCACGGTGGCCGATGAGGACCGGTACTCGGCCTGATGTACCCGGAGATCGCGGTATTCCAGGTTGATGGGGACGCCCAGCCCTTCCCGCTTGATCGCGTTCAGCAGCGTGGCGTTGACGTCCAGGTTCAGCACGTCGCCGTACTCGTACTGCTTGCTCGCCGCTTCGGCCTCGATGCCCGTCGCGAGGTGCTCGGTGTCGTGGGCGCCGAAGCTCGACTTCCCGATCGAGCCGAGCAGGTGCTTGAGGGTGCGGTAGCCGAGGAAGTCGATGCCCTTGTCGGTGAGATTGAACTGCACCTGCTGCGCCGCCTCCTTCGCGATCCCGCCCGGCCCAAACAGCGGCTGCTGGGCGCTCGGCATGCGGGGCGCCTCGTTCACCGTGAGGTAGCCCTCCTCGATCAGCTTCTGGACGATCTTGTCCAGCAGCTCGGCGAGCTGGCGCTGCAGGTCGGCGTCCCGCTCGGCGTCGCCCGTGGACTCGCCCCGCAGCGCCTTGAGCATGTCGGGAGTCAGCTGGCCCGAGTCCATGAGCGCCTGGAGGATCGCCTGGCGCAGCGCGTCGAGCGAGCGGTCGGGCTCCTCGTCGCCGAACTCGCCCCAGAAGGGGTGGGAATACGCGCCTCCGGCGAAGCCGGACTGCAGCAGGAAGTCGGCGAGCTGGTCGAGCAGGCCCTGGAGGTTGATCGTGTCGATCAACTCGGGCACGTGGCGACTGTAGGTGGTGTAACGCATCGACGCTCTACCCCAAATATCGGCGCGCCGCGAGCTTTCCCGCAATGACCGAGACCGCCGGCGGCGCTCCTCTGGGCGCCCTGTCGCATCGCAACTTCCGTCTCTTCTTCCTGGGCCAGGCCGTCTCGCTCTCCGGTACCTGGATGCAGACGGTGGCCCAGGGCTGGCTGGTGCTGCAGCTCACGAACTCTCCCTTCTTCGTGGGACTCGTGTCCGCGGTCGGCTCGCTCGGCGTGCTGCTGTTCACGCTGTACGCGGGCGTCGTCGCCGACCGCGTGGACAAACGCCGCACCGTGGTGCTCACGCAGACGCTGCAGATGCTCGAGGCGTTCGCCCTCGCGGTGCTGGTGTGGACGAAGACCGTGACGGTCGGGTGGGTGATCGCGCTCGCCGCACTGTTCGGGATCGTGAACGCCTTCGACATCCCCACGCGCCAGTCGTTCCTCGTGGAGATGGTGGGGAAGGAAGACCTGCTGAGCGCGATCGCGCTCAACTCGTCGGTCTTCAACGCCACCCGCGTCTTCGGGCCGGCGCTCGCGGGCGTCTTGATCGGCGCCTGGGGCGTGGGAGTGTGCTTCTTTCTCAACGGCGTGAGCTACCTGGCCGTGATCTGGGGGCTCCTCGCGATGCGGCTTCCGCCCTACGCGCCCCGGCCCGCGCACCAGTCCGCCTGGGTGGGATTCCAGGAGGTGGTGCGGTTCATTCGTGGCGACCGCCGCATCGCGACGCTCGTCGTGCAGACGGCGCTGCTCAGCATCTTCGGGTTCCCCTTCCTCGTGATGATGCCCGTGTTCGCGCGCGACGTGCTGCGGGCGGGAGCGTCGGGCTACGGCGCGCTGATGGCGGCGGTGGGGATCGGTGCGATGCTCGGGGCGCTGATGATCGCTGTGTACAGCCGCCGCGTTCCGAAGGGCCGGCTCCTCATCGCGGGCGGGGTGGCGTTCGGCGTGCTCGTCGGTCTATTCGCCCTGTCGCGCGTGTTCGTCCTGTCGGTGGGCCTGCTCGCGCTCGCCGGGTGCGCGATGATCGTGAACAACGCGCTCACGAACACCACGTTGCAGACGCTCGTCCCCGACCAGCTGCGCGGTCGGGTGATGGGGTTCTACTCCTTCGTGTTCGTCGGGATGGCGCCGCTGGGCGCGTTCCAGGCGGGCGTGTTCGCCGAGCACGCCGGCGCTCCGGCCGCCGTGGCGGTGGGCGGGCTCGTCAGTGCGCTCGTCGTGCTGGTGGCGGCGTGGCGGGTGCCGGAGCTGAGAAAAACCTGAGTGCGGAATTCGGAATGCGGATTGCGGAATTGCAGTGGAAGGTCGTTCGCGACTCGACGCCTACCGTGACATTCCGCATTTCGCACTCCGCATTCCACACTACTTCCACCCTCGCCGTCGCGCCTCCGCCACGATCAGCCCCGCCGCGCCCTCGGTGGCGGCCATAGTAGGTCTTGACGTACTGGTCGCGCTGGCGGTCCGTCTCCTCCACCACCCGGTCGACGGTCGCCGGGTCGGCGCCGAGCCGCTCCACCGCGAGCTTCCTCCGGAACGGCTTCGAGGCCACGACGTAGGCGTGCAGGGCGTCCGGTCGGTTGCCGAGCACCGCCTGAGCGCCGCGACCGACGAGCACGACCCGGCCGTGCGTCGCCGCCTCGGCGATCACCCGCTCGGTGATCTTCACGAGCGTCGCTTCGTCTTGCTCGACACGCGGCACGGCGGCCTGGGCGATGAACATCTCCGGCGAGGCCACCGCGAGGGTGCGGGCGAGCCGCTCGAGCAGGCCCGGCGCCCGCTCCTCGCGCTGCGCCACCTCGTCCCGCGGCACCCCGGCCCGCCGCGCCACCTCCTCCACGAACTCGTTGTCCACCAGCTCCCACCGCAGGCGCTCGGCCACGAGGCGCGCGATGTCGGAGCCGCCGGACCCGTACTGCCGCGTGACGGTGATGACGGGCGGGGCCATCTCAGGGCTTCAGGTTCTTGCGCAGCTCGCCCACGTTGAGGAGCGGAATGCCGCCTTCAGTCGGCACGAAGATGATCAGGTTGTTGGAGTTCTTCATGTCGTGCAGCACCTCGATCCACTGCTTCATGAGCGCCTCCGGCGACAGCGTTTGATTCAGGAGCCGCTGCTGCTCCGTCTGCAGCCGCGCCACCTCGACGCGGTGCCGCTCGGTCTCGATCTGCTGCTCCTGGGCGATCTTGTTGTTGATCGCCTGGACCACCTGGGCGGGGGGCTGGAGGTCGCGCAGGAAGAACGCCGTCACGGTGGCGATCCGGAACTTGCCGCCGCCGGCGCGCGGCGTCGTCACCAGGGCGGAGTCCACGAGCCCTTCCATCGTGTTCGCGATCTGGGTGCGCTTGGCGATGTCATTGATCGAGTACTGCACCATGCCGTCGCGCACGCCCTTGCGGATGGCGTTCCGCACGGCGCCGCGAATCTGCTCCTCGTCGCCGATCTCGGTGAAGATCTTGGGTGATTGCTGGGGGTCGATCTGCCAGCGGATCGAGACCTCGACGGTCGTCCCCATCTGCTCGCTGGACAGCGCCGCGATCTGCTCGATCTGGTCGCTGCGCGGCGGCCACTGCTCCTCGCGCGTGGAGTAGCGCTCGATCGACGACCACGGCGGAACGACGCGGATGCCCGGCAAGAGCGGGGTGGGGTCCACGTAGCCGAAGGCGTGCCGCACGCCCACCTCGCCCGGGTCGATCACGACCATCGCGGAGCCGACGGCGAGCGCGAGGGCGAGCGCCCCGAGGCCGAGCCCGGCGAACCGCAGCAGCGACACGATGGGCCCGGGCCGCTGCGAGCGCAGCAGCGCGGAGGTAGGATGAACATAAGCCGTAAGCCATAAGTCGTAAGCCGTAAGTCAGCGGCGTGACTTACGGCTTATGGCTTACGGCTTACGTCTCACGAGAACAGATTCGGTCCGCCCCCGCCCCCGCTCCCTGTCTTCCCGTACGGCGGGCCTTTCGGATCGGGGCGCGCCCGCACGTAGCCCAGCTCCTCGTTGCGCGAGATGCGCTTCTCGGCGACGAGTCCCTCGAGCACCAGCTCGCAGGCCGCGACCAGCGTACCCGGGTCTTTCTTGCCCGCCAGTCCCACCTGGTCGACGACGTCGAGCAGACCGGGCACGACGCTGAATCCCTTGAGCACCGTCTCGGCCCGCTCGTCGGTGGAGATCTTGAGCGCACCGCCCTCGTCGAACCAGTGCACGATGTCGTCCACGTTCGCCCCGCCCACGCGGGCCGCGAACGTCTTCCCTGCGGCGCGGCGAATCAGGTCCTTCGCGATGGCCTCGGCGCCCTGCAGCTCGCCCTCGTACTCGAGCTCGAGCTTGCCCGTGATGGCGGGAAGCGCGGCGTACACGTCGGACACGCGCGGCACCACGGTCTTCTCTTTGGTGGCGATCGTCCGCCGCTCGGCGTTCGATATGACGTTCTCGAGCACGCTGATCGGCAAGCGCTGCGACACGCCGCTGCGGCGGTCGACCCGCTTGTCCTCCCGCGCCTCGAACGCGACGTGCTCGATCAGCTCGGCGATGAACTCCGGCAGCCGCAGCGGCCGGCCGTTGCGGTCGAGCCAGGCCTCCTGGCGCGTGATCGCCGCGCCCAGATCGACTGTGTGCGGATAGTGCGTCACGATCTCCGAGCCCAACCGGTCCTTGAGCGGCGTGATGATCTTGCCGCGCGCGGTGTAATCCTCGGGGTTCGCGGTGAACACGAGCGCCACATCGAGGTTCAGGCGGACGGGGTAGCCTTTGATCTGGACGTCGCCCTCCTGCATGATGTTGAACAGCCCCACCTGGATCTTCCCCGCGAGGTCGGGCAGCTCGTTGATCGCGAACACGCCGCGGTTGGCGCGCGGCAACAGCCCGAAGTGCATCGTCAGCTCGTCCGAGAGCAAGTGCCCGCCGCGCGCGGCCTTGATCGGGTCGACGTCCCCGATGATGTCGGCGATCGTGACGTCGGGGGTCGCGAGCTTCTCCACGTAGCGCGAGTCGCGCGGCAGCCAGGCGACCGGCGCGCGGTCGCCGTGCTCGTTCACGAGCTCGCGCCCGTACTTGGAGATCGGCGCGAACGGGTTGTCGTTCACCTCGCTCCCCGCGAGGATCGGGATCTCCTCGTCGAGCAGCGTGACGAGCGCGCGCAGGATGCGGCTCTTCGCCTGCCCTCGCAGGCCCAGCAGGATGAAGTTGTGCCGGGAGAGGATCCCGTTGACGAGCTGCGGGATCACGGTGTCCTCATAGCCCACGATCCCGGGGAAGAGGGGGGCGCCGTTCTCGAGCAGGCAGATGAGATTCTCCCGCAGCTCGTCCTTGACGGTGCGTCGGATGCGGGCGGGGCTCCCCCACTCGGTGTGTTTCAGCTCGCCCAGCGTGCTTGGCTTCGCCATGGCCCGATAGTTAACCCGACCCCTCCCGCGGTGTAAAGAGTCGGGCGGCGCCCACTCCCCAGGCGGGCAGGTCCAGCGCGACGTACCCGTCCTGCGTCACCGCCAGCGTGTCGCCGTTCATTTCAACGAGGTTCGCGCGCCGCGCCGCGCGAAACGTGTACGCCGCGGGCCGGATCGTCACGGAGCGCGGCGCGCCCGCCACGTCGAGCAGCTTCACGACCGCGCCCTCGCCGTCGTCGGCCGGCTTCGCGCCGACGACGAGGACACCGGGATCCGGCAGCGAGAGCGCGGCGGCCTTGGCGTTGAGCGGCCCCGGCACGGCCGCCGTGTACGGCGCGCTCACGTACAGCGGATCGCACGCCGCCCAGCCGCGCCGCACCGGCTCCGCCGGCTCGGCGCCGGGCGAGAGCAGCGAGACGCGGAACCGGAAGACGTGCTCGCCCCCCTGGCGCGCCGCGTAGTTCGTGTGCCAGTAGTTGTTCATCGCGTAGGCGAACAGCGTGCCGTCCGGCTCGATGCGGCGCCGCCAGGCTCCGCGGAACACGTCGTTCAACGTGAACAGCGGCGTGTCGGGCCCGCTCCACAGGATGCCGTCGCTGGCGTCGTGCAGCCACACCCAGTGGGCGTGGCAGAACCAGTCGCGGCAGCTCGCCGGCTGCTGATCGCGCTCCACCGCCATGCGCCCGAGCGGCACTTCGACCTCGACGACGGGCTTGGTCAGCGCGAACGGGAAGGCGACATACAGGGCTTCCTTCTCGAGCGTCGGGGTCTTCGCAAGCCGATTCTCGACGTCGATCCACGGGAGCTCGTCGTACAGCGTCACGGTCGAAGTGAGCGACGGGAAGCCCTCGAGGCGCCGGGTCGCCACGAGACGCACGCCGATCCCGGGAAGCCGCTCGCGGCGCGCGGCGACGAACTGCGCCTGCGCCACGGCCAGCTCGGCCGGGGCCTTGAGGTAGTCGCGCGACCTGTCGGCCCAGAGCGCCGAGCGCGCGCCGCCGCGCACGTACACGAGCTGGTTCAGCCCGGACCAGGCGGCCGGGTTGACCCGCTCCTTGCCGTCGCCGCCGACGAGAGACCGAACGGCGCCGGTTGCCGAGTCGAGCGCCAGGTGGAAGGCTCCCGCCTGCGCGTCGAGCGCCGCGCCGTCGTCCACCACCGGGCGAGGAGGCCGCTCGCCTTCGGCCAGCGCGAGGTAGCCCAGCGCGGGGACATCGCGCATCAGGACGAGGGCGGACCCGTCGGGGAAGTCCACCGCCGGGAGCTCAGCGCCCGCGTACGCGAGCCGCCGGCCGGCGCCGCCGGGGACGTGGGCGACCTCGCTGCGGGGCCAGCTGGACGCGTTGAACACGAGGCGCCCCGCGCCCGCCTGGGTGGCCCCGCCGATCCTGAGCAGCCCCTCGGCGAGCTGCCGCTCGGCGGCCGCCGCGGCGCCGTCGAGGAAGCGCCGCTTGTACAGCCATTGCGCCACCGTCTGGCGCGAGTCCGGGGCGGAGACACTCACGTCCGCGCCCCAGGTGTGCTCGCCAAACAAGAGGAGGTCGCGCCACATCGCCCGCCGTTCCGAGGCGCGTCGGGCGAGCCGGGCCGTAGCCTCGTCGTCCCGCGGCTCGAGCCGGTCGTCCCACAGAGCGACCAGCTCCGCCGCCCGCGCCGCGAGCTGCGCCCGGCGGAACCGGGCGAGCTCGGCCGCCGTGGAAGCGGCCCCGTCTTCCCAGTAGCACCCCGTGTCGCCGCGGCGCACCGGCAGCTTCGCCCCCCAGCGGCGCTCCAAGTCGCGGAAGAAGTCTTCGGCGCGGCCCGGCACGATCCGCGGGAAGGCGAACCGGCGGTTGAACTCCTCCATGTTCTGGACCAGCCGCTCGTCCATGGGCGCGTTGTCGCTGGCGGACGCGCCGTACAGGAGCCCGATGTCGAAGGGGTAGCCGGGCGAGAGGAACACGGGGTTCGTGAGCAGCCAGTCGGAGAGGCGCCGGCCCATCTCGTCCGGCCCGACGTCGAACCCGAACCGCGTGGCGTCACCGTAGCGGTAGGCGCGCCAGTGCAGCACCCGGCCGCCGTCCGGGCCCTCCCACCAGTACGCCTGGGGATAAACCGGCCAGTCGCCAGCCAAACCCGCGGCTGCCCCGTCCGCCGCCGAGAGGAGCGGCACGGCGCGCTCGGGGTTCGGGCCCGTGGCGAGATAGCGCACGCCGCTCGCCGCGAGCACCGTCGGAAAGGTGAGTGTCTGGCCCGGAACGTCGGTGAGCTGGGCGGCCGCGAAGCCGAGGCCTCGCTCGCGCGCCAGCAAACCGGCGGGCCACACGACGCGCGCCAGCGTCTCGTGGTCGAGCAGCCCGGTCAACAGGTTCGCGAACAGCGCCTGGAACCCGATCTTGCCGCCGCGGATCGCCTCGACCAGCGCCCCGGCGGCCTCAGGGGAGCGGTTCTCGACGTAGGAGATCACCTGCAGCGCGCACTCTGCGGTCCAGCGGTAGTCGGGGTGACCGGGGAGGCGGGCGAGCGCCGCGTCGAGGTTCTCGCGGTGGATCTCGAGGCAGCGCTCCTGCAGGTCGGTGTCCCCGACGGCGGTGTGGATCGTGGACAGCCAGTAGAGCGTCCAGCGCTTGGGCGGCACGAGCCGGACGCGGCTGCGCGCAACGCGCGTCTTCCCCACCTCCACGTCGATCTGGAACTGGGAAGGCTCGGACAGCGGCACCCACACCTCGCCCAGGAGGACCGGGCCCGCCGGGAGGAGCCCGGCGCTGCCCACGAGCGCACCGCGCCGGTCCGTCACACGCGCCCGGCCCGCGGGCGCGTCGAGCCCCGTGACGGCGATGCGCACGAGGTTGCGACGCCCCTCGGGCTGCTGGTACAGGGCCGTGGGGGTCGCAACGACGGTGGGCGGCGCCCCACCGCCCCTTCCCGTCTGCGGCGAGGGGAGGGGGGAGAGGTACCGCCCGAGCACCGGCAGCCCGCCCAACCACCGCAAGAACGTCCGGCGGTCCTTCATGCTGCCCCCCCTGGCGCTCTTGACTCGCCCGGGCGCCGCTCTAGGTTTCGCCCCGCGTGGCATCCGTCACGAACCCTACTAGTCAGGAGCACCGATGAAGCGTCTCGCCCCGGTCCTCGCCGTCGTCGCGCTCGCAGCCTGTACCAAGGCCGGGCAGAGCGGCAGCAGCAGCACGACGATGCAGGACACCTCGCACCAGATGATGATGTCGGACACGTCCAAGCACATGATGATGGCAGACACCTCGAAGCACATGATGATGGACTCGTCCAAGATGATGAAGAAGCCGGCGCCGGCGCGCACCACGAAGCGGCCGTAAGGCGGCGGTCGGCAAGAGCGATGCCCGGGCCGGTGCCCGGGCTTTTCGTTTGTGGGAGCGAGTTCAGGCGGGCTCGTTGACCGGCAAGGCGAAGGGCAGCTCCACGACGTGCGCGTCGCGCCCCGCGGCGCGCACCGCCGTGCCGGGGAGCACCTCGCGGCGCACCAGGGCGAGGCCGATCCACATCCCGCCGCCGGCTACGCCGGCCTCGGGCACCCAAGCGAGGCTCGTGACCCGCCCGACGTCGCGGTCGAGATGGGTGACGGCGGTCCAGCCCGGCGCGGGCGTCGCGGCCGGCTCGGCGTCGAACATCAGCCCGCGGAGGTAGCGGTTGGTGTGTCCGCGGAAATGCAGGCGCGAGACCGTCTCCTGACCGGTATAGCAGCCCTTGGTATAGGAGACGCCGCCGAGCTCGTCGTAGCGCACCTCCTGCGGGATCGTCCTGTCATCCACTTCGGCGCCGAGCGCCGGCCAGCCTGCGAGAATGCGGGCGAACTCGAGCGCGCCGGGGTCGGCCCAGAGCGCGCCCCCGGCGATGAGCCGTTCGCGCAGCGCGTCGGCGCGATCGGCCGGGAGGCTGAACTGCAACGCGAACGGCGCGACGTCACCGGGCCGCGCCACCTCCGCGCTGGCGTCCCCCGTCACGGCCTGCGCCGCCCGGCCGGCCGTCGACGGCACCGCCAGCCCCGCCGTCTCGGCCACCGCCAGGGCCCGCGGGCCCGTGAGCCGCAGCACCGCGAGCTCCGCCGTCCGGTCGGCGAGACGCGCGAGGCGCGGGGGCACGGAGCGCGTGAGGATCTCAAGCGCGCGCTCGCGCCCGTGCGCCGGCACGGTGTAGCTCACCGTGGTGCCGTGGCGCGTGGCCCATCCATCCACGACGATCATCCCTTTGGGCGTGAGCAGGGCGCCGTACAGGAACGCGCCGTCACCCGGCTTTTCGATGTCGTTGGTGAGCAGGCCCTGGAAGCAGGTGACGGCGCCCGGCCCCGTGAGCGCGACGACGCCCGCCTCCGCACGGGCGAGCAGGGCGCCCGTGCGCAGCGCGGCGACCGTGGCCGCGGTGACGCGGCCGGGTTCGAGCCGGGCGACGGCGCTCGTGTCGGTCGTCACGGTTGGTCCCCTGACATCAATCTCACGCATAATACCCGGCCGCGCGATACGATTCATCCAGCAGCTCCACCGGGTGCCGCGCTACCGCCGCGATTCCCGCCGCCGCGAGACCCGCGCCCAGCTGCATCAGGCATCCCGGGTTGCCCGTGGCGACGACCTGCGGCGCGGCCTCCTGCAAGGTGGCGAGCTTCGGCGCGAGCACGGCGCGGGACATGGCGGGCTCGACCAGCGTGAACAGCCCCGCACTGCCGCAGCACTGGGCGGCGTCGGGTGTGGCGACGAGTTGCAGCACGGGGATGGCGCCGAGCAGGCGCTGGGGCGCCTCGGCGACGCGCTGCGCGTGCAGCAGGTGGCAGGGCGGATCGTAGGCGACGCGCCGGTCGAGCGGCGCGCCCGGCCGGGGCCCCCGGTCGGCGAGCAGCTCGGTGACGTCGCGCACGCGTGCCGCGAGTGCGTGCGCGCGTGCGTCCCCCACGAGATGGCCGTAATCCTT
>WNGL01005439.1_pt1 | contig 15145 bp, 8 predicted proteins | sample 5400591 | NCBI WGS metagenome assembly WNGL01 (sample SAMN13153377, study PRJNA577476) | soil metagenome | isolation source: 80 cm soil or saprolite under Garry oak tree replicate 1 | place: USA:California | collected 2016-06-15
GCGGCAGGGGCGCCTGATTGACCATGACTCGGCGGGATCGATGGAGAAGAAGAAGCAGGAGGGTTATTTCTAATGGCACATCAATCGGAACTTATCGAAGGGGATATCCTCGCGTATCTCAAAAGCCAGGAAGAGAAATCGCTACTCCGCTTCATCACCTGCGGCAGTGTTGATGACGGCAAGAGTACCCTGATCGGGCGGCTGCTGTGGGATTCGAAGATGGTGTTCGAAGATCAGCTGGCCTCGCTGGAGGCGGACAGCAAAAAGGTCGGCACCCAGGGGGGCGCCATCGACTACGCCCTGCTTATGGACGGCCTCCAGGCGGAGCGGGAACAGGGGATCACCATCGATGTAGCCTACCGCTACTTCTCCACGGACAAGCGCAAGTTCATCGTCGCCGACACCCCCGGCCATGAGCAGTATACCCGCAACATGGTCACCGGCGCCTCGACCGCCCAGGTCGCGGTGATCCTGGTGGATGCCCGCAAGGGGCTCTTAACCCAGACCAGGCGCCACAGCTTTCTGGTCTCGCTGGTCGGCATCCGCAGCGTGGTGCTGGCGATCAACAAGATGGACCTGATTGATTTCGACGCCGAACGTTTCGGTGCGATCGTGAATGACTATCAGCAATTCGCCGCTCCGCTCGGCTTTACCTCGATCACGGCAATCCCTCTCTCGGCCCTGAACGGCGACAACATGATCGAACCGAGCGCCAACACACCATGGTACAAGGGGCCGACCCTGATGGAGTATTTGGAAACCGTTCAGCTCGAAGGTGATAACCGGCATCAGCCGTTCCGTCTGCCGGTGCAGTGGGTGAACCGCCCCCATCTCGACTTCCGTGGCTTCTGCGGCACAATCGCCGCCGGAACAATTCGTCCGGGAGACGAGCTGCGGGTCGCCGCGTCCGGGCGCACCAGCCGGGTCACGCGCATCGTCACGATGAATGGAGACCTGCCTGAGGCAACAGCCGGCCAGGCGGTGACCCTGACCCTGGAGGACGAGATCGATATCAGCCGAGGCGACATGTTGACCGCGTTTGACGCGCCGCCGATCCATGCCCGGCACCTGGAGGCCCATCTGGTCTGGATGCATGAAGAGTCGCTGCAGCCGGGGCAGCTCTATCTGGTCAAAACGGCTACCGCCGTGACGCCCGGTCGGGTTACCGCCGTGCAGTATGCGGTGGATGTCAACACACTGGAGCAGAAGCGGGTGCCGACTCTGGGGTTGAATGAAATCGGCGTTGTCCGTCTTGAGCTTGACCGCCCGATCTCTTTCGACCCATACAAGCTGAACCGGGATACCGGCAGCTTTATCCTGATCGACCGCTTCTCCTACGCCACCGTGGCCGCCGGCATGGTGATCTCGCCAGCCCTTCTGGAACCGCAGACGGCACAGGTTTCGGACCAGCCTGGTACAAGCGGCGGACAACTCCGGCGTGTCAGCCTGAGTGAAGCCTCGGTCAGTAGTCCGGGGGTGAGCATGGTTGATCTGACCGGTGAATGGGGGATGGTTGAATTCGATGTATCAATCAGTTTCTTAGACTATCTCGGCAAGGGGAACTGTATTCTCTTCCGTTTGCGGGGTTTTGATCAACTGGAGTCGGTGGCCCTGCTGGCTTACGAAAACTCTTTGTCGTTTGAATTCGATAGGACTGCGGAAGGGATAAGCATCCTGATCTTCAAGCGGGGCATTCAAACAGGGAACAGGATGTCCGGAGACGCCGGGACCGGGATCTGAACTACATATGTTTTGGGAAGGGCCACTGAACATACCGGGGATGTTGCCGTATGATCATACTCTGAGAGGAAGTTACTTTCGTCTTAATGGCGTATCTGGGACGCCGTCGGAGAAAATTTAAATTTTGTCTCTGAAGGCGCCGTAAAAGGTAGACTTTCACGGAATTTCTACTATATATACATCTAAAATCCATTAAGGAGGGTGTATGAACAAATCAGATCTCGTTGCAAAGATTGCAGAAGGTGCAGGGCTTACTAAAGTCCAGGCAGAAAAAGCGCTTAATAGCTTCATTTCAGTAACCACAGCAGCTCTCAAATCCGGTGACAAAATCACACTTGTCGGTTTCGGCACATTCAGCGCGGTTTCCCGTGCTGCCCGTACCGGTAGAAACCCTCAAACCGGTAAACCGTTGAAAATTGCTGCCAAAACAAATGGCAAGTTCTCTCCTGGTAAAGCTCTCAAGGATCTGACTGCCAAACCTGCTAAAGCAGCTAAGCCCGTTGCCAAATCGCCATCCAAGAAGAAGTAGGAAAGAAAGCGGGGAACTCATCCAGAGTTCCTCGCTTAACGTAGAGTTCAGCTACCTACTGCAACTGTCAAATCGCCATCTACAACAAGCTTGACCGCTTCTCCTTGAACTCCTTCGTAAAAACTGACGCGGCATCATTTCCAATGGACACCTCCAGTGTGATGGCAACTTTACCACACTTTCTGGTGTCCTTTTTTTTCAGCCTACCTAATTCAAAAGGAGGTCCGGTTTGGGATACTGATTGATTTCAGGTTGATAACCTGCTACATTGAAAAACATTTTGCAAACATTTATTACTATTCAGTAGTATATATCGTAGTTATACCATGGTGTTAGCTGATTGGGTTCGAATCCCGTGCCGCCCACCAAAATTTTATTTTTTCTGCTGTACAGATTGTTTCATCGGCAGTTACATGCAAGTCGTGTTGTTTCAAAAATGTGCGGTATCCCGATTGCCTCCCTTCATCCAGTCCCCCGTCGGAACATATACATCTCGCACTCCGCCGGTGACGCTGTTTTTGATCCGTTTTAACTGTCTCTCGGCTGCTTGACATGATCACCGGTGATTATTCCCTTATTGTCTTATTCCTGATCCGGTACCACTTGCAGCCTGGTTTGCCGGCAAACGGAGCGGATTGCTGCTCCGTCTTCCGTTTTTGATTGTTGGAATTGTTGTCGATGAAGGATATCGGGGAGGTCACACATGGCCAGAGGCAGTTTTGCCGGCACGGAATTATTTGCTCCATTGATGCTGCGTATTCCACTCGGGCTGATCTTCATGGCTCACGGTTCTCAGAAACTGTTGGGCGTTTTCGGTGGCCAGGGATTGACCGGAACGTTCAGGACCTTTGAAGAAAAGATGGGGATTCCGCCCATATTTACACTGCTGGCGATCATCGCAGAATTCGGCGGAGGTTTCGGCGTTTTGAGCGGCTTCCTGACACGTCTCTCGGCGGCTGGCATCTCGGCGGTCATGATGGTGGCCATCTACAAGATTCACTGGGCCAACGGTTTTTTTCTCAACATCGGCTGCGTTGCCGGTCGCGGGCATGGAATCGAGTATAACATCGCCCTGCTGGGCATGGCTCTCTACCTGATGATTGCAGGCGGCGGCAGATGGTGTCTTGACCGGCTGGTATTCAGGGGGTAGGGGCGACCCGATGGGTCGCCCAAAACAGGGCGAGTCAGCGACTCGCCCCTACAAAAATACAAGGCGGGCTTGCCCCGCCTTTCGAATGCTTAAGGAGTTACACCAAGTGGAACTGTTCAACCAGACAGAAGTCGAGAAACGACGCACCTTCGCCATAATCAGTCACCCCGATGCCGGCAAGACCACCATCACCGAGAAGCTGCTGCTCTTCGGCGGTGCGATTCAGCAGGCCGGCGAGGTCCGTGCCAGGAAAAGCGCCCGTCATGCGACATCCGACTGGATGGAGCTGGAAAAACAGCGCGGTATCTCGGTTACCTCATCAGTTATGAAGTTTACCTACGACAAGTGTGAAATTAACCTGCTTGATACCCCCGGTCACAACGACTTTTCAGAAGACACCTATCGTGTTCTGACCGCGGTAGACTCCGTATTGATGGTGATCGACTCCGTCAAAGGTGTCGAGAGTCAGACCAGGAAGCTGTTGGAAGTCTGCCGCCTGCGTCACACCCCGATCATGACCTTTATGAACAAGCTTGACCGTGAAGGGCAGGAACCGCTTGACCTTCTGGATGATATTGAAAAAAACCTCCATATGCAGACTGCGCCCATTACCTGGCCGATCGGGATGGGGAAGCGGTTTAGAGGCACCTACCATCTGTATACCAAAGAGCTGACCTTCTTCGACGCCGAGGCGGACAATGGTACCGGAGAAATCATTACGGTTAACGGCCTGGACGATCCACGCCTTGATGAGCTGCTGGGAAGTCAGGTGGCAGAGTTGAGAAATGACATTGAACTGTTGGAGGGTGCGGCTCATCCCTTCGATATGTCTGCGTATCTGGCAGGGCGCCAGACGCCGGTTTTCTTCGGCAGCGCCATCAATACATTCGGCGTACAGCAGCTGCTTGACGCCTTTGTCCAGTATGCGCCGCATCCGCTGCCGCGTGAGACCGCCACCCGGTCCGTATCTCCATACGAAGAGCCCTTCAGCGGGTTTACTTTCAAGATCCAGGCAAATATGGACCCGGCACACCGTGACCGGATCGCGTTCTTCCGCATCTGTTCCGGCAAGTTCACCCGAGGCATGAAGGTCCGCCATGTTCGCCTGGGGCGTGATGTCCAGATCGCCAACGCAACGATATTCATGGCCCAGGACCGCACCAACGTCGAGGAGGCCTGGCCGGGAGATATTATCGGTATCCATAACCATGGCACAATCAAGATCGGAGATACCTTCACGATGGGTGAGGATCTCAAATTCACCGGTATCCCCAGCTTTGCTCCCGAACACTTTCGCAAGGTGCGTCTTTTGAACCCGATGAAGTCAAAGGCCCTGGAAAAGGGACTGGTGCAGCTGGCTGAAGAGGGGGCTACCCAGGTGTTCAAACCGCTGATGGGTTCGGACTGGGTCATCGGGGCGGTCGGCTTGCTGCAGTTCGAGGTGGTTATGCACCGCCTTGAACACGAATACAGCGTAAAAGTCGCATTCGAGCCGGTCAGTTATGTTACGGCCCGCTGGGTAACCGGCGAAAAGAAGCATGTCGAAGAGTTTGAGAAGAAAGAGGCCATGCATGTCTATATCGATGGGGAAGGAAAACTGACCTATATGGCCGGCAGTCAATGGCGCCTGGATAATACCATTGAGAGCTGGAAGATGCTGGAATTCCATGAAACCAGCGAGCATAGCTAGAGGATGAAATCCTGCACAGAGAGACAGAAACGCAGAGAAAAGTCTGATTCTGCGAGCCTTAGAGCGACAGTAAAAGCTCTCCAGGGTATGTCTTACTCCCACTTCCCGCTGATCCTGCCGGGTGTCCATTCCCTGATTGCCCCACTCATCATGTTTCGCCTCAAACGCCGCGGATTTTCGAACTGCCGTGTCGAGGTTTCAGGGTCAGGCCTGGTCGTGTACGCAGTGAGATAGTTTCATCGATAAGATCGGGCAGCTGTCCAAAATCTTTATTGCTTATAGTTAGATAGCGGCAGATAATAAATGCAGTTCACTTCATTCCTGCTTGCTTCTCCGCAGCGTAATGTGTAGTATTCACGGCCATTATCCGTCTTTAACCATTCCCGCTACGAGGCGCCCATGGCTTCTTTGTATATCGTCGGCACCGGACCCGGTGCCGTATGTCATCTGACCGATGCCGCCAGGCAGGCCATTGCGGCTTCCGACGTCATCGTCGGGTATGACAGCTACGTCGAACTGGTGCGGACGCTGCTGACAGGCAAACAGGTCATATCAACCGGCATGATGCAGGAGGTGCAGCGTTGCCGTGAGGCGATCAGCCTGGCACGTGCCGGAGAATCGGTTACGCTGGTTTCGGGTGGCGATTCCGGAATTTACGGCATGGCTGGTCTGGTACTGGAACTGGTGGATATGGATTCCAGGCAGAATCCGGACCTGCCGCCCCTTGAAGTTCAAATAATACCGGGCATCTCCGCTGTTCAGGCTGCGGCCGCACTGCTTGGCGCCCCTCTGATGCATGATTTTGCGGTGATCTCGCTATCAGACCTGCTGACCCCTTGGGACTTGATTAAAACCAGGTTGGAAGCGGCGGCCCGGGCGGATTTTGTCGTTGCAATCTACAATCCGCGCAGCAAAAGCCGCAGGACACAGATTGAGGAGGCGCGGAACATCCTTCTGGCATATCGTCCGGCGGATACTCCGGCCGGGATAGTCCGCAACGCCTGCCGTGAAGGGGAAACCGTGGTTGTAACAACCCTGGGCGGGCTGCTCGACCATGAAATCGACATGACCAGCATCGTGTTGATCGGGAATGCCAGCAGTTTCATTGATGCAGCGGGGCGTATGGTCACGCCGCGCGGCTATGCCGCCAAATATGCCCCGGCAGCAGTTGCGACAGAATCAGTCACAGAACAGGGACCGTTTGAAAAGTCGGGGGCGGTCATGTTTTGCGGCACCGCCTCGGATGTCGGAAAATCGATTGTTACCTCCGGTTTCTGCCGCTGTCTGGTCAAACGCGGGATGGCGGTCGCCCCATTCAAATCCCAGAATATGTCACTTAATTCCTATGTTACTCCGGAGGGGGGAGAAATCGGCCGCGCTCAGGCGGTACAGGCTCAGGCCTGTGATATCAACCCTCATACCGATATGAATCCGGTCTTGCTCAAGCCGAATTCTGATACCGGTAGTCAGGTTATTGTACAGGGAAAGCCGGTCGGCAACATGTCTGCTTACGAATATGACGCCTTCAAACCGAGCGCTTTTAAAAAAATACGGGAGAGTTTTGACCGCCTCCAACAGGCATATGAGTTTATCGTTATTGAGGGGGCGGGAAGCATATCGGAAATCAACCTGAAAAAAAACGACATTGCCAACCTCAAGATTGCCTCAATGGCAAGGTGTCCCGTGATTCTGGTGGCCGACATCGATCGGGGCGGCGTTTTTGCCCAGATCATCGGCACGATAGAGTTGCTGGAACCGCTGGAACGCTCCTACATCAAAGGGATTATCATCAATAAATTCCGTGGCGACGTCGGGATCCTGAAGCCCGGTATCGAATTCATCGAGCGGCGCACCGGCCTGCCGGTGCTGGGTGTGCTCCCCTGGCTCGCCGACATGTCTCTGCCGGCTGAGGACAGTGTCGTTCTTGGCCAGCGCTCTAAAGTCATCAGCATCATGACCGGTCTCAAAAAAATCCATATAGGTGTCCTCAAGCTTCCGAGAATCTCCAACTTTACCGATTTCGACCCGCTGATGATCGAACCGGATGTTCTTCTCAGTTATGTCGAGGTGCCTGATCAGCTGCATGGTCTGGATATCCTGATTATTCCCGGCAGTAAATCAACCATTGCAGATCTTTATTTCCTGATGGAACGCGGGTTATTCGATGCAATCCAGGAATTTAAAGGACATATCGCCGGTATATGCGGCGGTTTTCAGATGTTGGGGACAGCGGTGTATGATCCTGACGGCGTGGAGTCGGTCATCAAAGAGGCGCAAGGGCTTGGTCTGCTCCCCTCTTCAACCGTTCTCATGATGGAAAAAGAGACTCATCAGGCGCTGGCATATCTGGATGAAGCCGGACTGATGGTTGCTCCTGAATGTAGCGGAGTCATGACCGGTTATGAAATCCACATGGGGGTTACAACGCTCGGCAAGGGGATACACCCCTTCTCCCGCATTTTCCGCCGCGGCGATACATCAGTATCAATAGAAGAAGGAGCGGTGTCGCCCGATGGGAGGATTTTCGGTACTTATCTGCACGGACTCTTCGAAAACAGCCGCTTCCGTGAAATTTACCTTAACAGAATCCGACTTGAAAAAGGGATGCCTCTCAGGCGCGGAACGCAAAAACAGGTGCAGAACGACCCCTTTGATCAACTGGCGGAGAAGTTCGAAATGTATCTCGATATGCCACGTATCCTGGCGATTTGCGGGCTGGGTAGTGACACCCCCTGATTTGCCGGTCATCTTTCTGGCGCTGCTGCTCGACCTGATAATTGGCGACCCTTCATGGCTGCCGCATCCGGTGGTCGCCATCGGATACCTGATCCACAGGCTCGACCGGACATTACGGCAAGAGTGGCTTAACCTGCGTCTGGCGGGAATAGTTCTGCTGCTGCTCGTTGTTATCTGCTCTGCCGGCACAACCTGGGTTCTGCTGCGGTCGCTCGACGCCCTGCTGCCTCTGGCCGGCTGGATCGCTGCAATACTAATCTCTTCAACCTGCCTGGCTGCCCGTTCCCTGCACAAAGAATCTGCCCGCGTTGCCGCTGCATTGCTGGCAGGCGACCTCCCGCTGGCCCGCCGCAATCTCTCCTACATTGTGGGACGGGATACCGACGGTCTTGAAGAAGAGGAGATCTGGCGCGCAGTCGTGGAAACTGTTGCCGAAAACACCTCCGATGGCATTATTGCACCGCTTTTCTGGCTGACGCTCGGAGGCCCGGTTGCCGCGATGGCCTACAAGGGGGTCAGTACCCTGGATTCGATGGTTGGTTACAGGAATCAGCGCTATCTGCAGATGGGGTGGGCGTCGGCACGGATGGATGATCTGCTGAACTTTATTCCGGCCCGCATCTCGGCACTCCTGCTGGTACTCGCCGCACCGCTGGCCGGCTGTTCAGCGTCAGACGCCGCACGGATAACGCTTCGGGATCGCCTGAAACATCCATCGCCCAACAGCGGGCATCCGGAAGCGGCTGCTGCCGGGGCATTGGGGGTGCGGCTGGGCGGGGCTGCCAGCTATGGCGGGATTTCGTCATGGAAGGAGTATATTGGCGATGCCCTGCACCCTCTTGATGAACGTACGTATCGCAGCATGATCAGGCTTATGTATATCTCAACCCTGCTGATGGCCCTCGGCTGTATGGCCGTCGCCTTCTGTCTGAGAGGATTCCGTGTCCCATTCTTATGATCATGGCGGCAATGTATTCACAGTCGCCAGAACGCTTGGCGTAGCAGCCGATCAGATACTTGATTTTTCAGCCAGCATAAATCCGCTCGGCATGTCACCAATGGTGCGCCACGCCCTGGCCGACTCCATCGACGGTCTGGTTCATTACCCTGATACCAGTCACAATGAACTGAAACTGGCGCTGGCAAAACATCACGACCTTCCTCCGGCTCACTTTACGATCGCCAACGGCTCGACCGAGCTGATTTACAATCTTCCCGCCATGCTCCCCGGCAACAAAGCGCTGATTATATCCCCCTCGTTCAGCGAGTATGTCCGGGCGCTCCGCCAGCACGGCTGGGAAACAGAGCACCTTGTCCTGGCTCCGGAAAACAACTTTGCCATAGATGTGGATGCCTTGGAGCGAGCTCTGGCGGGTGGCGTCGATCTGCTTTTTATCTGCAATCCCGGTAATCCCAACGGGGCACTCTATCCGGAGAGTACCATTGAAAAGATTTACAGCCTGTGTCTGTCCGCAGGCACATTTATGGTTCTGGATGAGGCGTTTATGGACTTCTGTGAGGAAGCCTCGGCCAAACAGATGGTCGTGCAGGGCGACAATGCCGTAATACTGCGCTCGATGACAAAATTCTTCGGAATCCCCGGCCTGCGCCTCGGTTATGCCATCAGCAATGCTCCCCTTGCCGGGCGGCTGGACTCGATGGGAGGTCCATGGAGTGTCAACTCGCTGGCATTGGCTGCCGGAGCGGCAGCTCTTAAGGATGTTCGGCATAACCGGAAAAGTCTCGAATATATCCGCCGGGAACGGCAGGTGCTTTTCGAGCGGCTGGCGCAATTTTCACAACTCAGGCTGTATCCTTCGAGTACAAACTATCTGCTGGTGGAGATCAGGGAGGGCATGACTTCCGGTGAGCTCAGGGAACTCCTGTTGCCGCAGCGGATTCTGATACGTGATTGTGCCAGTTTTATCGGGCTGTCGGACTGGTTTTTCCGGATAGCAGTCCGGACCAGCGCCGAGAATAAGCGGCTGCTGGAATGTCTGGGCAGGATTCTGGAATAGGGCGTAGGGGCGATCCCTTGCGGTCGCCCGTGTTGGAATTGCCGACAATCATGCAATACCACTTAAAGGCGGGCACCCGCAAGGGGATGCCCCTACTGAGTCATTTGTCCTTACGCGGCACGACAACGATGCCCGATTCGGTGACGGTGTAGCCGTTAGCGAGGTCTGAAGCGGTGTCGTAGCCGATTGTCGAACCGTCTGTGATCACCGCCCCCTTGTCGATGATCGCCCGTTTGATCTTGACATGCCTTCCGACTGAGACGTTTTCGAACAGAATTGAATCTTCTACCAAACTGTAGCTGTTTATCTTGCAGAGTGGCCCGAGGATGGAGCGCCTGACGGTGCTGCCGCTGGTGATGCAACCGGCGCAGACGTATGAATCGATGTTTACCCCCCGGCGGTCGCTGTCATCGAAGACGGTCTTGGCGGGAGGCAGATTTCCCTGGTTAGTCAGGATCGGCCACTTGTAGTTGTACAGGTTCAGTTGCGGCGAAACTTTTATAAGATCCATATTGGCTTCATAATAGGAATCAATAGTTCCGACATCCTTCCAGTAGCCCCGCTCTTCAGCCTTCATACCGGGGATCAGGTTGTCGCTGAAATTGTAGGCGAAGACCCGATCACCTCCCTCCAGCATCATCGGTATTACATGTTTACCGAAGTCTAGATCCTCATAATGTTTTTTACCTTCCAGCAGAATATCGATCAATTTCTTGGTAGAAAAAATGTAATTGCCCATCGAGGCAAAACAGGTCTCACGCCCCGGGATCGGTTCTGGCCGTTCCGGTTTTTCAGTAAAAGCAATTACCCGCGCATCGTCATCCACGGAAAACACGCCGAAGCGGACGGCCTCATCCGCCGGCACTTCAAGGGCCGCAATGGTAATGTCGGCCCGGTTCATCCGGTGGGCGGCAATCATCTGGGTGATGTCCATCTTGTAGATATGATCGCCGCCAAAGATCGCGACGTAATCGGCATCCGAGGATTCGACAAAACGCAGGTATTGAAGGATCGCATCGGCGGTCCCCTTGAACCACTCTTCGCTCTCGCTGCTCGTTTCGGGAGAAATTGCCACATAGAACTCGCCGAGCCCGGTCCATTTACCCCAGGATTCACGGATATGCTTGTTCAGTGAATAGGCGCGGTACTGCGTCAGGATATAGACTTTTTTAATGCCGGAGTTGAACAGATTACTCAAAACAAAATCAATGATCTTGTATTTACCGCCAAAAGCGACACTAGGCTTGGCCCGGCGCAGGGTCAGAGGGCTGAGCCGTTCGCCCTTTCCGCCTGCCAGAACCATGGCGATTGTGTTCCTGCCGACGTTATCTATGGAATACATAAACCACCTCCTGATCAAGGAACTTCCAGCGGGGTAACTCTACCGTATTACTGCGAGCTTGAACATAAAAAATATGCAATTATCGGCAATCGGTCACGTGGAATGGAGTGGTATGACCATCAGTCCACTACTTAAAATGCATTCTCCTGTCCGATACTCGCGCAATAATTCCCACTCCAAAAGATCTCTCAAAAAAATACAAATTAATAAACGTTTGTATAATCGGTATGTTTGCGAATCGTAAAGAAACTTTATACTTTTTGAGAACATTACTAATTAAAATTCAGTTGATTGCTGTGCGAAAATACGTTAGACCGATCGAATAAATTGAGGAAGCAATAGTTTAGTATGATCCCACCCACGCAGGTAGGATAAATGATTTTCCCCCAGAGGGAGAAAGGATGGGGTCGTCCAGCAGTCAGATAGGTTGTTGGAAACTGGAAAATAGAAACAGTGTTTACATTACTATATTAATGAGAGGGAAAGGCCACATGAGAGAATTAAGTACAATTTCCAGTTTTTTGAGGTACATCCGGGCGGCGATCTTCCCGGCGCTTTTGTTTGTATTGACGGCATCGGCAGCGTGGGCGACGCCGACGGTAACCGTTGTTGAACCACCCGATGGCAGTAGCCCACCAGTATCGACAACGGTCAGCGCTACCTTCAGCGAACCGATGGATCCCGCCACCATAACCAACGGCAGCTTTACCGTTTCGAAGTCTCTGAAAATTAAAGCCGTTTCAGCTGGACCAGGTCATACCGTTGTTCTTAGGACTGACGGCACGGTTTCCTCCTGGGGAGCGGGCAATGGTAATTTTCCGGTACCGCCAGGCCTGTCTGGTGTTACCGCAATTTCGGCAGGAAGGGTTCATTCCCTAGCCCTGAAGGATGACGGCACGGTAGTTGCATGGGGAGTTAACTATTATGGCCAGAGTACGGTGCCGCAGGGTCTTTCCGGAGTAGTCGCTATTTCGGCAGGACAGAGTCATTCCTTGGCCCTGAAGAGCGACGGCACGGTCGTCGCATGGGGATATAATTTTTATGGCCAGAGTACGGTACCGCCGGGCCTGTCCGGAGTAGTCGCCATTTCGGCGGGATGTTACCATTCCTTGGCCCTTAAGAGCGACGGTACTGTGGTCGGATGGGGTAGTAATAACGCTTTCACTGAACGTTTATATTCAGTTGCTGATTCTTTGAACAGTTATGTTTATGCAGGTCAAGCTACGGTACCGCAGGGCCTGTCTGGAGTAATCGCTATTTCGGCTGGGTCTTCTCATTCCCTGGCCCTGAAGAGTGACGGCACGGTAGTCGCGTGGGGATATAATGGTTATGGCCAGAGTTGGGGAGAGAGTAATGTGCCAACGGGCCTGTCAGAAGTAGTCGCCATTTCGGCGGGACAGAGTCATTCCTTGGCTCTGAAGAGCGACGGCACGGTAGTCGGCTGGGGTGACAACAGATATGCTCAGAGTACGATTCCGATGGGTCTGTCTGGAGTAGTTGCCATCTCTGCGGGATACTTTCATTCCATGGCTTTAAAGAACGACGGCACGGTAGTTGGCTGGGGTGACAATACATATGCACAGACAATGGTTCCGAAGAGCCTGTCCGGAGTTGCCGCGATTTCTGCTGGAACATATAATTCCATGGTTCTGCAGAGTGACGGCTCGGTTGTTAATTGGGGAGTGATTGAGTGGTTTATTGATAGATATGGCACTAATCCGGTGCCGCTGGGGCTTTCCGGAGTTGTCGCAATTTCAGCGGGAGACACTGCTTCCTTGGCACTGAAAAATGACGGCACGGTGGTTGCTTGGGGAAGACAGATTAATGTACCGCCGGGGTTGTCAGGAGTAATTGCAATATCTGCGGGACCTTCTCATTCCTTGGCCCTGAAGAATGACGGCACGGTTGTCGCGTGGGGATCTAACTATTCTGGCGATACTGATGTACCGTCGGGCCTGTCCGGAGTTGTTGCCATCTCATCGGGAACATCTCATTCCTTGGCTCTGAAGAATGACGGCACGGTTGTCGCGTGGGGAGATAACAGCCACGGACAGAGTTTGGTGCCGCCGGGCCTGTCTGGAGTAGTTGCCATTTCTGCAGGATTATATCATTCCTTAGTCTTGAAGAATGACGGTACGGTCGTCGCATTGGGTGACAATACCTACGCGCTGAGTGCGGTGCCGCCGGGGCTTTCCGGAGTAGTTGCCATTTCGGCGGGATATTATCAATCATTGGCCCTGAAAAAAGACGGCACGGTGGTTGTTTGGGGAACGGGCGCGCCAGCAGTTCCGTTGGGCCTGTCTGGAGTGGTCTCAATTGCTGCCGGATATGATTATGCCTTGGCTCTGAAGAATGACGGTACAGTTGTCGGGTGGGGAGGGAACTCTCAAGGCCAGATCATTGTACCAACGTCTCCCTACGAAACGGTGGTACAAGGCAGTGTAGTATTTGATCAAACAACCAACTCGGCTACCTTTACCCCAACTGCGCCGCTGGAGCAAGGTTCCACGTATATTGGAAGAGTAAACACCGGGGTGCGCAACGCTTCGGGTGAACATCTTACAACCGACGTTAGCTGGAATTTTACCCCTGGACAGCAGGCCAATGCTGCCATTGTCCTTGCAAACTTAAGCCAGCCGTATGACGGCACGCCCAAGGCGGTGACCGCCACCTCCGACCCGTCCGGTCTGACTGTTTCGATCACCTATAACGGCAGCGCAACCCCGCCGACAGCCGTCGGCAGCTACACTGTTGTCGCCATCGTCAACGATGCAGCCTACAAAGGGAGCGCCACGGCTGTCCTAACCATCACCAATCCGATATATACCATCGGCGTTTCCGTAGTCGGCGGTCATGGCTCCATCTCGTGCGATTCACCCGTTACCATGGGGGGCACCAGCATCTGCAACATCACCCCCGACGCAAATTATCACCTGTCCGCCTTTACCGATAATAGCGTTGATAAACTGGGTTCAGTAACGGCAAACAGCTATGCCATCGGCAACGTTACTGCCGGCCACAACATCCAGGGTGCATTCGCCGTAAACCTCAGCGCCAACGCCGGACCCAGCCAGACCATAACCTGCTCCGGCCCAACCGGCGCATTGGCAATCCTGGACGGCTCCGCTTCCACCGGCGCCGCTACCTACACCTGGAGCGGCCCATTCGGTACCGCAACCGGTGTGAATCCAACGGTAACCATTCCCTGGGGTACGCATACCATCACACTCACCGTTGCTGACGGGACAGGAAAAACCGCCTCATCCTCCGTCTCCATCACCGTTACTGACAACGTTCCGCCTCTGATCAACGTGGTCTCCAGCGGCACCAATGGTAACAATAACTGGTTTGTCTCCTCGATCGACATTGGTCTTAATGCCGCCGATTCCTGCTCCGGCATGCGGGAAATCCGCTATACTTTGGACAACAACGCCGAACAGGTAGTGACCGGCGCGGTCGCCGGATTCAGGATCAGCGGCGACGGCTCCCACACGGTGTCCTATCGCGCAATCGATAATGCCGGCAACGAGGTTGGCAACAACATTACATTCAAAATAGACAGCAGTGCCCCGGCCATCACCGGAACAGTTCTCACCCCACCAAACGCCAACGGCTGGAATAACGGGAATGTCACGGTGCATTTCAGCGCTACCGATTCACTCTCGGGCGTCGCGAGCCTGACACCCGATGCGGTGGTTACAACTGAAGGCGCCGGACAGACGGTTACCGGCACTGCGGTCGATGCAGCAGGTAACCAATCCGCCTATAGTGTCACCGGAATCAACGTGGATAAGACCCCACCGCTCATTAACGCCATGGTAACCCCTGCTCCAGTAAATGGCTGGAACAATACCGGGGTAACCATTACCTTTCAGTGTTCCGATGCCCTCTCTGGCATTGCCCAATGTCCCGCCCCGGTAATCGTGGGCACGGAGGGGGC
>WNGL01011231.1_pt1 | contig 15142 bp, 12 predicted proteins | sample 5400591 | NCBI WGS metagenome assembly WNGL01 (sample SAMN13153377, study PRJNA577476) | soil metagenome | isolation source: 80 cm soil or saprolite under Garry oak tree replicate 1 | place: USA:California | collected 2016-06-15
CAAACACCAAGACTGTCATGTTCAAATTGAAGTTCTGCGTTAAGCCCATTTGCCAAGGTTCGCATGAGCTGAAAGCCCAGTCCTCCATCTGTAGACGGATCGAAATTTTCCGGGAAGCCGACGCCGTCGTCCGTCACTTCAACGAAGAATGAGCCATCGTCTTTCGTCTCGCAGCAGACCTTTACCCTCACAGGTAAACCCGTGGGATGTGCATGCTTGCTGGCGTTCGTAAGAAGCTCGGCCGTTATGAGTCCAGCATGAAGGGCGTGACGCGGCTCGATATAGCCACCGCCAGAATGAGTGAATTATCGAAGCATGACTATTAAGAGCCTCTAGCCCCTTGACAGGACAATATCGAAATTCAGCACGCGGTGATCGCATCCATCTGCCGATGATGCCGGCTTTGCGATCAACAAATCCGGACGCATCGCGGCGTTGAGCAGCCGGTCGGAGGCATTGAGCGGTTCGTCAGGAAAATACATCTGCGTGATCAGCCGTTCGAACCGACCGTGGACCTCGAAGTGAATATGCGGCGGCCGCATCCAGTCGGGCCCTGCCGGATAGGCGCCCGGCTTTATCGTCTTAATCCGATAGATGCCGTCGTCATCTGATTGAACGCCGACGCAACCGACGAAGTTGGGGTCCAGCGGCGCAGGATTGGGATCATTGCCATGGTCGTAGCGACCGAAAGTATTGGCCTGCCAGATCGTCACGGGTACGCTGCGGACAGATTCGCCAGCGAGATTTAATATCCGCCCCGTGACTTCGATGATTTCTCCCTGCGCAAACCCATCGACCCCGTTCACGGAGGTCAGGTCGGCTTGCGGGACCGGCGTATGTCCCATCGGGAAGTACGGACCCAGAATCTGGTCCGGTGTCCGGTGCCTGTTCTCCCTCGCATGCATTCCGTCTGTGTCTGTTGTGCTGATCATGACGCGCCTCAATCTTCTGGCGTAAAGCCGGAGGCGTGCACGATCGGCCCCCAGCGATCGAAGTCTGATTTGACCAGTTGCTCGAATTCCTTTGGCGTCTCGCCGGCGGGGTCTATCGCAAGCTTGGCCAGGGCGGTTTTGAAGCCGTCGGTATTCACCACCGTGCGGATTGCCACATTGAGGCGGCTCACCGTTACGGCAGGCGTGTTTGCCGGAACGAAGACGCCAAACCATTCCTTGGCTTCCAGCGCCGGATATCCGGCCTCCCGAACGGTCGGTACATCGATTAGCCGTGGGGATCGTTGCGCCCCGGTAGTCGCCAGCGCCCGGATGGCGCCGGACTGCACATACGGAAGTGCCGTGCCGATCGGATAGATCGTTGCGGCAATGCGACCACCGATCAGGTCTTGGATGCCGCCCGGGCCGCCATAGGGCAGATGCACGAATTCGAACCCGCCGGTCCTGGCCAGGCTCACGCCGGTGAAATGCAGCATCGATCCCGCCGCCGCTGTGCCATAGCTCGCCTGCTTGGGATTGGCTGCGGACCATTTCACGAAATCGGCCAATGTCCTGACTTCGGCAGGCACCATCGGTCCCACTGTGATTAGGAACGGAAAAGAACAGACGGTCGTGACCGGGACGAAATCTCCGAACGCATCATAACCCAGCGTCTTGTAGACATGCGGGTACACGGCGAAGTTGGAGGCTGGTGCCAGGATCATGGTTGTGCCGTCGGTCGGGCTACTTTTCAGCACCCCGAGCGCGAGACGGCCGCCGGCGCCGGGACGATTGTCGACGATGAACGAAGGGGCATAATTCTTCATTCCCTCGACCAGCATCCGGGCGATCACGTCGATTGCGCCCCCGGCGCCGAAGCCCACCAGCATGCGCGAAGCGGTCTCGGCAGCAGCGGTGCGTATCACATCCGGGAAAATGGCAGCGAGGCCACCGGTGCACGCCAATGATATAAGCCTTCGTTTCGTGATCATGGGATCGTCCTGATGTTGGGCTCGGTCCGGCGATCACCGGACGCAGTCACTCTGGCCGGCCGTAGTATTATCTGGTAGACCGAAAATTGCGGCATCCCTGTAACCGCTAGGTTAAGACTCGCAATGGATTGGTCGGATCGAATTGGTCGTCGCATCAAGTTGCGCGACCTTCATATTCTGATGGCCGTTGCCGATACCGGCAGCATGGCTAAGGCGGCCGCCAGGCTGAGGATTTCACATCCCGCCGTCTCAAAGGCGATATCCGAAATTGAAGGCACGCTCGGCGTGCGGTTGTTCGATCGTAACTCGCAGGGCGCCGAACTCACCGCCCATGGCGAGGTACTGCTTCGTTGCGGCATCAATGTCTTCGACGAGATGCAGCAAGGCCTTCGCTCGCTCGAACATCTATCCGATCCGAACTCCGGCGAGGTGAGGCTTGGATGCACCGACATCATTCTTCACAGTATGGTGCCACCTATCGTGCGAAAATTTTCAGCAAAATATCCCGGCGTGCAGCTGGACGTAAGATTGACCAATCCTGGCGCACATCAGGTCCAGGAACTTCGTGAGCGCAAGATTGATCTGCTGATTACGAGGGCCACAGGCCAGCAGGAGGATTTCCATTCCGAAGTCCTGTTCGATGAGCCATTTGTGTTCGTTGTTGGAGTGCACGGCGAATTGGCGCGAAAGCGCCGAATTGCTCTCGCGGATATCATCAAGGGCAATTGGGTCTTGCCGCCCTATGACAGTGCGCCGGGCGCATTAGTTGCCGAGGTATTTCGAGCCAACGGCTTTTCACCACCGAGACCGCTGGTCAAAACCATAGCTATCCAGCTCACGGTCTCGCTCATTGCGAGCGGCGAATTTGTCGGAATTCTTCCGATGTCGGTCGCGGCACTAAGCGCGCATCAGGCCTCTTTGAGGGTTTTGCCGCTAAAATCCCCGGGCCCCCGAATTTCGGCAGAGATTGTGTTCCTGAAAAATCGAACACTCAGCCCCGCGGTTGAAACGTTCATCGACTGTACGCGGGAAGTCGCGAAATCGCTTGTCCGCGCGCCTTAATCAAACGCATGGCTGCTGTTGGCACGAAACTGACATGGCTGGCGCTGTCGGCGATGTCCGAAGTTGGGGGTAGACAGGAAGTAACCGGCCGATTGTCAAAACGGCGCTTTTGACCCGCTTCAGACATCCTTACGAGGGGTCGGGAAGCGCAAATCTGGCTGCTACAGCCCCTTCCTGAATGAAGGCCACCACCGATAAGATGGCTTGTTCACACCGAGGCGGATATGGCGCGGTCATCGAAAGCGGGCGGCAAGAGGAGCGCGAGGAAGGCGCGCAACCCTAGCTCCGCGAAGGGCCGCAAACGGCCTGAGCCAAAACGTACCGCCGGATTGAAGCGCTCCACATCCTCCGACCTGGAATTGAAGGCAGCTCGCGATCAACAGGCGGCGACGGCCGAGATCCTCAAAATCATTGCCAGCTCGCCATCCGACGTGCAGCCAGTGTTCGAGGCCATCGCAAGCAGCGCCAACCGGCTCGTTGGCGGCGTCGCTGCGGGCGTTTATCGCTTCATCGATGGATTAGTCCATCTGGTGGCCTTCAGCACGACAAACCCGGCCGGCGATGCGGCGTTACGTGCCCTCTTTCCCCGGCCGATTGAAGATCATTTTGGTATCGTTGAGGCTGGCGAAGTTTTTCAGGTGGCTGAAACAGAGAACGAGGAAAAGCCGCGGCTTCGGATCATAGCACGGCAACGTGGCTTTCGAAGCATAATCTATGTGCCCCTGAGAAGCGCGGGCGCGTCTATAGGAGCGATTGCGGTAAGCCGGAAGGAGCCCGGCGTTTTTGCCACACGTCAGGTCGAGTTGCTGCAGACCTTCGCCGACCAGGCCGTGATCGCCATCGAGAACGCGCGGCTGTTCAACGAGACGCGGGAGGCGCTGGAGCGGCAGACCGCAACTAGCGATGTGCTCAAGATCATCAGCCGCTCATCTGTCGAGCTCGAGATGGTACTCGACACTCTTGTTCAGGCGGTGGCCCGCCTCTGCCGGGCTGATCAGGTGTATATGTTCCACCTTCGTCATGACCTATGGCACCTGATCGCGGATTACGGACTGTCGGCAGAAGCAAGAGCATTTTTTCAGACTCACCCGTTCACGCCTGGTCGGGGCTCTACGTCTGGCCGGGCAGCGATGGAAGGTCGCGCCGTTTCAATCACTGATGTCTTGCATGATCCGGAATACACTCTCAGTGAGGGTCAGGCGATCGCCGGCTATCGATCGACCCTTGGCGTTCCGTTGTTTCGGGAGAACACGCTCATAGGCGTGTTCAGCATCGTACGCACCCGCGTCGATCCTTTCACGAACAAAGAAATCGAACTCGCCTCTACCTTCGCCGATCAGGCGGTGATCGCCATCGAGAATGCTCGTCTTTTTGAGGAGCTACGCGAACGGCAGGCCGAGCTTCGGGTCACCTTCGACAATATGGGTGACGGCGTCGCCATGTTCGGCGCCGACAAGCGGCTCGCCTCCTGGAACCGTAACTTGCAGAAGATGTTGGATTTAGCTGACCCATTTTTAATCAGCCGTCCGAGCTTTGCCGAACTCTTCCGCTATTTGGCGGCACGAGGCGAGTTCGATTCGACTGATCTCGAGGCAGAACTAAGTCGCAGTCTTGATGATACCGGACGGGAGATGCGTTACGAGCGCACTCGTCCGGACGGACGGGTCATCGAAGTGCGGCGTAATCCGGTGCCGGACGGCGGATTCGTACTTATCTATGCCGACATAACTGAACGCAAGCGCGCCGAAGAGACAATACGGATTGCGCGCGATGCTGCCGAAAAGGCGTTGCGGGATTTGCAGGCGGCCCAGGACCGTCTCGTCCAAACAGAAAAGCTCGCCTCCCTTGGCCAGCTCACGGCCGGCATCGCCCATGAGATCAAAAACCCACTTAATTTCGTCAATAATTTCGCAGCGCTCTCGGCCGAGCTCATCGACGAAATGACCGAACTGTTTGAAAATACCGCGCTTGACGAACGGGACAGGCGGGAGGAACTAGATGAAATTCGAAAGCTTTTGAAAGGCAATCTCGAAAAGGTGGTTCAACACGGCAAGCGGGCCGACTCCATCGTCAAGAACATGCTGTTGCATTCTCGTGAGGGCTCCGGCGAACGCCGGTCCGCCGAGATCAACCGCCTAGTCGAGGAGAGCTTAAACCTCGCGTATCATGGCGCCCGAGCGGAGAAGCCGGGATTCAGCATCACGCTTAAGCACGACCTTGACCCGGAGGTGGGTGCACTTGACGTTTATCCGCAGGAGATGACCCGAGCATTACTTAATCTGATTTCCAACGGCTTTTATGCGGCGACGAGGCGCAAGGCAGAGGCCGATGGAGACTTCGAGCCGGTGCTGAGCGCAGTCACTAAAAAGCTCGGAGATACGATTGAAATTCGGATTCGAGACAACGGTACGGGTATTCCGCCTGAGGTGAGGGAGAGGATGTTCAATCCCTTCTTCACCACCAAACCGACGGGGGAAGGGACCGGCCTCGGGCTGTCGATGACCCATGATATCATCGTCAAGCAGCACGGGGGCAAGATCGACGTTGAGACCGAGCAGGGCGCGTTTACTGAGTTCATTGTGAGTCTGCCGCGCGACAATAGCACCACCCGCTAGTCCAGAGCCGGAATGACCGCTTCTGGCACCTTTGAAACATGCCGACTTTATTGAGTAATGTCCGCTTTCAGGGGTAACCCGGAAGATATTTGCTCGTACTGAGTTCTTCTCAGTTTGACCCATAAGAGACATGCAGCGAGCCGCCCTTTTCGATCACCTCGTCGGCGCGGGCAACCGCGTTGATCGCTCCGGCATTCCGGCTTTTCGGAGGCCCTCGTTGAATTTTTGTCGCCACGCAAGAAGACGCGGACTATCGGTGGGCAATAGTACGCGTTGCCATTGGGCGATGGTCCGGATAGGGGCATTGTCGCTCGCCAAATAGCGCTCCATTGTTGCGCGCGCATCGGTCTCTTGACCCGCCAGGGCAAGCAGCGCAGACCGCACAAATCCGGTGAGCAGCATCTCGGGAGCAGCAGCTTCAGCCCGCTCAATCCATACAAGCGCCTCCTCATAGTCCTGCAAGATGCCGAAGGCGAGGGCCTTGGCGAAATACAATGTTGGTGTGGAAACGCGGTCGTGCGGACTGAGCCGCATCGCCTTGTCGGCATAGGCGATGGCCTGTTCCGGCTCTCCGGCATAACTGTAGGCCAAAGCCAATCCTGGCTGAATGCTGCTGGGAGCTAACATCAGGGCGCGCTGATAAGAATCAATCGCCTCCCGATAGCGCCCCGCCCACAGTAGAACATCGCCTTTGGCCTTGTGAGCCCAGGAGTAGTCCGGATCGATCTTTATGGCTAGGGAGGCAAGTTCGTCCGCGCGGCGAATATCAGCCTGACGATCGGGACTCGCAAAAGTGGAAACGCGCTGGCTGAACTTGAATGACAGGTGGGACAGTGCGCGAATATTCTCAGGGTCGATCTGCAACGCTTGCTCGCACAAGCGGTAGGCGGAATCGCGTTCCGGCGTCCAGTACGTGCGCATCAAGGCCGCGGTGCAGCGCCAAGCCAAGTCTTCCGCATTGGGATTGGCAGCGCGAGTTTGCGCCCAGCGGGCTCTTTCTGCAGTCATCTTGATACCGATCGCGTACGCGATGCGCGTGACAATGGCATCCTGCATCTGCAAGAGGTTGGACCGGTTCTCGTCGAACTGGTCAGCCCAGAGATGCGCATCGCTCTCGGCATCGATGAGCTGGGCATGCACGCGCAGCCGGTCGCCACTCGGCTGCACGCTGCCTTCGAGCACATAGCGCACGCCTAGATCCTTGCCGATCTGCCGCACGTCGATTGGCTTGCCCTTGTAAGTGAAAGCGGTCGAGCGGGAGATGACGAAACTGTCCCGAAAACGCGAGAACCCGGTGGTCAGTTCGTCGCTGATGACGTCTGCCAGATAATCCTGGCTCGCATCGCCGGATAGGTTGGCAAAGGGCAGCACGACGATGGAGAAGCGCTCGGAGGGCTTTGCCAGCTGGTCCGGCATCTGTGAAACGACGGGCGCGCGGCCGAGGTGGAAGTACAATGCTGCGCCACCAGCGCCGGCGATCAGCACGACTGCGGCTCCGATCGCCATGACGCGCGCGCCCCACCTGTCGCGACGCACAGCCGGCGCCGCATTGTGTCGCAGCCAGATTGACTTGGCGGGCCGCGCATCATCAAGAGCGACTCGGAAGACCCGCACTGGCAGTGCGATGTTCTTGAGTTGCCGTTCGCCTGCATCCTCGAAGGTGACATCGAACTTGCCCCGAACCTGCCGGTGCGCGTCATCGGCGATGCAAATGCCACCGGGCTTCGCCAATCCCTCCAGACGCGCTGCCACATTCACGCCGTCGCCGAAAATGTCACCTCGATCGATGATGATGTCGCCGACATTGATGCCAATCCGGAACTCGATGCGCTTCTCATCTGGTACCTCGGCATTGCGCTCGGCCATCCCGCGCTGGACATCAACAGCGCAGCGCACGGCGTCCACTACGCTGCTAAACTCAGCCAGCAGCCCATCGCCGGTGTTCTTGACAACACGGCCGCGGTGTTCGGCAATCTTGGGATCGACGAGGGTGCTTAGATGGTCCTGGAGCTGGACGTGCGTGCCCTCTTCATCCAGGCCAGTTAATCGGCTGTAGCCAGCCACATCCGCTGCCAAAATGGCGGTGAGCCGACGCTCGACGCGCTCGTTGGCCAAGGCACGCCTCCGAGATAGGTCGGAGACAGCTTACGCCTCGCGGTTCCGAGAGCCAAGTGATGAGAGATGATGTTTGGCACCCACTGAGCCCAGCGCCGTGAGGCTCCCTCCGTGGCTGATCATGTCCGGATGTGTGAAGGTTTGCGGATGCCGGCCCCATGATGGTGGCGCCGCGTGCACCAGGGCCGGCGTCCGCAAACCTCCAATGGAGGAAACCGCGGGAAGGGATACGTAAGGCGGTGCGGCGTGAGCTATCGAAAATTGAGTGTCGCGCGCAATTTCGATTTCGGAGCCCGGGGATTTTCGAAGAACCTGGGCCTCGAATACGTGCACAACTTTGGCGTTATGGCACAAGTATTGCTTAATGGGGAAACAGGTTTCTCTCCCCATGTGATTTCAAAGAGTTACGTGTGATAAAAAGAGCACGCTTTACAACTTCTACGTTAGCGGCCTCACAACATTCTTTGAACAGCATCACGCGAACCGATCGTTGAGAGAGTCGAAAAAACCTCGCCTTATGCAAACTGAAACTGTTTCGATCTGCTGGTCAAGATAATCACCGCATCTCAGATTGTGCGGATTTCATCATTCGAATCCTTGGCGGTGCGGATGGCGTCGTGCTGCATCTTCGGGCCGTGACGCTCTTATCTTGAGTGAAGGTTGCGGCCCCGCTCATCCGAGGACAGGACGTCCCGCCGCGCTATCGTATTGACTGTGTCGCCAGCCGCCGCGTTCTACCGCGCGAGCGGTTTCGTCCGTTGGCACCTTTGAGACGTGCCGACCGCATTGAGCGATGTCCGTTTCCGGGGGAAGATCGGAAGTAGTCGGCCGACTGCCAAAATGACGCGATTGACCCATCTCGGACATCTGCCCGCCGTACAGGTGGGAATTATGCTATGTTCCGTCCGTCGGCATTGGGGACAGCGCAATGAAGCGGCGCGAGTTCATCACGCTTGTAGGCGGTGCAGCGGCTGCATGGCCGCTCGCCGTACGAGCGCAGCAGCCAGCCAAGATGAAGCGCATCGCAATGGTTCACCCGTCAAGGAAGGTCGACGAGCTAACCATAAATGGTGCTCCTCATTACAAGGCCTTTTTCGAGGAGTTGGGCCGCCTTGGCTACGTTGAGGGCCAGAACCTCGCGGTTGAACGGTATTCGGGTGAAGGGCGAATTGAGCGCTATTCCGAATTGGCCCGTGAAGTCGTTGGCTCGCATCCCGACCTGATTTTCGCGATGTCGGGTGCAATCGCATTGCCGCTCAAATTGGCCGCGACAACAGTTCCGATTGTGACGATAACTGCCGATCCGATCGCCTTGGGACTCGTGCCAAGCATTGCGCATCCGGGCGGAAACATCACTGGCGTTACAGTCGATGCGGGATTGGAAATCTATGGGAAACGTTTTGGGCTTCTCGCCGAAGCGATGCCAAAACTGTCTCGAGCTGGTTACCTTGCATCGCGAGCGCAATGGAAGAGACCGTCAGGCGCGTCGGCGCGTGAAGCAGCCAAACGGGCCGGAATTCCGCTAACAGCCGGACTCATGGACGCCTTTAACGAAGCGGAATACCGGCGGGCACTCTCCACGCTGAAGCAGGACCTAGTAGATGCGATAATGGTATCTGACGAAGGCGAGCACCTCACCAATCGCGTTCTGCTCGTCGAATTGATTGCAAAGGGCGCGATTCCCGCAATCTATCCGTATCGCGAACTCGTCGAGGTCGGGGGATTGATGGCGTATTCGATCGACCTTGCGGACGTGTACCGCCGAGCTGCCGGCCAGATTGCAGAGATTCTGAAAGGCACTAGGACGGGAGACATTCCCTTTTACCAACCCACCCGTTTCGATCTTACGATCAACCTCAAGACTGCCAAAGCGCTCGGCCTCGAAATCCCGGCGACCCTCCTCGCCCGCGCCGACAACGTGATCGAGTAAGCCGCAAACTTCCGTTGCTGGCACATCGCGACATTTCGCTGTGCTGCATCATTTGGTCGCGATCGAGGCATAGCGGACGTCGACGCGCGGCCGTCTATCGCAAAGGGCGACGCTAGTCACCCATAGCGGCCGATGAAAGGGCGCTGAACAATGTAATTTCATGCTATGATGCTGGAAGGCTGCCTCCACAGTTTCGCTGTTTTGGGAGACCTCCGATGCGCAAAGATTATTCCGAGTTAGTGCTGCTTGTTCCGCTCTTCCCCATATTCTTACTTGGCATGCTCCCGATGCTTTTGTTTCCGCTGCTAGGCTTTGCCGGTCTTGCGGTCATCGGAGCGCTAGTGATCGCATGTGGGTTCGGAGAATACGTGCGAGCAATGGCGGAATACGACGAGGACGTCATCGTGCGGGGCTACTTAGCTAGATCGGATCAAGGCCGTCATCTATCGTCGCTGAAGTCGGCTTCCCGCTTGGCCAAAGGCTTCATCGCCGCCGGGATCGGCATAGCCTCCATCGCCATCATTGGTCTTTACTGGAACTAGCTCGGTCGGATTTCATCACGCCAGCCGTCAGCGGGCCGCGCCGGTCTTTGTGTCAGCTTCTGCTTCTGTGTAGGTTTTCGGACGCCTTCTTGGCGGGTTCAAATGCGGCGGCGCGAGTTCATCACACTTCTGGGGTGCGACTGTTGCTATGCCGCTCGGGGCGCGAGCGTAGCGGTAGTTGAAAGTTCTCATGGTCGGCTGCCTTCTTCGGGGCACAAACCGATAACGTTGACGTTTTTTTGCAATACTTCGCGGGATAACCGTCGTGATTGATTACCCGCTAATCGGACCATTGGGAGTAGGAATATGATGTGCAAGTTCTTTATTGCGGGCGCCGTTGCCCTCGCGTCCATGCAAGCAGCGATTGGTCAGCAGCAATACGGCAACGCGGTTGAGGCCCGCGCCATGTTGGAAAGGGTTATCGCTGGTATCAAAGCAGATCCTGCCGAGACAATCGCCCAAATCAATAAAAGCGACCCAAAATTCAGCGACAGGGATTTGTACCCCACCTGTGCTGGTCCGGATGGCAAAATGGTTGCAAACCCGAATCCGGCGCGCCTTGGCATTGTTCAAAAAGACAGCAAGGACGCTTCAGGAAAGCCCTACGGTGAAGAATTGGCCAAGGCCCAAGAAGGAGTTTTCTCTGAGGTCAGTTATCTGTCGCCGCATCCCGGAGCGGATAAGACACCCGTCCAGAAAATCGCATTTGTTACAAAAGTCTCGGGGTACATTTGCCTAGTTGGGTATGCCCCCTAATCGCGTTCAAATAGAATAGCAAGGCCGTGCGCGGCTGACACGGGCATTACCGCGCGGGTCGGCAGCCGCACCCCGGGCCGACCCGGCGCCAACGGTCAGGTCCGCCGCTTGTTGTTGTAGATTGCCAGCATTTCTTTCTCGCCCCAGCTGATCGCCTGGTCGAGCGTCATCCGGCCGGTTGCGTACTGCGCGAACATGTCGGGGATGATGTAGAGATCCCAGACCTGCTGCGAGGCCGCGGTGGTCGGTCCTGGCCAGGACGGCGGGACCGTGACCCTGGCCACGTCGGGAATGTGCCGGTACTGCGGGTCGCTCCCGTAGACCGGATGGTTGGTCAGGTTGTTCAAGAACGGCATGTTGAAGCCGTGGCCGGCTTCCACCCACTTGGCCTGGTTCTCAGGCTGGAAGTGGAACCGCAGGAAGTCCTTGGCGAGCTCGACGTTTTTCGAGAAGTTCCAGATGCCGACGCAAAAGAAAGCTGTTGTGGCCTTGCGGTCCTTCGGACCTCGCGGCGTGTTGATGTGGTCGATCACTTCGGCGATCGGCTGCTGCGTGCCGGGCACCAGGATCTTGTCTTTTTTCGCCGATTCGAACGCGCTGATCGGGTTGTGGATGGCGATGCATTTGCCGGCGTTGAGGCAGCGGTTGTTGCTGGCGTCGTCCCAGGCCAGCACCTCGGGGTCCATCGCCTCGGCATAGAGTCGCTTCACGAACTCCATCGCCTCGCGCGTCTCAGGCGAGTTGATCGTCACCGTCTCGCCGTCCTTCGCCACGTAGGAGCCGCCGTAGGACCACAGGATCGACAGCAGCGTGGTATTGGCATCGGCGCTATGACCGAGCGCGGTGCCGAACGGATGCCCGATCGCCTTCCCCTTCTTGCCGATCCGCAGCCAGTCCTCCCAGGTGTCGGGGTTCTTCTCGCCGATCTGCTCGAGGAGGTCGGTGCGGATGAACGGTGGCAGCCACCATGGCAGCAGCGCCCACTTGCCGCGGATCAGATAGTCGTTCGGCCTGAGCCATCCACCGTTTTGCGGCGCGATGTCGGCGGAGACATCGCTGAGATCGGTGAGGTGGTCGAAGTAGAGGTCAGCGTCGCCGAGCCCGGGGCCGAGGGCCGTCAGGTCGTGCCCGGATCTCGCCTGGACCTCCGCAGCCTTCTTGGTCTGCAACTGCAGGTGCGCAATGATGTCGAGCCTGACCTTCACCTTGTTCTTTGCGCCCCACTCCTCGAACTGGCGCTTCAGTTCCTTGTCGGTCTCCGGCACAAAGCTCGCAATGGTGAGGAAGGTGAGCTCGCGGGTCTGCGCATAGGCCGGCGGTTGGCGCAGGGCGAGTATGCTTGCAAGGCCTGCGGCGCCGCCCGCCGCCGTGCGCAGGAATTGCCGCCGTCCCGGGCAGCGCGGATTGGTGACGCTGGATTTCGCCATGTGGTTTCCTCCATGTGTGGCGCGGGCCGAATTGCTTCTGGCGCCGGCCTGCGCGCGGTTGCTGGCGCGGTTATTTGATTGCTCCGGCGGTCAAGCCGGAAACGTAGTAGTCGAGAAAGAACACGTAAGCGATCACGATCGGCAACGAGCCGATGCAGGCCCCCGCCATCAGCGAACCCCAGTAGTAGATGTCGCCACGGATGAGTTCGGAGAAAACGCCGACCGTCATCGTCTTGAGCTCGGCAGGCGAGACGAACACCAGGGAGTAAAGGAATTCGTTCCACGAGAGCGTGAAGGCGAAGAGCGCCGCGCAGATCACGCCGGGAAGCGCGGCCGGCAGTAGGATGAGCAGCATGCTCTGCAACCGGCTGCACCCATCGAGCATGGCGCATTCCTCGATTTCCTTGGGTACGGTGCGGAAGTACCCAATGAGGAGCCAGGTACAGAACGGGACAAGGAAGGTCGGGTAGATTACGATCAGCGCCCACAGGGTGTCCGAGAGGCCGAGCCAGTTCACCACGGTGCTGAGCGGCAGGAACAGGAGCGAGGGCGGCACCAGGTAGGTGACGAAAATCGCCACCCCGAAGGAGTCGGCCCCGGCGAACCGGATCCGCGCCAGCGGGTACGCGGCGAGCACGCCCAAGGCGACCGAGATCACCGTCGACGCCAAGCTGACGATCAGGCTGTTGGCGAACCAGCTCCAGAACGGCGTATCCGTCGACAGGAGCCTGTAATGGTCGGCGGTGAGCCCGCGCGCGATCCAGAACGGGACTGCGTTGACGTCGTAGAGCTCGGCGCTGCTCTTGAGCGAGGTCACCAGCATGAAGTAGAGCGGGAAGAGCGCGAACAGCACATAGGGCAGCACCGGCAGGTAGACCGTGAACAGCGGCCGGATGTCGCGCGCCCAGCGCGCCCTGCTTTTTCTACTCATAAAGCGCCGCCTTGCGCACGAGGCGCAATTGCACGAACACGACAGCGAGCAGGATCGGGAACAGGAACAGCGAGACCGCGGCGCCTTGCCCGATCTGCCCGCCCTGCAGGCCCAGCGCGAAGGAGTAGGTCGCGAAGAGGTGCGTCATGTTCATCGGGCCGCCCCTGGTCAGGACGTACACGATGTTGAAATCCGACAGGGTGAAGATCGTCGAGAACAGGATCACCACGGCGAGCACCGGCATCAGCAACGGCAGGGTGATGTACCAGAAGCGCGCGATGGGGCCGGCGCCATCCGATTGCGCCGCCTCGTAAAGCTCGCGCGGGATTGCTACCAAACCGGCGAGCAGCGTGATCGCAAAGAAGGGCAGGCCGCGCCAGACGTTGACCAGGATCACCGTAAACATCGCGAGGTAGGGGTCGGACAGCCACGGGATGTCGTGGTCGATAATGTGCAGACTCTTCAGCGTCCAGTTCACGACACTGTAGAGCGGCTCGAACATCCACCACCAAACCAGTGCGCTGAGCGCGGTGGGCACAATGAACGGTAACAGCACGGCGCCGCGGATCAGCCGCTTGAAGTGTACCACGCGGAAGAGAAGCAGCGCCAACCCCATACCGAACACGGTCTTGGCAGCCAGGGCCGCCGCGGTGAACACGATGGTGTTCTGCAGCGTCTGCAGGAAGATCGAGCTCGAGAGCAAACGGCTGAAGTTGGTGAGCCCGACGAAGCTCCCGGCGTTGCCGACGCGGGCGTCGCTCAGGCTGAACCAGACCGAGAGCACGAACGGGTAGGCGACCAGGACCACGAGCAGGAAGAATGCCGGTGCGATGAACGCGTACGCGACGTGCGAATCACGCCCTAGGAAGCTAGGTCGACGGCGCGCCACCCGGGCCTCGCCCGCGATGCGCTGCTCCACGTTCAGGTAAGCCACCATCAGCGTGGTCCCGCCCGCCGGATGCGGAGCCAAAGACCCGAGGCAACGTCCCCGCGACCGGTCAGATGCCAAGCATATCCGGTGAATGCGGGCTGAGACAAGAGGTAAGCAACGTAGGTGTAAGCAATGTACCTCTGACGATCATTGGCCGCCAATGCCTGGTTTCGCGCTCGCGGCTGACCGTGAGGCCAGGCGAGACCTCAAGGCCGGTGCCGGACAGCCGGCTCGACACCCATCAGTGGTGCTGTGATCTTAAATCGGATCGCGCCACAAGCGCATCCTCCCGTACGGTCCGTCATGGTCACCCTCATCCCCGTTTCCCAGAAGTCACCACTGGTCCTTGCCGCACGCCTCAACAGCGCGAAAGATAGATCGTAAGCGGGCGCTGCTGCCGGCGTCCTGTCAGCATGCTACCTGCCCCTCGAGCAATCGGCGCAGGTCCCCCTAAGTTCATGCACACCAACATTTCCGCTTCGGTGCTGAATTTCATGCCTGTTTTGGTGCAGTGCATGAGTCTCTTGTTGGCACGTTTGAGACATGCCGACCGGCTCGGAAATTGTCCGCTAGTAGGGGAAGACCGGAAGTAATCGTCGCACGGTCAAAACGACGCCTTTGACCGGAAGCGGAAGTGATGAAAAGCAAGTAACGGGCGGTTAGCAGATCCTTGGGCTAAGGGGCGGTGCTGGCAAGTTCGTCGAGCAGGATCTTCCTGCAACCGTTCCAATAACTGCTGCTTTCGCGCAAGCAGCCAAGCAGCCTTGCAAGGATTGTGCAAATGACTCCCCGCCCCTTGTGAGGGTGCCATTTGAGGGCCTTCGATCGCAGGGCTCAACGCCGAAGTTTGTCCCAGCGCTCAGCACTGGGAATGATTGATGGTGACTGCTCTTCCGATTCGCGGAGCCGGTC
>WNGL01009777.1_pt1 | contig 15141 bp, 13 predicted proteins | sample 5400591 | NCBI WGS metagenome assembly WNGL01 (sample SAMN13153377, study PRJNA577476) | soil metagenome | isolation source: 80 cm soil or saprolite under Garry oak tree replicate 1 | place: USA:California | collected 2016-06-15
CCCGGGAAGCTGGGCCAGCAGCGGGCCCCAGCGATAAAGCGGAAACCCACCGTAAGGTCCGCCCTCTGGTCACGCCAGCTCACAAGCCACAGCAGCTGAAGTCGAAACCGGCCGCCCTGGAAATGCTCGAGATCGCCGAGTATGCGCTTGATAGCTACTTCGACCTGAAAAAGTCTGAGAGCTGAGTTCGGGCGGGGTTGCGGCAGCGTGGCTGGCGGGCGTCAGCTGGCCAGGGCGCTGATCTTGACCCGTTGCACGGCCGGGGTGAGCTGCGGGCCGTCAGCGGGGTTGCCCTGCTCGACGGCGTAATCGGCGATGACGCCGTCGTCGTTGTCGATGAGCTGGGCCTTTTCTGCCGCGAGCCGCTGCCGCGCTTGCGCCGCGACCTGGACGGTGACCTCCAGCAGTCCGGCCAGGTCATTGACCGCCCGGTGCAGCCGGCCTCGCCGCCGCCCGGCGGCGGCGTCCTTGAGCCCGGCCGCGGCCAGGGCCGCCGCCTTCGCCGCGGCGCGGCGCAGCGCGCGGCAGGCGTTGGCCAGCAGCCGCCGCGCGTCGGCCGCGGCACGTCCGGCCAGCTCTGCCAGCTCCCCGGTCGCCCGCGCCACCGCGGCCTGCTTGCCGTCGCGGGCTTGCGCCGCCCGCGAGCGCAGCTTCGCGGCGATCGCGTGCGCCCGCTTGCCGGCCGCCCGGCTGCGGTCCCGCACCCTGGTCCTGGTGGCGCCGCCCGCGGCCTGGATCCGCCGGCCGGTCGCCGCGATCCGCCGGATCGCCCTGGCCAGCAGCCCCGAGTCGGTCGGGTAGGCGACGTTCGCGGGCACCACGGTGGTGTCCGCGCGCAGCCGCGGAGTCCGCAGCAGCTTCTGCCCCGCCGCCTTGGCCAGCAGCGCCTCATTCAGCCCGGCCACCGCGCCGTCCCCGCACCGGGCGGTCAGCTTCATCAGCGTCGTCGGGTGCGGCACCGTCCCGTCCAGCGGGATCCGGCAGAACCGCCGCCAGGAGATCGAATCACTGACCTCCGCGCACAGGCTCTCATAGCCCAGCCGGTACCGGAACTTCAAGAACATCAGCCGCAGGTACCACTCGACCGGCGTGGACGGCCGGCCGAGCACCGGATGGAAGTGCGGCGCGAACGGGGCGAAGAACGCCGGGTCATCCAGCAGCGCGTCCACCCGTGCCAGCTCCTCCGGCAGCCGCAGCACCTCCGGCGGCAGCCGCGACTCCCACAACGGCGGACGATCGCCTATCGTACGGAACACGATGGCCTCGATCCCTTCCAGCACAAGGGTTCGAGGTCATCCTCCGCCCGCAGGCCAGACGATCACAGATCAGCCGCCCGGGTTTTCAGGTCGAAGTAGCTAGCCCCGCCGCCTTACTCCTGGCGGGTGCGCAAGTACGGCGCCAGCTGGGTGCGCAGCCCAACGGATGCCGCCCTGGACAGCAGTGTGAGCTTTTTGTGAGGTCTCACCGTGAGAATCCCTGTACCGCCGCCAGCAAGCCTTTGGCGTGGCGGATGCGGCCCGACGCGGATGGGCGCGCCCTGTGTGCGCCTCGAGGGGAGAACAACAGATGAAAAGACTCAGCCTGGTCGCGGGCGCGGTCGCGCTGCTCGCTCCGCTTGGAGTAACGGCCTCAGCCCAGGCACAACTGGTCGACCGCTCCCATGAGCACATCACCGGCACCTCCGAGGTGCAGATCTGCGGACTCGACCTCGTCAGCACCGTGGACTTCGTGACAAACGAGCAGGAGCGCATCGCCCGAAGCGGGTTCCCCCTGTTCCAGGGGACAGCCAGCGGCACACAGACGTTCACAAACCCTGACACCGGCAAGTCGATCACAAACCAGTTCGCGGGTGTGCCGGTCAAGGACCTGTCCGTGACCGACAACGGTGACGGCACCATCACGCTGCGGACGGCGTCGGCTGGTTTGCCGGAGAAGCTGGTCCTTCCCGACGGCACGATCGTCAACATGGATGTCGGACGGGTCGTCGTCGTCTCGGTGCTGGACTACAACGGCACGCCGACGAACGCCGATGACGACACGCTCCTCTCGCAGTCGCTGGTCTTCGAGGCCGGTCCGCAGCCTGACCTGGACAGTAACTTCGAACTGTTCTGCCAGAACCTCGTCGCGTACCTGACATAACCCGGCAGGGCACTGCCCTTAACTTCCGGGATTTAGTCTGCTGGTGTCCGGTTCTCTGGCAGATGGCGGCGACTTGGCCACAGGCTGGTCGCAGTGCGGCGTGCGGGCGCGACAGTACCGAAAAGCAGCGAAGCTCCTGGCAGGACGTGAGGTGTTCAAGCCAGGAACGTCCAGGGACAGGAGCCTCGCTGTCCCGCCATTTTGCGATGCTCATGCCGTCCCCGCTGGCCGTGCCCGCTGCCGCTGCCGAGGCCGAGGATGGCCAGTCCCGCCTGCAGGCGGGACTGGCCAGCAGGATCTTGTCCGGCCCGGGCCTGCGGCCGGACTGGCTTGAGGAGATCGACCGCCGCGGCCTGGTCGAAGAGCTCCTGGCCGAGGGGATTACCGATCAGGCGGTAGCCACCGCGCCGCACGGCCACCAGCTGGACCGGGCGCTGAACGCGAAGACGACCCCTGCTGTGTGTCCTGGCCGGGTGCCTGTCCCCCGGCGAGGGCTGCGACGGGATCTTGCGCATCACCTTCGGCATGCCCGGCCTGGACCTCAAGCCAGGCACCCCGGTCCCTGCCGGCCCGGCGCTGTCGAAGGCCAGGGCGCTGCCGGGTGAGCAGGTGGCCCGGCGGGCGTTCGAGCTGGACGCCGCCCGCGCCGACGTGGACCTTGGCATCGGGGCGACCTGGCACGACATGGAGACCACCGCCTTCGACGGCACGACGGCCGAGCTGTTCAGCAATGACGTGCTCGCCGGGGAGTTCGGCGCGCCCGCGGACGGCACGAAACCCAAGGCCGCATCGTCGCCGATGTCCGCACCGGGTCCCGCCGCTGGATCGGCGCGGCGGCCGGCGGCTACCACGACGGGGAGAACACCCTCGTCGATGAGCTGGCCGGCACGCTGCGGGAAGGCATGCTCAATCTCGCCGGCCGGGGCTTTTTCTCCTTGGACCGCTGGTTCCGGTTCTCCGCGACGGGGGCGCACTTGTGCTGGCGGGTGAAGAACGCCGCGAAATCCGTGCCGCTCAAGACGCTCAAGACCCTGCCCGACGGCTCTGAGCTGGTCCTGCTCCACGAATCTGACAGCATGCTGGGCAAGCGCCGCCGCGATATCGCCGGCGGGACTGCGCCGCGCCTGCCCGACACGGTCGCCCGGCTGGTCCAGTGCACCGTGACCACCCGCACCCGCAGCGGCCGCGTCAAGGCCTCCGTCATCCGGGTGCTGACCACGCTGCTGGACCACGCCGGGTTCCCCGCCGCCGGGATCGCTGCCCTGTACGCCGAAAGATTTCCCAGTTATTGGCGAGGACGGCCAAGAAAAATGGCTGCAGCGCTGGCTGGCCGGAACCGGGCGCTCGGGCGCCGCCCACGGCCAGCACGCCCGCAGGTTCGGCCGCGTACACACGATCCCGAGGGACACGGTGACGGCCGAGGCTTAACGGACCCATAGCTGGTCTATGAGCACGGAGAGGTAAGGGGCGAATTGGTAGTTGCCGGTACGCGCGGAGAGCAGTACCAGGGAGCGTGGGTTGTAGATCGGCACCCAGGGTGCCTGGTCGACGATCTCCTGGTCGACGCGCGCCCAGAGCGCTCCGGCGGTGCCGGCGGCGTGGGGCTGCAGTGCGAAGGCCTGTTCGACCTGGGCGTCGATCCGCTGGTTGCAGAACTCGGCGGCATTCATATTGCCCGCGTTGCCCGGGATGAAGGACTGGCAGGTCAGCAGTGTGCGGATGAAGCCTGACGGAGCCGGGTAGTCCTGGTACCAGGAGAACCAGCCGAGCTGCGTGCGCTGGCGGGAGTCGTACAACCGCTGGACATAGGCGTTCGGGTCGGTGATCACTTGCAGCGACGCCCGGTATCCGAGCCGGTCGAGGACTGACACCAGGTAGTGGCCGGTCGCCTGGGTGGGGATATGCGTGCCGAAGGCGCCGGTGACCACAGTCACCTTGGCGCCGCGGGTGCCGGAGGCGGTGACAAGCCGTTCCGCCTTGGCCAGGTCGGGCGCCGTCCAGCCGCCCTTTGAGCTGGGATTGATGGTGTAGGGGCAGTAGGGCTGGTAGCCGGGCATGGCGGCGGGAAGGATCTGGCAGGTGGGCTGTGCCATCAGCGGGCCGCCGATCAGCTGGATCAGCGTGGCCCGGTCGATGGCGTAGTTAAGGGCCTGCCGCGCGGCGAGGACATCGAATGGCCTCGACCGCGTCGACCGCCTGCCGGGCGGGCACGTCCAGCCGCAGGATGATCTGGCTGGGGTAGCCGTCCGGCTGGGCCTGGCGGGACCACTGATGGAAGGCCGGGTTGCGGACGAGCACCCACCGGTGCAGCGGGACGAACGCTCGCGTCATGTAGGGCCCGGTTGCCGGGAGCTGGATCGGACCGACCTGGTGATCAGGCGTTCCTGCCGGGATCGCGTCAGCGAAGGGGAAGGCGAGCTTGTACAGGAACTCCGGATCGGGCGCGGTGAGGTTGAAGGTGACCGTGCCTGCCTGGTCGTCGGTGACGATCCCGCCCGCGAGGTCGCAGCGGCCCGGCGCCCGCTCGCACTGCGCGCCGCCGATGATGCCGGTGTAGTAGGCGGCCGCGCCGGGGTTGACGGCGAAGACACGCTCGATCGCGTGGCGGAAGTCCCCCGGCTTGACCGGCGTCCCGTCGGAGTACCGGATGCCGGGGCGGAGATGGAAGACGTAGGTCCTGCCGCCGCCGGCCGGCGGGGGCAGTGCGCTGGCAAGGTCGGGGACGAGTGTGTCGCCGGCAGGGCCGCCGGTGCGCCGGTAGCCGACCAGCCCGTCGTTGGTCACGCTCAGCATCTGCCAGATCGGAAGCATCCAGGCGGCCGCGGGATCGGTGGCCTGGTCGTGCGGCGACAGCTGGGCGGTCAGCGTGAGGGCACCGCCGCGGTGGCTGGCAGGCGATGGCAGCACCGTCACCAGCACGCCGCCGCCCGCGGGCGCCAGGGCGGCTGGCTGGTTGCCGACGTGGATGGACCGCACCGCGCCGCTCTGCGGGTCGATCCGCGCCACGCTACCGTCCTGGCCGTTCCCGACCCACACGGCACCGCCGGCGAACGCGATACCGGCCGGCGAGCCACCGATGCTGACCTTGTGCACCTCGCCGGTCGCCGGATCCACGCGCGTCACGGCACCGCCCGGATCGCTGACCCAGATGCTGCCCGCGCCGACGGTGACCCCGCCTGGTGAGCCGCCGACCGGGAAAACCCGGGAGACACGGTTCGCGTGCGGGTCAACCAGCAGCAGCTGCCCGGTGTCCGCGCTCGTCACCCAGATCCCCCGTTCCCCGGCCGCCAGGCCGGCCGGGGTACCGCTCAGGGGGATGGTGGCCAAGACATGGCCGCTTCCCGGCTCGATCCTCGATAGCGTGCCGTCGGTCACGTTGGCGACCCACACCGACTGGTGGCCGTAGGCGATCGCGTCCGGGCCGTTTCCCACGTCAATTGTCGCCACCGCGGTCCCTGCAGCCGGGTTGACTTCCGAGATGGTGCCATCGAGCTGGTTGGCGACCCACGCCTCTCCAGCCGCTACTACCACGCCCGCTGGGCCGCGGCCAACCGGGATCCGGTCCACCACCTGTCCGGCTTGGTCAACCTGTAGCAGCCGGTTGTTAGCAGTGTCGGTGACCCAGGTGGCACCCGCTCCGTAAGCTGTCCCGCCGGGCCTCGCGGCGCCGGTCACAACCTTGCTCAGGATGTCTCGGCTGCCGTCGATGACGCCGACCGTGTCCGGTCCCGCCGAAACAGGCGTGCCAGATCCCCGGGATCCCTGAGAGCCGCCCACCAGCAGCGCAAGAGCGAGGGCGAGTACCGTCCCGACAGCGCTCAGCAGCCGGGTGCGGTGGGTCAGCGCCGCCGGCAGCGGCCGCTTCTCGCCGGTGCGGGCAATCGGCGACGGCTCCGAGGGCCGCGCCGGAAGCTGGAGACTGGCATCCTGCCCCAGGATGGCCCGTTCGATCCGCTTCAGGCCAGGGCCGGGCTCGATACCGAGTTCCTGCATCAGCACCCGGCGGGCCGACCGGTAGACGGCCAGTGCCTCGGCCTGCCGCCCGCAGCGGTAGAGCGCGATCATCAGCTGCTGGCGTGGCCGCTCGCGCAAGGGGTGGGCGGCGGTGAGTGCTTCGAGTTCGCTGACGACGTTCTCGTGACGGCCGAGCGCGAGATCGGCGTCGATCTGGTCCTCGATGACACCGGCCCGCAGCTCGTTCAGCCGTGCGATCTCCGCTTGCGCGAATGGCTCATCGCTGACGTCGGCCAGGGGTGCGCCGCGCCACAGCGCCAACGCGTCGCGGAGAAAAGCGGCTGCTCGGTCGGGTGCGCGGGCCATGAGCGCGCGGCGGCCCTGCTCCGCGAGGTGTTCGAATCGGGTCATGTCGATGCGCTCGCTGGGAGTCCGCAGCAGGTATGCGCCCGGCCTGGTCACCACGACAGGACCACCGGCGGCCGGCTCGAACGTCTTCCGGAGCCTGGAGATGTACACCTCCAGCGTGTGCTGTGCCCCCGCAGGGGGGCACTCTCCCCACAGCCGGTCGATCAGGACGTCACGCGATACCGGCTCATTCGCGCTGAGCAGGAGAATCGTGAGCAGCGCCCGCTGCTTCCGGCCGCCGATATCAACGGCATGGCCGTCAATGCCAACCTCAAGCGGTCCCAGTAGCCGGTAACCGATCACCGCCGCGGTCCCCACCCCATGCGCCTCCACATATGGCCTGGCCTGACTATACGCCTCAAAACGGCAGGTCAGAAGGGGAGCAAGCCGCAGACGGGACGGTGTGGGCTTTCTGTGAGGTCCTAGCGCGAGGATCTGGCCGACCACACACCACTCAAGGGAGGAAGACCCACATGCGGTGCATCGTGATCATCGTGGCGGCAGCCGCCGCCTGCGCGCTGGCAAGTGCCGGGACAGCCGCCGCGGCCGGCACACCGCAGAGCCCGCAGAGCGCGACCTACCTCATCAGCTGCCCGGGCATAGCACCGTTCCTGGCCACATCACCCACGCCTCCCTCCGCTGCCGGGATCGGGACGCCCATGGCCGTGATCCCGCAAGGGCAGTTCCACGGGCCGGGGGGTCCGCCGGTAGCGGAACCAGCGCATGATCAGCAGCGGATCGCGTCTTGTCGCCAGTTCGATCGGGCCGCGACGGATCTGGGCGACACCGCACAGAACACTCGTTCGTGCGCGGCTAGGCAGTGAATGGCCCGTCGTCGCAAAGGGGTGCAGATCGGCGGATCCGGCGCGTCAGGACGCGGAGGCGCAGCTGACGCAGTGTGATTGCCTATGTATAGATCCGCCGTCCGGCGGTGACGCAGACCCCGGCGTCGCCCCGACGCTCTGGCCGGGGCAACGGAACTTGGCAAACGAAACATGACCGGCTGAGAGTCCTCCGCGACCGGCGCCGGGGTGAGACTGGATGCATGGGTGCGCGCATTGTGATGCCGCTGCGGATGCTGCTGCCGTGCCTGGCCGTGTGCCTGGTGGCGTCCGGCGCGGCCGCCATCGGCGTCGCCGGCGTATCGGCGGCCGACGGCTATCTGATGCGGCAGGCCGACGATGCCCTGCGCGCCTGCGCCACTAGCATGCTCAGCCACGGCCTGGTGGCCGTGCCCGGCCCCGGCCCGGCACCGGGCCGGGCAATGCCCGGGGGCTGCGGCATGGAGTTGCGAAGCGCAGGCGGGCAGATGCTGATCCCGCCCGCACCCGCTGCCCCCGGCCCGGCTATCCCGGCCAGCAGCTCGCGGCTCGCGGCGCACCTAGCCCGGCCGGTCACCGTGCCGGGCGCGGGGGGCGGCGGGCGCTGGCGCGCGGTCATCACGGCCGTCCGCTACCAGCCGCAGCGCATGTTGTACGCGTACGGGCCCGATGACCTCAGGTACGTCATCAGCGGGCCGGCGGGGACCGGCTCCAGCGGCATGCTGATCGTCATGACGCCACTTGCCGGTACGGGGCAGGTTGCCGCGGGCTGCGCCGCCGCGGCGGGCATCGTGCTGGTCCTGCTGGCAGCCGCGGCATTCGCCCTGACGCGGGCGATCCTGCGGCCCCTGGGCGAGGCTGCCGGGCTCGCCGGGAAAGCCGGCCAGGGCGCGGGCGACCGGCTCGAGGAGGTGCTGGCACGCCTGAGCGTGCTCGCGAACCGGGACCACGGGCGGTGCGGCATGACGCTGGCGAGAATGCGCGAACGGCTGCATGCCAGCTGCGCGGCCGAAGCCGCGGCGCGCAGGTCCGCGGCTGACCTGTCCGGACAACTGGGCCAGACATGCCTGCAGCTGCGCAGGCCGGTCAGCATCCTGCACGGGTTCACCGAGTATTGCCGCAGGCAAGACAGACCCCCGCCAGCCGGCCTCGACCGGATGCTGCAACGCGTCACCGATGAAATTACCCAGATGGAAACGCTTGCAGAAGGACTGCACATGTGTTCAGCCAGTGAATCCACCAGGCCGGATCGCCGACCTGATCCGCCCGCGACTGACCCGGCCGCCTATGCGCCTGCAGGACACCGCAAACCGCCGGCCAGCGCTGACCACGTAACGTGACCGGCTCTCGGTCCCGGCCGGTACCCTGCCGATTACGGGCGGGTGCGTCAAGGGAGGACTGTGGCTCCCACGGACGCCAGATCGTCCTGTTATGGACGAGCAACCCCGTACCATTAGCTCGGCTGTCACCCGCCAGCGTCATGGGACCAGTGGCCCGCCACGACCTAGGGACCACCTAGCCGGGTTGCGTGAGCATCATCGTGTGGCTGGGGCGGGTTCGTCAACTGGGGGTGCGGCGGGGCGCTGGCGGCGGCGGTAGGAGTCGCCTTCGACGACGAGCTCGTGGCAGGTGGAGGTGAGCCGGTCGATGGCTGACTGGGCGAGCAGCGGGTCGGCCATGAGCGGCAGCCATTCGCTGGCGTCGCGGTTGGACGTGACCACGGTGGAGGCTTTGCGGTGACGTTCGGTGATGATCTCGTAAAAGTCGGTGGTCTGGGCCGGGGTGAGGGGCTGGAGCGCGAAGTCGTCGATGATGAGCAGCTCGACGGTGGTCAGGCGGCGGTATTCGTAGTCCAGGGTGTTGTCCAGGCGGGCTGCGGTCAGGCGTTTGAAGAGCTTGTCGGCGCGGGCCATGGCCACGGTGCGGCGGCGGCGGACGGCGATGTGGCCCAGGGCGGTGGCCAGGTGGGTCTTGCCGACGCCGGGCGTTATCCACGGTTCTGGCTCGTGATTGCTGCGTTTTCGCAGGTCATTTCGATGTTGCGATTGATGTGACGTGGTCACGTCGTTGCGGGCTGCCCGGTCCAGCCGAGGCGGGTGAGCTCGCGGCGGAGTTGCAGGTTCTCGCCGTGGGCTTGCTCGAGCGCGGCGTGCAGGGCTTGCGTCTGGTCACGGTGCTGTTTCTTGAGGTGGCTGATCTGGCTGGTCAGGGCTTGGATGATCGTGTTGTCGCCGTTGGTGTGGCTGGGCGGGACCGGCTGCGGGCGGGCCTGGGCGCGCAGCTGCTCGATCCGGGCGCGGAGGTCGGGGTTTCCGTAGAGGAAGGCGTGGGAGACGCCGGTGAAGAAGACCGATTCGTCGTAGTCGTCGTGGCTGGCGCGGTAGATCGCGAACTGCCACTGGCTGGCGGAGCCGACGTAGCGCAGCCGGCACAGCTTGAGCGTGGTGGCGTCGGTCAGCGTCGCGTCGACGTAGCTGAAGACCCCGCGGTGGCGGATCTGCAGGCTGGCGATCTGCGGCCAGCGTTCGCGGGCCCGGGCGCGCAGCCGCTGTACCAGGGAGGCCTTGGTGGAGTCGGGGTAGGTGGCCACGACAGTCATCGTCTCCTGGCGGCTTGAGCCATCGCGGCGTGCGGGGCAACTGGCGCGGGTATGGCATAACGAACGCATGCCTATGCCAAGCCCATGCCGGATTGTCCTGTCCGGCGAGGGGAAACGGCCGTGCTGGCGGCCCGGGCCCGGTCGGTGCGCGGGCTGTACCGCGACCGGCTGCGGGCCGAGATCGTGCTCGCCGCGGCGGCCGGCCAGGATAACGCCGCGATCGCCCGGGAGCTGGGGGTGTGCACCGACACGGTCCGCACGTGGCGCCGCCGGTTCGCTGCCGGCAGGCTGCCCGGGCTGGCCGATGCCCCGCGCAGCGGGCGCCCGCCGGTGTTCACCGCCGCGGACCGGGCCGAGGTCATCGCGCTGGCGTGCGCACTGCCGGCCGAGTCCGGGGTGCCCGCTGTCGCGGTGGAGCGGCTCGGACCTGGCCCGTGAGCTGGCCGCCCGCTGCCGGGTCGCGGCCTCGGCGTCCACGATCCGCCGGCGGCTGGCCCGCGACGCCCTCAAGCCGTGGCAGCACCGGTCCTGGATCTCCGTCCGCGACCCGCAGTTCGCGGTGAAGGCTGCCCGGGTGCTGGATTTGTACGCCGGGATCTGGGAGGGCCGGCCGCTGGGCACGAACGACTACGTGATCTGCGCGGATGAGAAGACCTCGATCCAGGCCCGGTGCCGCTGCCACCCCACCTTGGCGCCGGGCAAAGCCCGCGCGATGCGGGCCGGGCACGACTATGACCGCGGCGGCGCGCTGGCCCACCTGGCCGCCTGGGATGTCCGACGCGGGCGGGTCACCGGGCGGTGCGAGGACACGACCGGGATCGCGCCGTTCGCCCGGCTGGCGGAGCAGGTGATGAGCACCGAGCCGTACGCCAGCGCGGACCGGGTGTTCTGGATGGTGGACAACGGGTCCTCCCACCGCGGCGCCGCCTCGGCCAAACGGATGACCACAGCCTGGCCGAACGCTCAGCTGATCCACCTGCCCGCGCATGCCTCCTGGCTGGACCAAGAAATCTACTTCTCGGTCGTCCAGCGCAAGGTCCTCACCCCCAACGACTTCACCGGCCTGGATCAGATCCGCGACCGCCTCGCCGCGTTCGAGATCCGCTGCAACGCCATCGCCCGGCCGTTCACCTGGAAGTTCACCCGCGCCGACCTCGGCGGCCTGCTACTGCGGATCGACGCGCACGACAAGACTCTGCCCCACGCCCTGGCAGCCTGACCACTATGGACCCCGACGAACTTACCGGCCAGACCACTAAGCCGCGGCGTGCGGGGTCGCCGGTCTTCCTGCCAGCGCTGCAGCGCTTCGCCGGCGGGCGCTGGCGTAGCGGGCCTGAGGGCGGTTCGAGGTGTGGCCGCTGCGGGCCATCAGCCTGGCGGTGGACGTATCGGCTTCGGCGTCGTGAGTGAGCCCAGCCCCGGTCCCCTGCGCGCTTAATCAACGTGCCATGATCCGCCCGGGGGCCAGGTGTGCACGGGTCGCCCGGTGTCCGCGCAGGTTAGATAGCGGTCCAGCATGACGAGGAGCGCGCGGTCGCGGTCGAGACGTCGCTCGGCGGCGGCCAGGGCGGCGCGCTGCCATATGGCGCCGGTTTGTCCCGAGGCCACACGGCCGGAGATCACCGCGAGCAGCGTGTCCGCCTCCGCCGCGGCCACCCCGGCTTGGAGCAGGCCCTCCTGGGCGGCCGGCAGGGACTCGGCCACGAGCTGCGCGGCGGGAAGCGTCCGGATCTGGTCTCGGCGCCACGATGGCCAGCTGAGATGGGCGGCCAGGCCGTGCTGGGCGGCGCGGTGGAAACCATGATCGGCGCGCTCGAATGGCAGCGCATACGTCCACTGCGGGTCCTGGTCGGCCACCCACAGGGACAGCCCGATGAGGAATGCGGCGTTGGCGAGCATGTCGATCACGGTGGGACCGGCGGGCAGGGCGCGCATCTCGATCCGCAGATGCCCTCCGGCGGAGGGGTCATAGATGGCCCTGTTCCAGCGCCACACGGTGCCCTGGTGGACCCTGAGCTCGTCCAGCCGCGGCGCCTGCTCCCCGGACTCTCCGGGCGGCGGCCCAGGATCGGCGTGAACCGGCAGCAGCGGCTGGTGCAGCCGTACACTCTCGGTGAACAGTTCCAGCGCTCCGTCCCGCAGCCAGCCTGTCCCAAGCGCGGTGCGGGCAGGACGGCGGCGCGGCCCGCGGCCCTCGCGATCGTCCACCGCCTGCTTGAACAGGGCGATCCGCGTCTCCTGCCACAGCCGGTGGCCGAGAAAAGTGGGCGAGTTACCGGACACCGCAACTGCGGGTGCGGTGGCGAGCTGGACGGCGTTGTAGGTGCGCGTGAAGTCGGCCGGGTCGACCCGGAGGTGCACCTGGAAGGAGGCGTTCGCGCCCTCCAGGGTGATATCGGCGCTGGACAGGTCCAGCGGGTCCGCGCCGTTGATCCGGATTCGGAACGGATCCTGGCGCAGGTGCCGCAACCCGCGGCTCAGCGCCCGGTAACGCGGAGCGTCAGTCATCATGCCAGGACCGAGGTCCTCCAGCCGGAGGGTTGGCAGAACACCGATGAGCGCGAGCCGGCTGGCGTGGCCGGCAGCCATAGCGGCCACTTGGTCCAGCAGCAGGTACAGCTCGCCCCCGAGCGCGGCGAACGGGCGGCCGGCCAGCAGCACCGGCGAGGCGTTGAGCTCCAGGTTGAAGCGGTCCAGCTCCACCGTGACCCGCGGATCGGCCGCCAGGGTACGGATGGCCTGGTTGCGCGGAAGCGGCCGGCCCACACGGTCGATCAGGAACAGCTCCAGCTCGGCACCGACAGTGGCCGGCCCGGCCCCGAAGCCGGGCTGCTGGAGCAGTTGCCCGAGCACCGATAGGGATTCTTCCAGCCGCTGGCGGAAGCGCCGATAATCGCACTCGTCGAAGTCCTCTTGGTCTACGCGCGTTCCCATGGGCTCGACCTCATAATCGCCGGGCGGGCTGCGGCGGCTGGGCTGTGCTTAGCCCCTGCAGCGGGCTGCCGGATGCTGAGATCCGGCGACCGGTCAGCGCTGTGGGCAGGATGCGCACGTAGCGTGTCTTGGCGCCAGGTGCCCAGGGTGTTAGACGCAGCTTGCGCAGGCGCGCCAGCTCGGCGGGATCAATCACCTCCACGGCCTCGCCGCGGACTAGGACGCTCCAGCCGGTATGAGCCACGGCGTCGATCCCGTCGATCTCGAACGCGACCCGGCTGCCACGGCTCGCCGCGTCCAGTTTCGTCCCCACGTCCGTGCGGAACACCACCATATGACGGTCGAGGACGAAGTTGACGGGAACCACGACCGGCCCGCGGTCATCGACAACGGCCACCCGGCCCAGATGCTCATGGGCCAGCAGCCCGAAACACTCACTCTTGGTGAGTTCCTGCCAGTGAAGCTCGCCGCCCCGGATATCAGCCATGGCTGTCGCCTGCGAACAAGACGCTGGCGGGCGGGCGCCGGACGCTGACCGATGTCTGGATGACCGTTCCGAGCCGCAGCACCATCTGGGGGTAGGCGTCATTGCTGAACCGCGTTCGGATCAACTCGCGTAGCCACGGGAGCTCAAGCGGCTGGCTGTGCAGCGCTGCCGCCACTCCGCAGATCGCGCCGGTAAGCAGCACCCGTTGCAGTGCCTGCCCCGCATTGACCCAGTCGGCCGGGCGGTCCTCGGTGGTGGCCAGCAGGCAGACCACCCCTGCGGCGCGAGCCACCGGACCCGGGCTGAGCCGGGGGAGGCCCCACCCGCGGCCATGGGCGAAGTCCCGGCCGGGGAAGTGCGGGAAGGTGCGCTCTTCGCGCGCCGGGTAGGAGGTGGGCGGCACCCCGTCCCGCCGGGCGCTGCCGGGCGGGATCCCCCACCGGGCGAGTTCTTGAACCTGCTCGCTGCTAAGTCGCTGTGCGCGTTCGGCCGTCTCGACAGCGGCGGCAAGCGCCGCCCGCGCTCCCTGGTCGGCGATGATGCGCAGCATCGCGCCGTGCCGCTCGGCGCCAATTGTCAGTGCGGCCAGCAATTCCGCCGACAGAGGCAGCGGGTCGAAACCCCCACGGTGTGTGCGGCGACGCGGCACCTGGCTGAACAGCCGCTGTTCATACTCGGTGGGAGCCATCCGTTCCCGCCAGGTCACCCGGGCGACCAGCGATGGCTGGCCCGGATCGGGCACAACGCGCGTCTCCGGAACATAGCCCAGCGACCGTAGGGCAAGCCTGGCGTTGAACAGCGCGGCCCCGCAGCTGATCATCATCTCCCGGCCGTGCGGGTCCGCCACCATCAACTGCCGACCCGCGTCCGCGTGCAGGCTGATCTCCTGCCCACAGGCACCGAACCGCCATGGCTGGCTGTTGTGCACCGAAGGAGCCCACACCGCCGCAGTTACCACGTACGAGACGACCTCGTCCGCGGCCAGCGGCCCCGGCCCTGCCAGCCATTCGGCGGGCGGCGGGAGAACGTGCATAGTCCCTCCCGACGGCGGGCAATAAGTCCCAATGCCGTCAGTTGGACCCTGGCCGGCATGAGAGGACAGGGGCGATAGTCCGCATTCCGCGGGACCTTCGTCTCCTCTCGCCCGTGGTCGCGAAGTTCAGCCCGGCACCAAGGCACGCGAGCTTGGTGATCCACGTGAGGGGCGGCGGAGCGTAGTTCAGGACGCGTTCCAGGTGCGCAGGAAGGCCGTGTCCTTGGCTGACATATTGGCCCGGAACTTCGGGTGCAGGTCCATTGAGGGAAGTACTTTGCTGGCCGGGACTCCGCGCACTACCTGGCCGTCAACACCCTGGCGCTGCCCGGCGACTCCGGCGCTGAGCAGGCTGGCTGGGCCGAGAAGGTGAACGGCAGCCTGCCGGCCGGCGCCATCCTCAGGCCGGGCTGCACGCCATGGGCCGCGACGAGCCCGAAGACCGGTCGGCGCCGCCTGCGGCGACCCGGCCTATGCCCGGCTCGCCGCAGTCAAGGCTGCCCACGACCCGGGCAACATGTTCCGGTTCAACCAGAACATCCGCCCGCAGCCACCAGCCAGCCCGTCCAGGCTGCCCTGCCGAATACGAGTGGCGGGCAGTTGCGTCGGCCGTGCAAATGATATCGCGCAGATTATCCGCTTCTGTGTGCCAGCAGCCCGGTGGCGTTACCGCGCAGCCTCGGTGATCTTCGCCGTGATGCGGTCGGATGGATTCAGTGACAGCCTGCGAGTGGTGGCGCCAGCGCAGTGGCGCCACCACTGAGGC
>WNGL01007615.1_pt1 | contig 15138 bp, 11 predicted proteins | sample 5400591 | NCBI WGS metagenome assembly WNGL01 (sample SAMN13153377, study PRJNA577476) | soil metagenome | isolation source: 80 cm soil or saprolite under Garry oak tree replicate 1 | place: USA:California | collected 2016-06-15
AGTACTTCGCCGTGGAGGATGCGGAAGGGAAGTTGGCGCCACATTTTCTGGCAGTGCTCAACACGCGAGCGGACGAAGAGGGGCAGGCCATCATCCGGCACGGCAACGCGCGCGTGCTGCGGGCGCGGTTCAAGGATGCGCGGTTCTTCTGGGATTTTGACCAGAAGATGCTGCTTACGGAGCGGGTGGAGAGCCTGAAGGCGGTAACTTTCCAGAAGGAACTGGGGAGCTATCACTGGAAGACTGAGGAAAATCACAAGGTCGCGAAGCTTTTGTACGAACGAATTCAGGCAGAGAGCCAATCATTGCATGACGACTCGGTGAATTGGAACGACCTGTCGACTGCTGTGCGCCTGGCTAAAACCGATCTGACCACCGAGCTTGTGAAAGAGTTCACGGAGCTGCAGGGCATCATCGGCGGACTGTATGCGCGGTCGCAAGGATTGGGTGAGCGCGTGGCGTTGGCAATTTATGAACAGTACACACCAGCCTCGACCGATGGAGATATTCCGGTTTCGGTGGAGGGCCAGTTGCTGGGGCTGGCGGATCGCATTCAGACGATTACGGCAATGTTTGGGATTGGGTTGGAACCGACTGGGTCTAAGGATCCGTTCGCTTTGAGGCGCGCAGCGAATGCGATTGTGAAGATTCTTGCCGAGTCGGGATTGCCGCTGACTCTCAGCGATGTTTTTCTTGCTGCGGGGCCAGAGGCAAACAAGAGCGGCAAGGTCTCCGCATTTTTCAGGGAGCGGTTGCACTTCTACTTGAAAGATTTCAGGGGATTTGCGTACGACGTGGTCAATGCGGTGCTGGCGGCGGGCGCGGATGATGTGCGCGACGCGATTGCGCGGGCTGAGGCGTTGACGGCGGCGCGGGAGTCGGCGGATTTCGAAGCGATTTCGGCAGCATTCAAGCGGATCAAGAACATCCTGCGGCAGGCGGAAGAGAAGGGATTTGCCATCCAGGCAGGCTCTGGAGTCGTTCTTGCAAATGAGGCGCAGAAATTGTCGGACGATGCTGCGGCGCTGGCGCCTGAAGTGGCGAGGCTGCGGGAGCAGCGGGCGTATGGAGAGGCGTTGGCGAAGATTGCTACGCTGCGGCCGACGGTCGATGCCTTCTTCGACAAGGTGATGGTGCTCGATCCTGACGCGAATGTGCGAGGCGCTCACCTGGCGATTATCGACGGAGTGCTGCGAGGGTTTTCGGGCATTGCGGACTTCAGCGAGATCGTGACTTCGTAGAAAGTCCGTTTGGTTGCGAGTGAAAAACGCCCCGTGGAAGGGGCGTTTTTACGTGGCGAGGCGGCCATTTCCGCGGACTAGATCTGCGACGTCTTCAACCTTGTCGGTTAGCAGGTTGAGCTTATTGTGGAGTGCCTGGATTTCGGCTTCAGCACGGCGGTTGACATCAAAGTCCAATTCGCTGCGCAGACGGTCCTTGGTGTCTTGCCGGTTCTGACTCATCATGATGACCGGCGCCTGGATGGACGCGAGCATGGATAAAAAAAGATTGAGCAGGATGAAGGGGTAAGGATCCCAAGCGCGACCTTTGAGAATAATGTTCAGGCTTGAGTAAGCGATCAGTACGACTGCAAAAGAGATGATGAAGTTCCACGAGCCGCCGAAGCGCGCGACAGCGTCGGCGATGCGTTCGCCGAAGGTGGCTTCTTCTTCGATCAATTGATTGGCGTTGCGGCTTGCTCGCAGTTGAATGAGGCGCTGGGAGGCGTGGAACTGGCGTCCCAGGACGGTGAGCATATCGAGACCGGCCATGGGCTTGCGCTGTAACAGAATTGTGATGTCATCCCGGTCGAGCTCGAGGCAGACGGTCTCTTCAATGGCCATGGCGTTGGCCTGATGGGGTGTCTGGTCGAGCATCGAGGCAAATCCGAAGATGCCACCATGCGCGGGCTCGTCGATGAGGACCTCCTGCTGGTCGTCATCGATGGTGGTGACACGGACGCTGCCGGACATCACTACGTAGGCCTGTTTCGATGGGTCGCCTATTTTGAAGATGCGCTGCCGTGGGGCGAATTGCTTAAGGTCGACCTGTGCGGCGAGAACGGCGAGTTCATCGTCATCCAGGAGTTCGAAAAGGGGGACGTGTTTGAGCTCTTCTGGGTCGCAGGGCATGGCTGATCTCCGTTTCGGGATAACTATGGCCTGAGTTTATCGCTCTGGCGGAGAAGGGCAACAGAGAGTGACACCGGGCGTAGCGCGGAAGTGGTGCGGCCTAAGAGGCAAATTTCGCGAAGAGAATTCCTCAGGGGTGAAGTCCGCACCCGCGCGGTGTAGGGTTTTCCCCGGAACTGACGGACCGTGCTTTGGTTGCATCGTGGAGGGATGGCGCGCGACTACAATCTATAGAGATGTCTGACACGCTTTATTTGAGTTTGTGGTATCCGAATCTGCGTCTTGCCACGCTGCCTGACAAGCTGGTGGCTGTGCTGGGGGCGTTTGCCGCGCATGGTGGTGATGCGCGCGTGTATTCGGCAACGGTGTGGCCGGTGGGTTGGAACGAGTCGCCCGTTTTTCAGATGGTGTATGGGCGCGGCGAGCGAGGCGCTGAGTTCCACCCCACGAACAAAGACCCGTTCGCGGGGGCCCCGGTTTCGATCCACGATGGGCGCGGGAGCCGCGGCTGGTGCGGGTGACGGGGTTTGGGCCGCTGTTTGATGAGGGCGCTTACGAGCAGGATGGGCACATTCGGATCGACTTTGGAAGTGATGCGGCGTTTCTCGAGGAAGGCGCGGAACTGGATGCAACTGCGGCAAGGCACGTGGAAGAGAATGTGCGCCAACTGGTGGAACTGACGGGAGCGGTTGAGAAGGGTTCGGGCGCCACCGCGCGTCTGCTTTGGAGCGAGTTGGGTGAGAGCCTCGCACAACGGCTCGCAGCGCGTCTAGGGTTGGGGAACTAGTGCGATTCACGATTGAAAGGCTGCGGACGCTGGTGCTGGCATCGGGAATCCTGCTGATTGTGGCGATAGGGGCGTTCCTCGGCCTCAGTAGGTGGAAGAACAACTTCATCCGCCACGATCTCCCCAAGCGGCTCGGCATCAACATTCAGGAAGAGGCCAACGGCTGGACATATACCCACCAGGAGCTTGGCCACACCCTGTTCAAGATTCATGCTTCCAAACTTGTTCAGTTGAACTTGAAGAGTGGGAACAACGTGTTTCTGCACGACGTAAGGATTGAGCTCTACGGCGAGGATGGGAGCCGCACTGACAGCATTGAAGGCAATGAGTTCGAGTACGACCCCAAGGCGGGAATTGCCAGGGCTACCGGGCCGGTGGAGATTACACTGATGCGACCGGGAGTGGCTCCGGCGATTGCTCCCAATGCTGTTGCAGGCCAGATCGCCGGCGAGAAGCAGAAGAAAAGTGCGTTGGCTGCTGCCGCACAGACCGCGTCGAACGGCGAAGTTCATGTGAGGACGCGCGGGTTGATCTTTGACCGCGACAGCGGAGAAGCGACGACAAACGAAAAAGTTGAATTTATGTTGGCGCAGGGAAATGGCAGTGCCGTGGGCGCTGCGTACGATGCGCGTGCGGGCCGTCTGGTGCTGAACCGCGCTGTTGAGCTGACGACGCAGCGAGGTGGCAAGCCGGTAACGATGCACGCGCAGCATGCGGAGTTTGAGCGCGGCGACCAGATGTGTTCGCTGCGCGCGGCTGTGATCAACTTCAGCTCTGGCGAATCTCGTGCTGAACAGGCCAAGGTTTATTTTCGCGATGACGGTTCGGCTGTGAGGCTGGATGCTAGCGGCGGGTTTTCGTTGACCACGACGAGCGGTGGGCGGATTGCGGCGCCGGTGGGGTTGCTGGAGTTTGACGAGCGTAACCAACCATGGCACGGGCATCTGCAGGGCGGTGTTTCGATCGATTCGGACAGAGACGGCAGGAAAGTGCACGGAACGGCGCCGGCGATGGAGGTGCATTTTGTGGGCGATGGCGAGTTGCGCAGCGTGCATCTGGAGCGGGGAGTGCAGATTGTCAGCGATGAGCAGAGCGGCACTGGCGGCGGGTTGATGAATACGCACCGGTCATGGGATTCGCCGGTGGTAGACGTAGCGTTTCGCAACACAGGCAAACGAAGAGCCGAGCTGGCTTCGATCCACGGCACGGGAGGCGTGGTGGTGACTGCAGAGAGGCGCCGAGGGAATGGGCCTGCTTCGCCATCGCGAATGTCGGCAGACGATGTGACTGGAGAGTTTGGCGCGGATGCGGGGCTGACAACGATGACGGGCGTGGGGCACGCGAGCATTCGGCAGACAACGGCGGCCGGGGCGCTGTAGACGACTTCGGGCGACAAGCTGGTGGCACATTTTGCAGCTGTGGAGAAAGCGCCAAAGGGGAAGGAGCGCGGCGCAAAAGAGAGCGGCGGCGGGACGCAGATTGAATCGGCGACGGTGGAAGGGAATGTTGTGCTGGAGCAGGAGAAGACTTCGCGGCAGGGTGCCCAAGCTGAAGCGGCCCTGCGAGCGACGGCTGGCCGGGCTGTCTACGAGGGAGCTGGGTAGTGGCTGCACCTCACGCAAAGCCCGCGTGTCACGGACGGAGGGTTGGAACTGACTGCGGACAAGCTTGATTTCTCGCAGGTGTCGGGCGATGCGTTTGCCCATGGAAACGTAAAAGCTACCTGGCTCGATGCGGGCTCGGGGAGTGGCAGAAAGCAGCAGAAGGGCAACGCCAGCCAGCGCAGCGCGAGGTTTGACGCGCAAGGTCCGGCTCATGCCGTAGCGGCCGAAGCGCAGATGCATCGGAACACAGGCGAAGTGACATTTCAAGGCAAGGCGCGGTTGTGGCAGCAGGCGAACTCCATTACGGCGCCGGTGATTGTGTTGGACCGGACGAAACAGACGCTTTCGGCACGGACCACGAACGCGGCTGAGCCTGTGCAGGTGGTTCTGGTGAGTGCTTCGGCCTCGGTGCCGGGCAAGCAAGCGGCGGGGAAGCCGGGAGCACCTTCGGTGGTGCGGGTGCGCGGCGGCGACTTGAAGTATTCAAGCGCGGAGCGCAAGGCAACGATGCACGGCGGGGCGGCCGGGAGTGTGATCGCAGCGATGGCCGACGCGAATACAAGTTCGAATGAGTTGGAACTGGTTATGCTGCCGCCGGGCAACCACGCGGGCAAGGATGGCGAGGCGGCGCAAGTGGACAAGATGACTTCGAAAGGCCATGTGGTGGTTGCTTCCGAGGGTCGGCGAGGCACGGGCGAGCAGCTTGTTTATTCGAACGAAACTGGAAATTATGTTTTGACTGGAACGGCCGCAGCGCCGCCTCAATTGACGGACCCGAGCCGCGGAACGGTGACGGGTGAGGCTTTGATTTTCAATAGCCGCGATGATAGCGTCAGTATCGAAGGCGGCGGACGCAAGACGACGACCGTGACAACGGCGCCTAAGTAAACGGCAAAAGCGCCGGGAGCTAGATGGAAACACTGATCGCTGAGGGAATTGGGAAGTCGTACAAGGGCCGGCAAGTCGTTCGCGGGGTCAATCTGAAGATCTCTCGGGGCGAGGTGGTGGGGCTTCTCGGGCCGAACGGCGCCGGCAAGACAACCAGCTTCTACATCATTGTCGGACTCGTGGCTCCGGAAACAGGCCGGGTGCTGGTCGACGACAACGAGATTACCCGGCTGCCGATGTATCTGCGGGCGCGGACTTACGGCATTAGCTACCTGCCCCAGGAACCTTCGGTCTTCCGCAAGCTCACGGTGGAAGAGAACATACTCGCCGTCCTCGAGGCGCAGCCGCTGGACAGCCGCGCACGCCGCGTACGAGCGGAGCGTTTGATTGCCCAATTGAATCTGGGGCATATCCGGACGACGAGAGGATATGCTCTGTCAGGGGGTGAGCGGCGAAGGGTCGAGATTGCGCGCTCGCTTTGCATCCAGCCAAAGTTCATTCTGTTGGACGAGCCGTTCAGCGGGATCGATCCAATTGCGGTGTTGGAACTGCAAAAGATCATTTTCGAACTGAAGTCCAGCGGTATCGGAATCCTGATTACGGACCACAATGTTCGGGAGACGTTGAGCGTAACGGACCGGGCTTATATCATTGCAGAAGGACGTATCTTCCGCGCCGGAACGCCGCACGAGCTTGGAAACGATGTTGAGGTTCGACGCGTCTATCTGGGAGAGGGGTTTTCGCTGGGCTGAGGGCAATTGTCCGAGCCGGGCTGTACCGTCGGGTCATGTTCGTCGTCAACCCGACAAACGTCGGGGCGTGGCGGCCACCGGAGCTTAGTAGACACTCCCAAATTGGCAGCCACACGATCAGGGAATATGGTTTTGGCGGGCGGTACTTTCGCCGTTTCGCTGTTCCTACCCGATTACACTTAATACAAGTCCAAACGGGAGTCGAGTCCCTCTTATGGCGCTGTTGCAACCCAGATTGAACTTGAAGGTCGCGCAACGCCAGGTCCTTACTCCGGGCCTGATGCAGATGGTGAGCGTCCTTGCGCTCAACAAGCTGGAACTGAAGGAGATGATCGACGCCGAGATGGTGGAAAACCCCGTCCTGGAAGAGATCGACGAGACGGTTCCGATGCTGGACGAGGTGGCGGGCCGCCAGGAGCAGGAAGTACGAGTAGAGCGGCTCGAGTCCGGCGTTGCGGAGCCAGCGACCCCACCCAAGGACTCATTCGAAGAAATTGATTTCGGGTCTTATTTTCAGGATTACCTGGACCCGGGCTACCGTACCCAGCCGGAATACGAGGATAGCGAGAAGCCCTCGTTCGAGAACTTTCTCTCGCAGCCGACGACTCTCTCCGATCACTTGGCGTGGCAGTTGGGGGCGCTGACCCTGGATGATGCGCTTTTCCGGGCGGCCGAGTTCGTTATTGGCAACCTGGACGACGATGGCTACCTTACGATCACGGACGAGGAACTGATTGAGGCGTATGGTCAGTTTCCTGAAAATGAGGGCAAGGACAAGGAAGCACTAAGCGAGCTCACGCGGCGGGGCATCGACCTTGTGCAGCACCTTGACCCTGCGGGTGTGGCCGCGAGGGACCTTCGGGAGTGCCTACTGATCCAGATCGCGGCGCAGCAGGCTGAGCTTGCCAAAGTATACGCGCGGCAGGGGGACGAGACCGAAGAGGATCCGCCCGCCGCGGCGGGTAGTTTCAAGGCAGAGGCCGAGGCGCGGCTGAATGAACGGCACCGGAGCATGGAGGTGGCGACGCAGATTGTACAGAGCCATTTGCAGCTGCTGCAGAAGCGCGACGTGAAGGATCTGGCGCGGTCGCTGCATGCGACTCTCGAGGAGGCTCACTCGGGGGTGGAGTTTATCCGCACGCTGGATCCGCGGCCCGGGCGCCTTTACAACCGAGAGCAAACCCGGCTGATCGAGCCCGACGTGGTGTTTACCAAGAGAGGCGGCGAGTGGGTCGTCTCGATGAATGAAGAGGATCTGCCCAGCCTTCGGCTCAGTGCGCGCTACCGCAGGATGCTGGTGGCGGAAGGCACAGAAAAGGAAGTCAAGGAATATGTGAAGGAGCGATTCCGCTCCGCGATGCAGCTGATGCGGAATATTGCGCAGCGCAAGAGCACGATCCTTAGGACTTGCGAAGTGATCGTGCGCCGGCAGCTGGAGTTTCTTGATCAAGGCATCGAGGCCCTGCGGCCGATGATGATCAAGGAAGTGGCGGAAGAGATCGGGGTTCACCCCTCCACCGTGAGTCGCGCAGTGGCCAATAAATATGCGCACACGCCGCAGGGAGTGATCGAATTGCGGTTTTTCTTCTCAGAGGGCTCGAACGGGCCCGAAGGCGCGGATACGCCTTTGTTGCTGCTGAAGCGCAAAGTCCGCAAGCTGATTGATGATGAAGATCCCCGGCATCCTTTGACTGATGATCAGCTCGCCGCGATGTTGCAGTCTCAGGGCATCCAGCTGACTCGGCGCACGGTGGCCAAATACCGCGAAGACCTGAGCATCCCCTCGACCCACCAGCGCCGGCAGCGCGACGCGTAAGGGTAGCGAGCACTTACACTTGTCATAGAACCAGTCCAGTCGTACCATCACAACATCGCAGCTCAATCCCCGCCCGTGCCCGGTCGTCTTTGTATGGCGTTGATGAAAGTGCAATCAAGACGTTTTGAGGTCGATCTGTGCCAGTGTTGAAACAGAGTTTCTCTGAAGGCGAGCTTGTTGCCGGGAACTACCGCGTGCTTTCAATCGCGGGGTCCGGTGGCATGGGTGTCGTCTATCGGGCGCTGGACCTGCGGCTCGACCGGACTGTGGCGCTGAAATTTCTGCCGCCGGAATTGAATACGAGCGAGCGGGATAAAGAGCGCTTCCTGCGGGAGGCGCGTACTGCTTCGTCGCTGGACCATCCCAATATCGGCGTAATCCACGGAATTGAAGAGACCGGCGACGGGCTCACGTTTATCGTAATGGCGTTCTATGAGGGTTCTTCGCTTGCCCAACGGATTCTGGACGGAGCACTCACTGTTCACGAATCTATCGAGATTGCCCGGCAGATGGCGAGCGGGCTGGCGGAGGCGCATTCTCGGAAGATCGTACATCGAGATATCAAGCCATCGAATGTGATGCTCACGGCCTCTGGCCTGGTCAAGATTGTGGATTTCGGCCTAGCCCGCGCAGTGAGTGAAGCGACTGCATCGCAAACCGGGGTGACGGGGACGGTCCGCTACATGTCTCCCGAGCAGGCGATGGATCGGCAAATCGATCAGCGCTGCGATATTTGGGCGCTCGGCGTGGTTTTCGCGGAAATGCTGACGGGGAATAGTCCGTTTCACGCGGAGAGCATTACTGGAATGCTGTTCGCGATTCTCAATGAGCCGCCGCGGAATATCGACTCGCTGCATCCCGCGCTGCAGCCGGTGCTGTATCGCGCGCTGGCCAAGGATCCGGAGAAGCGGTACGAGACATGCAAGGATTTTTTGGCTGAGCTTGATGCGGCAACAAAGCAAATTCCCGAGGATCAAAAGAACGCGGAGGTGACGCGAGAGCTATCGCCGACCGCACGTGGGGGACGCACGAGCGCGCATACGCGCCGGTTGATTGCGGAAGCTTCGCGCACGGCGTGGGGACCCGGAGCGAAGCGGAGTTTGCCGATCACAAACTGGCTGCTGGGCGCCCTGGTGTTGCTGCTGGCTGTGGGGCTGGCTCTGGGATTCATAACGCCTCTGCGCGAAAGAGTGGTGGCGCTGGTCACCGGTGCGCCCACTGAAAAGCATGTTGCGGTATTGCCGTTTGACAACATCGGCAGCAACCCGGAAAACGCCGCCCTCGCCGACGGATTGATGGAATCGCTGGCCGGACGCCTCTCCAACCTCGATGTAGGCAACCAGTCGCTTTGGATCGTGCCAACCAGCGAAGTCCGCCGCCGCCGCGTTACCGACCCCGCCGATGCCCTGAAAAATCTAGGCGCAAACCTCGTGGTCAAAGGCGCAGTGGAGCGCGACGGCAGTCTCATTCGCCTGACGGTGAACCTGATCGACGCGAAGAGTCTTCGCCAGCTTGGCTCTGCCGATGTTGAAGACCGCGCCGGAGACCTCTCCACGCTGGAAGACGAAGCTGTCGCACGGCTGGCACGGCTCATGAATCTGGCCGTGACCGCTGACATGCTGCGCAGCACCGGCGGCCGCGTCAATCCCGCGGCATACGAAGGCTATCTCACCGCTCTTGGCATCATGCAGCGCTACGACAAGCCCGGCAGTCTCGACCTGGCGATTGCCGCGCTTCAAAACGCTGTGAAGACCGATCCGGGATTTGCTCTGGGATACGCGCAGATGGGCGAGGCGTACCGCCTCAAGAACAACGTCGATCAAAGCCCGCGATGGCTTGCTGAAGCCGAGGCGAATGCGCAGAAGGCCGTCGAGCTCGACAACCGGATTCCGTCGGTTTATGTCACGCTCGGCCGCATACACGACTCGTCGGGGAAGCACGATCTCGCTCTCGGAGAGTTCCAGCATGCCATTGCGCTGGATCCGCGCAACGCCACCGCACTTTCGGGGATGGCTCGCGCATACGAGAACGCTGGGCGCCTCGCGGATGCAGAGGCCGCTTACCGCAAGGCCGCTGATCTGCAGCCGAATGACTGGGACGGCCATAACAACCTCGCTATGTTCCTTTACCGTCACAGTAAGTACGCCGAGGCGATTGGCGAATTCAAACATGCGCTCCAACTCGCGCCGGATAATGCCCAGGTGCTGTTGAATCTCGGTGCGACTTACATCAACTCGGGTGATCCAAAACTTTTCCCGGATGCAGAATCCAGCCTCAAACGGTCGATATCGCTCAACCCAAGCTACGCCGCCTATGCCAATCTCGGAGCCCTGTACGACAGAGAAGGCAAATACCAGGACGCTGCGGATGTAACCCGCAAGGCGCTCGATATGAATAGCCAGAACTATGTTGTCTGGGGCAACCTTCTGGCGGACTACGAATGGCTCAAACAGCCGGACAAGGCGGCAGACGTACGCCGCCACGAGATACCGCTGATCGAGCAGTCGGTCCAGCAGCATCCGCGTGATGCCGCCGCCTTTGCGATATTGGCCGATCTTTATGCTCTGGAGCACGACCGCGAGAAGGCTCTCGCGGGTTTGAGAACAGCACTCGCGCTCGCTCCCGACGATCCGACAATTCTCTCTGAGGCTGCCGATGTTTACGAGAACCTTGGGGATCGCCGCCAGACCACTGTCTATGTGGAGAAGACTCTCCGGCACGGCGGCAACAAAGCCCAACTGATAGCTGACCCCGAGTTGCAAAACGCATTGACTGATCCCCCGATCAAGGCCCTGCTGAAATAACCGCCGCGCCCAGTCGGCGTGGACGAACCAACGCTTCTTTAACCCCAGAAAGGATTTCAATGGCAAGCTACAGCATCAACATACCCGGGTCCACCGGCGTCAATATGCAGAAGGGTGATACGCTTACGATCACCTTCATCACCCCAGCCAGGTTCTGTATCACTTCAGGGAACGCGAACGATTTCAACCCTGCTCTTCCTGTTGGAATAGCGGAGTCAAAGGATTACGTCTGGACCGGTACAGCGACTGCCACGAATGCGACCATCAGCTACTCCTCCGTCGGCCACGACAAGCAGTGCGGCAGCCCAAATCCGAAGCAAACCACTCCTGGCACGATCGTGATCGGAAGCGGAATGAAATAGTCGCAGGCATCGCTGCCGTTTTGGTCCCCGTAACATCAATGTGGCCCCGCGAGGTGCGGGGCCGCATCGGAGCAAACGCGATCAATAGCTGCCGACCTGAATCACACGCCCCAATATCCCCGATCGGGGCACTACATCCCTTCATAGCGAACGTCGAGAAGAGTCCAATCATCCTGGGCTTCGCCGGACGCCTGGAATCTGGCGAGATGGTCCAGCATGGCGTCGAGGCTCGATAAGTGGACCAATGCAGCGACCCCAGTGTCACCAAACTGGTGGCCGGATTTATCTTCGGCCTCGGTGATGCCGTCAGTCGTGAGTAAGATACGCTCACCGCGCTCTAACCTGCATTCGGATGAGCTATAAGTCGCATCGGGGATGAGGCCGACGATCAGGTTATTTCCAACCAATGGGTGCGTCCCTGAGTCAGTTATGACTAATGGTGGAATGTGGCCGCAGTTTATGTATTCCACTCGGCCATCGGGGAAGAGTTTGAGAAGTACCATTGTCGCGTACTTGCCGACCTGGCGTGTGCATAGGAAGCGATTTACGAGAGCTGCAATCTCGGGCAGGCTCTGGCCCGTCAGCATCAGGGCGTGGATGATGCCTTGCAAAGTTGCAGCGACGATGGAGGCAGGGACGCCCTTGCCGGAAACATCTGCGATAGCAATGCAGACGCAGTTATCCAAAGCTATCGCATCGTAGAAGTCGCCGCCAATCGCCAGACAGGGCACACTCTTCGCACGTAATACAGCATAGGAGAGGGTCGGAAGCGTAATCGACATAAGACTGGAGTGAATTGCCGCAGCGACGGCGAGCTCCTCTGCGGCGTGGCGAGCCTTCAACTCGGTATCGGCGAGTAAGGCGTTGTGGAGCAGAGTGGCTGCCTCAGTGGCGACCGTATCGAGTACTTGATGGTCGATGGAGCTGAGGGTACCTGAGCTGATCTGGCTGTCGAGATAGAGCAGGCCGAGCAATCGACTTGGTTCGGCAGGTGAGATGTGCTTCCGCAGAGGAATGCAGTAGATGCTGCGAATGGAGTTAGCCATCACACTGGCCCAGCCTGCTGCGCTGTCGTCGGCGAGGGTGTCACTTATTGAGAACTTTGATTGGCTTTCGATGGCCTTCTGCATAGCTCGGCGGGAGACTGTGGAGTCCTCTTCCACGACGCTACCATCGGCGCGAAGTCCCAGCGCCAGGTGCATTTCACCGTCTTCGCGAAGAAAGACGAAGCCTCGGTCAACCCCCGTCAGCTGAATTGACAACTGAAGAAGCGCGCGAAAGATGTCAGTGATTGCACCACCCGCATTGAGTTGACGCGCGGCGTTGAGCAGGAAGTTGAGTTTCTCCATATCGCGCGCCGGCTGGCGGATATTTTTGTCGGTGGGGGCGAACACGGAGAGTGCGGAAAGAAGATCGGATGCGAGCGAGGCAGAAGAGCTATCGGCACCCGGCGTAGGAAGATGGAAGTGAAAGTCAACGGAATTGAGGGAACCGAACTGCAGGGTGTCGCCGGATTTCAGGGTAGCTTGCTCGACACGCAAGCCATTTAGAAAGGTCCCATGAGAGCTCTTTTGATCGACTAGTTCATAGCGATCGTTCTGAAGAGTAATAACGGCGTGGCGGCGCGAAACAAAAGCCTCGCGCAAGACCAGGTCCTGGTCAGGAGAGCGGCCGATAGATATCGATTCGCGAGTCAGCGAGAAGCAGTGTTCTCCATCGAGATCGGTATATCTTAGTGTCGGCAATCTATCTGGAAGACTCATCGAACTGATCTTATTCTCTTTCGAATGTCGGACGAAGAACGCAACGCTGCAACGAGCCCGCGAGGAACTTATTTCATCAAGACTTGGTCGATTGTCAGTATATCGACAAGGCCGTTGCAACCATAGATTGCGGGAAGGACCTTGTTTGCAGGGTAGGTGCGCCGGAGGTCGGCGACCTTTTCGGTGCCGGCGCGATAGGCGGGAAGATACATGCGGCCGAGGAGGGGATGGCGTCCCCAGGCGCCGGATAGCTTGTCGGCGCGCTCCTCAGTGACCAGGAATTCGCGGCGAAGGGCAGCTGCCACTTCTGCCTGGGGCATACCTTCGCCCCAGGTGAGATAGGACGACTGATTCTTGGCATCGTCCTGCAACAGGGCCAGAAGAACGCCGATTTGAAGATCTTCGTCGGGAAGCTTGTCGATTTCGGTGACGCCATGTGCGATAAGGATTGCGTTGTTGGCAATGCCCTCGAAGAGCGTTGCAGCACGGGTGTTCATGGTCAGGACCGTGGCCTCGAAGCCGGCCAGTCCGCGGACGTAGAGGTCTTGCAGGTAAGCAAATGTGGTGACGTGGCCGGGGACAACTTCGTGACTTACCAACTGTTCAAACTCGGGATAGGACATCTGCAGCGAAGCATTGATCTCGTAGGACGCTTCGTATTGTGGTGTGCGATCGGCGTTGCGCGCTCGGCCGATGTAATTCATGGAGCCGGAAAACCAGGCGTCTTTAATGGGGAGGAAATCGATGTTGGCGCGGGGCACCCGGGCAAGCTGAGAGGGAAGATGGGGCTGCAGATTCTTTGCGCTGAGGGCATCGAAGTGGGCGATGACGGCGGCACCGAGACCGCGCACCGACGCCATAGGGATAACACGACTGTGACGCCATGCATCGACGGCGGCCAGAAGGGCCGCGGGGCCGGAGGTCTCGTGTCCCGCGCCGGCCAGCAACCGAGCAACGCGCTCGCACTTGGCTGCGGGGTCAGAGGGCTCAGGCGGCTTGCCTGTCGAGGCTTCAACGGCGCGGGAGTAGGGTACTGGATCGCCTTTCCCGAGGACCTCCATCGCGAGGTCCCACATGACGTCAAGACAGATGGCGAGGCCGGAAAGATACTGGCCGCGGAGTCCGCCGATTGTATTTGCCTGATCTCGAATGCCGGCGATGGCTTTGGGCAAATCTACTTCGAGCAGGTACTGATCGATCAGGGCGGGATCGACGCTCTTGCCGGAGACGCCGCCACAGGTACGCAGATGCTGGGCGCCGGGATGTTTGTAGGCTGCCGGCAGCGGCTCATCGGAAAACCAGGAGTCGGCGATGAAGCGCCCCGTGCCAGAGGGACACATGACATCGCCGCCCCAGAGAGTGTCAATCCCGAGAACAGCATCGGCAACGTATTTTCCAACTTGATCCATTACACCTTCTCCTTTTTCATGGAACCAAACCAGACGTAGAAGCAGAGGCCAATGAAAAACAGAGCTGAGACCGATTGTGAGACGGGTTCGTTAGAGTAGAACGGCGTCTTGATAAGATCTTCGCGGAAGGAGGGGAAGAGGCGCAAGGCCGCGCCCAGAACGCCTCCGAGAGCACCGCCAGCCATCAGTCCGGATGCGATGATCACGCCGCGTTCGCGGATGCGTTTGCCGGGCTCGCCGCCAGCCTTCAAAGAGCGCTTGTTCAGGAAGTGCGAAAGGAATCCGCCGACCAGCGCTGGTGTGTTGAGTTCAAGCGGTAGGTACATTCCAAGGGCGAAGATGAGCGATGGCTGGCCGAGCATCTCGAGAATGAGTGTGATCATTGCGCCGACGCCGAAGAGGAGATAGGCGATTGGCTGGTGACTCATGAATCCCTCGACCAGGGCTTTCATGATGGAGGCCTGGGGCGATGCGAGGACGGGTCGCGTGTCTGCGCCGATTGCCTCTCCGAATTGGAAGGTGTGAGCCAGCATGCCGATGGTGAGTCCGACAGCGATGGCCGAAGCAGCTACGCCGAGGAATTTTACTTTCTCCTGTGCTGCCGGAGTTGAGCCTAGCCAGTAGCCTGCTTTCAGGTCGGTGATGGTTTGGCCCGAGACGGACAATGCGGTGCAGACCATACCCGCGATTGCCATGACGAAAAACATGCCGGAGGTTCCCGTTACTCCGAATCGCAGCAACACGGCAGAGGAGATGATGATGGTGAGCATCGTCATGCCGGACACGGGATTGCGCGCGGTGGTAGCGATGGCGTTGGCTGC
>WNGL01005734.1_pt1 | contig 15135 bp, 16 predicted proteins | sample 5400591 | NCBI WGS metagenome assembly WNGL01 (sample SAMN13153377, study PRJNA577476) | soil metagenome | isolation source: 80 cm soil or saprolite under Garry oak tree replicate 1 | place: USA:California | collected 2016-06-15
GCAGTCCGGTTCCGGTGCCGTGGGCCGCTGGCGCGCCCGGGCGTGCGCCGGCGTCTGCGTTTCCGGGCCCTCTCGTCAGTCCGGCGCCGGTCGCGACTCTGGCGGCGGCGCAGGAGGACGGCGCCTTCCCCGGCCCGCCTCGGCGGCGTTCGGTCCGGGCGCCGAGATCGTCGAGATGGAGCCGCACCACAATGTGCGCGACCCGCCGCGCACGACTCGCAGCCGGTCGGGCGCGACCGCGAAGCGAGAGAGGGATCAGCCGCGCCGGGCGCGGCGCTCGCGCACCGCGGCGGCCTTCGCGATCCGCGCGCGCTGCTTCACCGCGAGCACGTAGAACCGCTCGCGGAGCGCTGCGGCCTCCGCCTCGCCGAGGTCGCCGTGCCGGCCCCGCTCCGCCTCGCGGCGCTCGACCGCCTTCGCGAGCGCGATCGCCACCGCCACCGAGACGTTGAACGACTGGACGAAGCCCCGCATCGGGATCGCGAAGGTCGCATCGGCGAGCCGCACCGCGTCGGCCGAGACCCCACGGCTCTCGTTGCCGAACACGAGCGCGACCTTCCCGGCGAAGGAGAGCGCGCCGAGGGGCCGCGCGCCCGCGTCGAGGTGCGTGACGTAGATCCCGAAGCCCTGGGCGCGCAGGTGCTCGAGGCACTCCGCGCTCGAGCCCCACCGGTGCACGTCGAGCCACTTGTCCGCGTTCTGCGAGATCTTCTTGTTCCGGTCGTAGGCCTTCATCGGCCCCTCGACCACGTGCAGCTCCTGGATCCCGAACGCCTCGCAGGTCCGGAGGACGGCGTTCACGTTCTGCGGGTCGCAGAGCGCCTCCATCACGACGGTGAGGGTCCGGGTCCGGTTCGCGACCACCTCGTCGATGCGCGCGCGGCGCTCCGGGACGAGGTACTCCGCGTGCTGGCTCTTCATCGGCACGCAGTGGACCACGTCCCAAGCGCCGCGTCACCGGCGGGCGGGCGCCCTCAGGGCAGGCGGAGCAGCGTGAACGCGATCCAGCTCGTGACCGCGCCCACGACCGACATCGAGAGCCCCCAGATCAGCATGTCGCGGAAGAGCTTGTTCTTGTCGGCCTTCGGCCCGGCGTTCGAGATGAACACGGCGCCGGTGGTCGACAGCGGCGAGAGGTCCACGATGAACCCGCACACGATGATCGAGGAGACGAGCGGGAGGAGGTCGGTGCCGCCCACCTGCTTGAGCAGCGAGGGGGCCATCGGCAGGAACATGGGCAGGATGACCCCCGTCGTGCTCGCGTAGGCGGAGACGAGGCCCGACCAGAAGCCGGCGACGAGGGTGACGGTGCTCGCGTTCGACATCGCCGCGATGAGCTTCGCGAACAGCTCCATCCCGCCCACGTCGGACATGAGGTTCACGAGCACGGTCACGCCGGTGACCATGAGGATCGTGTTCCAGGGCATCCCCTTGATCGCCTTCCCCTCGTCGGCGGCCTTGAAGAGGACGAGGAGCGAGCCGATCGCGAAGGCGCCCAGGCCGAGATCGAGCTTCACCCCGAGAACGAGGCCGATGAGGACGGCGATCGCGACGAGCGTCGCGATCTGCTTGCGATCGAAGGGCTCCACCTTCCGCGCGAGCAGGTGGGCGTGCGCGTCGGGCGCGGCGCGCCACAGCTTCAGCCCGCCGAAGAGAAAGTAGGCGATCACCGTCGCGACGAAGTGGACGATGAGCATGTTCAGCCACAGCCAGCCGCCCACGCCGGTGAGGCCGATCTTCGCGAGGATGCTCGCGGAGATGATCCCGGGCGGCGCGATGGGGGACATCGCGCCGGCCTGGGCGCCGTTCCCGACCACGAGGGCCATGAGGAGCGGCGAGATCCCGACCTGCTCGGCGAGGAGCATCGCAGGCCCGGCGAGCAGGGCGGAGGTGGTGATCTGGCCAGGGCCCATCGCCGAGAGCCCGAAGGCGAGGAAGAAGAGGACGATGGGGAGGAGCGCCGCCCGGCCGCGCACCGCCCGGATCGCGAACGCGGTGAGCTTCTCGAGGGTGCCGTTCGCGGACGCGATCGAGAAGAGGTAGGTCGTGCCGGCGAGCAGGATGAAGAGGTTGGTCGGGAACCCCTTCAGGATCGCGTCCACCTTCAGGCCGCCGAAGTAGTGGCCCACGATGAGCGAGAGCCCGATCGCGAGCGCTCCGATGTTGAGCGAGCTGAAGACGACGGAGACGAGGATCGCGAAGAGCAGCGCGACGAGGGAGATCATCGGGACCGACAAGGGGAGGGCTCCTTCGCGGGCGCGGCCCGCGTGCAGCGGCTACGGGGTGGCGAGGCGCTCGAGCGCGGCGGCGACGCCGCCCTTCCTGAACGGGACCTTGGCGAGGGCGAACGCCATCTCCAGGCCGGCGAGGGTCCCCGCGAGCATGAGGTCGTTGAAGTCGCCGAGGTGGCCGATCCGGAAGATCTTTCCCTTCAGCTTCCCGAGCCCGGTGCCGAGCGACAGGTCGAACCGGTCGAGGACGAGCTTCCGGTAGGCGTCCGCGTCGTGACCGGCCGGCATCATCACCGCCGTCACGGACGCGCTGTACTCCCGCGGGTCGGCGCAGAGGAGCTCGAGGCCCCACCCCTGCACCGCCGCCCGCGTCGCCTCGGCGTGCCGGGCGTGGCGGGCGAAGACCTTGTCGAGCCCCTCCTCCTCGAGCATGCGCAGCGCCTCGCGGAGGCCGTAGAGGAGGTTCGTCGCAGGCGTGTAGGGGAAGTAGCCGCCCGCGTTGTCCCGGATCATCTGCTCCCAGTCCCAGTACGAGCGCGGAAGCCGCGCGGACTTCGCCGCGGCGAGCGCCTTCGGGCCGAGCGCGTTGAACGAGAGCCCCGGCGGGAGCATGAGCCCCTTCTGCGAGGCGCTGACGGTCACGTCGACGCCCCACTCGTCGTGCCGGTAGTCCATGCAGCCGAGCGACGAGACCGTGTCGACGAGGAAGAGCGCCGGGTGCTTCGCCGCGTCGATGGCGCGGCGCAGCTCGGGGATCCGGCTCTCGACCGCGGTGGAGGTCTCGTTGTGGACGACCGCGACCGCCCGGATGGCGTGGCCGCGGTCCTCGGCGAGCTTCGCCTCGAGCACCGCCGGATCCACGCCGCGCCGCCAGTCCCCCGGGACGAAGTCGACGGCGAGCCCGAACCGCGTCGCGATGTCCTTCCAGAGCGTGGCGAAGTGGCCCGTCTCGAACATGAGGACGCGGTCGCCAGGCGAGAGCGTGTTGACGAGGGCCGCCTCCCACGCGCCGGTGCCGGAGGCCGGGTACATGATCACCGGCCCGCTCGTCTTGAAGACCCGGCGGAGCCCCTCGAGGAGCTCCTTTCCCATCTGGCCGAACTCCGGGCCGCGGTGATCGATGGTGGGCTGCGCGAGCGCACGAAGGATCCGGTCCGGCACGTTCGTCGGGCCGGGGATCTGCAAGAAGTGCCGACCGCTCCTCGCCGTCATGATGCCTCCCCGGACGCGCCTGCCGCGCCCCCGTCACGCGAAGTGACGAGCAACGCTACGTCACGTCTCCGGACGTTTCAACGACTGTTCATCGCGCGGGGGTGAACCGCCGTGCGACGATCGCCTGCGCCTCGGGGGAGCGTGCCGCCTCGAGGAGCGCCTCCACCGCGGGGGAGGCGGGCCTCGCGGCGACGAGGTACATCGGGCGGCCGAGCAGGTACGCGCCGCCGCGGACCCCCTCCGTCGTCGGCGCGACCCCGTCGATCGCGAGCGCCCGCACACCCGGGATCGCCATCGACATCGACGCGGCGGTCACGGCCCCGGGATCGCGGGCCACGTGGACGAGGCAATCCGGGGCGTCCTCGTACTCGACCGTCGCGCCGTACTCCGCGCCGCCGAGCGCGATGCGCCGGAGCTCCAGGACCGTGCCGCGCCCTCCGGTCTTCACCTCGGTCACGGGGACGACCGGCGCGTCGGCGCCGCCGAGCTCGCGCCAGCTCCGGATCGCCCCGGTGAAGACGCCCTTCAGCTGCGCGCGGGTGAGCCCGTGGACGGGGTTCGCGTCGGAGACGAAGACGCCGAGCGCGTCGTGGCCGACGAGCTCCCAGCGCAGCTCCGCCTTCTCCGCGGCGGTGAGCTCGCGCAGGACGCCCGCGACGTCGATCTCGCGCCGCCGCGCCGCCTCGAGCCCCGGGTTCGTGCCTCGCCCGCCCACGGCGCCGAAGCGGAGCCCGGCGCGCTCGAGGAGCGCCGCGAGGTCCGGGAGGAGGTGCAGGCCGATGGTGGTCGCGCCGTCGTAGGTGAGGACGGCGCCGGTCGAGGGCGCGGGCATGGCCGCGGATGTTACGCCGGGACCGCCGCGGGTGCACCCGCGGTGTCGGACGGGCTACCCGCCGTCCTTCACGGCGCGCGGCTTCCCGAGCCGGCGCCCGTGCCCGGCCTCGCGGGGCTCCGCCTGCTTGAACACCACGCGGCCGACCGCGTCGAGGAGCTCCTGCATGCCCTCGCCGGTGACGGCCGAGACGAGGTGCACCTTCACCGGCTTCTTGCGGCGCCCGAGGAGCTTCGCGAGCTTCTCGCCCGCCGCGCGCGCGTCGGGGAGATCGCACTTCGTCACCGCGATCACCTGGGGCTTCTTCGCGAGCTCGGGCGAGTGGAGCGCGAGCTCCCGGTCGATCGCGTCGAGATCGGCCTTCGGCGCGCGGCCGGGCTCGGGGCTCGCGCCCTCGACGAGGTGCACGAGCACACTGCACCGCTCGACGTGGCGCAGAAACTGGTGTCCGAGGCCGGCCCCCGCGTGGGCGCCCTCGATGAGGCCTGGGATGTCGGCGACCACGAACGAGCGGTTGCGCCACCCGACCACCCCGAGGTTCGGCACGAGCGTCGTGAACGGGTAGTCCGCGATCTTCGGGCGCGCGCGGGAGATCCGGCTGATGAGGGTGGACTTGCCGGCGTTCGGGTAGCCCACGATGCCGACGTCGGCGAGGAGCTTCAGCTCGAGCTGGAGGTCGCGCGCCTCGCCCGGCGTGCCGTCCTGCGCGTAGCGCGGCGCCTGGTTCGTCGAGGTCGCGAAGTTCATGTTGCCGAGGCCGCCGCGGCCGCCCTTCGCGATGACGAAGCGCTGCCCGGCCTCGCCGAGGTCGGCGAGCACCTCGCCGGTCCCGGCGTCCTTCACGAGGGTGCCCGGCGGGATGCGCAGGACGAGGTCCTCCCCGTCGACGCCGTTCATGTCCGAGCCCATCCCGTGCACGCCGCTCTTCGCCTTGTGCTCCCGGATGTACCGGTAGTCGAGCAGGGTCGAGAGCTGCGGGTCGACCTCCAGCACGATGTCGCCGCCGTTCCCGCCGTCGCCACCCGCGGGCCCGCCGCGCGGGATGAACTTCTCCCGCCGCCACGCCACGGCGCCGTTGCCGCCGTCGCCGGCCTTCACGCGGATGCGGACCTCGTCGACGAACTTCATGAAAATGGAAAACGCCGCGGACCGATCGGCCCGCGGCGCCCTCGTGAGACCGTCCGGCGAGGCCCTAGGCCTCGGGGACGATGGAGACGACGCGCCGGTCGCCGCGGGTGCGGGTGTACTTCACCTGCCCGTCGATGAGCGCGAAGAGCGTGAAGTCCTTGCCCATCCCGACGTTCTTGCCCGGGTGCACGAGCGTGCCGACCTGGCGGACGATGATCCGGCCGGCCTGGACCTTCTCCGAGCCGTAGACCTTCACGCCGCGGTGCTGCCCGGGGGAGTCGCGCCCGTTGCGCGAGGAGCCCTGTCCTTTTTTGTGAGCCATGTTTCAGTCCTCCGCTACGCGCGGACCTCGGTGATGAGCACCTCGGTGAACGGCTGCCGGTGCCCGCGCTTCTTCGTCCAGCCTTCCTTCTTCTTGCGGAAGTGGATGACCTTCTTGTGCTTGGCCTGGCCGACGATCTCGCCCTCGACGGCGGCGCCGCCGACGGTCGGGCTGCCGACCTTGGCCTCGCCCTCGCCGCCGACGAGCAACACGTCGAACGCGATCTTGCCGCCCACGTCACCCGTGAGCTTCTCGATCTTGATCCGGTCGCCCTTCGCGACGCGGTACTGCTTCCCGCCGGTCCGAATCACCGCGTACATCGCCTTCTCCTCGGATTTCTGGGAGTTTGCCGCGGCTGCGCCGTTCGACGCGCCTTTCGGGCCTCCGGAAGGGCGGTCATATACGATCGGGCGGCCGACCGTGTCAAGGAATCCCGGGAGTTAACGCCCGGCGCCGAGGTCCCCCGCGGATGGGTGGGGAGACGTGTCCCTTGATCGTGGGGGCCTTTCGGTCGATTCTTCATGACCATGCGCACGATCGCTCTCGCCCTCGCGGCGACCCTCGCCCTGCCCGCCCTCGCGCGGGCCCAGTCGGTAGACATCCACGTGAACCTCCCCGCGGTACTCCCGCGCCTCGTCGTGGTCCAGCCTGGCGTGCAGGTGGTCCCCGAGGTCCAGGAGGAGTGCTTCCTCGTCGACGGCTGGTACTGGGTGCGCCGCGACGCGTACTGGTACCGCTCGCGCGACTACCGCCGCGGCTGGGTGGTCGTCCCGGCGAACCGCGTTCCGGGGCGCCTCGTCCACATCCCGCCCGGCCAGTACAAGAACTGGAAGCGCGAGAAGGAAGAGGCGAAGGCCGAGCGGAAGGCCGAGAAGCACCGCGAGAAGGAAGAGCGGAAGGGCGGCCACGGCCACGGCCATGGTCACGGCGACTAGGCCGCCTCCTCCCGAGCACCCCGACTCCTCGAGGGCCGCCCCGTGAACCGGGGTGGCCCTTCGCTTATGTGCGTCGGATGGCCCGCCTCGCCCGCGCCGTCCCGGAGAACGCGCCCGGCGATCTCTTCGTCGACGACGCGTGCATCGCCTGCGACACCTGCCGGGCGCTCGCCCCCTCGACGTTCGGCGGCGACGAGGAGGATCGGGCCTTCGTGGCGCGGCAGCCCACGGACGCCGACGGGCGCCGGCGCGCGCTCCTCGCGCTCGTCGCCTGCCCGGTGGCCGCGATCGGCTCGCGCTCGAAGGAGGGCGTTCGCGAGGCGGCGGACGCGTTCCCCGTCGCGTTCGACGGCCCGGTGCTGCGCTGCGGCTACGCGGCGGAGTCGTCGTTCGGCGCGGCGAGCTGGCTCCTCCTGCGGCCCGACGGGAACGTCCTCGTGGACTCGCCGCGTTACGCGGCGCCGCTCCTCGCGCGGCTCCGCGCGCTCGGCGGGGTGCGGACGATGTTCCTCACCCACCGCGACGACGTCGCCGACCACCGCCGCTGGCGCGAGGCGCTCGGGTGCGAGCGCGTGCTCCACGCGCGGGACGTCTCGGCCGGGACCCGCGACGTCGAGCGCCGGCTCGAGGGCGACGACCCCGTCCCCCTCGCCCCCGGGCTCCTCGCGGTGCCCGTCCCGGGGCACACCGCGGGCTCGTGCGCGCTCCTCGCCGACGAGACCTGGCTCTTCACCGGCGACCACCTCTGGGGCGACGCCGCCGGCCGGCTCGGGATGTCGCGCTCGGTCTGCTGGTGGGACTGGGACGCGCAGCGCGCGTCGCTCGCGCGCCTCGGCGCCCTCCGCTTCGAGTGGGTCCTCCCGGGACACGGCCGCGCCTGGCGGGCGCAGGCGCCGGGCGGGGGCGCCGCCGCGGCGCTCGACCTCTCGCGCGCGCTCGACGCGCGCTGATCACCGCGCGTCGCGCTCCGGCTCGGTGTCGTGGAACTTCCGGTAGTCGATGGTCCGCTCCCCGGCCGGGCCGACCGAGAGCACGTCCCTGAGCCGGTGCCCGAACCGGACCTGCTCCGCGGCATAGGTGTGTCGCGCGTGGATCGTCGCCGCGAGGCTGTCGTCGTAGCCGGTGAGCGAGACCACGATCACCGCGTCCGCCGCCGCGAGCGCCGCGCCGTCCATCCCGCGGAGCGGGCTCGCCTCGTCGATGGGGTGGATGGCGGTCCAGGTGAGGGCGAAGATCGGCGTCCGGGATCGGACGAGCCGGAGATCGAACAGCCGCCGGACCGAGTCCCCCTCCGCGGTCCGCGCGTTCACGAGGAGCATCAGCCCCACCCGCACCTCGACGATGTTGGAGGAGCGGGCGTTCGCCATCCGGACCATGAGCGAGGGGAGGCCCTCCCAGGTCCGCACCACCGCCACCTCGCTGAACAGGACGCGGGCGGTCGGGCGCGCGAACTTCGCGAAGACGAGGCCGGTCATGAGCGCGAGCCCCATCCCGCCGAGGATCATCTCGATGGTCGCGAGCACGTTCGCGGCGGTGGAGCGCGGCCAGAAGTTGCCGTACCCGACGGTCGCCATCGTCTGCACGCTGAAGAAGAAGGCGTCCGCGAAGCTGCCCGGCCGCGCGTGCTCGATCGCGTCTCCCTCCGCGAGGTAGGCGAGCGCGAAGACGGCGTTGACCGTGACGTACGCCCCGAAGATGAGGAGCGCGAGGACCCACCAGCGGGTCGAGAGGAGGAAGTGATACAGGTCCGAGAGCGGACGGCGCCCGAGCCCGAGCGCCACGACGCGCCGGTCGTCGCGCGCGAACGCGCTCCCGCGCAGCTCTCGACGCGCGCTCACAGGCCGAAGTGCGCGGGGCTGAGCCCCTTCCACGCGCAGTAGTCGAGCAGCTCCTTCTTCACGAGCCGCAAGGTGAGCGCCACCACGACGACGTCGTCCGTAAAGCCGAGCGGGCCGAGGAAGTCGGGGATGAGGTCGAACGGGGTCACGACGTACACCACCGCCGCGGCGAGCGCCGCGACCGCCTTCCAGGGCAGCTTCCGGTAGCTCCCGTTCACGTAGTCGCGCAGCACCATCCAGAGGAGCCGGAGCTTCGCGACGAGGCCGGCCGGCACGCGGCGCGCCCACCAGGGCGGCCGATCGAGGAAGCGGCCCACCGCGTCGGTGGTGCCGGGGACCGCTTCGGGCGTGATGTCCGCCGCCTCGCGCGCGAGGTCGCGGGCGGCGGCGTCGCGACAGGAGACGCAGTCGGCGTTCGAGCCGAGCGCGCGGCCGCAGGCGGCGCAGGTGCGGGGTGCCATCGTCGCATCGTAACCGGCGGCGGGGGCGGGCGGCGGCGCCGCGGGGCAGAGCGACCCGCAGGGGACGCGTGACCGGGGACCCCTCAGCGGGCCCGGCGGCTCGGCGTCCTCTCGCCAGCGCCCTCGTCCTGCTCCACCGGGACGGTCTTGTGGAACTTCCGGTAGTCGATGACCCGGCGCCCGTCCTCGCGCAGCTTCACGATGTCCCGGAACCGGGCGTTCCAGCGGATCCGGCTCGCCGCGTAGACGTGGCGCGCGTGGACCGTGCGGACGAGCGCCTCGTCGAAACCGGTGAGGTTCACGATGATCTCCGCCTCGCTCCCCTCGAGCGCGCCCGCGGTCTCGCCCGCGAGCGGGGTCCCGCGCGCGATCGGGTGGATCGCGGTCCAGGCGTGGGAGAAGAGCGGGGTGCCGTCGCGGACGAGCCCGAGGTCGTGGGCGCGCCGCACCACCTCGCGGTCGTGCAGCTCGTTCCGGAGGAGCATCACCGAGACCTTCGCGTCCACGATCGAGCTCGCGCGCTCGTTCGCCATCCGGAACATGAGCGCCATCCCGCCCGCGTGGGGCGAGACCACGGCCACGTCGGAGAAGAGGACGCGCGCGCGGACGTGCGAGAACTTCGCGAGGACGATGCCCGAGGCGGCGAGGAGCTCGACCCAGCGGACGAAGCCCTCGACCGCGCCGAGGACGCCCGCCGCGACGTCGCGCGCGGCGGGGAGCCGGCCGGGCGCGTCGAAGAGCGCGAACGGGTCGAGGGTCAGGTCGGCGGAGATCCGCGACGCGACGAGCAGGCGCGCCGCCGCGAAGAGGAGCGCCGTGACGAAATGGACGACGGCGAAGACGAGGATGAGGCGCGTCCAGGAGCCGGTGACGAGCCAGTGGTAGAGATCGCTCCCCGGGCGCCGGTGCAGGCCGACGACCTCCACCCGGCTCCCGCCCTGGCCGAAGACCCGCGTCGAGCCCATTCCCATGGCGGGGATGATACCGCGCGCCGGGGGGCGGGCGTCACCAGGCGGCCCGGGCGAGCGCGAGCAGATCCGCCTCGGCGCAGGGCCGCGGGCTCGTCCGGTGCGAGGCGTCCTCGAACGCCTTCGCGGCGACGCGCGGCAGGTCCTCCTCGCGCACCCCGGCGTCGCGGAGCCGCGCCGGAAGGCCCACCTCGCGCACGAGCGCGCGGATCCGCTCGACCGCGGCGGCCGCGAGCGCGTCCTCGCCGCGGCCCGGCGGCTCGCCCATCGCCACCGCGACGGCGGCGAGCCGCCCCTGCGCGGCGGGGCGCACGAGCTCGGCCACCGCCGGGAGGACGATCGCGTTCGCGAGGCCGTGGTGGAGGCCGGTGATCGGCGTCAGCGCGTGGGCGAGCGCGTGCGCCGCGCCGAGTCCCTTCTGGAAGGCCATCGCGCCTTCCATGGCCGCGATCATCATGTCGGTCCGGGCGGCGAGGTCGCCGGGCGTGCGGACCGCGCGGGGCAGGGAGCGCGCCGCCCGTCGGACGGCGTCGAGGCCGACCGCGTCGGCGAGCGGGTGGAACCCGGCGGCGACGTACGCCTCGAACCCGTGCGTGAACGCGTCCATGCCGGTCGCGGCGGTGAGGTGCGGCGGCAGCCCGAGCGTCAGCTCCGGGTCGCAGATCGCCGCGCGGGGCAGGAGGTGCGGGCTGAAGATCACCGTCTTCCGCCCGGTGTCGGGCAGGATCGCGACCCCCGAGCGCCCGACCTCGGATCCCGTGCCCGCCGTGGTCGGGATCGCGACGAGGGGCGGGAGGTTCGCCGTGACGAGCCGATCGCCGCCCGCCGCGTCGTCGTAGCGGGAGAGCGGCGGAGGGTGGGTGACGAGCAGCTGCACGAGCTTCGCGGCGTCGATGCTGCTCCCGCCGCCCACCGCCACGAGCCCGTCGCACCCGCCGGCGCGGTAGGCCGCGAGCCCCGCGTCCGCGTCCCGGTCGGTCGGGTTCGGCTGCACGTCCTCGAAGCGCGCGAAGGCGACGTCGGCGCGCGTGAGCACCGCGTGGACGCGCGCCACGATGCCGCTCCGCACCACGCCCGCGTCGGTCACGACGAGGGGGCGGCGGATCGCGAGCCGCTCGAGCTCGGCGGGGAGCCGCGCGAGCGCGCCGGGGCCGAGCACGACGCGGGTCGGCCAGGCGAGCTCCGTCACGCCCGGCGCGTCGGGGAGGTCGAAGTAGGCCATGGCGATCTCCCGGATTCGTCAGGCGAGCTCGAGGTACCGCTCGAGCTCCCAGGTCGTGACCGCGCGCTCGAACTGGCGGACCTCCCACTCGCGCGTGCGGACGTAGTGATCGACGAACCCGTCGCCGAGGAGCGCCCGGGCGCGTGAGGAGCCGCGGAGCAGCGCGGTCGCGTCCTTGAGGCAGCGCGGCAGGGGCGGCGCCCCGGCGCCGTAGGCGTTCCCGTCCACGGGAGGGGGCGGCTCGCACCGGTTCTCGATCCCCCACAGCCCCGCCGCGAGCGACGCCGCCATCCCGACGAACGGGTTCATGTCCGCGCCGAGCTGCCGGTACTCGATCCGCATCGACTTCGGTCCGTCGCCGATGACGCGGATCGCGCAGGTCCGGTTCTCGAACCCCCAGGTCGCGGTGGTCGGCGCCCAGGTGTTCTCGACGCTGCGCTTGTAGCTGTTCACGGTCGGCCAGTAGAGCGCGGTGAGCTCCGGCATGAGCGTGAGCTGGCCGCCGACGTACCAGCGGAGGAGGTCGCTCGCCCCGGCCGGCGCGCCCGGGTCGTGGAAGCGGTTCGTCTCGCCGGCGAGGTCCCAGAGCGACTGATGCACGTGCCCGGAGCAGCCGGGGAGCGTTGGATTCCACTTGGCCATGAAGCAGGCGGTGAGGCCGTGGCGCGCGCAGATCTCCTTCACCGCGGTCTTGAAGAGGGCGGCCTGGTCCGCCGCGTCCTCGAGGTCGCCGTAACGGAGCGCGGTCTCGTACACGCCCGGGCCGGTCTCGGTGTGCATCCCCTCCACCGGGAGGCCGAAGGCGTTGCAGCCGTCGATGATCGCGTGGACGAGCCCGGCGTTGGCGGAGCTCCGGAGCCACGAGTAGCCGAACATCCCGGGCGTGAGCGGGACGAGGTCGCGGAAGCCCTTCGCGCGGAGCGACTCCGGGGTCTCCTTGAAGAGGAAGTACTCCCACTCCGAGCCGAAGCGCGGCAGGAACCCCATCGACCGCGCGCGCGCCGCCACGGTGCGGAGGAGCTGGCGCGGCGACGGCTCGTAGGGCGAGCCGTCCGCGTTCACGAAGTCGAGCACGAACGCGGCGGTGTCCGGCTCCCAGGGGATGACCCGCGCGGTGGAGAGATCGACGGTCGCGTGCGCGTCGGGGTAGCCGGTGTGCCACCCGGTCACCCGGGCGTTGTCGTAGAGCTGGTCGGCGCAGTCCCAGCCGAACACGACGTCGCAGAAGCCGAGGCCGCCCTTCGCGACGGAGCGGAGCTTCTCGAGCGACACGTACTTGCCGCGCCAGACGCCGTCCACGTCGAAGCCGCCGAGCTTCGCGTGCGCGATCCCGCGCGCCTCGAGCCAGCGGTCGAGCTCGCCCGGGCCGCGCGGCGCGCCTCCGGGCCGGCGGGCCGGCGCCGAGCCGCGGGGTCGCGCGACCGCGACGTTGCGCGCCCGCGTGATCCGGGCGGGCGCGTCGGGCACGTGCTTCGCGCGCGCCACCTCGGACCTCGGGCTCGGGTTCGTCTTCGCCATGGCGTCACTCCGGGAGATGGGTCCACACCGTCTTCGGCGACAGGTAGCCTTCGAGCGCGTGGGGCGAGAGGTCCCGCCCCCAGCCCGACTCGCCCACGCCGCCGAACGGCGCGGCGTCGTCGAACTCGTTGAAGCAGTTGATCCAGACGACCCCCGCCCGCAGGCGCCGGGCGAGCGCGTGCGCCCGCGCCACGTCGCGCGTCCAGATCGCCGCGGCGAGGCCGTAGCGGGTGCCGTTCGCGATCGCGAGCGCGTCGCCCTCGTCGCGGAACCGCAGGCAGGCGAGGACCGGGCCGAAGATCTCCTCCTGGGCGATCCGCATCCCGGGCTTCACCTCGGCGAACACCGCGGGCCGGAGGAAGCTCCCCCGCGCCTTCGCTCCCTCGACGTCGCGCTCGCCGCCGGCGAGAAGCGCAGCGCCCTCCTCCCGGCCGCTCCGCACGTACCCGAGGACCGTCTCGAGCTGCCGGCGGCTCACCTGCGCGCCCATCTCCGTCGCGGGGTCGAGCGGGTCGCCGACCCGCAGCCCCCGGGCGCGCTCCGCGAGCTCGCCCACGAAGGCGTCGTAGACCGGCTCCTCGACGAGCACGCGAGAGCCTGCGTTGCAGACCTCGCCCTTGTTCCCGAAGATCCCCCAGAAGCAGGCCTCGAGCGCACGCTCCCGGTCCGCGTCGGCGAAGACGAGCTGGGGGCTCTTCCCGCCGAGCTCGAGGGTGAGGCGCTTCAAGTTCGTCTCGCCGGACGCGGCGAGGAGGCGGCGCGCCGTCCGGATCGACCCGGTGAAGGAGATCTTGTCCACTCCCGGGTGGCGCGCGAGCGCCTCGCCGGCGGGGTCGCCGAGCCCCGGGAGGACGTTCAGGACGCCGTCGGGCAGCCCGACCTCCCGCGCGAGCTCGCCGAGCTTCATCGCGGTGAGCGGGGTCCACTCCGAGGGCTTCAGGACGACCGTGCAGCCCGCCGCGAGCGCGGGCCCGAGCTTCCAACAGGCGAGGCAGGTCGGGTAGTTCCACGGGACGATCGCGCCGACGACGCCCACCGGCTCCCGGAGCAGATAGGTGTGGAACGGCCCCGCGACCGGCAGCACCTCGCCGAGGATCCGAGTCGGCGCCTCCGCCCAGTACGCGAGCGTCGCGGCGCCGGGGGCGACGTCGCCGCGGATCGCCTCGCGGAAGGTCTTCCCGTTCTCGAGCGACTCGACGAGGGCGAACTCCTCGCGGCGCTCCCAGAGCGCGTCGGCGAGCCGGCGGATCGCGGTGCCCCGGTCGCGCGGGGAGAGCCGGCGCCACGGCCCCTCGAGCGCGGCGCGCGCGGCCTGGACCGCCCGGTCCACGTCGGGCGCGCCCGCGGCTGGCGCGTCCATTATCTTCTCGCCCGTGGCCGGGTTCACGACCGGGATCGTCCCGCCGTCACGGGGATCGACGCCGCGCCCGCCGATGCTGAGCTTCGGCTCCGGCAGCCGGGGGACGAGGGTGCGCGGATCGGCCATGGAAGGAACAGGTGGGCAGCCGGCCGGGCGGCGGCAATGGGGCGCCCCCGGGGGGGACCGCCCCGTGCGTGACTTGCTCGTCGTGAAGTGCGGCGAGGTCCTCGCGCCGGTCCGGCGGGTGCACGGGGACTACGATCGCTGGTTCGCGGGCGCGCTCGTCCCCGGACTTCCTCTGCCCAGCGAAGCGGGGCTGGGGAGGGGGCTTGGGCCACGGGCGCGGCTCCACGTCGTCGCCGTCCATCTCGGCGCGCGCCTGCCCGACCCGCGCCGGTTCGACGCGGTGATCGCGACCGGCTCGCCGCGCTCGGTGCTCGAGAGCGCGCCCTGGATGAGCCGCGCGGGCGACGCGCTCCTCGAGGCGGCGGCGCGCGGGGTCCCGGTGCTCGCGGTCTGCTTCGGCCACCAGCTCGTCGCGGCCGCGCTCGGCGCCCCGGTGCGCCGGAGCCCGCGCGGGCGCGAGCTCGGCACGATCTCGTGCACGCTCACGCAGGCCGGGCTCGCCGACCCACTCTTCGCCGGCGTGCCCCGGACGTTCGAGGTCCAGGCGACGCACGAGGACGAGGTCGCAGGTCCAGGCGACGCACGAGGACGAGGTCGCGATCGTGCCTGCGGGAGCCGAGGTCCTCGCCGGAAATGCCCACTCCGCGATCCAGGCGTTCCGGGTGGGGCGCCGTCTCCACGCGGTGCAGTTCCACCCGGAGCTGTCGGCGGCGGCGGTGGCCGCGCTCGTCCGCGCCCGTGCCCCGGCGCTCGCCGCGGAGGCCCGCGCCCGGGGCGAGGATCCCGCGATGCGCCTCGCGTCCCTGCTCGCCGGGATCCGCGGGGCGCAGTGGGGGGCGAGGGTGCTCGGGAACTTCCTGGACGCGTGACCCCAGGGACGGGTGGACCTCTTCAAGGGTTCAAATCCCTATTCCCGCTCCATCTAGCAGTGAAAGCCCCTGGTTCTCCGGGGGTTTTCTATAGTCGCCAGGGCTAGTTCCCT
>WNGL01008731.1_pt1 | contig 15130 bp, 10 predicted proteins | sample 5400591 | NCBI WGS metagenome assembly WNGL01 (sample SAMN13153377, study PRJNA577476) | soil metagenome | isolation source: 80 cm soil or saprolite under Garry oak tree replicate 1 | place: USA:California | collected 2016-06-15
GGTCTGGCAGATGGTGCGAACCGCGTCGCTGGCCTCGGGCCGCCACGCGTCGCCGCACATGCTCCGACATTCTTGCGCCACGCATATGGTGGAGAATGGCGCCGATCTACGAACCGTGCAGACCATCCTTGGCCATGCCGACATTTCGACGACTCAGGCGTATACGCATCTGGCGCTAGACCGGTTGCGGACGGTTTATCAGAAGCATCATCCGCGGGCGAAGCAGCGATGAGCAAATTGTTGATTCGACAATCAACCATGCCCAAGGCAAACACTATCGTCGGCAAGGCTGTCACGGATTTCCTTCGTCACCTGTGCGAGCGGAATTCTTCGCCGCACACGGTTAAGGCCTACAGCGGAGATCTTGCGATCTTTTCTGCTTATGCCGGTTCGCGCGGTTGGAAGGATATTGATCACGTTGCGGTGCGAGGGTTCCTGTCGCAACTCTACGAAAAAGGATTGAGCAAGACTTCCGTGGCGCGGGCATTGGCGGCGGTGCGTTCGCTGTATCGCTGGCTGGCTCGGGAGGGCGTGGTGGAGCAGAATCCGGCCAAGCTCGTATCCACGCCCAAGTTGCCGAAGAAACTGCCGCGGGTGCCTACGATTGAAGAGATGAACTCTGTGCTCGATGGCCGTATGCCGGAAGCATCGGCCTTTCCCGAGCGCGATCAGCTGATGCTGGAATTGCTGTACGGATGCGGCATCCGCAATTCCGAACTGACCGGCATCAACATCGACGACATTCGCCTAAGTGCGGAAGCGATCCTCATTCGTGGCAAAGGAAAGAAAGAGCGCTATGTGCCCTTCGGAGGCTCCGCGAAGAGTGCACTGATTGCTTATCTGCCCGAGCGGCAGAAGGCTCTCGCCGAACTGCACAAGAACACGCCCGCTTTGCTAATCAACCGGCGCGGCGGACGACTCACCACACGCAGCGTCGGCCGCATCGTGAAAAAAATCGCCATTACGAAGGGGTTGTCGCCGGACGTTCACCCACACACTTTGCGTCACGCCTTTGGCACCCACATGCTGGAAGAAGGCGCCGACCTGCGCGCCATTCAGGAACTGCTCGGCCACGAGCGCCTGGCTACTACGCAGCGCTACACCCAGCTCTCGATGAAACATGTGTTGCAGGTGTACGACCAGACCCATCCGAGAGCGAAGTAGCGCCAGAAATTCCCGACGGGTATGGAGACGGGATGGAGAGGTTCTAAATCGGAATCATGCGGGGCGGAGCTTTTCCCAATTCGCTATCACCCGCGCCTTCAACTCCGCAGTCAGCTTCTCATACGCCGCTTCTGACGCCTCTGATTCGGGCGGCGGATAAATCGGATTGCCGAACTCGATCTTCAGCGGCTTGAAACCTTGAAACGACCTGTTCCTCGGCCACACGTCGTGGAAGCCCTCGATCGCCACCGGCACGACGGGAACCTGCAGGTGGGTAGCGAGAATCGCCGCCCCCTTCTTGAAGACTTTTGGTGTGCCGTCAATTGAGCGTTCGCCTTCGGGATAAAGCATGAGCACCCGTCTGTGTCGCAGCCCGAAGGCCCCCGAGCGCATGGCAGGAATGAGGTGTGCGTCCGGGTCCACTACGACCACCCTGATCCAGCGCGCCAGCCGCCGCATGATTCCACCGCCAAAGATGTCACTCGTCCCAACGGCGAAGAGGTGGTAGAAGACTTCTTTCGGCAAAATACTGGCCATCACCAGAGGATCGAGGTAGCTCTGGTGATTCGAACAGAGAATGTAAGGACCGTTTCCGGGCAACTTCTCGATCCCCTGCACGTGCAAATCAAAACAGTCCAGAGCAATCATTTGCAGCAGGCGTGACGACAAGTACAAAGCCCTGTCGGTGACCGGCTGTGGCTTCGACAGCGCCAGGATTTCAGGATCATCCGGGTCCTCCGCCAGAATCGCCCTCCAACCGGCGAACGTGGACGTCTTTCTTTCCGGCCCGCTTTCGATTCCGGCACCTTCGAGCACCGCGTCCACCAGATCGCGCACGGTGTAGATCTCTGCCAGTCGCGACTCTTCGATGTCGCTGCCTAATGCACCTTCGAGGTGGCTCAGCAATTCGACCCGTTGCATGGAATCAAGCCCGAGATCGAGCTCAAGGTTATGGCTGGGTCGAATGGCCGACGTCGCCGTCCGGGCCGATTCGCGCACAATCTCGAGTGCGCACTTAACCTCTGGTCGCTCGAGCCACTGGTTTTCGTCACCCGTGAGAGGTTGTTCCAGGGGTACGTCAGAATCAGCGCTGGTACCCCGTGCCCGCGTTGTACGAACACGCTTCTCAATTTCAAAACGCTTCAGCTTGCGGGTTGTAGTGCGGGGCAGATCGTCCTGCCATATCTCGTAACCGCCGATGCGCTTGGTAGAGGCAATCTGCGAAGAAAGTCCTTCGATGTCGAAGCGGATGACTTCTTTTGCGTTGACGATCTTTCGCTGCCTGAGCGTGTCGAAATTGGGAACGACAACAGCGTGCAACCGATCCCCGGTACCGTCACCTGGACGACCTTCGAGACCGATGACCGCGATTTCCTTGATGAATGGCGACTTCAAATAGTGCGCCTCGATCTCTTCGGGGTAGATGTTCTTGCCATTGCTGAGTACGATGACTTCTTTCTTGCGTCCCGTGAGGAACAAATTGCCGTGCGCATCGAAGTAACCGAGATCGCCAGTCAGAAACCAGCCATCGCGCATGACGGCAGCGGTCGCGTCCGGCCGGCTCCAGTAGCTTTTCATCACAATTGCGCCGCGTAGCGCGACTTCGCCGACGCTCGGCCCGCCGTCTTCTTGAGCCGCGTCGACAATCTTCGCCTCCACTCCCTTCAGCGCCTGTCCGACAGAGCCGATCACGTTGTCGTGAGGCGAGTTGGCGAAGGCGGCACCGCTGGTTTCGGTGAGGCCATAGGCTTGAAGAACGTCGATGCCCAGGGCATAAAAGTCATACGCAATGGCAGGATCGAAACGCGATCCGCCCGTGGCCAGGTAGCGCATCTTCTTGCCCAGAGTTTCGTGCACTTTCGAGAAAAACATCGGACCGGCATTGATTCCAACTTGGCGCAGTGAACGGTTGAAGGTCAGCAAGGCCTTGAAAGCCTTCCGCGCAAAGGGGCCCCGCTTGGCGACCTCCTGAAAAATTCGCTCGTGAATCAGGTAGTAAAACTGGGGCACAACTGCAAAAGCGGTAATGTTGCGCTCGCGCAGTGCTCGCATCAACTCGGTGGTGTTTAGAGTTTCCAGATAGACCACCCGCGATCCCTTCACTAATGGCAGAAGCAAGTTAGCCATCTGCGCCAGCACGTGAAACAGCGGCAGCACGCCAAGCAGGGCATCGCTGGCTCCAATGTCCACCCAATTGAAGACAGCTTCGACCTCGGCCAGCACATTGGCGTGCGTGAGCATTACGCCTTTGGGGTCGGATGTTGTACCTGACGTATAAAGGAGGGAAGCGAGATCGTCAGGTTTTGAGTTTACGGGAGTGAATTTCCCCGGGCCCGCACTGAAGATGGCCGACAGATTTCCCATCGAGCGTTCGGGAACAGAAGTCTGTTTGAGGCGTTCCGGATCCATCAGCACCACAGGTGCCGCCAGACCCTCGACTGCCTGCCGTGCAACCGTCGCATGCTTCGCGTCGCAGAAAAGCGCTGAGCTGCCGCTATCTTTCAGCAGCTTGGCGACTTGGTCGGCATGCAATGCGGTGTCGAGCGGAACGGCAGCGCAACCTGCGGCGATGATCCCTAAATACACAGCTACCCAACGAGGATGGTTATCGGCCAAAATTGCCAGCCGCGTGCCGCGTGCGAAGCCATTCTCGGTCACCCATCGCCCCACGGACTCGGCCATCTGACGGACTTCCGCGTAGGTGTAGCCTTCAAGGTGGTCGTGCCCCTGAAGTTCAACAGCGGGGTTGTTTGGCCACCGCTCCGCGCACTCAACGAAGCGGTCGTAGAAAGTTGGCATCGGGTGGTCGGGAAAATATACATGAAATCCGCTGCATCCGTGGTTTGCCAGCGGTCAATTTCTGGAATCTTAGAGCGCTGGAGGTCGCTGAGGTCTCGCAGAACAACGTGGAGGATGGCTTCTCACTACTCCCTCGGACCAGACCTGAGAGTGCGCCAGGCTTTAGGATGTACTACACCGCTCCTTCCGCGCGTTCATGGCATCCAAATATGCTAGGCTTTTAACAGCCAGTGCTGATGCGGCGGTTGTTCCCGCCCTCAGAAGGATTGTCAAGGTTGATTAACTCTCTGATAGCCAAGATTTTCGGGACCAAGAACGAGCGGGTCATCAAGGCGCTGATGCCTCAAGTTGAGGCCATCAATGCGCTCGAGCCCCAGATGCAGAAGCTCGCCGACCCTGAACTGCGCACCAAGACAGACGAGTTTCGCCAGCGCATCCAGGAGCGGCTGAGTCGGTTCGACGTCGAAGGTAGCGATCCCACAGCGGAGGTGGAAGTCGACGCCGAGGCCGACGGAGAGCCCGATCCTGATCGACGGAAGCGGCTTGAAAAAGAGCGATACGACACTCTACAGGAAGTCCTCAACGAAATTCTTCCCGAAGCTTTCGCTGTGGTGCGCGAAGCCGGACGCCGCGTGCTCAACATGCGTCACTTCGATGTGCAGCTGATCGGTGGCATGGTACTGCACCAAGGTACTATCTCCGAAATGAAGACCGGCGAAGGCAAAACCCTGGTTGCCACACTGCCTGTCTATCTCAATGCCCTTAGCGGCCGCGGTGTGCACGTGGTTACGGTCAACGACTATCTGGCCAAACGCGACTCGGAATGGATGGGCAAGCTCTATCGTTTTCTCGGCCTGACCGTCGGTGTGATCGTGCATGATCTCGATGATGAAGAACGCCGCGCCGCATACGCCGCCGACGTCACATACGGCACCAACAATGAGTTCGGCTTCGATTATCTGCGCGACAACATGAAGTTCGACCTTAAAGACTGCGTGCAGCGCGGACATCACTACGCCATCGTCGATGAAGTCGATTCGATCCTTATCGATGAGGCCCGTACGCCACTGATCATCTCGGGCGCCAGCGAGGAATCGACTGACAAGTATTACAAAGTAAACCGCATCATCCCCAAGCTGGAAAAGGGCCAGGAGATCGAAGGACCTCCGGGCGAGCCTGCGCAACTCACCGGCGATTTCGTGGTCGACGAGAAGCACCGCAACATCACCGTCACCGAAGAAGGTTGGGAAAAGGTCGAGCAACTGCTGGGCATCGGCAACATTGCCGACCCGGAGAATTGGCCGCTCAAGCATCACGTCGAAACCGCCATCAAAGCGCATGCCCTATACCGCCGCGACGTGGAGTACGTCATCAAGGACGGTGAAGTCATCATTGTGGATGAATTCACCGGCCGCATGATGCCGGGACGGCGGTGGTCTGACGGCCTGCATCAGGCAATTGAGGCCAAGGAAGGCGTGAAGATCGAGCGCGAGAATCAGACACTCGCCACCATCACTTTCCAGAATTATTTCCGCATGTTCAAAAAGTTGGCTGGCATGACCGGTACGGCGGAGACCGAAGCCACGGAATTCGACAAGATATACAAGCTGGAAGTCGTGGTGATTCCCACCAACAAGCAAATGCTGCGGCTGGAGAATCCTGACGTCGTCTACCGCACCGAAAAGGAAAAATACTTCGCGGCCGCGGATGAAATTCAAAAGCTCAACGAAAGCGGACAACCCGTGCTCGTGGGCACAACATCGATCGAAAAGTCTGAGCGTCTTTCCGAGTTGCTGAAGAAAAAAGGCATCAAGCACGTAGTCTTGAACGCCAAGTTCCATGAACGCGAAGCCGAAATCGTGGCGCAAGCTGGACGTCACGGTATGGTCACGATCGCGACCAACATGGCGGGGCGCGGTACCGACATTCTGCTTGGCGGCAATCCTGAATTCATGGCCAAGCAGGAGTTGGTGAAGAAGGGAATCGCGCAGGCTGTTCGCGTTGCGCAGGGCAAGATTGAAGGTCCACAGGAAGACGGCCAGACCTCGCTGTTTTACTACAACGGGAACGAATACATTGTTCCGACCGACAAGTGGACCGAGGCCCTCTACCGCTACAAAGAGCAGACCGACAGAGAACACGACGAAGTCACCGCCGTCGGCGGCCTGCACATTCTCGGTACCGAACGGCACGAGTCGCGCCGCATTGACAACCAGCTTCGCGGGCGCGCCGGCCGCCAAGGTGATCCCGGCTCTTCACGCTTCTACCTCGCCCTTGAAGATGATCTGATGCGCATCTTCGCCAAGGAGTGGGTCTCGAAGTTACTTGAGCGCCTGGGCATGGAAGAGGGTATTCCGATTGAGTCGAAGCTCATCACGCGCCGCATCGAGACGGCGCAGAAGGCAGTCGAGGCACAACATTTCGAATCCCGCAAACATCTCCTCGAATACGACGACGTAATGAATAAGCAGCGCGAGGCGGTTTACGGTCTGCGCCGCCGGCTGCTCGAGGGCATGGATCAGAGGGAGCTCATTCTCGAAGATTACGTCTCTGCCATTCTTGGTGATCTGATCAATGAAGATTGCCCGCCCAAAGCTCACGCTGATGATTGGAATATTAAGGGCCTGAAGGATGCAGTCTTCACTCGATTCGGCGTAGATTTCCTCGCCGAAGGAGTAAAGGCTGACGCGCTGAATCGGGAGGAACTCGGCGACGCTGTCTTCGCCAAGCTTAAAGAACGCTACGACGCAAAAGAAAAGTTAATCGGTCCCGAGGCCATGCGGCATCACGAGCGCATGATCATGCTCAGCGTGCTTGACTCGCAGTGGAAAGATCATCTGCTGAGCATGGATCACCTCAAGGAAGGTATTGGTCTTCGTGGCTATGGCCAGCATGATCCGCTGGTCGAGTACAAACGCGAGTCGTTCGAGATGTTCGAGGCCATGCTGCAACGCTTCCAGGAAGACACCGTGCGCTATCTGTACCTCATGCAGATTCTGGAGCGTCCTCCGGATGCGGCTGCTGCTGGCCCACAATCTGGTGGAGCGGCGGGACAAGGTCCGGAGGCAGGCGTGCCCGCGCAACGCGGCGGAGATGGGAACGGGCGGCGTCCACCGCGCATGGTCGCTACGTCCGCTGATGACCTGGAAGAAGCTTTCATGCGGCGCAAACGCCGAGAGCTCGAACAGGCTCGCATGGCTGGAGGCGGCGATCAGCAGACTGTGCAGCAGGTTGTGCGCTCACAAGAAAAAGTGGGACGGAATGATCCCTGCCCCTGCGGCTCTGGCAAAAAATATAAGAAGTGCCACGGGGTCTGAGTTACCAAGAATGGCGTGCGATAGTTCCTTTGCCGTCGCTGCGAAGCGGCTAGTTGTGGCCTTTCTTAACCACTTGGAACGTCATCTCCTGCGCGCGACTCCTAGTTCCCCTCTTCCACTCGGCAAATAACGTCGCATAATTCTTAGTTATGTAATCGGCATGATTCACGCCAAGCTTCTTTGCGGTCGCGTCAATCCATCGCGACGATCCCTCGATCTCGCAAAAATTACCGATCGGCGTTTCATCCACCACGACTTCCCCCTTACTGTCCGTCCATTCCTGACGAAATTTTTCATAGCGGAATGACGGTGAGTATCCCAGGGCCCGCAGGATCGCATCCATCAATTTCCCGTCGCTGACGCCAGTCTCCAACTCGTCCCGGGTGCTGTGCCGCCCAATTTCCCCTTTGCTTTTAAAGGTCAGTTTCCACTCCAAGCCGTATTGCCGCAGCCGCAACAGCTCCCGGTGTTTGCGGAGAACGCCGCCGGGCAAGTCATAGAGCGTATTCATTTCATGGGTACGCCGCGTTTTGAGGCGAAAGCCTGCTGCGCGGAGTTTTCGCCTTAACGTCCGCAGATCGCCAACACGAAACTTGACTTCTGTTTCACTACTCATTGAGAAGAGTGTATTACGGAATTTGAGCAGACGGTTCCTGAAGGCGGCGCGCAATTCCAGAGATGGATGGCTTCATTTTTCTCTTCCACACTACCGGCTCAACCGGACCGACGACGAGTCCCCATTGAAGCGCGCCCACCCAGGTGATCGCCGACGTGATCAGGAAGGGCCAATAAAACCTGCGTGATTGCATTGAGGTGTGAATTGATAAGCCCGAACGATGCCCCCGCAAGCAGCAGCAGCGCCACCAAGAGTCCGTCAGGCGCGAGCGCGCAGCCAGCAAGGAACAGCCCGTTGCAGATCATTCCCACGACCATAAAAGTTTTGCGGACACACGTGGCGTCGCGCCAGCGCAAATCCAGCGATCGGAGAGCCGGCCGCAGAGGAGAGCGGACAAGGCCGCCATCCGAAAGGTCGATCCCCCGACCTTGGCCATGCCATCCACGGGAAAACGGCGCTCACTCACCAGGTAAAACGGCAGCCAGGGTAAGCAGAAAATACAGAAAGTAATTGGAGCAGAAATGGCCGATCCAAGATCCCCACGCTGATCGCTTTCTGACAATTTCCGAAAGCGCCGGGCCCTGCCTCATGTGCACACGCCGCAAGTGGGAGTGCGCGGCATGCACTGAAGCCACGGAGACAGCCATAACAGACTGACCAGAGCTAGAACAATAAAGAACGGTCTCCAGCCAAAACGCGCTACCAGCGTCCCGCCGAACAGAATGCCGAAGGCCGGTCCCAGCCTCTGACCGGCTCCAACGACGGAGTTGGCGACGCCGCGCTACCGCTCTACGAAATGGCTGGCGAATATTTTCGCATAGGCGGGGTAGGCGACCGACTCTCCGACGCCCAGAACAACCCGTATGGCCAGCAAAGCCACAAAGGTGTGTACCACGCCTGTGAAGGCCGTCGCCGCTGACCAGATAAGAAAGCCGATGGCAAAAACCCACTTCACCTCGAAGCGGTCTACCAGCCACCCGACGGGGATTTGCATGAAGGAGTATGTCCAGAAGAAAGCGGAGAGCAGGATGCCGAGCTGCGAGGCAGAGAGACCAGTTCGCTCTTCAGCAGCGGCGCCGCAACAGATAAGTTGGTGCGGTCGATGTAGTTAATAAAAACGGACAGGCCGAGCAATACCAGCACGCGAATCAGGGTTGGCGAGATTTTCTCGGTGCTCGAGATGGGGACGGCGGCCATAACCACAAGCCGCACAATACTAAACCCGGTATAGGAATCCTGCCGGGTCGAACCAAAGGGCCAGCACCGGTGGCGCCCTCACGAAAACGTCGGCAGCTTCACCAGATCATCCTTCGGTACCGACTCCAGCGGCTCCCCTGCTTTGCGCCACGCGGTCAGGCCGCCGACAATCACAAACGTGTTGAATCCTTTTTCCCGCAGCAGGTGCGCCACCCGGGCGCTGGTCGCTTCACGTGCTCAAGTGCAGTAGAGATAAATATCCTTTTCCCTGGAAAGATTTTTGATCTCCTCCTCCAGGTTGTTGGGCTCGATGCGAATAGAGCCCTTGATCCGTTCTGTGCCGGAATCGTAGTACCCGTGGCTGCGAACATCGATGATCAGAAGATTGTTCTTTCCCTCGGAAGCCAGCCGCTGCGCCAGTTCCTGTACCTGCACGCGCGGCACGATGCGATACACGCTGTGCCTGCGATATTGAACGACACGGTAGATGGCGTAACTTATCAGCGCCGCTACGATCACCGCTTCCATGGCCCGTCCCGCGGCGTGAAAGCCGCGCAGGATCACCGCCAGAAAATCGCGAGCAATGTAGCCTAGCGCCAAGTAAGAGAGGGCGTAAATGGCGGAACCCAGGAAGTCCAGTTGCAGAAATTGCGTGAAACGCATCTTCATGCTTCCGGCCAGTGGCGCAGCCATCGTATTCACCCCGGGAATGAACTTGGCAATCACGAGCGTAGTTTTGCCACGCTTGTAGAAAGACTCTGCCGAGCGCAATATACAAGTTTCCGGATTTACCGAAACGCGGCACAAGAACCCGAGCAGCGCCCATCCCATGTTGCGGCCAAGCACGAACTGCAGGGAATCTCCCAGCAGCAACGCAGCCAGTGCCACAACAAGCACTGACGGCGCCTGCAGAGCGTGTGAGGCTACCGCCGCCCCAGCCGCGACCAGTGCAATCGCCGCGGGGAAAGGAAGTCCTATCGCCTCCGCGAACAAAAGTCCGAAAGTTAGGGTGTAACCATGACGAGCCATCAGCCCAGTCAGTTCATTCATAGTCAGTCTTGGATAGCAAGAATCAGGAAAGGTTTCAGTATATAGGCTAGGTGTTTTACATGTACGTCGCTTCAGGTTGGGAAGTGCCAATGGAGCAGAAACCAGGGGCGGCTCGGCCGCCCCTTTGAGCTCTGTTCTGAGGCCCGTTACTTGCTCATGGTTTCGCTCTTCTCACCCTTGAGCATCTTGACGTTCATTACGTGGATCGCATTCTTATCCGCGTACACGTGGGCGCTGAGTTGTACATGATGACCATCGTGAGCTTTGAGTTCTTCGGGATTCATAACGTCCCAGCTCTTCTGGTCCTTGTCGCTCACGAATGTAACTTTGTCGCCTTCCACTTTGACTGTGCCCTTCAGCGTCTTCAGGGGAGCCGCAGCTGCAGTCTTGTCTGAGGTAGACTGCGACATGGTGTCCTGCTGTGCAAAGGCAGTGATGCTCATAACAAACGTCAAAGCCAACAAACAAACCATTACCTTTTTCATCGAAAGTCTCCTTTGAGGTTCTTGGAATCCAGGCCAGATTTCTGTATGGCTGCTTTCATTACGCACTTGGACCCCAAAACGGATCGTTTTCAGTTTTCGGGTACGCTATTCAATGTTTGTGGCCGGCAAGTGCTGAAGAGTTGCCACGAATCAATTGGAATAAAGGGTTGAGAGCTAGATCTCTTAAACTGTTACTTTCATGGCCGCTTTCTATCTTTATATTTTTTAATCAATAGCGATGTTATCAGTCATCGGTGTCAATATGCGCTAGAATGCAGTCTCCGGGGGCAGCCATGAAAAGTCTGCTGGTGGTGGGAGCGGTCGTTCTGATCTTGGGCCTTCTGTCTTTTTTTGTTCCGATTCCACACTATGAACACCACGGGGTCAACGCGGGCGACGTGCACATCGGTGTGACCACTGAGCACAACAGTTTGGTGCCCCCCGTGGTTAGCGTGGTCTTGGTCATCGCGGGAGCAGGTTTGATGATTGCCGGTCGACCGGGGCGACAAAGCTAGTCCCGTCGGATCTGTGGCCTTCGAACCATGCCAGTCGGCCCGCCGCCTCCAAATATTCCTGCTCACTGGTGCGATGCCATGAATGGCCCCTACTTGCTTCTGAGCTTAGACTCAGAAGGGTTCTGTGTCACCGCCCGTTCTGTTTCCTCCCGCGCCTTCTCGTAAGATTCGCGGGGATCACGTCCGGTCACTTCCCGATACCAAGCTGGATGAAAGGTCCAGGCCCAAGGCTCGCTGACGGCTCCGCGAGTCATCGCCTGGAAAGTGCCAGGCTCTCCGATCGTGCTCAGATAGATGTGGACGAAAATCCCGCCCAGCATGACGATTGCCGACACGTCGTGCAGGACATAGCTGATCGCCACGAGGGTGCTGCCGAAGGTGCGAGCGCCGGCCCACAAGATGATGCCTGTAATGAGGAACACGACACAGCCGATAACGATTTCCCAGAATTGCAGCTTCTGCCCGGCATTGAAAAATCCGGTGTCGGGCGGCTCAAGTTTTTCTTTGCCGCTGACGATCCCGCGCAGGTTGCGCATCCAGTTTGTGTCGGCCGGCGTCCACATCATCGGTTTCAGCCAGTTCAGCATTTGCAGGCCAAAGAAGAATACACAGAAGATGCCAAACCACGGGTGCAAAGCTCGGGCCAGCGGGCCTCCACCAAAGATTGGGGTGAAGACCGGATGCCGCCGCAGTTCGCCGACATACACGACGGTGCGGCCGAGGGACTCGAACCTGCGGCGTGCTCTTTCGTCAAAGCGTTCAATCGCCGTTGCCATTCGTCCCCTCCTTGTTTGGCGGCTCGGGCTGCGGCCGACGCGGGCCCACCGTCACGTAGTGCAACAGCACTCCCAGCCCTCCAAACAGCGCGAACGCGCCCAGCACCGGCTTGAACAGCCACTTCCACACGGTGTAGCTCCACGGAATAGTTGGATTCTTCGGCAGCCCGCCGTAGCGTTCCGGATCGGTCGCGTCATGCAGCACGTAGATCACGTGCGTGCCGCCGATCGATTCGGGATCGTAGACGCCAGCTTTTTCCATACCAAAGTTGTCGCGCAATTGTTTGGCTCGCTCCTCCGCGCTGAACTTCATGTCGTCCTTGGTGCCAAACTTCAGGCAGCCTGTTGGGCACGCCTTAATGCACGCCGGTTCCAAGCCTTCGCCAACGCGATCGGAACAGAGCGTGCACTTGTAGACCTTCTTCGTCCCGGGGTTGAGTTTCGGGATATTAAATGGACAACCGGAGACGCAGTACTCGCAACCGATGCAGTTCTCCTGATTGAAGTCGACGATGCCGTTCGTGTATTGCACGATGGCGCCATCGGCTGGGCAAGCCGCAAGGCAGCCGGGATCAGCGCAGTGCATGCATTGGTCTTTGCGCATTAACCACTGGACCGTTCCATCTTCGCGGGGATGTTCGTTGAACTTGATCAGGTTCCAGAAGTTCCAGCGCGTCTCCGGCATCGTCTGGTAGGTATTGTCGAAGGTGGTCGCGCCGAAGGGCATATCGTTCCACTCCACGCACGCCACCTCACAGGCTTTGCACCCGATACAAGTCGTGGTGTCCACTAACTTGCAGACTTGAACATCGCGCTGCACACCGGTGCCGGGGATGGGCCCGGGGTGGGCTGACATCCTCTGGATCTGTAGTGTCTTGCGGTCGCTCATCGCGATCTTCTATGCTTTCTCAATCTTCACCAAGAAGCCCTTGAATTCCGGAGTGAATGCGTTCGGATCGATCACCGTTGGAGTCAGTTGATTGGCCAGAGTCTTCGCAGTCTTTCCTTCATCCTCCGCGATGCCGCGGAATCCCCAGTGAATCGGCAAACCAATCTGAAACATTTCCTTACCGTCGATTTTCATCGGACGGATGCGCCGGGTCACCATAGCCTTCGCGATGTAATGGCTGCGCGCGCTGGTCACCTTGACTCTCTCGCCCCCGTGAACGCCCATCCGGTCGGCCAGTTCCGCCGGCACCTCGACAAACGGTTCAGGAACGAGCTGGACGTTCATCGGATTATTTTTCGTCCAGTAATGGTAGTGTTCGGTGAGCCTGTAGGTCGTGCAGATGACATTGAAGCCCTGATCCGCTGTGCCGTACTTGTCGAACTCGGTCTTATACTTTTTCACCACCGGATTGTTCGACTGATTGGGATGAAGTGGATTCGCAATCGGGCTTTCGATCGGTTCGTAGTGTTCGGGGAATGGCCCATCCGCCATCCCGCCGAGGGGCACAAACAATCGGCCTATGCCTTCCGGATTCATGATGAATGGACCCATGTGATCCTTGGGGGCGGAGTCGGGTTTGAAATCGGGAATATCGTTTCCCACCCACAACTGCTTGCCCTCATCCCACCATACTTGCCGTCGCGATGAATCCCACGGCTTGCCATTGAGGTCACACGACGCTCGGTTGTAAAGCACGCGGCGGTTGGCGGGCCACGACCACGCCCAATTCGGATAAATCCCGAGTCCCGATGGATCTTCCGTTCCGCGACGCTGAATCATCGCGCCGGCTTCCGTCCAGGAACCAGAGTAGATCCAGTTGCCGCAGGCAGTCGTGCCATCGTCCTTGAGCCAGGCAAAACCCGGAACCTGCTGTCCCGACTTGATCGTCTGATTCGTTTTGGGATCGGTGATATCGGCAAGCGCCTTGCCACTGACCTCCTTCGCGACCTCCGCCAGTGAGGGGGCGTACGGGTTGGTGTACGCGAACGTCGCATTCAGAACCGGATCGGCGAACTTGCCGCCCTCTTTCTGATAGAGCTCGCGCACTTTCAGGTAGATCGTTGCCAGGATGTCCTGATCGAGACGTGCCTCGCCCGGAGGCGGCAGCGCAATCTGCTTCCACTGCAGCCAGCGCGCCGAGTTGGTGAACGAGCCATCTTTTTCGGCGAATCCCGCGCCCGGCAGCCGGTACACGGTGGTGTTGATCTTTTTCTGATCGTCGGCGGAGATGCCCGGCGCACGCCAGAACTCGCTGGTTTCGTCGGGATAAATCTCGCAGACCACGAGCCAGTCCGCCTTCTTCAGCGCCTCAATGTTCTTAGTGGAATCGGGACCGATCATTACGCCGTTCATGCCAAAGGCAAACAGACCTTTTATTTTGCCTTCATACATGTCGTTCCAGATGTTTACCCACGAATAGTTGCGATCGATCTTGGGCAGGTAATGGAATGCCCAGTCGTTGTCCTTTGTAGCAGCCGGGCCGTACAGGGCCTTCAACAGAGACACCGTAAACTTCGGCGTGTTCGACCAATAATTGAATGAGTTCCAGGGATCGGGCTTGGAGGATATTGGCGTGATCCGCTTGAGGTAAGTAGCGAGATCTACGTCGTTCGGGTTGGGCATCTTCAAATATCCGGGCAGAGTGTCAAACACGCCTGCCATGTCGGTTGCGCCCTGGATATTTGAGTGCCCACGCAGCGCATTTACGCCGCCTCCTGCGCGTCCTACGTTTCCCATCAGCATCTGCAACATCGCAGCGGTACGGATAATCTGCGTACCAAAGCTATGCTGGGTCCAGCCCACCGCATAGATGATGGTCGACACCTTCTTCATGTCCCCATCTTTGCGGATCGAGGTGTAAAGGTCGGCTGCTTTGAGGAACTGATCTTGCGGAATTCCAGTAATGCGCTCGACCATCTCCGGTGTGTAACGCTCATATTGCTTCTTGAGAAGTTGGAAGACGCACCGCGGATGTTGCAGGGAAAGATCGAAGGCGACCTTCGACGGCAACAAGGGCACAGGCGAGGCGCCAGCTTTTGCTCCCGCTGGACTCGCACCCTGATGGCCCTGGCCCGTGTCGCTACCCTGCACGTGCGTTGCTCGCGCATTCTGTCCCGAAGGCGTCGGCAAAACCGCCTTTCCCGACAGGTCCCCACCTTCTTCATAGTTCCACGAAGATTTGTCATACATCTTCGTCTCAGGATCAAAGCCTGAGTACAATCCGTCATCAGGAAGCTTGAATCCCTCCTTAATGATGAACCC
>WNGL01006153.1_pt1 | contig 15127 bp, 14 predicted proteins | sample 5400591 | NCBI WGS metagenome assembly WNGL01 (sample SAMN13153377, study PRJNA577476) | soil metagenome | isolation source: 80 cm soil or saprolite under Garry oak tree replicate 1 | place: USA:California | collected 2016-06-15
CTTTTTGGCGGCGATCCACGGCAACCAAGTAAGCCACGAGCTTTCGTGCTACGGCTAGCGTGGCGCGATTGGCGTTGCCCTTCTGTTTTTCCCGGTCGTAGAGCATCGCCAAGTCCGGGCTGTTTCGCGGCGCCATCTTCGCCGCCTCGATCAGCATCGTCTGCAAATGCTTGTTGCGCTGCTTCGAGAGCGGGGTGCGCTTGATGATGTTCGCCGAACTATTCTCGGCACCGCACAGTCCGCAGTAGCTGATGGCCTTCTTGATCGAGGAAAAGCGTTGCACATTGCCAACTTCCAGCGCCCAAGTCAGCGCCATGATCGGGCCGACTGCGGGAATCGTCATCAGCCGCTCCACGCGTTCGACCAGCAACGCGTCGCGCTGCAGCGACCGCACTAAAGCGCTCTCTGTCTTCCCCAGGCGCACCACTGTTTCGCGGCACAGCCGCAACAAAGAACGCAGCCCGTCATCGATGTCCTGGTTCGTGGCCAGCAGTTCACGGAAGTAACCGACCTTGTGGAGCTTCTGCTTGTTGTAGCTCACCCCGGCTTCCATCAGCAGAACAGCAATCTTGTTCTTCATCTGCACGGCCTGTCGGACCAACAGGTTGCGATACCGCAAGGTGCGCCTCCGCTCGCGAATTTCCGTCGAAGCCATGTAGCATTCCGGCAGAAAATCACACCGCAAGTAGTCGGCGATCTTGTGGGCATCGATGCGATCGTTCTTTTTCTTGGCCGCGGCGATGGCACGCAACATCAACGGATGCGCTACCTTCACTGCGACCGCATGCGGAAGCAGGTGATCGTAGATCCAGGCTGTGAAGATGGTCGCCTCCATCGCCGCTGTCCACGGCTGCGGCAGTGTCTTCATCCAGATGTCCAGATCTAAGCGGGTTGCCGGAATCGCGCCTTCTGCATGGATATGGCCGCTGCCATCCTTCACGCAGTAGCTGATCGTTTTCTTGTGAACATCTAAGCCGATGTAGTACATATCTTCCATGGGGGAGCCTCCTTGGTTGTTTCTGAATCAGCGCGGTCGCTGAGTTCAGCTTTTGTACACCAAGCGCTCCTCCCTCCATCGACTTATTCATTCAAACAATCCGGAACCTTGGTCATGATTTCCCAGAACCCCGTTTGAACGTAGTCGCTGGCGCGACGGACGCTTCGCGTGCTATGCTCCTTACGTCATGCTGCAAGGTAGCGCTTTTAACTGCGATTTTCGGTTTCCTCTGATTTTCCTAAGCCAAGCAAAATCAATAGGTCGCAAACGAAAAAAGATTCAATTCCCGTAGCCGTTAGATCGGTGCAGCCACTAGCCCGCATCCGCCGCAACCGCCAGCGCCCACCTTCAAACGGCTCTATCGAACGCGCGCGGAGCACCTCGCCCGGACTTCACGCTTTTGTGAAAACGCGCCTCCGATAGAGCACTAGCGTTTCGGGCCACGGATGTCCGGTAAGCCTATTTACGGCCACCAAAGTTCGTTCAGGCGACCGTTAGTATCGCGGTATACGACGTGAAGTGTTCCTTGCGCCTTGAACACATATCCGAATACATCGCCTGCTGCATCGGGGGCGCCTGCGACAAAACTGAGGTCCACCCAGTGCCAACCCTGATTATTCCAGTACAACTCGTTGAGACGATTGTTACCGCTCCGATAAAAGACGTGCTCCGTACTTTGGGCTTCAAGCACGCACCCCAATAGGTCGCTCGCAGCGTCCGGCACTCCTTTTCCTGGGGGTCCTCCTTGGGCCGCGAAGCTCAAGTCCACCCAGTGCCAACCCTGATTGTCCCAGTACAACTCGTTGAGACGATTGTTCGTGCTCCGGTAAAACACGTGTTGTGTCCCCTGGCTGTTAAATACATAACCAAATAAATTGCCGGCGGCGTCCGGTATGCTTTTTCCTGATGGGGCTCCCTTGGCCACATAGCTCAAGTCCACCCAGTGCCAACCCTGGTTGTCCCAGTACAGCTCGTTGAGACGATTGTTGCCGCTCCGATAGAAAACGTGCTGGGTACCCTGGGCTTCAAATGCGTACCCAAACAAGTCACTGGCAGCATCCGGTACTCCTTTTCCCGGTGGCGCTCCCTGAGCCGCAAAGCTCAAGTCCACCCAGTGCCAGCCTTGATTGTCCCAGTACAACTCGTTGAGACGATTATTCGTGCCACGATAAACGACGTGTTGGGTTCCTTGGGCGTTGAACACATACCCGAATAGATTGCCTGCCGCGTCCGGCACTCCCTTCGGTGCCCCTTGGGCCGCATAGCTGAGGTCCACCCAGTGCCATAAGGGCCTGGGAGGATCTATCACGCCGTAAGCCAGCAGCCAACTTGGATGAGGACACTTGGGGTCTTCTGGTATTTTTATGAAGCCGGCAAATGTTGGTTTGGGATAGGGGCCACACGTGCTAGGGTCTCCAAAACTTGCTACATACGCTCTCCCATCTGCGATTGTCACGGGAGTGAATTTCGCGTACAGGCCGACGTCATCCCGCGGATCCATCTTGCTGTGCCATAGGAGTCGCAAGTCCAGCGCGTTCGGAGTGCAACCTCCCCCCGAACATGGCACAGGAGTAGCATCGAATACCGAGAGCATGCCCTCAACGACATGTGCATTAGCATCATCCTTAAATGGATGGAGGGCCCAAATTAGCCCGCTGTTCGGTTTGTCTGAGTGCGAAATCGAGAGGATCCCGCCAGGCATAGATTCTGACGGAGCCTTGAATTTGCTGACCGCGAATTGCCACAGAGGATCGACGTGTTGCGTTCCATCCCCGGATGATACAACGCGAAACGCCTTCAGCGGCTGATCCTCTCCCATATTGTAAATAAGCGTTGGAGCGCCGTATACTGACTGGTCCCACAACACCGGGCCACCGTGGATGTGATTTGTATGGATGCTGAAATCCCATGCTGGCGCCGCGCGGCAGTACAGACCAGCAAATCTCGGTTGTTCAGTTGCGAGAAAATCCTGCAGCGCAGGCCATCGGTCGTGGCCCAAGTCCATGCTGTTCAGCAAGTAAAAGTGTCCGTCTTTGCCACCGCCGATTATCGTATTCTTCGAAAGATCACCGGTTGAGGAAGTAAAGAGCAACGGCCCCGAGGAGCCCATATCTAGATCCCACTGGTTGTAACAGGCATGATGTTTGACGGTCCACCAATCCACAGGATGCACACCCGGATCCAGACGCACGAAGCTCTCTGAAAAATCAGTCTTTACACCTGCATCGTTGGAGGCCACGTGACCATTGCCGGTCATAAAGTAAATGTTGCCCGCCTGGTCCGCAACTAATCCTCTCCCTGCCTGCCAGATCCCACCCTGCCCGCCGGTCGGAGTTGTAATGAAAGCTCCGACCTGAGACAGAGTGTTCGCATCGTACCCAAACACCCATCCATGATAGGAATTGCAATCGCCATGGCTTCCAAACGCGATATAGACAGTTCCATTGCTAAGCAGGAGACCTGGACGATTGAGTTGACCTTGAGCTTTGAATTCGATAAGGCCGTTGATACTGCCGTCCCCGGTTCCAGGGACTTTTCCTCCGATTTCAATCGGACTGCCAGTGCGTTCCTTCCCTGTCGCTAGGTCTAGAGCGTGCAGTCTGTAAGAAAAGTGGCCAAGCTCCCTTGATTTGGCCACAATATAGATAGTGCTTTGTTGGAGGTTTATTACAGGTGTGCTTGTAATTCCCACGAAGGGGCTTATATTATTTTGGCAATCCACCTCACCAGCGGGGACCGGGTCTCCCAGGTTAACACTCCAAAGCTGCGCAAAGCTGTTTGTATCAAATGCATAAACGAAGTTCTTTTGAGTGGCTGCGTAAACGACGTTGTGGACCGTGTCGTCAGGCAGCGTTAGACCACGCACATAGAGCGGTTGGGCATAGATCTGTCCATCTACAACCCATGTATTCAGTTTGCCAAAACTCTTCAGGCTCCCAGCATTAACTGTGGAAGGATTGAGCGACGTCTCGAAGTAGTCTCCTGTACGAGCATTGTTGTTGAGGTTGGTCAGAACTCCTGAGGGATTCGGGGCAAATAGATCCCTGAAGGTTAGCGTGACCACGCCGAAACCGGGCAAGTACTTCGTCAAGATCGAACCGCTACACGACAAGTCCCACGTGGTATCGAAGTTCCAGGGCTTGTAGTGAATGTGGAGGACCCCGGTCGCGGACAATTGCAGGTCGAGCTGATCCGCTGCATTGATGTTGAATGGCTGAGGACCCGCTTGTCTGTCGCTAAAAAGCTGATTCGCGCGGCCGGCGAAGCTTCCGTCCTGAGTGTTCGGCCCCAGGAAGCCAGCGCTGTACGTGACAAGCTTGGTGTCCTCGCGATGCATGAAAAGCTCAATCTTGTAGACCTGGTTTTTGGTTTGTGCCTCTCTCAATTTCGCGGCTAGAAATGCAGTGCACGTGCCGTCGGCCCTAGCAGACGAAGCTCCCGCCATCGTAAACAAGAAGATGCCGACAGCAAGTAATGAAATACCTGATTTTCTTGGGGACATGTCCTTCATACTCCTTCCGTGCTTGGAGTTCCGATCTCCAGCCCCAACCCTGCAGGGGACACCGTGCCAAGAGGACATCGATCTCTCCGGCCCGAATTAGTCTGCAAGGGCCGATCTGTCAAGGAGAGCGGTTTACTGAATTGGAGTGAACAGATCCCGGAATGTCAGCGTGACCACTCCGAAACCGGGCAGATATTTCGTCAACATGGAACCGCTGCATGACAAGTCCCACGTCGTATCCACGTTCCATGGGTTGTAGTGAACGCGGAGAACTCCGGTCGCGGACAAGCGCAGGTCGAGCTGGTCCGCTGCATTGATGTTGAATGGCTGACTGATTGTTAGTCGGTCACTAAAAAGCTGGTTCGCGTGGCCAGTAAAGCTGCCGTCCGGGTTCGGCGCCACGGAGCCAGCGCTGTAAGTGACAAGCTTGACGTCCTCGCGATGTATGGAGAGCTGGATATTATAGAATTGGTTTTTGGCCTGCGCCTCCTTGAATTTCGCGGCTAGGAATGCAGTGCATGTGCCGTCGGCCCTGGCTGACGGAGCTGCCGCCAACGCAAACAAGACGATGCACGCAAAGACCGCGACCGCGGAACGCCACCGGGAATTCGGAAACGGATTCGTAGCACAGGCAAGCATGTGTCTGCTCTTAGCAATCGACTTCCACGGAACGTTCATCGGGAAGAACAGATCCTGAAGGCTCATGGATGTACCTCCTCCTTTATTGCTTCTCAGTAACTCGAAAAGAAATCATTCTAGAACGGCCTGAACTGCTGTTCTTCCTCATCGTCCGGCTGGTGTCCGTTCGCATTGGTCAGTATCCAGGTACTGAAGAAAATTCCCTCAGGTCCTGACCCACCAAAAATCATCATCCGGTTGTTTGCCGCATCGTAGGCTGCAGCATGTTGCCCCCTCTCCACAGGCCGGGCACCCTTGGGGTTCAGTCGAGCCCACCCAGGCGTTCCACCCAGGCCGTCTGCGTTCGACAGCACCCAGACGTCGTTCGAAGCAACAAACGAGACACCTGACACGGCCCCCCCAAAGATTGTCATCCGGTTGCCTGCCGTGTCGTACACCGCAGAGCTGAAAAACCGTTTCATCGGCGAATCTGGTGCTCCGTCAGCAACGAGATTCGTCCAGACGGGCGTCCCACCTCGACCATTTGCGTGAGACAAGGTCCACACCGCATTGGTAAAAATGCTTCGATTTTGGTCGACCAAGCCGCCGAAGACGGTCATGATGTTGCTGGTCGGATTATAGACTGCGGTCGCGGCAAGTTTGCCTTGTGGAGGTCCTCCCATTGGGAAAAGCTGAGTCCAAGTCGGCGTCCCACCAAGCCCATTTGCATTGCTCAGGACCCAGACGTCGGAGAATTACCGCCGGTTTGGAAGGTCCCGTCGTTACCTGCAAATGCGATCATCGAATTTGTGCCGGAATCATAGACCGCCGTGTGGCCCACTCGCCCTGCCGGAGGACCTCCAGTCGGCAAGAGTTGTATCCAAGTAGGAATGCCGCCCAGTCCATTCGCGTTCGTCAGAACCCAGACGTCATTCAATGCAGGTAAGACGCATACTCCATCGGGCCCAGGTGTACTCGTGCATCCCGCAAAAACAATCATGCGGCTGTTCGTTTCATCGTAGACGCCCGAGTGGCTGGACCGGCTTGGCGGCGAACCAGGAACGCCGTTGGCAATTGGAGAGACCCAATCCGCCGCACCTCCGAGACCATTGGCATTCGTCAACGCTTCAACATCATCCAGGCTTCCTCTCTCATCGAGTCCTCCAAAAATGATCATCTGGTTCGTTGCCGAATCAAAGACCGCCGGTGTTGCAATTCTCGCTGTCACAGGCCCGTTGCCTGGGAGCAGCGTCCAACTCGGCCTCGTCGAGACACGGGACAAATCGGCCGGCGGCCGGGGTACTCCAGCCTGCTGCAGTGGCGCGGAGGCCCGCACGGAGGGCAGATGACCTGACCCGTTTTGCGCAATTGTCATGGCGGCCCCACCGAGTAAAATACAAGCGAATAAAGCAGATTTCCGGACCATTTGTTCTCGCATTTTTCTTCTCATTGTTGATTACCTCCAAGACTACATATAGCCAGGATTCTGACCGTTGCTCTGGCGAAACCCTATCGGCTCCCTCGACCGGGAGCAAGCGACAACCTATGCCGCGCGGAGAATGTCGCTATTTGTCGTGCCTCAAACTGGCGTTTCTTCATTGTCTGAGCCCTCTTCTACTCAACTCGAAACATGCGGCGGAGGCTCGGTCGGCTAATACGGGTCCAGAAGCTGGAAGCGCAGGAACTCTTGTTATTTTTCACGAAAGTGCAAACGTGCACGTATCTCTCCTGGGCCCAGAGAGCGGCGCCGGAAATCTCCGCCCCGTTAAACCGCACATCCTTTCCGAGCCCTAAGGCCTGCTCCTCGAAACTCTCCGCCGCTCCGATTTGCTTTACCAGTGCGCATACCGGTTCGATGGTTGCAGGTTCGTGCGCTGTCGGGTCTGCATCCAACGCGTCCAAGGCATAGCTTCGCACTAATTTTTGAAAGAACCGGCGCATGGCCTCCGCCTGATCGAAGACTTCTAAACCAAGAACTCGACCGCCGATAGCGAACGCTACTCCACATTGACCCTCTTGCCAGCTAAATGCCCGAGCGAACTCCTCCAGTGAACTTGCATGGCTCTCGAAGATTGCGGACATCGCCCCAGTTAGGGACGATGCCCTGAGGCGCATAGCTTTCGCAGCGATATTGTTCCAGACCGCTCCCTGATCCGATTTGCGTGTCCCATTCGAAGGCATCGACCTCGTGACTTGCGCAAGCCGCTCCCCTCGTCCCAGCGGATACATCATGTAATCGGCTGTTTTCAGGTCCGCGGTCGACATGCTCCAGCGTCCGACCTCTACGCAAGACACCGGAATCACCGTCGTGCGCTGTGCTGGCGCCAGGATCGTCAGGTTCAGGACGCGGTTCTGTTTCGCCCCGACAAGTTCTTCTCCGTCGACGAGAAGAACCGGGAGGTCCGCGGTGTTTTCAAGACGTAGCTCCGGGACGGATCCTCCGCCGTGAAGTTCGGTCACTCGCACTTTCCCCTGGGCGATCCCATCCTCCAAAAGCAGGTAATCCAAGGGACGGGTCGGCGTGCTTCGACGCACCAATGGGAACAGAGTGAGATTCCGGAATTGCGAAGACGGGCCGATTTCAAAGTGCGAGAACTCTTCCTGAAGGGTCCACATGTTCGTTTGCGCCTCGCTTCCGTGTGATCCGTACGAGATAATTTTTGCAAATCGAAACGACCCTCGAGTTGTCGTTCTTCCACAAAAAGTTCATTGGAAAAGAGAGAGGAAAAATGGCAACTCTTGGCCTTGATGCGCGTGTTGGTCGCAGCCGCGTTGGCCGGAAAAATGCCAACTCGAGATGTCCTCTGTGCGCTAAACTCGGTCGTGTCCGTCGGGGGAATCTTCTTGATAACAAGGACCGTTAGACCTCGGAGAGAGATTCATGGTTTGTGAGCCAACTCCCTCCTCCTTCGGGGGCATAGATGGCAAAAGGATTCTCGCAGCTCGTGATCGAGCGACTTATCTTCTGGGGGACGCTTATATTGAGATTGCGAGGCAAGTCGCTTTCCGAGCGGCTGCACGCGTTCCTGGTACCACAAAGAGTCGGGAAGCGAACATCAAGAAAGCCTTGGAATATAACGGAGAACACCGAGCTTGCAATCGAGCATATCTGGATGCTAACCAAACCTTCGATCATCGCGTGATGACAGAACTCAGCGATGCAGAAAGGGAGCAGGAAAGTAATGGGCACCGGCTAAGTGAGGCAGACTTCATCAAACGTTTAGTCAAGCACTTGATATTGATTTCGTTAAGCAGGAATTCCTTCTGGGCGGCAGTGGCTGTCTTTCAGGTCCTTTGCAACTACCCAACTACGGCACTAAATTTTGTGTATCCCTTTGTCGCTCCTAATCGCTCTATTGACAAGGAGAAGTGGCAGTGCAGCAGGAATCGCGGTAAGTTGTTGACATTCATCTGTGAGCGTTTCGGAGTACACGCCGAGAATCTATTCATTGAGCGCGGTCCTCGAGTTTATTCTTCCTCGGACTGGCAAGTTCACACTGTCAAGGAGTGCCTTGCGGTCTTTCGGCCTTTGGGCAGAGTGACCGTACCGGAACATTATCGAGGGAGTCTTTTGATTCCGTACGATGACAACGACCCTCGGGGCGATGAGCGCATTGAAGTTGATCGCATGGCCATACTTTTTAGCCCAGCAGATCTGAATCGGATTCTGGCGTCGGCCGGCCTAATGCCTTTCGAGGAGTCAATTAGACGATTGAATTTCGCGGCGGTGCCTAAGAGACCGGCACTAAGGAAGTGCTATGCAAGATGACGATATCAAGCAGCGTACGCTGATAACGTTCGGGTTGCCTTCCGCTGATGTGGATTTCCTGGCTATGCTTCAGGAATTCATCGAGAGGGAGGCGCAAAGGCCACTACGGATCGTTCGAGATTGGCTGTCGATTCGCATCGATGGCGTGGATCAATGTGCAATCGACTCGGATTCATGGTGTCAGCTCGAGTTTGAAGGAGGTACTTCCAAGGTCGAAATCGTGGGACGCGATGCGGAAGGAGAAGTGGTCATCGCGACCTATCTGCCGACGTACGACGGACCCAAGACGGAAGCTTGGAGGGTCTCGTTGCCGTGGGGCGATGAAGTTATCTGTAATTTTGAGTATGACGATGAGGAATGTGTTCGTGTTGAGACAAAGCAAATCGTCAAGCCAAAATTGGCCGAGAAGCGTGCTCAGCTAACAAAAGCGCCCCAGATTGATTTTTTTAGTTTTGATAGGGCATATATGGACAAGCTTCGAAATGGGGATCCGGCAACGGAGCGCCACTTCTTTGCGTATTTTGAGAAACTTCTGAATCTGAGGCTCCGGGCACGGGCCGTGCCCTCTGACAGGTTGGCAGACCTGCGGCAGGAAGTGTTTGTCCGGGTGATGGCAGCGGTGCGCAAAGAAGGGGCCGTGAGACAGCCAGAACGATTCGGGTCTTTCGTTAACGCCATTTGTAACAACGTATTACAGGAGCATTACTGGTCTTTGGGGAAGAACCAGCAGATCAACGCGGCGCACCAAGAGATTCCCGATAGGGCTCTCGACCTGGAGGGAATGATGGTTTCCAATCAATTCTCGGAGCCCGTGCAGAAGATCCTTTCCGCCTTGCCGACCCTGGACCGGAACCTGCTGCGGGCGGTCTTTCTGGAACGAAAGGATAAAGATGCGGTCTGCCGGGACATGGGCGTAAACCGCGATTACCTGCGGGTTCTCGTTCATCGTACTAAGAATAAGCTCAAGGATGAGTGGGCCAACCTAGCGCCACTTTGGGACAATTTGCTCAACGAAGATTAGTCCTTCCTAACGCGGTTGTATTGAATGGTCCTCCCACCTTCGGGCTGGTCGGCAATCCGGACACTCGAATATTCCCTATAGCTTCTGTGTTTGGCGGTCGTTCAGATGGGGCAAGGACGAAGCCCAGAAGATGGAGAAACACGCTGAAATCCCAAGAAGCTCCATAATTTGGGAAACGGGTTTGAAGCGAATGTGGACAATGGACAGGATGCACGAAACAGGAATAACAGATTGGGGCGTATGGAGCAGAGATGCAGCCCTCTCGGATTTCCGGATTAGCAAGCTGAACCTCTCCTGACGAATCCGATGATTCTGGGTGTAATTGTGGGCTACTCGAAAACTACTCCAGCGTCATGACGTCGCTCATTTGATGTCGGCTGTAAATTCGACTGCTCCAAGAAAGTGCGAGGCAACTTCCATGAGATTGATCCGTTCTCTGCCGGGATTCGAATGAAACGTTCTCTAAGGGCCCGACCAATCCATTTGAGAAACGTTTGCTTGTTGCCCCTGACCAGAACCGGCGAGCATCCGAGCCCTACCAACGGCGTAATCGCATTTCGTTGATTCAGTTCGCGCATAAACCAGGGGGCCCACTCCGGCACGACGGGCAGACCGTATCGATACGCAAAACGATAAAGAACAAATACAGGGTCGTTATCGCACAGAATGGTCCGCGCGCCTTCACGGTCAGCACCGGGTTTTGTCTTGGCTAACTCAGCCGAAACAGCCACCAAGTGCCGGGCCGGCCGCTTCCTACCTGGGACCATCACACTGCCCCGAAAGCATTGCGCTTCTGGCCCAAGAGAAGCAGGAATGCTCGCGCGACCCGGCAGTTGAATCTGGAACAAAGCTCCTTCGGTTGCTGCCGCCCATAGGGCGCCGATCTCTGAATCTCCGCCAATCATTGAGATCAGGTGTGCGCTGGATTGGCCTCGTTCATCCTTTGGAATTTCTAGAACGGCTCGGTCAATGTGGACCCGAACACGAGTCGTTGTGTCCTTTGTGCGCTTGGTGAATTCCAACGACCCAAAGCGCTGATGAGCGTTTTGCAATTGTCGTTTCCTCCAGTCATAGACAGACATAAGCAACGCGGTTTCCTTATCTGCGCCCGCCTCCGTCATCACCACTGGCTTCCTCGATAGCTAGGCGCTGGCCGTACATCCAGCGTTGTGGCTTGATTTGTGACAGCCAATCCTGGGCCGTCGGAATTCGACCCAGGTCTTCCTTGACGTGTTGTTCTCCGATATAACGGACCGGAACCTGGTTTCCGTCACTGTTTGTGATCGTCACGCCAAAAATCCTCTCACTCAGGAAAATCCCTTCGGCGTGGTGGCGGAGAGCACGGTGGCGAAAGTCGGCGAAGAACGGTTTCGACTCATCAAACCACTTGTGAACGGCGAGGTAGTCCTCGGCTTGCCCCCCGAACTTCCTGGCGCTGCTCTGCGCGTGGTTCAGCGGATGAGCCATGACTAGACCTCGTAGGTCGTCGTTGAGTAGTCCTCGAAGCGGTCATTGCGCTCAACGATGATTTTGCGTTTACGCACGTCCAAGACCACGTCGCCGAACCCGCCGGCATCGTTTTCGTAGCCGTATGGCACCAGCGTCTCGAAGTGCTCTTGCAGATCAGAAGCGTCATGCGCGACCTGCTCGAATTCTTCATAGGCGTAAACATCGGAGTCGTAGCACTTCACGTCTTCAGTCACTCCGTCATCGCCCGATCCATCGAAGTGCGCAGCGACGAAAGTAATACCCGCCGCGGCCAAACGGACACACTGCGCGAGGATGGCGGCTTTGGCTGCGGCTTGGTGTTGTTTTAGCTGTTCTTCGAACGTTAAATGGTCTTCCACAGAACCTCCTACTTTTCTGCCCAATTCGGAAATGGATTGCGGTTTGACTTGCGAAACTCACTGATCAGGTCGCGGATCCTGAGGCGCCTTCGATATAACGTCTCAATCAGACGCTTCATCCCACTTGCATCGTATTCGTACCATTCCTCCGGTACCTGAGCTGCGTATCGCCAAAGCTCGCCAGGGTCCATTTGCTCGACGCGCGTGAGCGCCGGCTCGAACGACTCCCATGCCGTCACGTTTTCATACACACGCTGCCGCGCATACGCGCCACGCAACGGAGTGTCGGGGAAGTTCCATTCGCCAGCGTTGAAGCAAAATCCTTGGTCTATGAACACCGCTGTGTATCTGCGGCTTCGCGATGCTTCGTGCTTGAAAATGGCTTGGCGTCCGTCGCTGTTACACGTCCATTTGTCAAGAACCAGGACGCGCGCGAAATCCTGGATGTTGACGACATCTTCAAGCGCATCGTCGGGAAGAAAGTCGCAAATGCTGGCTTCGGTCATGTCCCCCGCATACAGAGAGGCAAGTTGCCGGCCGCTGCTGCACGGAACAGTGGCTCCTCGCGACTCAACGCGCAGGTCATCGCTATTTTCGATAAGCTGGTCCGACACGTCGATTACTTCGACGCGCGGCATCGGTAATCCAAGCCGAAGTCCAAGATTTGTTGCCAACATTTCATTCGCAAGAACTCTGACGTGTTGAGGGTTGTTCATGAACTTGGTGACATAGTGGGCACCATCTGAGGCTTGGAGAAGGTGCGATTGCGACCCTCCTCGCATTCTGCGAACGTGCTGGACTGCGGAGACACAAGTGTCCATTTGGGAATCTCCGGGTTTGAGTTGGGGTGCGAAGCGGGACTTCAGCGATCAACGGAAAGGGCGGGTTCCTGAGGTGAGAGAGTTATTTTAGGGTGGCAATCTCCCCTGAGCAGAAGACCAGGGTCAGTTCGTTCGAGAATCGCTCTTTCTCTCGAATGATTGTTTTCCCGTCTTCTTCCTCTTCAGACCTGTCCACGATCTTGACCGACTGCCAATGGGCGATGTGCCGCGCTTCGCCATCGCCGAAGATCCCGTTGAGCATTCCGGCCGTGCAGAGCAGGCCCACGTGCCCTCCGTGCAGGGGTGTTAGTGGGCGGCCAGTCACGTCTGTTTGTTGCGCGAAAAGAACGGCTGAGGCTTGGCGATAGGCCGACGATTTCGGGACTAGGTCTTCTATCAGGTCCAAGGGAAGCCCGCGGTGAACCAAACGCACGGGTCCGCTCGGCGGCGCGGCGTACAGGTGGTCAGGCTCTGAAGGTAGCGGTGGCAGCTCTTCCAGTTTTCTTTCGAGGGAGCTTAGCCGTAGCTGCGCTTGAATGATCTCGCTGTCCGGCAAGCGATCCCTCTCCTGCCGAGTACGACGGACCCCCAGGAGGACGACTTGCTTATAGCGGGCACTTTCAGTCTCCGTGAGCCGATACACGCGCGCGTCTCGGAAGTCCCTTGAAAGCAGGGCGGCGCAATCGGCAATTCGCCTGGCAGGAACAACGAACACCAAGATGCCGCCGCGTATCAGCCACCGGCGCACATGCTCCAAGAACAGCTTTTCCATCCGCTGCGATTTCTCCTCGCTGATCTCGAAGTCATACGGAGGGTTCAAATAGATCAGCGAAAAGGATTCGACCGGGCAGTGCACGTCAAAGCAGTTGCCGTGAATCACGTCGATTCCTTTAAGACGCGCCTGTTCGGCTCGGCCAGCGTCCAGTTCAACGCCGTACCGCAGAACCCTTTTGTCAAGCGCGATTTCAGCGAACGCAGCACCATCCCCTATACACGGATCAAGCACCGAACACTGTTGGTCGGGGAGTCGCAGGAACCTGCGGATCCGCTCCGCCTCGGGTATCGGAAGAGGATAAAAACCTAAACGCTCACGTCCCGCAAGGCGCATCGAAACGCTCCCTTCACGATTCGGTCAACCTAGACATTGAAGCCAAATGGTCGGCATGCCGTTGGCGCCCGTTCCTAGGCTCCGAAGTTCCCACCGCGTGGCATACAGAAGGTTGGCGGGAGTCTGGCGCAAAATTCTATTTTTGGCCGGTATGTGGCGCCTCAAACGGTGTGCTGGATTCAATGGACACGAACTCAGCCTTGTGATTGAATCAACGCACCCCTTACAACCCTATGGAAAGGTCGCATATGATCCCGCCATTCGGCATTTTCAAGGTGGAAGGCATTGGCCTTCGCTGGATGGAAGTGGCAGTAGACTTGGAGCGTGCTAAGGCGCGCGTGAAAGTGCTCGCGGCATCTTCGCCCGGCGAGTACGTCATCGTCAGCCAACAAAGTGGCGAAAAGATTTCAATTGGACCGCCAGCCAAGCGGATACTGTTCCAGGTCAGTTATCAGGAAAAAGGACTGAACGCGAGGGTTGAACTGCTGCGGCGTTTCGGTCACGAAGTTATATCGGTGACTCACAACGAAGCTGCTAAAGTTGCCCTAAGCTCGTTTCGAAATGTCGACTTATTTATCGTCGACTACACAGCATCCGAACGAACAAGAAAGGAAATGGTTGGTTGGCTGAAAGCGAACTATCCAAAGGTTAAAATAATTGCGCTGAATCCGTCTAAGAACCAACTCATCGGTGCTGATTACAACGTCGTCCTGAATGACCACGACGAGTGGCTATCGCTTCTCGCAGCTGCAGCGGGTTGATTCCCTGAAGGTTGCCAATACAGTGAGCCTTGGCACGAAATTTACTGTGACACGAAATGGCAGGAATTCTGGCACGAACTCCTGTAAGTCGTTTCGCTCCAACTATTACAATTTCAGTTAACGCCGCATCCTGCAGCCAAACTACGCCGCTCCATAAACCTATGTGGTGACGCCCACTTATTTGGCATTGCGGTGGACGGATGCTAAAGTCCGCGACGAAATGAGTGCCGCCGTTCCAGTCAGTCCAAGGGCCCCACAGAACGTGTGCCAACGGGACGTCGTTAAGACAAATCCAAAAGGCTCGAAGACAGAATGCCTGTTTGCCAATGGCGCTTCCATCTTGGTTTCGAATTTCCTGGCGTCTTTTGTTCGCGCTGGAGACGAATTGCTCTTCCCTTTGGACCATGAAGCAGCTAAATCGGGCACACAAATCTACATTCGCAGGACCCATCCTGAGGAAAGAGGGTGGGACGTTTTTCAGGCCGAGATCGATTACGCGACGCAGCCGCGGAAAGATAAGCGCAATAACCTCTTCGTTTCCGCCGAACTTCCTGACTCTCAGTTGGGTATTTCCACCATCAACCTTCGTTGTGAGGTAATGAGAGATTACTTTTATGTTGGCAATCGCCGCCTTGGGTGGAACCGGCAGCCGACCTTCTACGAACTCCTGCGGGTCAATCCGA
>WNGL01005450.1_pt1 | contig 15124 bp, 11 predicted proteins | sample 5400591 | NCBI WGS metagenome assembly WNGL01 (sample SAMN13153377, study PRJNA577476) | soil metagenome | isolation source: 80 cm soil or saprolite under Garry oak tree replicate 1 | place: USA:California | collected 2016-06-15
TGCAGCCGCGGAGCGGACCGGTGGCCCGTTACCGGGATCGACATGCGGATCAGCTTCTCGATATCGCGAAGGTAGGCTGCCTCCTCGGCGTCGCAGAGCGAGATGGCCACCCCTTCCGCTCCGGCCCGCGCCGTGCGGCCGATGCGGTGCACATAGGTTTCCGGCACGTTCGGCAGATCGTAATTCACCACGTGGCTGATGCCGTCGACGTCGATGCCGCGCGCGGCGATGTCGGTGGCGACCAGCGTGCGCACCCCGCCCTGCCGAAAGGCGGCAAGCACCCGTTCGCGCTGGTTTTGCGACTTGTTGCCATGGATCGCCTGGGCCGCGATGCCGGCCTTGACGAGGCCGCGCACCACCTTGTCCGCGCCATGCTTGGTGCGGGTGAATATGAGGGCGCGCTCGATCGATTCGCGTTGCAAGACGTCGACGAGGACCGCGGGCTTGCCGGCCCGGTCGACATGGATGATGCGCTGCTCGACCCGGTCGACGGTCGAGGCGACCGGCGTCACGGCCAGCTTGACCGGATCGCGCAGCATCTGCTCGGCGAGCTCGGCGATGGCGCGCGGCATGGTCGCGGAAAAGAACAGCGTCTGCCGGCGGGCCGGAAGCTTCGCGACGATTTTGCGGATGTCGTGGATGAAGCCCATATCGAGCATCCGGTCGGCTTCATCGAGCACGAGACATTCGACGTCGCCGAGGCGGAGCGCGTTGCCTCGCACCAGGTCGAGGAGGCGCCCCGGCGTGGCGACCAGCACGTGGACGCCGTTTTGCAGCGCGCGCACCTGTCCGCCCATCGGCACGCCGCCGATCGCGAGCGTGGCGCTGATGCGAAGATGGCGGCCGTAGGCGCGGAAGCTGTCGAGGATTTGGCCGGACAGTTCGCGAGTCGGGCTGAGCACCAGCACGCGACAGCACTTGCGTTCCGGCTGCCGCCGGTCGGCGGCGAGATGATGCAGGATCGGGAGCGCGAACGCCGCGGTCTTGCCGGTGCCGGTCTGGGCAATCCCGATCACGTCGCGCCGCGACAGCGCAACTGGAATGGTCTCGGCCTGAATCGGCGTCGGAGTGACGTAGTTCTCTTCGGCGAGCGCGCGCGTAATCGATTCGGCGAGGCCGAATTCATGAAAAGAGGTCAATGAACAGACTTTCTGTGATGCGCGACGGCCCGGCTGCTGCGCGAACGCAAGCAACCCCCGCGGCGCGGGTGGTGCAAGACACCCCGCGCGATCTGGGCTGTCAGTGAGAGTTAAAGGGTGAGCCCGAAACCGTTTGACGGGGATCCGTACACGCGGCTCGTCATGACCTCATGCGGTCATGCAAACCATATGGAGCCGACTTGTGTTCGTTTCAAGGCCGCTCGCCCTTCATGTTCCGTTAATGGTTGCGGCGCTGCCGCCGGCCGCCCGCCTGCTGGTTCCAGGAAGGCAGAAAATAAACGACTCGCTAAAGCGGCCGCGAAGGCGCATATTGGCAGCATCGTCGGCGATTTGGTCACCAAGGCGCCGATGGCTGAGAGACCGGTCGTGCTCCCGCTTGAAGGAAGGGAGCCGTATCCGAAGCACTTCGATTTCCCATCGAACGACAGCGCCAGGCGCATCGCAAGTGGCTGCAAGCGTGGGAACGCGCTGGCGCGGTTCGTTCCGGTCCGATGCCGCAGAACGATGTTTGCGAGGGGGACGGGCGCCGTCCCGCTTGCAGAGTGCCGGCGACGACCGCGCCGGATCGTCGCGGCGGCGGGCTGATCGATCATCGCTGGCGTTGCAGCAGCCGCGGTCATGAATGGACAAGGTGCGTGAAGGCGTGCGCATGAGCCGTGATCAGCAGTTGGAGACGACCGTGACCCACCGCTTTGGTGCCGGGCAGAAAGTTCGCTTCAGCAAGAGCTTTCCCTACCGCAACGCCGCTGCAGGGGATTATGAGGTGGTGCGCCAGCTTCCCAGTCGCAACGGCGAGTTCCAATACCGCATCAAGAGCGTCCGCGAGCCGCACGAGCGTGTAGCAGGGGAAAACGAGCTCGAACGAGCCTAACAAGTGATTCGATCCCGGAATCGACAGCTACCGAGATGGCCAAATGAAATCCAAAAGTGAACTCCAAAAGTGAACTCCAACCGGAGGGCTTTTCTTGCAGGTATTTGTCCGCGACAACAACGTCGATCAGGCTCTCAGAGTCCTCAAGAAGAAGATGCAGCGCGAAGGCGTTTTCCGCGAGATGAAGCGGAGAAGGTTTTACGAGAAGCCATCGGAACAGACCACACGGGAGAAAGCCGAGGCGATCCGCCGCGCCCGCAAGCTCGCCCGCAAGCAGGCACAGCGTGAAGGTCTTATCGCCGCCCCGAAGCGAGCGACACCCGACAAGGCAGGCGGGCACCGTCAATTTCCGGCCAGGAGTGCAGCTCAGCGCTAGCCGGGAAGAATCTCTTGGCTTGGCGCTTCGCCGGTAATGCGATGCGCAGCGGCTTCATTCGATCGGGCAGGATCCGGAATTCATGACGGTTTACGTTGCCGAGATCAAAGGGAGGGGCATCGCCGCATTCCAAGCCGACAACGGCTCGGATGCCGAACATCTCGTGCGCGACCGCGTCTTTCGCGACGATCTCATGGCATTGGCAACCGATGGCCTGCCGCTGTGGGATGGGGTGAGCGACATCCTGGTCCGCCAAGCGCTTCCCAGCGAGGACGCAAAATGGCGGGCATCGCGCGCCAAGGCAATCGGCCACGGCAATATCGGGGAGGAAGACAACACATGGATCGCTTTCCTGGTTGCGCTCACCGATCCCGACCGAAAACGGCGATCGAACTAACAGGGGCCCATCCTCGCATGGCGGCGCGCCGCCGTGCCCCGATTAAGTTTGTGTTCAGGGCGATATTCTGCGAGCGTGCGCCGCTTTAGGCTGTCGGCTGGGGGCAGGACCACGAGCCGGTGCGGACTCGGCGCCGGCCGGGGAGAGACTCATGGCAAGCAAGATCAAGGTGCTCCCCGAGAGCGACAAGGCAGGCGCGCCCGAGAAGGAGGAGTCCGAGACCCTGCCGGATCGTCCGCTGCTCGATCTTTCGGACGCCGCCGTCCGCAAGATGATCAAGCAGGCCAAGAATCGCGGCTATGTCACCTACGCGGAATTCAACTCCGTGGTGCTCTCGGAGGAGATCACCTCCGAGCAGGTCGAGGATATTTTGGCCATGCTCAATGAGATGGGCATCAACGTGATCGAGACCGAGGCCGAGCCGGACGAGGAGGAGGTGCGCGAGGCGCCCGAGGATGAGGCGGAGGAGGAGGGCGATGGGGGCGAGATCGTCGAGGTGAAGCGCCCCGCGCCCGCCAAGGTCGAGAAGTCGGAACCAACCGAGCGCACCGACGACCCCGTGCGCATGTATCTGCGCGCGATGGGATCGATCGAGCTGCTCTCGCGGCAGGGCGAGATCGCGATCGCGAAGCGGATCGAGGCCGGCCGCGAGGCGATGATCGCGGGGCTGTGCGAGAGCCCGCTCACCTTTCAGGCCATCATCATCTGGCGCGACGAACTCAACGAGGGGAAGGCCTTCCTCCGCGACATCATCGATCTCGAGGCGACCTATGCCGGTCCCGACGCCAAGGCTGTTCCGGCCGTGGTGCCAGGCGTCGAAGCGCCGCCGGCGCCGCCAGCGATGCCCGCGGACGCGACCCCCTTCCTGCAACTCGTGCCGCCGCAGCCTGTCGCTCCGCCCTTCTCCCCGCCGCCGGTGGCCGCGGCGGCGGCGGCGACGGCGTTCGAGCCGCAGCCGACGAATGGCGACGGCGAGGAGCGGCCCGAGGAGGTGGTCGGCGAGAGCGACCTGGACGAGGACGATCTCGAAGGCTCGCTCTCGCTCGCTGCCATCGAGGCCGAGCTCAAGCCCAAGGTGCTCGAAACCTTCGACAAGGTCGCCGCCAGCTACAAGCGGCTGCGCCGCCTGCAGGACCAGGACATCCACAAGCAGCTGCACAACGAGTCGCTCTCGCCCGCCCAGGAGCGCAAGTACAAGAAGCTCAAGGACGAGATCATCGGCGAGGTGAAGTCGTTGCGGCTGAACCAGGCGCGCATCGATTCGCTGGTCGAGCAGCTCTACGACATCAACAAGCGCCTGGTCGGCTCCGAGGGCCGCCTGATGCGGCTCGCCGAGAGCCACGGCGTCGCGCGGCAGAACTTTCTCAAGGCCTACCAGGGCTCCGAGCTCGACCCGCGCTGGCTCAACCGGGTGTCGAAGCTCGCCGCCAAGGGCTGGAAGAGCCTGGTCGCCGAGGACAAGGACAACATCAAGCACCACCGCCAGCAGATCCATGTGCTCGCGGGCGAGACCGGACTCGAGATCGGCGAGTTCCGCAAGATCGTGCAGATGGTGCAGAAGGGCGAGCGCGAGGCCCGGCAGGCGAAGAAGGAGATGGTGGAGGCGAACCTGCGGCTCGTGATCTCGATCGCGAAGAAATATACCAACCGCGGCCTGCAGTTCCTCGACCTGATCCAGGAAGGCAACATCGGGCTGATGAAGGCGGTCGACAAGTTCGAGTACCGGCGCGGCTACAAGTTCTCGACCTATGCGACCTGGTGGATCCGCCAGGCGATCAGCCGCTCGATCGCCGACCAGGCGCGCACCATCCGCATCCCCGTGCACATGATGGACGCAATCAGCAAGGTCCTGCGCACGTCGCGGCAGATGCTCAACGAGATCGGCCGCGAGCCGACCCCTGAGGAGCTCGCCGAGAAGCTCGGCATGCCCTTGGAGAAGGTGCGCAAGGTGCAAAAGATCGCCAAGGAGCCGCTCTCGCTCGAGACCCCGGTCGGCGACGAGGAGGATTCCCACCTCGGCGACTTCATCGAGGACAGGAGCGCGATCCTCCCCATCGACGCCGCGATCCAGTCGAACCTGCGCGAGACCACGACGCGCGTGCTCGCTTCCGTCACGCCGCGCGAGGAGCGCGTGCTGCGCATGCGCTTCGGCATCGGAATGAACAAGGACCACACGCTCGAGGAGGTGGGGCAGCAGTTCTCGGTGACGCGCGAGCGCATTCGCCAGATCGAGGCCAAGGCGCTAAGGAAGCTGAAGCACCCGAGCCGGTCGAGGATGCTCAGGAGCTTCCTCGATAATTGATTCAGAAGTCGGCGCTGACCAGATCGTAGGAGCCCTTGCGGCCACGCGCATAAACCTTTGCCGCGGCGGCGTAGATCAAGTCGCGATTCGCATCAAAGGCGCCGAGCAGTCCGATCTCGTCGAACCGCATCGTGGGCTGAATTCGCTTCAGCGCATCTTCAGTTACGAAAAACGACGCCTCCATCGCGCTGTCGTGGCCCCAAAACCGCACCGCGCGCCGCGTCGCATCAAATGAGCGGCTCTGATTCGGAAAACTCAGCGCCATGGTCGCTTGTTCACCGCAGGGGAGGCACAGCGCGCCGAGCCAGCGGATACTCGGCGTTCTCGTACAATCGGCGGATTCCATTGGAGTCGAACCTCTGCTCCTCCACTTCGAGGTAGGCACCCACAAGAAGCTCGGGCGACAGCTCCTCGATCGCAAAACGGATGGCTTCCGCGGCCTTGGCAAATCGCCGGTAGCCCATCGGCCGGTTACCCTTGCGGCTGCGGGTGGGAAACAGCTCTGCCGGGGCGCTGTAGTCAAAACCATCCATGTCTGAAACATACACCCATTCGACCTGCGGACCTAGACAATTCCCCCGCAGCAGCCATGACCCGATATTACCCCTCGTCCCCCTTGCTTTCATCTCTGGCGGCCGCGGACGGCATTGCCGCGCGCTGCAATACCCGCCGCATCAGGTCACAGGATCGGCCGCGGCCTGGCGGCGTTCGGCATGCACGTGCCGGCGCGAAAACAGGGCAATCAGCACCGGCAGCGTGATGAGAATGACGATCGGCGCCAGCATCATTCCGCCCACGACGACGATGGCGAGAGGCTTTTGCACCTGCGAGCCGATCCCGGCCGAGACCGCGGCCGGCAGTAAGCCGACGCCGGCGATGACGCAGGTCATCAGCACCGGCCGCATTTGCAGCTCGCCGGTGCGGAGCACCGCGCTTGCGCGGTCGAGCCCGGTCTCGACGAGCTGGTTGAACTGCGACAGGATGATGATGCCATCCATGACCGAGATGCCGAACAGGGCAATGAATCCGATCGCCGCCGAGACGCTGAAGGGCACGTTCATCAGAAACAGCGCAAAGATGCCGCCGATGACGGCCATCGGGATGACGCTCATCGCCAGCAGGGTGTCCGGCACCGAGCCGAAATTGACCCAGAGCAGGAGAGCGATCAGGCCGAGGCTGACCGGGACGACGATCTTCAGCCGCGCGATCGCGTCCTGCAGATTGCCGAATTCGCCCACCCATTCGAGCCGGGAGCCCGACGGCAGGGGCACCTGCTCGGCGATTTTCGCTTGCGCCTCCTGGATCGCGCTGCCGAGATCGCGATCGCGCACGCTGAACTTGATCGGCAGATAACGTTCCTGCTTCTCCCGATAGATGTACGACGCACCGGACACGAGCCTGACCGTCGCCACTTCGCTGAGCGGAATCTGCGTGATCCCATTGGGTCCCTGGGCGCCGATCCTCAGGTTCTGGATGGCGTCTGCGCTTTGCCTGAATTGCGGCGCGAGCCGCACCACGATCGGAAAATGCCGGTCGCTGCCGGGCTCGTAGAGGTCGCCCGCCGAATCGCCGCCGATTGCGACCCGAATCGTCGAGTTGATGTCGCCCGGAGTGAGCCCGTAGCGCGCGGCGCGGGGACGATCGACGTCGATCTGGATCGTCGGCTGGCCGAGCGAGGTGAACACGGCAAGGTCGGCGATGCCTTGCACGCTCGCCAGCACCGCCTTGATCTTGTTGGCGGTGTCGGAGAGCGTCTGCAGGTCATTGCCGAACAGCTTGATCGAGTTCTCGCCCTTCACGCCGGAGACCGCCTCGGCGACGTTGTCCTGAAGATACTGGGAGAAATTGAACTCGACGCCGGGAAAATCGGCCTGCAGCCTGGTGACGATTTCGCTCGTGAGCTCGTCCTTGCCGAGCCCCGCGCGCCATTGCTCGGCGGGCTTCAGGGGGGCGAAGAATTCGGCATTGAAAAAACCGGCTGCGTCGGTGCCGTCATCCGGACGGCCGTGCTGGGAGACCACGGATTCGACCTCGGGGAAGGTGCGAATGACGCCACGGATGCGGTTGACGTAGCCGTTGCCTTCCTCCAGCGAGACGGTGGAGGGCATCGTCGCCCGAATCCAGAGATTGCCCTCTTCGAGCTTGGGCAGGAATTCAAGACCCAACGACCGCACGGCGACAATCGCAAGGGCGAGCAGCACGATTGCGCTCATAACGACCAGGAGCTTGTTGGCGACCGCGTATCTCAGCGTCGGCGTATAGAGTCGGTGCAGCGCATGCACCACCCATGTTTCGGTTTCGCGGACTTGCTCGGGCAGCAGCACCGCGCAAAGCGCCGGTGTCACCGTGAAGGTCGCGATCAATCCGCCGGCGAGCGCATAGGCATAGGTCTTCGCCATCGGTCCGAAGATGTGGCCTTCCACGCCACTGAGCGTGAACAGGGGAATGAACCCGGCAATGATGATCCCGGCGGCAAAGAAGATCGACCGGTTCACGTCCACACCGGCCTGGAAGATCGCAAGCAACTTGCCGCTAAATCCGTTCGCCGATGCGGGGGCGGGGACTGCGCCAGTCGCAGGCCGCTCACCGACCCGTCCAAGGCGACGAAAGATGCTTTCGACCATGATCACGGTGGCATCGACGATGAGCCCGAAATCAATGGCGCCGACGGAGAGGAGATTGGCCGACTCTCCGCGCAAGACCAGAATGCCGATGGCGAAGAACAGCGCGAACGGTATGGTGGCACCGACGATCATTGCGCTGCGCAGGTCTCCGAGAAAAACCCATTGCAGCAGAAAGATCAGTCCGATCCCGAACGCCATGTTGTGCAGCACCGTGCGGGTGGTGATGTCGATGAGATCCTTGCGATCATAGATGCGCTCGATCTCGACGCCGGGCGGGAGAACCCCGGCATGATTGATCCGCTCGACCTCCTGCTCGACGCGCCTGATCGTGGGCATGCTTTGCTCGCCGCGCCGCATCAGGACAATGCCCTGGACGATGTCATCGCCCTCGTCCTTGCCGGCAATGCCGAGACGCGGCCGGTAGCCGACCGTGACTTTGGCCACGTCCTTGACGAGAACCGGATTGCCGCCGGTCTGGGTCAGCATCGTGCTGTTGAGCTCGTCCATGGAGCGGATCAGCCCGACGCCGCGGACGACCGCGGATTGGGGACCGATATTGACCGTGTTGCCGCCGACATTGATGTTGCTGTTGCTGAGCGTCTGCAGAACCTGTGACAGGGTCAGCCCGTTTGCGATCAGCTTGTTGAAATCGACCTCGAGCTCGAAAGTCTTGGTTTTTCCGCCCCAGCCGGTCACGTCGATCACGCCGGGCACGGCGCGGAAGCGGCGCTGCAGCACCCAATCCTGCAGCGTCTTGAGATCGAGGACGCTGTAGCCGGGAGGACCGACCAGCCGGTATCGGTAGATTTCACCGATCGGGCTCACCGGAGAGATTTGGGGCTGAACATTGTTGGGGAGAGCCGGCAGCTGGGAGAGCCGGTTGAGGACCTGCTGCAAGGCTTCGTCATAGGTGAAATCGAAACTGAATTGCAGCTTCACGTCCGACAGGCCGTAAAGCGAGATGGTCCTGATCGACGTCAGGTTCCGCAATGCGGATGTCTGAGTCTCGATCGGAATGGTGATGTAGCGTTCGATCTCCTCGGCCGAGAGGCCCGGGCTCTGGGTGACCACGTCCACCATCGGCGGGGTCGGATCGGGATAGGCTTCGATGTTGAGCTGCCGAAAGGCGATGATGCCGCCCGCGAACATCATCACGAACAGGACCAGCATCAGCACGCGGTGCTTGAGCGCGAAGGCAATGAGCGTGTTCATGACGGCGTTGCTGCTCGTTGCCCTGAGGAATTCTAGCCGCCGGCCGCCGCCCGGTCGATGAAGAGACTGCCTCTGGTGACGACCTGCTCGCCTGGGTGCAAGCCATCCAGCACCTGGACCAGCCTGCCATTGGTCAGGCCCGGCTTGATCGCTCGCAGCTCGATGGTTCTGTCCTCATGGGCGACCCAGACGCGCGCGGCGTCGCCCTCGTAGATCACCGCATCGCGCGGCACCGCCGCAGACACGTCGCCTTCATCGGTAAAGATGCTGACGCTCGAAAACATTTCCGGCTTCAGCATGCCGTTCTGATTTTGGATCGTTGCTCGAACCAGCAGGCGCCGCGAGCTCGGATCCAGCGTCGCCGCGACGTACCTGAGGTTTCCCTTGTAGACCTCGTCGGGACTGGCAAGCACGGTGAAGTCGATCTGCTGGCCGACCCGAACCTTTGGCGCTTCGGTCTCGCGGACATAGGCGATCAGCCAAACGGTCGACAGGTCGCCGACCACGAAGACCGGATCGCTCGCCCCGGCGTTGACATATTGCCCCGGCCCGACCTTGCGCTGCACGATCGTTCCGGAGATCGGGGCATAGATCGGCGTCTCGGGATTGATCTTTCCGGTCTTCTCGAAAGCCGTGATTTCCTCGTCTGTTTTGCCCAGAATGCGCAGGCGGTTGCGGGTGGCTTCGAGGGCCGTTTCCGCCGAGCGCATGTCGTTCTGCGCCGCCACGAGCCCGGCTTGCGCCTGCTCCAACTCTCTGAGCGCGACCGCCTTGTCCTTGTAAAGCTCGCGATGGCGCCTCTCGACGGCTTCCGCCACGGTGAGCTGCGAGCGCGCCTTGTTCAGGTTCGCGACGGCGGCAATGAAGTCGTTCTGTGCCTGCACCATGTCGGCGGCTTCGACAATGAACAGCGCCTGGCCTTGCGCAACCGTATCGCCGGGCTTGGCCAAGAGCTTGGTGACACGCCCGGAATAGGGGGAAAAAATCAGCGTCGAACGGTCCTCGTCCACGGCGATCTTTCCCTCGGTCACGTGCGCGGACCGAAAGATCTGCTTCGTCACCGGCTCAATGGCGAGTGTCGCCCATTGTGCTGGCGTCGGAGCGAAGGCTCCGGTCGGACGCCTGGCTTGGTCCGATAATTCCGCGGCCCCATTGCCAGGTCGCCTGGCGCCGCCATCGAGCAATGACCAAACAGCCGCTCCTCCGGCGACGCCAATGGCAACGATGATCAGCGCCTGAATTCGCCGGGATAATTTGCGCTGTGCAATCGGTTCGCCGGTCATTTGGATTCCGCACTCTCAAGAAACTTGACCCACGCGCCGATCGCCGGCCGAGTTATGTCAAATCCGACGCTGCTGGCCGCGCCCAACGGCGAGTCCGGGCTTGGACATCAGGCCCGGCGGTCGAACCCTCGCTCTCGAGACGAGGACGGCGGCAAGCAGGCGGTCGACACCCCACGCCAAGGCGGCCCGCGCCCGAAGCGGACGAGGCCAGCTCAGCCCGCAATCATCAGCAACTCGTGTGCCAGGACTAGGCGCGGCATGGCGAGAATATCTGCATGAAAATCAATGTCTTGGAGCCCCCACGAGGGGGACGATGGATCGCAGTGGCGGCTTTCCGCCGATCGGGGCGGGATTTGTGGGTGCCATCTTGCCTATCGTGCTGGCGAAGGCTGCCGGTCCGCACGCGTCGGTGATCTTGGCGCATTATCGACGTATTCTGCGGGCAAAGGCGCGCCCGGGCTGCACGGAATATTTACGGCTCGGGTGCGAGAAATGTCGTTCGCAGTTGCGTTTGCAAAGATGCCAGACCGCACCGCTGAACGCCCCACCGCGCGCGCGGCACCCGCCCCGCGGGCGGCGCCTTGCGCGGACCGCGACCAGGACCGGCGCGCGGCAGGGCTCGCGTCACTCCTCGTCTGCGTTCTATTGGCCGGTTGCGCGGGCGCGGGCGAAGAGACCCTGATCTTCGGCGAAGCAGGCAAATATCAATACCACGACTGCGAGCAATTGGCGGTGTGGGCGAAAGTTCAGTCGAAGCGCGAGCAGGAATTGAAGGCGCTGATCGAGAAAGCGGAGCGGGGCAGCGCTGGCGTGCTCGTGGGCACGATCGCCTACCGGTCGGATTACGTCGCGGTCGCGGAGGACCTGCGCGTGATCGAAGCGACGGCCCGCAACAAGAATTGCCGCTTGCCCTCCACCTGGATCAGCAACGGCGTCATTCAGTGATGACGCCTACTCGATCGCTGCTCGTCGCAGCCTCAGCGCATTGCCGACCACGCTGACCGAAGAGAGCGCCATCGCCGCGGCCGCGATCACCGGCGAGAGCAGGATGCCGAACGCGGGATAGAGCACGCCCGCCGCAATCGGTACCCCGGCGGCATTGTAGATGAAGGCAAAGAACAGGTTCTGGCGAATGTTGCGCATGGTCGCCGCCGAAAGCTTTCGCGCCCGCACGATGCCGCCGAGGTCGCCCTTGACCAGCGTCACGCCGGCGCTTTCGATCGCGACATCGGTGCCTGTGCCCATGGCGATGCCGACATCGGCGGCGGCGAGCGCGGGCGCGTCGTTGACGCCATCCCCCGCCATCGCGACCACGCGGCCTTCGCGGCGTAGACGCTCGACCACGGCGCTCTTGCGTTCCGGCAGGATTTCGGCCTCGACCTCGCTGATGCCGAGACGCCGCGCCACCGCCTGCGCGGTCGTGTGATTGTCGCCCGTGAGCATGACGACCCGCAGGCCCTCACGCCTGAGCGCCGCGAGGGCGGCGGGCGTCGTCGCCTTCACCGGATCGGCAACGGCGATGACGCTCGCAAGCCTGCCGTCGACGGCGAGGAAGATCGCGGTCGCGCCGTCCTGGCGCAGGCGCTCGGCCTCGGCCTCGAGCGCGCTGGCCGAGATGCCGAGCTCGGCGAGGAAACTCGCGTTTCCGATCACGACGCGGCGCCGCCCGACCATCCCGACCGCGCCTTTGCCCGCGGGCGAGTCGAAACCAAGGACGGGCGCGAGGTCGATCCGGCGCTCGGCCGCGGCCGCGACGATCGCTTGCGCCAGCGGATGCTCGCTCGCCCGCTCGACGCTCGCGGCGAGGTGCAAAACCTCGGCTTCATCGAAGCCGGGGGACGGCACGACGGCGACGACCTTGGGCTTGCCTTCGGTCAGCGTGCCGGTCTTGTCGATGACGAGAGTGTCGACCTTTTCCAGGCGCTCGAGCGCCTCGGCGTTCTTGATCAGCACGCCGGCCTGGGCGCCGCGGCCGACCGCGACCATGATCGACATCGGGGTCGCCAAGCCGAGCGCGCAAGGGCACGCGATGATGAGCACGCTCACCGCGGCGACGAGCCCATAAGCGAGGCGCGGCTCGGGACCGAAGCTTGCCCAGGCGAGAAACGCCAGGACCGCGACGCCGATGACGGCGGGAACGAACCAGCGCGAGACTTGATCGGCGAGACGCTGGATCGGCGCCCGCGAGCGCTGCGCCGTGGCCACCATCTGCACGATCCGGGCGAGCATCGTGTCGCGGCCGATCTTGGTCCCGCGCAGCACGAACGAGCCCGAGCGGTTGAGCGTGCCGGCGATGACGCTGGCGCCGGCCTCCTTGGTCACCGGCATCGACTCGCCGGTCACCATCGATTCATCGATCGAGGAGCGGCCTTCGATCACCTCGCCATCGACCGGCACCTTCTCGCCTGGCCGCACCCGCAGCCGATCGCCGACCGCGACCAGATCGAGCGGCACCTCCTCGTCGCTGCCGTCGTCCCTCACCCGCCGCGCGGTCTTCGGCTGCAGACCGAGCAGCGCACGGATCGCCCCCGAAGTCGCCTCGCGCGCGCGCAGCTCCAGGACCTGCCCGAGCAGAACGAGCACCGTGATCACCGCTGCCGCCTCGAAATAGACCGACACTTCCCCGCCATGGCCGCGCAAGGCCGCCGGAAAGAGCCCAGGCGCGAGGGTCGCGACCGCGCTGTAGAGAAAGGCCGTGCCGGTCCCGAGCGCGATCAGGGTGAACATGTTGAGGTTGCGGGTGACGACGGACTGCCAGCCACGCACGAAGAACGGAGCGCCTGCCCACAGCACGACGGGCGTCGCGAAGGCGAATTGGAGCCAGTTCGAAAGAGTCCGATCGACCCATTCGTGGGGGCCGAAGACGTGGGTGCCCATCTCCAGCACGAACACCGGCAGAGTGAGGGCGAGGGCGATCCAGAATCGCCGCGTCATGTCGGCAAGTTCCGGATTGGGCTCGCTGTCGGCGCCGGCGATCTCGGGTTCGAGCGCCATGCCGCAGATCGGGCAGGCGCCCGGGCCCAGTTGGCGAATCTGCGGATGCATCGGGCAGGTGTAGATGGTGCCCTCGGCTATGGGCGGGGCAGTGCGCCTGCCGGGCGGCAGATATTTCGCAGGATCGGCAATGAATTTGGCGCGACATCGGGCGGAGCAGAAGTAATAGGTGCGACCCTGGTGGTCCTGCCGATGCGGCGTCGCGTGCGGATCGACCGCCATCCCGCACACGGGGTCGATGACCGGCTCAGGCGTCAGCTCCTGCGTGTGCGCTTGATGATCCATCGGCGACTCCACGGACGATTCCACGGACTCTTGCATCAGCCGAATCTCTTCCGCGCGAGTTCTGCTCCCGCACCGAGCGCCTGAAGCTTGGCCAATGCGACCTCCCACCGCATCGGCGCCATGCCGCAATTGGTGCAGGCGACGATCTTTTCCTTCGGCACGTATGCCGTCGCGGCCGCAATGACGGCAGCGACGTCCTCGGGGGTCTCGACTGCGTCGGTCGCGACATCGATCACGCCGATGAGGACATCCTTGCCGCCGAGCAGCCGCAGGAGCTCCATCGGCACGTGCGAATTGCGGCATTCGATCGAAACCTGTCCGATGTGGCTCCTGGCGAGCGCCGGGAAGATGTCCTCGTATTGGCGCCATTCGCGGCCGAGGCTCGCCTTCCAGTCGACATTGGGCTTGATGCCGTAGCCGTAGCAGATGTGGACCGCGGTGGTGCAGGTGAGGCCCTCGATCGCGCGATGCAGCGCCGCGATGCCCCAGTCCCTGACCTCGTCCATGTAGACGTTGAACGCGGGCTCGTCGAACTGGATGACGTCGACGCCGTCGGCCTCGAGCGCTCGCGCCTCCTCGTTGAGCAGCGCTGCGAATGCCATCGCCGCCTTCACGCGGTCGCCGTAATGGGCGTCGGCGACGGTGTCGACGATGGTCATCGGCCCGGGCAGCGTGAATTTGAGCTTGCGCTTGGTATGGGCGCGCGCGATCTGGGCCTCGCGGGCATGGACGCGCCTTCTGAGCCGCAGCTCGCCGGAGACCGTCGGGACCATGGCCTTGTAGCGATTGTTGCGGATCCCGATCTCCACCTGCCGCCCGAAATCGATGCCCTCGACGTGTTCGAGAAAGCCATGGACGAAATGCTGCCGCGACTGCTCCCCGTCGCTGACGATGTCGATGCCGCAATCCTCCTGCAGCTTCAGCGCCAGAATCGTGGCGTCGCGCTTGCCGGCTTCGAGCTCGGCACCCGTGAGCCGCCATGGCGCCCACAGGCGGTTCGGCTCGGCGAGCCAAGCGGGCTTCGGCAGGCTTCCGGCAATGGTGGTGGCGAACATCACTCGACCTCGTTGGCGCGCCGATCCGGCGTCAGGGAAGCTTCCAACCATAGAGCCAATCATAGCGCCTGATGAGCCGCCCGCCGCCCATGGCGATGAGCGCAAGCGTGCGCAAGAAGGCCGCGGCGCCGCCCAGGTGGTAGACGGTGCCGTTGCGGCGGGCGGCGCGCTGGGTGCGCGCGGTGCGGGCGAGGCGGCTTCGTTCATAGGTGCGCATGGCAATGGCCGGATCGTCGGGCGAGCGCGCGAGGCAAAGGCCCAGCACCGCCGCATCCTCGATCGCCATCGCGGCGCCCTGGGCGAGATAGGGCAGCATCGGATGCGCCGCGTCGCCAAGGAGCGTGACCGGCCCCTCGCCCCAGTGCGACATGGGCGCGCAGTCGTAGAGCGCCCATTTCTGCCAGTGTTCGGCCGCGGCGATAAGGTCTCGCGCCGGTGCCTGCCACCTGCCGGCGGGAAAGCGCGCGAGGATCTCGGCGCGCGCGCCGGGCGCGCTCCAGCCGGCCTCGCGCCAGTCGTCGCGCACGATGGCGACCACGTTGATCACGCGGCCGGCCTTGACCGG
>WNGL01011385.1_pt1 | contig 15122 bp, 10 predicted proteins | sample 5400591 | NCBI WGS metagenome assembly WNGL01 (sample SAMN13153377, study PRJNA577476) | soil metagenome | isolation source: 80 cm soil or saprolite under Garry oak tree replicate 1 | place: USA:California | collected 2016-06-15
CCCGCGAGCCGCACGGCTACCGGGTCGAGGAGGTGGACCAGTTCCTCGGCTTCGTCGCCATCGAGCTGGCGCGCGTCAGCGGCGACCCGGCGACCCCGCCGCGCCTGACGGCGCGGGACATCTCGGCGAAGCGCTTCACCCTCGGGCCGCGCGGCTACGTCATGCACGAGGTCGACGACTTCCTGGCCCGGCTCGCCGCCCAGCTCGCCGAGCGCGAGAACGGCTGGAGCACCGCCGGCTGAAGCCGGCGCGGCCGGTGCCGCGAGCCGGACCGTCGCTTTCCTCGCCTCGCTTCCCGCATGTCCGGACTCGCATTGGTGCGGTAGGGTCACGGCATGCCAACGCCAACGACCTTCGGCGCCTGGATGGAGCTGCGGCCCGGTCTGGGCCGGCAGCCGGACCCGAGCTTCTACGCCGACTGCCTGGAGGAGGCCGCGCTCGTCGAGGAGCTGGGACTGGCGGCGGTCTGGGGGAGCGAGCACCACGCCGTCGAGGACGGGCATCTGAGCCAGCAGCTCCCGTTCCTGGCGGCGGTCGCCGCCAGGACCTCGCGGATCCAGCTCGGCACCGGCGTGCTGCTGCTGCCGCTGTACCGCCCGCGCGACGTGGCCGAGCAGGCGGGCGTGGTCGATCTGATCGCCGGCGGCCGGCTGGTGCTCGGGCTCGGCAACGGCTACGTCGAGCGGGAGTTCGACGCCTTCGACACCGAGCGGCCCCGCCGCGGCCAGCTCATGGAGGAGAAGCTGGCCTACCTGCGCCGCGCCTTCCGTGAGGGGGTTGCGGCGGACGGTCCCGACGGGACCGACCTGCCGGTCGGCCCGCGCTCGCCGCAGCCGTCCGGCCCGCCGATCTACCTCGGCGGCATGGCCGACCGCGCGCTGGACCGGGTGGCACGCCTGGCCGACGGGTGGTTCGCGCTGGCGCACTTCCGCTACCAGCGCACCGCCGAGCGCTACGACGTACTCCGGTCGGCGCTGGAGCGCGCCCGCCGGCCGGCGGCGGGCTTCCCGATCGTGATCGGCGTGCACCTGCGGGTCAGCGACGACCCCGAGCGGACCTGGGCGACCGAGCTGGGGCCCGGCGTCGCCTACCAGCTCGATCGCTACAACGACTGGGCGACCGACCGCGATCAGCCGCGGCCGCAGCCGATCGAGGCGGCCCGGCTGAAGCGCTCTGCCGTGCTCTGCGACACCGCCGACGGGATCGTCGCCGCCCTGGCCGAGCTCCAGGAGCGGCTCCCGTTCACGCACGTCGCCCTGTGGACCCGCCCCGCCGGGACCAGCCACGAGGCCGCCTGCGCGAACCTCGAGCGGGTCGCCCGCGAGGTCGCCCCCGCCTTCTCCGGCGTCGAGCCCGCCTGGCGCGCGGGCTGACCACCCCTGGCGGCGCGGAGGCGGCCCGCCTGGCGAGCCCCGCGAGCGCGACGCCTCGCCAGGCCGGCTCCGGAACCGTTTGCCGCTCGGTCCGCCGCGGTGCCGCGAGGCGGGCGCTGGGTGCGTCCGTCACGCCGCCGAGCGAACGGTCGCCGGAATCGACCTGGCGAAAGGCAGGCGTCGTGTGTGTCGTGGGAGTCCGGGCCCCCGTGGGCGGAATTGTGGGACCCGTGCGCGCCTACGTCAAATCGACGGGATCCGTCAGAATAGTTCTGTAGCGTCCGCCGCCTTCCAGATCGTTTCGTCCTCTTCGAGCGGTCCGCTCACAACCTGATCCGAGCGCGCAAGGCCGTTCAGAGAGTGACACGGGACTGCGGTACGCTCGTTCGTTGAGCCGCCCCCCAACGAGAACGGCTCGACCGCGACCCAGCGAGGAGGTGCATTGCGTGCCCGGCTATGCCGCCACACTGGCGGCGCTCGACGACGACGAGCTCGCGCGGCTGCTGGAGCGCCGCCGCGACCTGCTCGCCGCATCGGCGCCGTCGTCGTTCGCCGAGCTGGCCAGCCGAGCCGGCAGTCCGGCGTCGCTGGCGGCGGCCGTCGGCATGCTCGATCGCGGCGCGCTGCAGCTTGCCGAGCTGGTCGCGGTCGTCGGGCTGCCCACCACGGTGGAGGCGCTGGCCGAGGCCGCGGGGCCTGGACTCGATGACGCCGGCCTCGAGCAGGGCCTGGAGCGCCTCGCCGAGCTGGGCATGGCGATGACCTCCGACGGCGGTGTCGTCTCCGGCCCGCGCGGCCTCGGGGCGCCGTTCGGCGACCCGGGCCGGCTGGGTCCGTCCGTGGCCGAGCTGGCCAAGATCGCGGTGACGATGGAGCAGCTCGACCGCATCGCCCACTCGCTCGGCCTGCAGATGCCCCCCAGTCCCCGCAAGGCCGAGCTGGTGACCCTGGTGAGCGGCGGCCTCGCCGACCCGCACGCCGTCGCCGCCGTGCTGGCCTCGGCGGGAGAGCCGGCCAAGCGCCTGCTCGACCAGGCGCTGACCGCTCCAGGCCCGATCACCGTCATGGGCGTCGGCGACGGCCGCTTCGCCCGCCATCCCGACGCGGAGCCGGCCACCTGGCTGCTGGACCACGGCCTACTGCTGCCGGCCACCTACAGCCAGTTCGTGGTGCCCAGAGAGGCCCGCATCGCCCTGCGCGGCGGCCTGGTCTTCCCCGACTGGCCGCCACCGCCGCGGGTCGAGCTGCTGGAACCCGTGGACGACGTGGCCGACCGGGCCGCTGCGGCGGCCATGCGCGTGGTGCTGGCGGCCGAGGGGCTGCTCGGGCACCTGGACCGCGACCCGCTCCCGCTCACGCAGACCGGGACCGTCGCCGTGCGCGACCTCAAGCGGCTGGCCCGCGAGCTGGACTTCCTCGACGACGAGCTGGCGCTGCTGGTGGACCTGCTGGTCGAGGCGGGGCTGCTGGCGGTCGGGGGCTCGTGGGACCACCGCACGCTGGGGCTGCGGCCGGAGGCGGACGCCTGGCTCGCCGGCGGGCGAGCGGCCAGGTGGGCCGATCTCGCCGTCGCCTGGCGCGGGAGCGACCTGGCGTTCGAGGACCACCTGGCGGCCAGGCGCGGGCTGGCCGCCGAAGGGGTCGAGCGGACCCGTGCGCTGGGCGGCAACCGGCGCTCCTCCGCGCTCCTCCGCCGCCGCGGCCTGCTCGCCGGCCTCGCCGACCTGCCGGAGGGCTCATCGGCCACCGGCGCCGGCCTGGCCGACCTGCTCGCCTGGCGGCAGCCGCTGGTCTGGCCGCGGCCCGACGGCCACCGCGGCGCCGCCGTGCTGGTCGTCGACGCGGCCAGGCTGCTCGGCCTGGTGGTCGAGGCCGGCGGCCGCCTCGCACCCGCCCCGGCGGCCGCAGCCTGGGTCGCCGGTGCGGGCCCGGCCGAGCTGGCCGACCGCATGCGGCCGGCCCTCCCCGACGGTTCGGACCGGCTGCTGATCGCCGGCGACCTGACCGTGGTGGCACCCGACGGACTCGCCCCGGCGGTCGCCGCCAGGCTCGCCCAGCTCGCCGACCGCGAGCGGGCCGGTGCCTGGCGCCTGCACGAGCCGAGCCTGCGGCGCGCCTTCGACGAGGGCTCCTCCGCCGACGACGTGCTCGACTTCCTGCGCGGCCATACCGCCACGCCCCTGCCCCAGGCGCTCGAGTACCTGGTCAAGGACACCGCCCGCCGGCACGGCCGGCTGCGCGTTGGCGGCGCGGCCAGCTACCTGCGCGGCGATCCGGCGCTGGTCGCCGCGGCGGTGCGCTCGGTGGGCGGCCGCCGGCTGGGGCTGCGCGAGCTGGCCCCCGGCGTGGCCGTGACCAGCCAGTCCCAGCGCGATCTGCTGACCGCGCTGCGCAAGTCGGGGGAGTCGCCGCTGGCCGAGGAGCCTGACGGCACGCCCAGACCGGAGTCGCGAACACCGGTGCGCCACCCCGGCCGGGCCTATCCGGTCCACGTCGGCGCCACTCGCCCGCCGGACGGCGACCGGCCGGCCGTCAACGCGGCCGAGCTGGTGGCCCGCCTGCGGGCCGGCGGCGGCCCCGACGACGCCACCGCCACCCGCACCAGCGGCCAGCGCCCGAGCACCGGCACCGGCGGGGCCCAGGGCCCGGGTGCCAGGAGCAGTGATGGCGGCGAAGTCCGCGGCGCCGACGGCGAGACCCCAGGCGCCGGCGCCGCCGGCGCCCAGGGCCCGGGCGCCGACGGAGCCGGCAGGCTGTCCGGAGCACGGCATGGCTGACGGCGCTCTGATCGTGCAGAGTGACCGCAGTATCCTGCTCGAGGTCGGGCACCCGGACGCGGACGCGGCCCGGGCGGCCATCGCGCCGTTCGCCGAGCTGGAGAAGAGCCCGGAGCACGTCCACACCTACCGGCTCACGCCGCTGGCCCTGTGGAACGCGCGAGCGGCCGGCATCGAGCCGGAGCAGGTCAGCGCCGCCCTGGTGGACCACTCCAGGTACCCCGTGCCGCCCGGCCTGCTGGCGGACCTGGTCGAGACAATGCGCCGCTACGGCCGCCTGGTGCTGCGAGCCGATCCCGCCCACCCGGAGCACCTGGTCCTGGAATCGGCCGAGCCCGCGGTGGTCGAAGAGGTCGCCCGCTCCAGGCAGGCAGGCCCGCTGCTGGCGGGGCGGCCAGCCCCGGGGAGGGCGCTGGTGCCGCTCGGCGAGCGTGGCCGGCTCAAGCAGGCGCTGCTGGCGCTCGGCTGGCCGGCCGACGACCAGGCGGGCTACGTCGAGGGCGCCCCGCTGGCGATCGCGCTGCGCTCCGCGCACGCGCTCAGCGGCGAGCCGTTCTCGCTGCGCCGCTACCAGGTCGAGGCCGCCCGAGCGTTCGCGCCGGCCGGCTCCGGGGTGATCGTGCTGCCGTGCGGCGCCGGCAAGACGCTGGTCGGGCTGGCCGCCATGGCGAGGGTAGGCGCGCGCACGCTGGTTCTGGTGACCTCGACGCTGGCCGCGCGGCAGTGGCGGGACGAGCTGCTGGCGCGCACGACGCTGAAGTCAGGGCAGGTCGGGGAGTACTCGGGGACGCGCAAGGAGATCGCGCCGGTCACGATCGCGACCTACCAGGTGCTCGCAACCCGCCGCAAGGGCGTCTACCCGCACCTGGATCTGCTCGGGCGCGGCGACTGGGGGCTGGTGATCTACGACGAGGTGCACCTGCTGCCCGCTCCGGTCTTCCGGATGACCGCTGAGATCCAGGCGCGCCGGCGGCTCGGCCTGACCGCGACCCTGGTGCGCGAGGACGGCCGCGAGGCCGAGGTGTTCAGCCTCATCGGGCCGAAGCGCTACGACGTCCCCTGGCGCGAGCTGGAGGCGCAGGGATGGGTGGCGGCCGCCGACTGCGTGGAGGTGCGCATCGATCTCACCCAGGACGAGCGCATGGACTACGCCATGGCCGAGCCTGAGGAGCGATACCGCCGCGCGGCCACCGCCGCCTCCAAGCTGGGCGTGGTCCGCCAGCTCGCCGAGCGGCACCGCGGCGACCGTGTGCTGGTCATCGGCCAGTACCTGGACCAGCTCCAGACGCTGGGCGAGCGGCTCGGCGCGCCGGTGATCACCGGGCAGACCCCTCTGCGCGACCGCGAGGAGCTGTTCGCGGCCTTCCGCGACGGCGCGCTCAAGCTGGTGGTGGTGTCCAAGGTGGCGAACTTCTCGCTCGACCTGCCCGAGGCCAACGTGGCCATCCAGGTCTCGGGGACGTTCGGGAGCCGGCAGGAGGAGGCGCAGCGGCTGGGGCGCATCCTGCGGCCCAAGGCCGATGGTGGGCGGGCGCGCTTCTACACGGTGGTCAGCCGGGACACCAACGACACCGAGTTCGCGCAGCGCCGGCAGCGCTTCCTCGCCGAGCAGGGCTACGCATACCAGCTCGTGGACGCCGCCGACCTGCCACCCGCCGGCGAGCCGCAGGTCCTCGAGATGCGGTAGGGCCCTCCGGATCACCCGGAGGGCCCTGGTCGCTCAGGGTCGTCTACTTCGCCCGGCGGCTCCGCATCCGCGAGGCGAGCAGCGCGGCAGCGCCACCCACCACCAGCACGAGGCCGGCGATCAGCAGCGGCAACGCGTTGGCGCCCGTGCCCGGGAGCTGGCCGCCGCCAACCGTGGTCGTGACAGCCTTCGCGTTGGTCGTCTCCGTCGGGCAGTTGGTGGTCGTGTCCACCACTTCCTCGATGGCGCCGGGGGCGAGCGGCCCCTGCCCCTCGGTCATCGCCTGGTCGGCCTCGCTCCTGGCCTGCGCCATCATCGTCGGCGCCGCCTCGGGCGGCGGCTCGAGGACGAAGAAGTCAACGATGAAGTCGGCGCAGTCCGGCAGGCGCACCGTGAGTTCGTAGTCGCCGGGGCCGAAGAGCGGCGAGCGGTCCTGCGGCGCGAAGTCGACGTCCTCGATCGAGTCGTCGGTGAATTTCCCACTGGCGAGGAAGGCGAGGACCTCGCAGCCCTCCTTGACGGTGAACCGGACCGACGCGCTCGGGTGCGCGCTGGACTTGTCGACCGAGATGGCGCTGTGTGAGGCCAGCCCTTCGTCCGCGGAACAGGGCTTCTCGCCGGGTGCTGGCTCGGTGGTGGTGGTCGTGGGACCGCCCACAGTGGTCGTGGTGGTCGTGGTGCCGCCCACCGTGGTGGTGGTCGTGGTGCCGCCCACGGTGGTGGTCGTGGTATCTCCGACGGTGGTGCTGGTCGTGCTGGTGGTGTCCCCGACGGTGGTCGCCGTGGTGTCGGAGGTGGTGGTTGCCTGGGCGGCGCCTGCCCAGCTCGTGGCGAGCAGGAGGCCGAGGAGAACGGCGCTCCAGCGGAGTCGCTTCACGCGCATCTGCTCCTACTGATAGGGGGTCTCGAGCCCTGGCTGCGCTGCGCCCCCGTGCCGCCGGCGAGCCGGGCGGCAGGCCAGGAATCCGCCGCCGCGGCGAAGACACCGGACGATCAGTGCGAGCGGAATCTAAGCGGGCCGAGCGTTCGCAACCACCGGTTTCGGCATCCATGTGGTGCCGGCTCCGCATCGTTTGCATAACTTCCAGCCGAACGTCCCAAATTGCCAGGGCGATCACACCACAGGGCGATCACACCGCTCTGGACGCGCCGAGGCCCCGGCGACGTCGCCGGGGCCTCGAGCGGAGGTGCTGCCTGGTGGACCAGGGACTACCTGGCTACTTGGCGTGCCTCGCGCGCAGACGGCTCGCGAACAGCAGGCCACCGCCGCCGACGACCAGCACGAGCGCCGCGATCAGCAACGGCATGCTGTTGGCGCCGGTGCGCGGCAGCTTGCTGGCGCCAACGGTCGTGGCGGCCTTGCCGAGAGCCTCGGTCGGCGGCGGCGCGGTGCTGGGGGGGGCGGTGCTCGGGGGAGCGGTCGTGGTGGGCGCCTCGGTGGACGTCGGTGCCTCGGTCGTGGTGGTGGTTCCCTGGGCCTCGCACGTCGCCAGGTCGGCCGTGGCCTTGCTGGTGGGCTGCTCCTGGCTGTCGTCGAAGGAGGTCTTGGTGTAGACGGTGATGGTCGTGTCCTGGTCGGGGTTGGGCACGGAGAAGCTGAACTCGATGGACTTGTCGTCCTTGCCGAATTCCTGGCTGGGAATGTCGTTGGCTTCCTTGGAGTCGCCGACCGTGTAAAACGCGTCGACATGGCCCGTGTGGCCGCTTTCGAACAGCTCCAGTGTGAACGAGACCTGGGGCTGGTCGGAGCCCGGTGGGCACTCGGCCTGGAGGTCCTGGATCTTGGTGTCCCACGCCAACGCGGGCGCGCTCAGGAGCAGACCGGCAACCAGCAGGCCGGACACGGCAGTCGCAAGGACTCCGAGGCGGCGGCGAAACGTCATGCGGATGACTCTCCTTTGCATGGGAGATGTGCAACTTCGAGTCAGAAGTCAACACGGGGATGGGGTCGGGCCTGGCGGGTGTTGCGAGGGAACCAGGCGAGCTTGGGGCCGGGATGTCCCGGTCGTGGGGGAATCGACAGAAGCTGCGACGGTTCGCAAAGCTACCCGATACGGCCTGCCGAGCCCGCCGGCCCCGGCTTCCACACAGGCACGGGTCGGTATCGATTTGATAAACCGGCGCCAATCGGTCCGAAGACCTCAGACTTCCCGGGCTCGACCCTCCGCGAGCGCGACCACGGCATGGATCGCGTCGGGGTTGGCCATCGCGCCCTCGCTGACGGCCTTCTCCAGCGGCACGCCGGCCAGTACCCGTTTCACCGGGACCTCCAGCTTCTTGCCGCTCAGCGTGCGGGGTACCTCGGCGATCGCGTGGATCTCGTCGGGCACGTGCCGGGGTGACAGCTGGAGCCGGACCGTGTCGCGGACGAGCCGGCGAAGGTCGTCGTCCAGCTCGACGCCTGGACGCAGCACCAGGAACAGCAGCAGGCGACCCTGACCGCCGGGCTCGCTGACGTCCACCACCAGGCTGTCGGTGACCTGGTCGAGCCCCTCGACCACCCGGTAGAACTCGCTGGTGCCCATGCGGACGCCGCCGCGGTTGAGGGTCGAGTCCGAGCGGCCGCTGATCACCACGCTGCCCCGCGCGGTGATCTCGATCCAGTCGCCGTGGCGCCACACGCCCGGCCAGACCGAGAAGTAGCTGTCGTGGTAGCGGCTGCCGTCAGGGTCGTTCCAGAAGCGCAGCGGCATCGACGGCAGCGGCTCGGTGATGACCAGCTCACCGACCTCGTCGAGTACGGACCGCCCCTGCTCGTCGAACGCCTCGACCTTTGCGCCCAGGCCGCGGCACTGGATCTCGCCGGCGTGGACGGGCAACAGGGGGCACGATTCCACGAACGCCGTGCACACGTCGGTGCCGCCGCTGATCGAGCCGACCAGGATGTCGCGGCCGACGTGCTGGTACAGCCAGGTGAAGCCCTCCGGCGGCAGCGGCGAGCCGGTCGAGCCGATGCTGCGCAGGGCTCCGAGCCGGGCCACCGCCGCCGGTTCGACCTCTGCCTTCATGCACGCCAGCACGTAGGCGGCGCTGGTCCCGAAGTAGGTCATGCCGGCCGCCTCGGCGAAGCGCCACAGGGCTCCCATGTCCGGGTGGCCGGGGCTGCCGTCGTACAGCAGCACGGTCGAGCCGACCAGCAGCCCGCCAACCAGGAAGTTCCACATCATCCAGCCGGTGGTCGTGAACCAGAAGAAGCGATCGCCGGGGCCCAGGTCCAGGTGGAGCCCGAGCGACTTGAGATGCTCGAGGACGATCCCGCCATGGCCCTGCACGATCGGTTTGGGGAGCCCGGTCGTGCCGGAGGAGTAGAGGATCCACAGCGGGTGGTCGAACGGCACCGGCTCGAAGGTCAGTCGCGGTCGCTGTGGCCCGTCCGCGCCAGCCATCCGCAGCAGGTCCGCCCAGGTCAGCGTCTCGGCGCCCGTGGGCCCCGGGCCTTCGCCGGCCGGGTCCTCACCGGACGCGGCGTCCTGTCCTGGCGCCGGGACCAGCACGGTCGCCCGCAGGGTCGGGAGCTGGGACCGGATCGCCGAGACCTCCCCGCGGCGGTCGTGCCAGCGTCCGCCGTAGCGGTATCCCTCCACGGCGAGCAGCACCGTGGGCTCGATCTGCTGGAAGCGGTCCACCACGCTGGAGACGCCGAACTCCGGCGCGCAGCTCGACCAGATGGCGCCGATGCTGGCCGTGGCGAGGAAGGCGACCACCGTCTCGGGGACGTTGGGCAGGTAGGCGACCACCCGGTCGCCGCTGCCGACGCCGAGCCGCCGCAGCCCGTCGACGGCCGCGGCCACCATCCCGGCCAGCTCCAGGCGGGTGATCGTCCGCAGGCTGCCGTCCTCGGAGCCGGCCACGATCGCCGGATGGCCGTCACGGCGCCGCAGCGCCAGCTCGGCGTGGTTCAGCCGCGCGCCCGGGAACCAGCGAGAGCCGGGCATGCGCCGCTCGGCCAGCGCCGGGGAGGGCGCCTCGCCGTCGCCGACCTCGAAGAACTCCCACACCGAGCGCCAGAAGGCGTCCAGGTCGGTGACCGACCACTCCCACAGCTCCTGGTAGCCGGGGAAGCCGAGCCCTCTGGTCTCGGTGAGCCAGCGGCGGTAGCCGGTCAGCCGGGAGCGCGCGATCCGCGCCTCGGACGGCGTCCACAGCGGCTCTGGCGCCGGCTCGTGCGCCGGCTCGCCGGTCCGCGTCGACTGGCTGGTCACCGTCACCTCCGGTGATACGTCAAAGGCCCAGGGGGCACGGGATCTCCCGCCTCCACGGCCATGACGCTACCAGCCCGCACCGCCGATGCCGAGCAACGCCCACCCGTGCCGGTTCGTCCGGCCTCGCGTGAATCGGTGGGGTGGGGGCAAGATGGATACGGGCAATTCAGTACAACCGGGTTCATCGCACCATCTGGCTCGCAAGGAGGAATCGCATGGAGGCGCTCTACACCGCGGAGGCGACGGCGGTCGGGGGCAGGCAGGGCCACGTCCGCTCCTCGGACGGCGTGATCGACCTGGACCTGGCCATCCCCAAGGAGATGGGTGGCGCGGGCGGCGCCCGCAGCAACCCGGAGCAGCTCTTCGCCGCCGGCTACGCGGCCTGCTTCCAGAGCGCCCTGGCCGCCGTGGCAAGGGGAGAGGGCACCAGTGTCGACGAGAGCACGGTCACCGGCCGCGTCGGCATCGGCAGGGACGACACCGGCTTCGGCCTCCAGGTCGAGCTGGTCGTGTCGATCCCCGGTATCGAGCGCTCCCATGCCGAGACGCTCATCCACAAGGCCCACGAGTTCTGCCCGTACTCCAAGGCAACGCGGGGCAACATCGACGTGACCCTGACGGTCGCCTGACGGCGGGACCGGTCGCTACCCGGCAGCGGCCGTCTGCAGGATCTCGTCCTGGTCCTTGGCAAGGGAGGAGCGGACCAGCGCGGCCACCAGACGGGCGAAGGTCTGCCGGTCGTGCCCTCTGGCGAGCGCCTTGGAGTCGCCCGGCAGGCCGAGCCGCCGCGCCTCGCTGAGCGCGCGCTCGTCCGCGAACGGGTACAGCTCCTCCCAGACGACCTGCACCTCGCGGAAGAAGATGTCGACGCCGACGTTGCCGAGGCCCTTGAGCTGCCGCAGCAGGGCGCGCTCCCTGGCCGGGTCGCGGCCGGCTTCCTCCCTGAGCTTGCGCAGGTCGCCGCCGCAGCGTTCCAGCAGCAGCTCGCTGGCCTGACCGAGCATGGTGGCGGTGCGCTCGTCGTAGCGCGCGTAGCCGTTGCCGCTGAGCACGCGTACCCGCTGCTCCCAAGGGCTGTCGGCCATCTTTCGCGCGGTCGTCCAGCCCTCCTTGAAGAGGGCCCTGGCCGCCCTGGCCCCCTGTCGCGCACCGATCCGCGCACTGAACAGGATCGACGCCACCAGCAGCTTGAACAGCTCCGACGGCGTCTCCCTGGCGAGGTTGGTCCGCAGCTCCTCGGCATAGGTCATGCCGTGCCGGTCCAGCAGCTCCCGCTCGATCGCCGACCTCGATGGCTTGGCCATCGCGCCCCCTCCAGCGCCTCGCTTGCCTCTCTGGCCGCGTTTACCCGGCGGCCGAGCCGCGAAACGATCAGGCCATGTCGGCGATGCGGCCGACCAGGCGGGCGCGGGGGGTGGCGGCGGCGACCAGCACCGAGGGCAGCTCCTGACCGGGCTCCGCCAGCAGCAGCTGCCAGCCGGCGTCGGACTCCACCAGGGTCACGCCGTGCAGGGCGTCCTGGCCGACCAGGACCCGGCCGCCCGGAGCCAGCGCCCCGTGGAAGCGGCGCCGTTCCACGCGCAGGTCCCGGTCCGGCAGAAGCGGCAGCTGGTGGTGGTCGCCACCAGGTGGCCCTCGCGGTCGCGGGAGACCGCTGTGACCATCGCGCCGGTGGCCTCGCACAGGACCAGGCCCTCGTGGTCGCCGGGGGCCAGCTCGTAGCGCAGCCGGACCAGCGAGCCGTTCTGCAGCCAGTGCTCCTCCACCTGGAGGCCGATGCCGACCTGCACTGGGCGGTCGCGGCTGTCGGGCTGCTCGTCGACCCTGGCGAGCAGCGCCGAGGCGAGCTCGTCGGGTGGCCGCTCGTGCTGGTCGGCGGGCGGGAGGACCTGCTCGAAGCTGGGGGCGAAGCGGCGCAGGGCTGTCTGGAGGAGCCGATCGCTCGGGACGCCCTCCTGCTCCTCGACCGCCGGCGTGGTCAGCCGCTGGCGCATCGACCCGTCGACCAGGATCGGCCCGCGGACCGTGTCGGGGTCGGTCAGCGCGACCACCTCGTAGAGGGCCTCGTCGTCGTCCAGCGCAGCGGCCAGCGCCAGCTTGGCCAGCTCCAGCGGCCGGTCGCGGAGTGTCGTCCAGCGCGTCCCCTCACCGTCCCGCAGGCCAAGGGCCACGTGCGACCCCACGCGGACCAGCGCGGCGCCCACGCCCTCCAGGCTGGCCGCCAGCACCACCTCCGGTGCCGGGTGCCACTCGTCGGCGACCCAGGCGGGATCGGCCACGGCCGTCCATGGCATGTCGACCTGGCGGCTCTCGCGGCCGTCGAAGGCGGCATGGTGCAGGCCCTCGCGGTCGAGCCAGGTCGTCTCTGCGGCGGGGCGGGGGTCCAGCAGCAGCATTGCCGCCGGGGCGCGGTCGCCGGCCTGGTCGTCGCCGAGCAGCTCGCGGAGCAGGTCGGCGGCGGCGTCGTCGGCGGGCTCGGGGATGGCCACGGCCGCCCAGCCGGCCTCCTCGACCAGCCGGGCGAGCACCGAGGTGGCCTGGTCCTCGCCGTCCGGGGCCGCCGGCTCGTCGCTGCCGGCGAGCGCGTGCCCGTCCCGGTCGAGCACCGCCCAGCGCAGCGAATCCCGCCTGCTCGAGCCGAGCAGCAGGTGCGGTTCGGCCGGCGTCGGCGGCGGCACGGCCTTGCCCTGGCGGATCTCCACGTCGTCGCCGGCGATCATGGCGGCGCCGACGCGGGCGCGCAGCAGCACCGGAGCGTCCGGATGCGCCGTCTCCCAGCGCACCGGCTCGCCCGAGCGCAGCACCACCAGCTCGGCGCGATGACGGCCCCGGAGCACCGCGACCGTCCACTCGCCGTCGACCGCGACGCGGACGTCCAGGCCGCTGGCGGCCAGGCCGGGGCCCAGCGCGGCGACCTGGTCTGGAGTGGCCTCGCGCAGCCCGGCGCAGGTGGCGCAGCGGCCGGCGGCGCCCTCCTGGAGGCAGTCGCGGCACACCAGGCGACGGCAGAGCCGGCAGGCTCGCGTCCCCAGCGTGCGACCGCAGCCGTTGCACGAGCGGATGCCGCAGCGCTGGCACTGCTCGTCCTCGACGTCGTACGCCGACTCCAGCCGGCATTCCGCGCAGGCCGCCTGCCCGCACAGTGGGCAGGCGCCGAGCTCACCGTCGGGACCGCAGGCGCGGCAGCGGGCGCGCAGGCAGGCGGGACAGCGCCAGGCGGCGCCCGGCTCGTGGAGGTGGCCGAGGTCGTCGACGCCGAAGTCGGCGGCCGGCTCGCCGGTGTCGTCCAGCGTCGGCCACGGATTGCGTCCAGGCGTGACCAGGTAGGACCGGCGGGCGCCGGCATGCTGCCGCGCTACCTCCAGAGCGGCCGGATCGGGCTCGCGGGGCTTCCAGTGCTCATCGACCAGCAGGCAGACACCGAGCGTGACTCTCTCGCCAGCCGCCAGCGGGTCGAGCAGCCTGGCCGTCTCCAGCAGGCCCGCCGGTGCGTCGGGAGGCTGGGAGACCTCGACCGCCTGATAGCCGACCAGCGCGAGCTCGTCGGGGCCGGCGATGCCCGCGTCCGGAGCCCCGCGCACCATCCGCCAGGTCTCCTCGACCTGGCGCTCGACCAGCACGGCCTCCGCCGGCTGGGCGAAGTCCTCGTCGCGGACGCCCTCGATCGCCTTCGCGCGCCGGACCTGGGTGCCGTCGGCCAGGCCGGCCGCCCGCACGACGGCTCCCCAGGTGTGCTCGCTGCCCATGGTCAGGCCGGGCGCGGCCGGCACGAACCAGGAACCGGAGCCCTCCGGCGTGGTCGCCGTCAGCAGGAAGGAGGCGTGGACGGCGTCGAGGGTGGCGAGGACTCCTCCCACCCAGGCCCGCGCCAGCGGCCGCGCGGGCGAGGCGGCCTCGTGCTCGCTCGGCTCCAGCGCGGCCCGCTCGACCGCGAGCGTCTCGATCTCCCCGCCGGGGTGGTGACGTTCGGCGCGCCGCTCGAGCCCCTCGGCGCCCACGCTGACCCGCAGCACCTCCAGCAGCGGCGTCACCAGCAGCGCGCCGACCGGCGGCGGAGGAGCCTGGACGCGGAGACGGGCCAGCAGCGCCGTCAGCCCGCTGGCGGCCTCCCCGCCGACCGGTGGCCCGTCCGCACGCGGGAGCGCCGCGCCGGCTTCGGGATCGACCTGGCTGCCGCCGTCCGGGAGCCACTCCCATGCCGGGGCTTCGCGCACCTGCAGCCTGGCCGTGAACTGGCGGGGGGTCGGTGCGGGCGGCGCCGGGCCGGCCCAGCGCAGCCCGATCTCCGGAGGCACCTGGAGCGCCGCCGCCAGGGCCCGCAGCCGCTGGCGGACGGGGTCGTCGAGGTCGGCGTCGGGGACCAGCACGAGCGCGCCGTCCGGGCCGCCGAGCAGCATCGCGGAGCGCTCGCCGACCAGCAGCCGGCGCCCGCCTCCCAGCGCCCATGCCCTGCAGTAGCGAAGGTCGGACGCTGGCAGCCTGGTCGGCGCCGCGCATTCGGCGCAGAGCTCGTGGAGCCCGGCGGCCTGGCCGCGGCAGTCGCGGCAGACCGCCGTGCCGCAGGCCGCGCACGGCTCGGCGCCGACGTCCCGCTGGCAGGTCTCGCATCCCTGCGCTCCGCAGCGGTCGCAGGCCGCCGGAACAGCCAGGCGTCCGGCGCCGTCGATCGTGAACGCGCTCGGATAGCGGCGAGGGAGCTCCAGCAGCCGGTCCGCCAGGACCACCACTCCGCGCCTGGCGAGCAGGCGCTCCAGTGCCCTGCCTATCTGCGGGCCCTCGTCGCAGAGGACCTCGTAAACGACGTGCACGTTCGGAGGAAGCGGGGTGGAGGCGGGTTGCACTGCCATACCCTCTCGGCTTGCGCCACCACAACAGGGGCATCCGAAGCGGCGCAGCCCGAGATCCTAACTCGCTCCCCCTGACCGCGCGAAATCGTCGGGGCCAGGGCGGTACCTGACGTCGCTCGTAACGTCCCCGCGATGTCGGGCACGTCTCGGCGGTCCAGTCGCCGCTGGTATCCACAATCCGGTGGAGACGGTTGTATCGGGCATGCGACAGCATTAGGATGCGCCTCCCGTCTAGA
>WNGL01005453.1_pt2 | contig 15120 bp, 15 predicted proteins | sample 5400591 | NCBI WGS metagenome assembly WNGL01 (sample SAMN13153377, study PRJNA577476) | soil metagenome | isolation source: 80 cm soil or saprolite under Garry oak tree replicate 1 | place: USA:California | collected 2016-06-15
GCGACGCCCGCGGTGCCGGTGATCGCGCCCGCCACGTCGATCCGGCCGGGCCGGCGGGGCGACTCGGCCAGCACCCGGGGCGCCGCGGCCGCCACGGCGATGCCGACCGGGACGTTGACGAACAGCACCCACCGCCACGACACGTAGCTGGTCAGTATCCCGCCCAGCAGCAGGCCGACCGCCCCGCCGCCGCCCGCCATGGCCGAGTAGACCCCCAGCGCCCGGTTGCGGGCCTGGCCTTCGGGGAAGTTCGTGGTGATGAGGGCCAGCGCGGTCGGCGCGATCACCGCGCCGCCGACGCCCTGGACCGCCCGCCCGGCCAGCAGCCACCACTGGCTGGTGGCCAGTCCGCCGAGCAAGGACGCCGCCGAGAACAGCAGCAGCCCGCCGACGAACACGCGCCGCCGGCCCAGCCGGTCCCCGGCCCGGCCGCCGAGCAGCAGCAACCCGCCGAAGGTGACCGCGTACGCGTTCACCACCCATTCCAGGCCGCTGCCGGAGAAGCCCAGAGCGCGCTGGACGTGCGGCAACGCCACGTTCACGATCGTGGCGTCCAGCACCACCATCAGCTGCGCGGAGGCGATGACCACCAAGGCCAGGTTCTGCCTGCTGCCCTCGCCGGCGCCCGCTCTGGCCTGGGCGCCCGGAACCGGAACCGCCGCCATTCTCCGCCTCCCTCGTGCGACGGGATGATGCTGCGAGTCTCCCACGAGAGTCGCGCTTGCGTCATTAGCCTGATTACATAATTACACCCAGAGCGAACGATATCCCGGGCTGGTGCAGCCCAGTTTCGCCACCATTGCGACAATGGAGGCATGACCGAGATCCCTGAGGTAGACCTGGGTAACGGCATCACGATGCCGATGGTCGGCTTCGGCACCTGGCAGATCCAGGGCGAGCTCGCCTACGAGGCCACCCGGCACGCCCTGCAGGCCGGCTACCGGCACATCGACACCGCGACCATGTACCGCAACGAGGATCAGGTCGGTCGCGCCCTGGCCGACAGCGGCCTGGACCGGTCCGACGTGTTCGTCACCACGAAGCTGCCGCCGGGCAACGCGGGCCGGGTGCAGGCCACCATGGCCGAGAGCCTGAAGGCGCTGCGCACCGACTACGTGGACCTGTGGCTGGTCCACTGGCCGCCGCGCGGCCGTAGCCTGGTCCCGCTGTGGCGGGATTTCCTCGCGGTCAGGGACCAGGGCCTGGCCCGCGCGGTCGGCGTCAGCAACTACAGCGTGCGCGAGATCGACGAGCTGATCGAGGCGACGGGGGAGAAGCCCGCCGTCAACCAGATCCCGTGGAGCCCGTCCCGTTACGACGCCGGCCTGCTGGCCGCGCACGCCGGACGCGGCGTGGCGGTGGAGGGCTACAGCCCCCTGAAGGGCACCAGGCTGCGCGACCGCACCCTGGCCGAGATCGCCGCCAGGTACGGCGTGACCCCCGCCCAGGTCGTCCTGCGCTGGCACCTCGAGATCGGCGTCATCGTCATCCCCAAGTCCGTCCGCCCCGAACGCATCGAGCAGAACCTGGACCTCTTCACCTTCTCCCTAACCCCCGAAGAAGTAACCCGCCTCAACCGCCTCTAGCCCCTCAACCGCCTCTACCCCGTACCCGGAGGAGCGCGGCATTCTCCCGCATCACAGCGCGGATGGCAAATAGTTGTCCACAGACGGGCGTGCCCGGCCAAGTTATCCACAGGGGCAACGTCCGGCCGCCGCCACGCTGAGCGCTCCGGCACGGTGGAGGGACCCGGTGGCGTCGGGCCGCCGGGAACTCAAGGAGGATCGACATGACACAGGGCGCCTATGTGACCCTCGTCGGCTACGTGGCCCAGGAACCGAACATTCGCACCACCAAGACCGGCAAGACCGTCACCGAACTGCGCGTCGGCATCTCGCCCCGATACCGTGACCAGGCGAGCGGAGAGTGGCGGGACGGGCAGGCTTCGTATTTCTCCGTCAGCTGCTGGGAGCGGCTGGCGCATCACGTGCGAGCCAGCATGCACAAAGGCGACCCTGTCCTCGTCAGGGGCCGGTTCAAGACCGGCACCTACGAGGACAAGGACGGCCGCCCCAGGACCGAAACGCGGATCACCGCGGATACCGTCGGGCACGACCTGAGCCGGGGCATCGCGACCTACATACGCCAGCGGAGCCAGCGCCCGCCCGCAGAAGGCAGCCCGACGGACGGCGGTCCGGCGGGAGAGCAGGACCTGGAGACCCAGGACCTGGAGACCCAGGACCTGGGCGTCGGGCCGGGCGAACTGCTCGACGAGGAGGCTATCGAGCGGTTCGGCCGGGACCTAGACGAAGCCGATCTCACCGCGCGAGCCCTCGCGCAGGAGTCAGAAGATCCCGAGGACGAGGAAGAGGACAACCCCGCGGTGCCCGCGGCCTCCTACTAAACGCGCACCAAGCGCACCACCGCACACCAGGCGTGCTAAGCGCAGACCTAGCACGCCACCCCCGAGCCCGCGGCCCGTGAACCCCGTTCCATCGGGCCAGCTGAGCGGCCCCCGCTGAGGGCTAGTTCCAGATAACGCCTCGCATCGAAAATCCATTCTCCTCTGGGTCTGCCGGGCCAGTCTTCACGTCTGTCAGGTGCCGCACGGAGCGGATGCGTCCGAAATCATAGCGTAACCATTCTGTGCGGCGCCACGACACCCCCGCCGACCAGCGACCGGCCTATCCGTAGCGTCGACATATCTGTCCGCAGCGACCGTGCGCTGCCGTCCCGCAAGCTCCGTCGCCTCTCACCTCATACCCCGAAACTACTCCAGGCAACATACTGGTTCCGCAACGTGCCTGCACGGATCGCATCTATAATGTTACCTAACGTGATGAGCGGCCCTCGGTCGCGGAAACCAGGCTCATGATGGGCAGGGGGCATGTCGGCAGCACAAGAGGCAATTGGCCAAGGACAGCGCCGCCTGCGGCGGCTGGTGCGGTGGCCGTGGTGCTGGCCGCTGCTCACCATGCCCACGTCACTCATTGTGTACGTGCTCACCGTCCTCGCCTGCGACCTGGCCCTCACCGGCTGGGAACTGGCCAATACCCTGCCGCGGCCCGGCGACCTGCTGCTGTTCAGCGCGCTGCTGGCGGGCGCGGTGCTCTGCATCGAGGCGATGCGGCGACTCGGCCAGCCGACCGGGGTGTCCCGGGACCTGCTCTCCGCATGGTGGCTGCCGATCGCGCTCCTCCTCCCGCCCCTGTACGCGCTGATCGCGCCGTTCATCGTCGGCGCAGTGCTCTATCTGCGCGCCCGCCGGATCCCGGTCTACCGCCGGATGTTCAGCTCGGCCGCGCTCGGCCTGGCCGGCGCCGCCACCTCAGCGACGTTCCACCTGATCACCCCCAACGCCCTGCTCGCCAGGCCAGCCGCGAACCCCGCCGAGAACGCGCAGGCCTGGCTGACCCGCCCGTCGGTGATGCTGACCGCGATCGCCTGCGCGGTGGTGTTCGCCGTCGTCAACTCGTTCACCGTCGCGGCCGCAGCGCACCTCGCCGAACCCGAGGCGTCCATCAAGAAGATCCTCTGGGACCGGGAGACCCTGCTCCTCGACCTGACCGAGATCTGCATCGGCATCCTCGTCGCGGTCACCTGCGCGCTCAGCTACCTGCTCCTGCTGGTCGCGCTGCCCCCCGTCATCTTGCTGCAGCGCAGCCTGATGCACCAGCAGCTGGCCGCCGCCGCCCGCACCGACCCGAAGACCGGCCTGCTGAACAACACCGCCTGGCAGCGCGAAGCCGACACCGAGGTCACCCGCGCCCAGCGCACAGGCTCACCCCTGGCCCTGCTCCTCGTCGACGTTGACCACTTCAAGCGCGTCAACGACAACCACGGCCACCTCATCGGCGACGAGGTACTCCGCGCCCTGGCCACCGAACTCAGGCAGCAAGTCCGCGAATCCGACATAGTAGGCCGCTTCGGCGGGGAAGAGTTCACCGTCCTGCTCCCGCACACCGGCGCCGCAGGCGCCTACGGGATCGCCGAGCGGCTGCGGACCAGCGCCGCCCGGCTCAGCGTGACCGCAGCCGACGCGCCCATCAGCGTCACGGTCTCGATCGGGGTCGCGGTGCTCGGCCAGCACGGCCATGACCTGTTCGAGTTGCTCGCCGCGGCCGACGCGGCGCTGTACCGGGCCAAGGACGCCGGCCGCGACCAGGTGCGGGTTTACGTCCACGCGTCGGGAAAGGCCAAGGCGCACGACGACGAGGGCGACGCAACCGACGCGTGCCCGTAGGCTTGAGTCCATGCCCGAGTTCATCTATACGATGCGCGCTGTGCGCAAGGCGCACGGCGACAAGGTCATCCTCGACGACGTCACGCTGGCGTTCCTGCCCGGCGCCAAGATCGGCGTCGTGGGCCCGAACGGTACCGGCAAGTCGACCTTGCTCAGGATGATGGCGGGCGTCGAGCAGCCGTCCAACGGCGAGGCGCGGCTGATGCCCGGCTTCACGGTGGGCCTGCTCGCCCAGGAGCCCCAGCTGGACGAGACCAAGACGGTCCTCGGCAACGTCGAGGACGGCGTGGCCGGGACCAAGAAGCTGCTCGAGCAGTACAACGAGATCGCCGAGAAGATGGCGACCGACTACTCCGACGAGCTGCTCGAGGAGATGGGCCGCCTGCAGGAGCAGCTCGATCACCGGGACGCCTGGGACCTGGACAGCCAGATCGAGCAGGCCATGGACGCGCTGCGCTGCCCGCCGCCCGACGCTGAGGTCGCCAGTCTCTCCGGTGGCGAGCGCAGGCGGGTCGCGCTGTGCGGGCTCCTGTTGTCCCAGCCTGACCTGCTGCTGCTCGACGAGCCGACCAACCACCTGGACGCGGAGAGCGTGCAGTGGCTGGAGCAGCATCTGGAGAATTACCCGGGTACCGTCGTCGCGGTGACCCACGACCGGTACTTTCTCGACGATGTGGCCCAGTGGATCCTGGAGCTCGACCGGGGCCGTGCCTTCCCGTATGAGGGGAACTACTCCACCTATCTGGAGACCAAGGCGGCCCGGCTGAAGGTCGAGGGGGCCAAGGACGCGAAGAAGCGCAAGCGCCTGGTAGACGAGCTGGAGTGGGTCCGGTCGAGTCCCAGGGCGCGTCAGGCCAAGAGCCGGGCCAGGCTGCAGCGTTACGAGGAGATGGCCGCCGAGGCGGACAGGAACCGCAAGCTGGATTTCGAGGAGATCCAGATTCCGCCGGGTCCTCGGCTGGGCAGCGTGGTCGTGGAGGTCAGCAGCCTGGTCAAGGGTTTTGGCGACCGGTGCCTGTTCGAGAACCTCTCCTTCAGCCTGCCCCGCAACGGCATCGTCGGGGTCCTCGGGCCGAACGGGGTCGGCAAGACCACGCTGTTCAAGATGATCGTGGGCGAGGAGAAGCCGGACGAGGGCGCGATCCGGATCGGGGAGACGGTGACCATTTCCTACGTGGACCAGAGCCGGGAGCGGATCGATCCGAAGAAGAACGTGTGGGAGGTTATTTCCGACGGCGAGGCGCATATCCGTGTCGGCAACGTCGAGATCCCCAGCCGCGCGTACGTGGCCGCGTTCGGGTTCAAGGGCGCGGACCAGCAGAAGCCGGCCGCCGTCATGTCCGGCGGCGAGCGGAACCGGATGAACCTGGCGCTCACCCTCAAGCTGGGCGGCAACCTGCTGCTGCTGGACGAGCCGACCAACGATCTGGACGTGGAGACGCTGGCCTCGCTGGAGAACGCGCTGCTCGAGTTCCCCGGCTGCGCGGTCATCACCAGCCACGACCGCTGGTTTCTCGACCGGGTGGCCACGCACATCCTGGCCTGGGAGGGCGGCGCGAACTGGTTCTGGTACGAGGGCAACTTCGAGTCCTACGAGAAGAACAAGATCGAGCGTCTCGGCGCCGAGGCTGCCCGCCCGCACCGTGTCACCTACCGCCGGCTGACCCGCAGCTGACCGGCATGGCGATCATCCCGGATACCAGGGACTGGACCTGGGTGCTGCAGCGCCCCTGTCCCGAGTGCGGCTTCGACACCCGGGGCTTCGCCGTCGGAGCCGTTCCCGGCATGATCCTGGCGAACGCCGCCGCCTGGCCGGCCGCGCTTGAAGGTCCGGGCGATCCGCGCGCCCGCCCGGAACCGGGCAAGTGGTCGCCGGTGGAGTACGCCTGCCATGTCCGGGACGTGTTCTGGCTGTACGACCAGCGGCTTGAGCTGATGCTCAGCCGGGACGACCCGCTGTTCCCGAACTGGGACCAGGACGAGACCGCCGTCGCGGACTGCTACGCCGAGCAGGATCCCGCCGAGGTCGCGGCCGCGCTGCGCCGGGCGGCCCTGGCTCTCGCCGGCCGGTTCGAGGGCGTCACGGGCGACCAGTGGCAGCGGACTGGCAATCGCAGCGACGGCGCCCGGTTCACCGTGGAGACCTTCGCCCGCTACTTCATCCACGACCCGGTGCACCATCTCTACGACGTCACCGGCCGCCGCGCCGTAACGGCCTGACCGCGGGCGATCAGTTTTTTTTGGTACCGATCTTTTTGGTACCGAACGGGCCGGGTGTCACGCCCCGGTTACGCCTGGGTAAGCCCCAGATCGGACCGGCCATGCGCGAGATCGGTGTTGACCAGGCTGTGCGCGGCCATGACTAGGTAGTCCCAGAGCTGGGCGGCGAGCGCCTCGTCGAGCTGGAGTTCGTCCAGGGCGGTACGCATGTGGTGCAGCCAGGCGTCCCGCTCGGCCTCGCCGATGGCGAACCGGGCGTGCCGCATCCGGAGCCTGGGGTGCCCGCGCAGGTCGTCGTAGGTGCGTGGCCCGCCCCAGTACTGCATGAGGAACAGCCGCAGGTGCTCCTCGGCGGGCCCGAGATCCTTGGCCGGGTAGACCGGCCGCAGCACAGGATCGGCCGCGACGCCCTGGTAGAACCGGTGGACCAGGCGGGTGAAGGTCTCCTCCCCGCCCACCGCCTCGTAGAAGTTGATCGGCTGGACCATGGATCCCAGCTTACGGGGCGCCGGCGCCTTCGCCTTCCACGTCGTCCGCCGCCTCCGCCTCCGGCTCCGGCTCCGGCTCCGCCACGGCCACCGGCTCGACCGGCTCGGGGGGCGCGGGCGTTATCGCGGGCGGCGCGGAGACCACGATCGTGTCCGGGCCGGCGGGCTGCACGCCGGCCGCGTCCAGCGCGGCCTTCACCCTGGCGCGGAGTTCGCGGGCCACCTCCCACTGCCGCATCGGCGTGGTCTTGGCCACCAGCCGCATGGTCACTTCCTTGCCGGACAGCTCCTGAGCGCCCCACACCTCCGGCTTCTCCAGCATCAGCTCCTTCCAGCCGCGCTCGCGGTACAGGCTGTTCGCGGCCTGCTCCATCAGGGCCCGGATCCGGGCCAGGTCCTCGCCGTAGGGGACCGGGTAGTCGATGACGGCGCGGGACCAGCCTTGTGACTCGTTGCCCACGCTGTCGATGGTGCCGTTCCTGATGTGCCAGACCACGCCGTTGACGTCCCGCAGCCGGGTGGTGAGCAGCGTCATCGCCTCCACCGTGCCGGTCGCCACCCCGGCGTTGATGGTGTCGCCGACGCCGTAGTGGTCCTCGACCAGCATCAGCAGGCCCGCCAGGTAATCGCGCACCAGGTTCTGCGCGCCGAACCCGAGGGCCACGCCGAGCACCGCCGTGCTGGCCAGCAGCGGGGCCAGGTTGAAGCCGAGGATGCCGAGGATGGTGAGCGCCGCGATGCCGAACACGATGACCGACACCGCGCTGCGCAGGATCGAGCCGAGCGCCCGGGCCCGCTGGGTGCGGCGCTCCGTGCCGGCCAGCGGCGCGGCCGCCTTGTGCGCACGGCCGTTCGGGGTCACCGCCAGCGTCGTGGTCGCCGCCCGCTCGGTGACCTTGTTGATCAGCCGGTTGATGATGGCCCGCACGAACAGCGCCAGCAACACGACGAACAAGATCCGGCCGGCCTGGCTGACCGGGCCGGCCAGGTAGACCTTGACCAGCTGCGTGGCGGTCGTGCTGTGGCTAAGATCCCAGGCGAGCCGGCAGGCTATCCCCGGGTTGCCGCCGCAGTTCCCGGTCAGCGTGTCCGGCACGTCGGCGATGGCGGGGCCGGTGGCGTGGAACACAGGACTCCTTCCGACGGATGCCACTCCACGCGAGGCTACCGGCGGTTTTGGTGCTCAGGGGGACGCTTCCTTCCACGCCGTGAAGATCATGTTGTACCGGACCCGCAGGGTGATCGCGGTGAAGCCGGCCGTCTGCAGCCGGGTGAGGAACGTGGCGGGCTCGACCGGGTTGTACGTGTCGCCCTCGTGGAAGCGGTGCAGGTCGTCGCTGGGCAGGCTGTCCGAGCCGAGGAACGCGCCGCCGGGCCGCAGCACCCGGAACGCCTCGGCCAGCACCTTGTCCTGCCGGGCCCGGGTGGGCACGTGGTGCAGCATCGTGCAGGTGGCGACGGTGTCGAAGGACTCGTCCGGGTAGCCGAGCGCGGCCGCGTCGCCGCACACCACCTCGACGTTGGTCCCGGCGAACCGGTCGGCCAGCCGCGCGGCCGCCTCTTCCTCCTGCTCGACCGCGACCAGGCGGCGGACCCGCCGCCGCAGCCAGTCGGTGGCCGCACCCGGCCCCGGCCCCAGTTCGAGCAGGTCGGCGCCGAGTTCGACGCCGGCCGTCGCCTGCGGCAGCACCTCGTCCTGGATGTGCGCGGCCCATTCCGGGCTGGGCATCAGCGTCGCGTGGTTCTCGTTCACGGCACCGACGCTAGGCCGCGGGGGCCGCCGGGAGGTAGCGCGTAGGCTGCCATGTTGTGTCGCGAGCCGGACAAGCTCCGCCAGGCCAGGAAGATTCAGGAGCCGCCGCAGTGCTAGCTTGCTGGCGCACTCTGCTGCGGCTGCGCGCGGCGCTGTCCATGCTCGCGGCGGGCGAGCCGGTCAGCCGGGTGGCGGGCCGGGTCGGCTACGACACCCCGAGCGCGTTCGTGGCCGCGTTCCGCCGCGAGACCGGCCAGACCCCCGGGGCGTTCTTCAGATCGTGAGCCCGGTGTGCCGGGCGGCGAACGCCAGCGTGTCCGCGGCCATCTCGGCCGTCCGGCTCACCGCCCGCGCCCCGTGCCCCACCTGGCCCTCGGCGCGCAACAGCACCGGCCGCCCGGACGAGGTGGCGCGCTGCAGCGCGGCGCACATCTTGTACGCGTGCACCGGGTCCACCCGCGTGTCGTTGGTGAACACGGTGAACAGCACGGCCGGATACGCCGTGCCAGGAACGACGTGATGGTAGGGCGAGTAGGACAGCAGCCAGCCGAGCTGCTCGGCGTCGGACGCGGTGCCGTATTCGACGTTCCAGGTCTGCCCGAGCCCGAACCGCTCGTAGCGCACCATGTCGAGCAGCGGCGCCGAGCAGATCACGGCGGCGTATAGCGCGGGCTCCTGGGTCAGGGCCGCGCCGACCAGCAGGCCGCCGTTCGACCCGCCCGAGACGGCCAGCTGCTCCCTGGTGGTCCACCCGTCACTGACCAGCGCCCGCGCGGCGGCGTGGAAGTCGTCGAACACGTTCTGCTTCCCCTCCAGCATCCCGGCCCGGTGCCATTCCTCGCCCTCCTCGTTCCCGCCGCGCAGGCTGGCCACGGCGTACACGCCGCCCGCCGACACCCAGGTCAGGATGTTCGGTGAGTAGGCGGGCGTGAGGCTGATGTCGAACCCGCCGTACCCGTACAGGATGGCCGGCCTCGGTCCGGCGGGAACGTCGGCGTCGTCTGCGCTGACGACGAGCATCCGCACCAGCGTCCCGTCCTTGGACCGGTACGTCACCTGTCGCGCGGTCACGGCCGGCACCTGGACGCTGCCGGGCGCCGAGGCCCAGGTGGTCACCGAGGCGTCCCGCGCGTCGAACCGCAGCACCACCGAGGACGTCGTGTAATCGGTGTACGCGAACCACCCCTCGTGCCCGCCCTCGGGCCGCTCGCTGATCCCGCCCACGGTGCCGAGGCCGGGCAGCGGCACCTGGCCCACCCGCTCGCCGGTCGCCAGGTCGTGCACGGAGATCTCGCTGAGCGCGTGCCTGGTCCAGCCGGCCAGCAGTACCGGCCGGTCCAGCCCGGCGCCGTCGAGGATGGCGTACCCGCTCAGCACGGCCTCGGGATCCTGGCCGATCAGGTCCTGCCACGCCGCCGGGCCCGGGTCGGCCGGGTCGGTCACCGCGATCCGGCCCCGGGGCGCGTCCAGATCGGTGAACACGTAGAGCCGCCCGTCGCGGCCTGCCCGCACCCCGGTCTGCGCGTCGAGGCCCTCCTGGATCACCCGCAGGTCGGGCGAGGCGGGATCGCACTCGGACAGGTCGGCGATCCACAGGTCGTTGCGCGGCGCGGTGCCCCGCGCCGCGCTGATGACCAGCCATCGCCCGTCCCGGCTGACCGAGACGCTGTAGTAGGTGGTCTTCTCCCGGCCTTCGCCGAAGATGAGCACGTCGGAGTCGGCGGGGGTGCCGATCTGGTGCAGGTAGACCCGCCGGTGGTACTGGCTCTCCCCGTCCGGCACCGCCTCCGGCGGCAGCCTGCGGGTGTAGTAGAACGCCTTGCCGCCCGGCAGCCAGGCCACGTTGGAGTACCGGCAGCGGTCGATCGGCCCGTCGACCAGGGTGCCGCCGGTGACGTCGATCACCCGGAGCAGGGACTCCTCGTCGCCGCCTTCGGACAGCTGGTAGGCCAGCAGCCTGCCCTCCTTGTCCGGCTGCCAGGCGTCCAGCGTGGTCAGCCCGGACGGGTCGATGGCCATCGGGTCGACGAGCACCTCGTCCGTGACCCCAGGACCGTCGGGCCGCCGGGTGCACAGCGCGCCGTGTTCGGCCCCCGGCTCGCGCCTGGTGAAGAAGTACCGCTCGCCCCGCCAGGCCGGCGTCCCCACGTATCCGGTGCCCAGCAACTCGCGTACCTGGGAGGCCAGCCGGTCCCGGCCGGGCAGTTCGTCGCGGTACGAGCCGAACAGGCCGGCCTGCGCCGCCAGCCACCCGGCCCGCTCGGTGCTCGTGCCGTCCTCCAGCCACCGGTAGGGATCGCTGACCTGGTGGCCGAACAGGTCCTCGGTCAGCTCGAGCCGGCGCGCCGGCGGATACGTGAACTCCTTCATCCTGGCACTTTACGGTCTCGGTCACCTAGTAGGCTTATGTGGTGGCGGATGCGCGTACCAGGGGACACACTGGGAGCATGAGGTTCAGATAGACGGCCAGCGCCAGCGGGAGGTGCGGTGCGACGAGTGCTGCTGCTCAACGTGACGTATGAACCGCTGACCACTGTCGGTCTCCGCAGAGCAGTGTGCCTCGTGCTCGGCGGCAAGGCCGAGGTCGTCCACGACGACACCGCGGGCGCGGTCCTGCACGCGGCGACCGTGGCCCTCGTGACGCCGTCGGTGATCCGGCTGAGCCGCTACGTCCGAGTCCCTTACCGCAACCGGGTGCCGCTGACCAGGGCCGCGCTGATGAGGCGGGACAACTACCGGTGCGCCTACTGCGGCCACCGCGCCGAGACCATCGACCACGTGATCCCGCGCAGCCGGGGCGGCCAGCACGTCTGGGAAAACTGCGTGGCGTCCTGCACCATCTGCAACCATCGCAAGGCCGACCGGCTGCTCGAGGAACTCGGCTGGACGCTGGCGGTTCCGCCAGCAGTACCACGCGGCGCCCACTGGAGGCTGGTGGGCGCTCATCACGACGGCGACCCCCAGTGGGCCGCTTATTTGCGTGAGCCCTCTGCTGCCTTAGGATCATCCGCTGCCTTAGGATCATCGGCCGCCTTAGCGGCGGCCTGATCCGCACCGCGCGCCCCGAACTCACGGAACTCCCGCTGCGTCAGCCCGCCCAGGATGGCCGCCGCGATGAGCCCCCCGGCCACCGGGAAGAATGGCGTCGGGCCGAGGTGGCGGACCAGCACCCCGGACACCGCCACCGACAGCGGGAAACTGCCGAACGCGCAGAGCATCAGCGTTCCCATCACCCGGCCGAGCAAGCCGGGAGGAACCCACTTCTGCAGGACGGTCAGCGTGGTGACGTTGCCCAGGCCCTGGCAGACGCCTGCCGCGCAGAGCGCGACCGCGGCGCCTGCTTCTCCGCCCAGGTAGGGGACCAGAGCGGTCGCGGTCGCCTGGCCCAGGAACACGGCCGAGGCGAACCTGACCGGTGACCTCAGCCTGCCGGTGCGGGCCGCGGCCAGCGTCCCGGCCACCCCGCCGGCGGCGAAGCATGCCAGCAGCGCGCCGTAGCCGGCCGCCCCGTACCGCGCGTGCGCCAGCGAGGGCAGCGCGACGTCGCCCATCCCGCCGCCGGCCAGGTTTGCCGCGATGACGACCAGCAGGATGACCTGCAGCGCCCGCGACCTTCTCAGCAGCGCCAGCACGCCGTCGCCGCGGCCGGCTCCCGCGGTGCCCTCAGCCTGACCCTCGTCGCCGGACCCGCTCGCGGGCCGGGGCGCGATCAGCAGCAGGGTCAGCGCCGACACGCCGAACGAGACGGCGTCCACGGCGAAGGCGACCGTCGATGCCCGGGTGGCGGCGACCAGGGCACCGCCGAGAGCCGGGCCGAGCAGCGATCCGGCCTGCACGGCCGCGGTGGACAGGGCGTTCCCCGCCGCGAGGTGCTCGGTGTCGAGCAGCGATGGCATGATCGCGAACGAGGCCGGGATGAACAGGCCCTCGCCCGCGCCGATCAGCGCGGCGATCGGGCCGAGCCCAGCGAGCGAGGCGGTGTGCCTGGCCGCGAGCAGGGCGAGCCCGGCGACCAGCACGCAGCGCGCGATATCGGCCGCGAGCATCAGGGTGCGCGGCCCCACCTTGTCGGCCAGCACCCCGCCGGCCGGGATCAGCACCGTGCGCGGCACGCCGTAGCAGGCCAGCACGGTGCCGAGCAGGATCGCGCCGCCGTGGGCGGACAGCACCAGCCAGGGCAGGGCCACCGCGTAGCAGTAATCGCCGATGGTCGACGCGAACTGCCCGCCGGCCAGCAGCCGGAAGCTCCGCACCGCCAGCGGCCCCGCGCGCCAGGACGGCCGCAGGCGCCTCATGGCTCCTCCTCCGCCGCCCCGGCCTCCTCCGGCCCGAACCACGGGTACACGTCGAGCACCAGCTTGATGCGCCGCGTCCCGGCCGGGCGCTCGGCCCGGTCGAGCCGCCGGTACTCGTCGAACAACTCGACCAGCCGCCGCTTCAGCGCGCTGAGCTCGTCCGGGGTCACGTGCAGCAGGTCCTGCATGCCGCCGAGCGCCGCCCGCCATTCGGCCGGGTAGTCGCTCTGGCGGTCCAGGTACCGCTCGCGGATCTCGTCCGCCATCGCGCGCAGGCTCTCGGCCAGCAGCTGGCCGGCCAGCTGGGTTTCCCGCGGCACGCCGGGATCGTCGCTGATGGTGAACGCGATGACCTTGGCCCGCCAGGGCCGCTGCCTGGCGTCCGCCGCGCTGGCCCGGTCCTCCTCGACGAACCCGTACCTGGCCAGCGCGCGCAGGTGATAGCTGCACGCCGAGGGCGACAGGTCGGTCACCCGCGCGCACTCGGTCGCCGTGGCCGGGCCCTCGAAGCCCAGGTACTGCCAGATCGCGATCCGCGCCGGGTGCGCGAGCGCCCGCATCATCGTCGGGTCGGTGAGGGTGAGCGGGTTCCCCGGCGTGCCGGGCGCAGGAAGCTGATCGGCCATACGTGAAAGGTTACTTTCGAAGCAAATGCTTCGCAATGGGCTCCGGGCGCCGGGTTACCATGCCTGTGGAGGTCTGAGCCGATGAAAAGGGAAATCTTCGCCGAGGAACACGACGCGTTCCGCGACATGGTCCGGGCCTTCATCGCGAAGGAGATCACGCCCCACCACGAGCAGTGGGAGCGGGACGGGATCGTGTCCCGGGACGTGTGGCTGGCCGCGGGCCGGGCCGGCCTGCTCGGCATCCACCTCGACGAGAAGTACGGCGGCGGCGGCCAGCCCGACTACCGGTTCTACGTGATCCTGAACGAGGAACTGGCCAGGGCGGGCGCCAGCGGCCCGATGTTCCAGCTGCACAACGACATGATCGGGCCGTACCTGGACCGGCTGTGCACGCCGGAGCAGCGGGAGCGCTGGTTCCCCGGCTACTGCTCGGGCGAGCTCATCGCGGCGATCGCCATGACCGAGCCCGGGGCAGGCAGCGACCTGCAGGGGATCCGGAGCACCGCGGTCCGCGACGGCGACCACTACGTGCTGAACGGCCAGAAGACCTTCATCTCCAACGGCCAGCTGGGCGACATCGTGATCGTGGTGGCCCGCACCGGCCCGGCCGCGGGACACCGCGGCATCAGCCTGCTGATGGTCGAGCGCGGCATGCCCGGCTTCTCCCGCGGCCGGAACCTGGACAAACTCGGCATGCACGCCCAGGACACCTCGGAGCTGTTCTTCGCCGACGTCCGGGTGCCGGCCGCGAACCTGCTCGGGGAGGAGGGCGGCGGGTTCGTCGCGCTGATGCAGAACCTGCCCAGGGAGCGGGTCACGATCGGCGTCACCGCGCTGGCCATCGCCGAACAGGCCTTCGCCGACACGCTGGCCTACTGCAAGGAGCGGAAGGCGTTCGGCCAGCCGATCGGCACGTTCCAGCACAGCAAGTTCACCCTGGCCGAGATGGCCACCGAGATCGCGGTCGCGCGCGAGTTCACCGACCGCGCCATCATGGAGCACTGCGCCAGCCGGCTGACCACCGACGAGGCGTCCATGGTCAAGTGGTGGAACACCGAACTGTGCAACCGGGTCACCGACCGCTGCGTCCAGCTGCACGGCGGCTACGGCTACATGCGCGAGTACGCCGTCGGCCGGGCCTGGATCGACAGCCGGGTCCAGTCGATATTCGGCGGCACCACCGAGATCCAGAAAGAAATCATCGCCCGCGGCCTCGGCCTGTAGGCTTGACCAGGTCTTCTACGAAGTTCGTGCTTCCGGATTCTGACACGATGTTGAGGTGGTGCGCCGGCGACAGCCCGCTGGCGCAGGCGTACCGCGATGAGGTGACGCAGCGTGCGGGCCCGTTCGCCGCCGATGGCTTCCCGCAGCAGGTCAGGCCGCCCCGGGGGCGGATGGTCGCGCTGTCCGGCGGTGCGGCCGCGGCGGCGATCCTGATCGCGATCGTGGCGACCGGGGTGAGCACGGTCCTCGCGGCCGGCATTTCACGCATCCC
>WNGL01005455.1_pt1 | contig 15116 bp, 15 predicted proteins | sample 5400591 | NCBI WGS metagenome assembly WNGL01 (sample SAMN13153377, study PRJNA577476) | soil metagenome | isolation source: 80 cm soil or saprolite under Garry oak tree replicate 1 | place: USA:California | collected 2016-06-15
GACGACGGCCCCTTGCTGTGGTGGCTGAACCGCATGCGTCGAGGAGGAGAGGTCGTCGTCCCAGCCCCGGATCGGCCGATCCAACCGGTCGACGTACGCGATGTCGCCGAGTTCATGATCGACGTGATGGCACAGCCTGTCACGGGCGCCCTCAACGTCGCGGCTCCGCGGGAGGATCGTACGTACGGTGCGTTGGTGCGGGCCTGCGCCGAGGTCGTGTCGGCCGACGCGGTCGCGGCGCCCGATCTGGTGTGGATCGACGAAGACTGGCTCACGCGCGAGGGGGTCCGGCAGTGGACGGAACTGCCGTTGTGGCGCAACGCCCCGGCCGCATGGGACACGAACGTCGAGCGGGCCTTGGCGCTCGGGCTGAGGTGCCGCCCGTTGATCGATACTGCGGCTGCGACGTGGCGGCGCCTGCTGGCCAACGATCCGAGGATTGATCATCCGCGGGTCACCGCCTACGGGATGGATCCTGTGCGCGAAGCAGAGCTCATTGCGCAGTGGCGCACTACCGTCCGGTGACGGTGGCCCATCACGCCTACCGGCTCGCCCGCACGAACGCGACGACCTCGTCGAGGCGAGGCTCATAACCGTCGGTTGTTGCTACCCTCAGCGCCGGTACCGGGAGGGAGAGCGCCTGGAACCCATCCGCTGCAGGCACGGCACGTTGGTCGGCTCGTCGAGCTTGGTCCGCTCGGCGCGTTCCGGGAGTATCTTGCAATGTGAGACGCCGATGGAGGACCCGTTGCCGTGCCAGCTCCGGATTGATGTCGCAGTGAATGATCTTCATGGTGGCTTCGGCCTTTACCTCTTCAAGGCCGAGTCTCCATCGGTGATCCTGGAAGGCAGCCTCCGCGACGAGGGACACGCGGGACGACAGCAGCAGCTCAATCGCGCGGAAGAACACGTCAAAGGCTAGCTGCGCGACGCTGTCCTTGCTGGCGACGGCGAGGTCATGGTCGAAGGTATGGAAGATCCCTTCGTTGATCTCATCTCGCGATAGCAAGGGGCAGCCAAGCGCCTGGGCAAGCTCGCGTGCCAGCGTCGTCTTGCCGGACCCGGGTGGCCCACTCACGATGACCAAGGTGGGTCTGCGCCCGCCACCCGAGTCTGGGCCAAACTGCGTACCGGGGTTCGCTGATCCTCGTCTGTCATTGCCGTAGGCGCTGCGTACCTGGTCGTCAGTCATCATCGGTATCCAAGGCTTCGCGCGTCGTAGGACGGATGCACTGAGCACCCCGCCAATGTGACGCTACGCGAGGCGGAGGTTCAAGCAACGGCGGCCCGTCGATTGGTTGGAAGCCCACACCGAGCCAGGTGCCTACGGTGATCGTTGCACTGTTGGGGGAGGTCACGGCTGACGCGGCTGCAGTTCCATCGTGTACGAAGTCCATGTCGACGCCCACGCCCGTGTCGATCATTATCCGCCCGCGCAGCGCCGCCACTCGGCCGGCAAGACAACCGTAGGTTCCCTGTCCGTCGTCCACCGGCTCGCCGTTCGAGACGAAGGAGGCGACGCTGACGACCAGGCGGACACTGGTGACGTTGGAAGCGGCAGCCTTCGTCACGACGCCGCTCAGGGCCGCCGTGACCACGTCCTCGACTTCCGCTGCCGATCGGGTTGCCGGCGCAAGGCACCGATCAAGCAGCTGGAAACGGTGCCGACCGTCACGGCTGCATTGCACTGTCGCCGTCTTGATGTAGCTGTGGCCGAGGTCTGCGACCGCGAGTGTCTCATGAGGACAGTCGCCGTGCGCTCGTCGTCCGGCTCCGTAGAGCGCCGCTACGGCCGGGTACGGCGCGAGAGCTATGCGGCATGGCTGTGGTGCTCGGGCCCCGGCGGCACGTATGCCGTCAAGGACGGGGCCGCCGCAGGCGCCGGTGAGCAGGCCGCCGGTGAGCCAGATGCTGTCGACGGTGAGCCAGTAAGCCAGGAATGCCCGCCGAGCGCTGGCGCCGCCCTGCCGGCTGGCGGTCCGGGGATCGCGTAGCGTGGCGATCAGCGTGCCAAGACACAGCCCGAATGTCCGTAGGGCCGTGGCGGCGGCCTGAGCTACGCAGGCATCAGCATCGGACAGCGCCCTGGCGAGGTCGTCCGCGAGCCGATCGCGCCGTACGGATGGCAGTCCAAGGTCACTGGCCAACGAGTGCAGCGCGTCCCTGGAGCAGACCTCTTCAGCCTGCCGCCCTGCCAGCTGTGGCAAGGCATACGAACCGAGGACGACATGATTCAGCGACGCTTCCGCAGTCAACCTTTCGGGATCGAAGGCCGCCGTTGCCATGGAGCCCGCCGTCGGCACAACCACGCTTCCGCCTAGCGAACGAGCCCGAACATGGTGGCGATGCGCTGTGCCACAGCGTCCTCGCTGCCCGTGTGGTCGACCGTGATGGTGGCCAGGTCAAGTCGTTGAGTCAGCTCCTTGAGGCGATCGGTAAACAGGCGGTCACGTTCGAGCAGGTTGTGCAGTGCACGGTGCGGGTCACCCGTCTTGGCAAGGAAGCCCCATGCTGGCCCGCCACGGCTGTCGAAAACCTCGCGACGAAACTCCGGCGTCGGCAGTAGCCACACGGCGCGGCTCTGCTGGGCGAGCAGGGGCTTGACGAGGTCGGGTAGGAGCCGGAAACCCTCGGCGATCACGGGTTGCTCGCCAGCTAGCTGGACTAGGTCCTCGACGATCAGGTCGAAGCCCTCGCCGTGGAACCAGTGGAAGGTGTCGAGCATCTCTTGCGGGGTCCGGGTCACCCAACGCTCGTCCATGGTCATCGCAGCGAACGCCCGCAGATACGGTGTCTGGTCCGCCGGCATGCGTCGGGCATGAACGGGCATGACCTCGTCGGTGGCGTAGACGCGCATCCCGTACCTGTCGGCGATGCGTCGGCCGATCGTTGACTTGCCGGAGCCGCTTCCACCGCCAATCCAGTAGACGTGTTGAAGCTGCCCGCGGAGGCGTTGAGTACGTTCAGCATCATCCCGCAGCGCAGGTTGCATATGTCGTCCTCCTATGAACGAGTTTCGGCCCGTGGGTTCCCGCGGTGGCGCAGCGCCGTCTGGTAGAGATCAGCGTAGCGGCGGGCGACGCCGCTCCAGTCGTAGTCGGCGATCCGCGTGTTGTCGGCTGGGTGCAGTTGGCCACGAAGGGCCGTGACCAGCTGGGCGTGAAGTCCGACGAGGTCGTCCGGCGTCACGGATGGGACTTCAGGGAAGGCTTGCAGGATCTCTGGCACCTGGTCGCTGACGATCACCGGGCAGCCGCATGCGATCGCCTCCAAAGCCACCATACAGAATGTCTCGACCTTGTCCGACGGCACGACCGTGACGTCCGCGGCCTGGTAGTACGGCGGCAAACGGTAGTGTGGCACGAATGGCTGAAAGGTCGCCGACGACTCGACACCAAGCTGCCTGGCAAGGCTCACAAGGTCCGGCTTCGTCGGGCCATCCCCGATGATGAGCAACCGGGCAGACGGCACCGATGCATGAACCATTGCAAATGCCCTGAGCAGCGTCGCGACGTTCTTGTCCGGCGCGAGCCGGCCGACGTACAGCACGATGCCATCCTCGACGGGCAGGCCCACCTCTCGGCGAGCACGCCTACGATCTCCGGGGATGAAGTGGTTGCGATCGATTCCTGGTGGGATCACCGCCGCTGGTGGCAGGCCGGCGGCTGCAAGCGCCTGACCTTGGGTCTGCCCAATGGCGACCAGGGTAACGCTGGCTCGGAGGCGAGCGTTGCGCTGCGCCAAGGCACGGTCCGCGGCGGGGTCGACACCGGTGGGCAGCCACCTGCCGACCCGGCCCCAATGGGTCACGACAAGCGGTCCGTTGAGTCTCGTCAACAACACCTCAGCGTCATGAAGTCCTTGTATGTGGATCACATGCGCGGACTCGACCCCAGGCAACGATGTCAATGTGGTGAACCAGCGCTGGCGGCGCAGGCGCCGACCCAGATCTCGTACCTTCGCGGGCGCCCGTTCGATAGCCTGATCAAGCGATACCGGCCATCGCAGGTGTTGGATGGTGACGTCGTCGAGGCCGTCGAGGTAATCCATGCGGGGGCCGCCGACGAACAGGGTTACCTGGGCGCCGAGCTGTGCCTGGGCACGGGCAAGCTGCGCCATGCCGATTTGGCCGCCGGGCACGCCGGCTCGACCGGGAACACCGACCTGGCTCCGCATGATCATTACGATTCTCATGCGTTGGCACCCACCGCGTCGCCTCCGGCGTGTTTGCCGAGGGTGAGCTCGTCGAGAATCTCGACAGGGACGCCCGACATCCGGTAGATCGACACGCGTCCCCGGTCCGCGCCGTAGACCTCGACGGGAAGGGTGAGCCGCCAGACAACTCGACCCTGCCAGGTCAACTCGAAGGCTGCACCTGCGGTCGAGTTCGTCACCAGCAGGTTGCCGTTGGGTAGCGGCTCGCAGCCACCAGCGAGCGGGCAGAAGAACGACTCCGGTGGTTGGGCTGTCCATCTCCAGGTCACCCGGCTGGTCGTCGGCTCGACCACGACCAGCCGGGTGCGTTGCTGGTCGCGGCCGTTGTCGAACACAAGAATGCTCCCGTCCGGCAGCATCGTGGGCTGATGTGGGCCGGATAGCTCGCCTGGACCCCACCACCATCTCACCGCGTGGCTGCTCGGGCTGATGACCGCGATGACATTGAGTTCCCGCATGCACGCCAGCATGTCGCCGCATGACCACAACCCGCCTGGATGGGCCGCCAGCACTTCGAGGGTGTTGGTGTGCAGGATGTCGCAGGGCGACCCAGGCAACGCCCGCAGCAGCTGCGACGCGCGGCGCGGGTCCCCGTCGTACCTACCAGTCCGCAAGATCGTAAGCGTCTCATCCGCCACGGCGTCGGGCACGGCATCGCTCGGACTCGGCCATCCACGCAGCCGAAACGCGGTGCTGCGCCAGTGGATGGCGGTGTCGATGAGGTCGCGCAAGCCGCGATCGGTCCGCAACAGGTCGTACAGCGAGAGTTCCGCCGTCATGACGCCGGCTGCGGTGATCGTAGCGATCGCATTGTCCAGCACGACGGTGCTGACCTTGCCGGCCTCCACCAGACGGGGCGCCTCGGCAAGAACCATCACCGTGCCGTTAGCGGTCAAAGCAAGATCATGATGGGCCGTGACGTCGCACGACCACGCCAGTTCCGAGGTCGGTGTGAGCTTGATCAGCGAGCGCAGCGGCACGATGGCGAACAGGTTGCCGGCCGCGTCCATCTCGACGTGGTTCCAGCCGCGTAGGTAGTTGGGAGGATCGTCCTCGGGTCGCGGTTGGTGTGCCCGGTGGCTCCACGAGTGCACGACCGCGCCGTGGTGGTCGACGACGTACGCGACGGGTGAGGGGTAGCAGGATGCTGGCGAGAAGAGGTAACCGACCGGACTGGTCCGGTGATCAGCGGCAGCCCATCTCATGCAGGGATCCGTTCGCGTGGTTGACCGGCAGCACCGAAAAACCGAGCGATGTCGGCGTGGTCAGGCCATTCCCCATGGCTGATTCGGCCATGCAGATAGTCCAAGATGGCGTCGAACAGTAGGTTGGGCATGCGCCGCCGCCGCGCGATGAGATCGTCTCGGTGCCGTTCGAGTGCTCCCATCCACTCCCGATAGGCGACGACCACCGGATCGGCCGACGGCCACTTGGCATTGATGTACGTGCGGGCAAGCGCGAACTTCGAAGGCGACTCCAACTGTGCCCCGGACACCAGCCCTGTCACCTCGGACACCTGATGGTAGATGGAGGTCACCTTGTCGACGAAGGCGACGCGGTAACCCAGGATCGTGGTCAATGCGAGCCACAGATCCCAGTCCTCGCAGACGGTCAGCGATGCATCGAACCGCACCGGAGTATCGCGGAAGCTTCGCACGATGACCGAGCCAGTGTGCAGGAAGTTCGCCACCAGCAGGAAACGAGGGTCGTATGGGTACGCCTTGAGCGGGTATCCGCTCAGGTCCGCCGGCAAGGTCTCCACGCGCCGGTCGGAGACGAGGGCACCAAGGTACACGAAGTCCGCCTGGTCATGCTTAAGCGGGTTACACCCACGGACAAGGTGGTCAGGAAGGAAGAGGTCATCGTCGTCGAGGAACGCGATGTACTTTCCGTCGGCGACGTCGATACCTATGTTCCTCGCCGCGGCTGCGCCGGCATGCTCGGCCGGTTCGATGAGTCTGACCCGCAGCTTCTCGCTCCAGCGGGCGACGATCGGTGAGACGGATGGCCCACCGTCGTTGACGACGACGACCTCGACGTCTCCGTGAAGCTTCTCAGCAGCCTTGGCGGCACTGCCGATCGCTTCATGCAGCCTGCTCGGGCGGTTCATGGTCGGTGTGATGACGCTGACCAGCGGCTGACTACGGCTGGCGGGAGTCTGCTGCCTATATGGCATCGGCATGGTCACCTCGTGTCGAGTGATCTGCGGTGTACCACTGGTCGCCGACGACCATGTCGTCGATGCCGCGGTCTTCGCAGTAGCCGACGAGGTCGGACATGCGGTTGATGAAGCCGCGGCGACGCAAGTTGAGTGAGGTGTTGCAGAGCACGCCCGTACCCGTCCGCGCCGCAAAGGCATCCAGCAGGCCGTGTAGCCGCGGATTGCTCGCAGGGGTGACGCTCTGCACCCGCGCGGAGCCGTCCACATGCGTTACCGCGGCCAGCCGCGGCGAGCGCACCTTCCGGAAGTAGAGCATGAAGGGATCGGGGAAGTCCTCGACGAATGCCTCGGCGAGGTCCTGCTCGCGGCAGCACTGCGCGATCGGCCGGTACGGCTCTCGTTGCTTGATCGCGTTAAGTCGGTCCCGGGTTGCTGGCGAGTACGGCTCGGCCAGCAACGAGCGGTTGCCCAACGCCCGCGGGCCGATCTCCCACCTACCCTGCACCCACGCGACCACCCGGCCCGAGGCGATGGCCGCCGCCACCGCTGGGTCATCGCGCGGCTGGCACCGCCACCGTCGCGCGTCGGGCTCCGAGTCGAGGACGAAGTCCAGCCCGCCATAGACCGACCACTCGATCGGTTGGCGGTGCCCGTGATGCGCCAGCACGTCTATCGCGGTGCCGATCGCCGAGCCGGAGTCGTTGGTGCATGGGGGTACGAACACCGAGCTGAAGTGGCCGAGCGCCCTCCAGGCGGAGTTCCAGTCGCAGTTCAGCCCGCAGCCACCGGAGATGCGCAACGGGTTGCCCGCCGGCAGCTCCCGGACCGCGACCTCGGCAAACAGGTCGAAGATCCGCTGCGTGAGCAGCGCGGCTGCGATCTTCGTCGCCTGCGCGTCAACGCCAGCGTTGTAGAGCACGGTGTCGGCGAACTCCGCCTTCGGCGCCGGGTTCACCACGTCGATCGTCAGGATCCGATCTACGACAGCCTTGATTTCGGCGTCGGCATCCTTCGGGTCGCCGTACGCGGCCAGCGCCATCACCTTCCCGCTGCCGTCCACCCGAGGCGTGCTGCCCCGGTCCGGAAACGTCGGGTCGGCCAGAGAGAACAGGAAGGCATACCGATCCCCGGGGTGAGCAAGCACCGGTACCGTGCGGACCACCTGCCAGCGCTCGTCGACCAGATCGAACGAGCCGATCACGCCCTCCCACACGAGCACTGTCGTCAGGTCATGTGGCTCCGTTTGGGCCATGCCCAGGGCCGTCATCAGATGAGACCGTTCATGAGAGGAGCTGAAGTACGCGACGTCCTTGCCGAAGAAGCGCATGTGGCCCTGCTGCACGGCATCGACGCCCAGGTACCCGGGCGCCAATCGGACTTCCGGTGCGAGGCTTCGCCCAGCCACCGAGCGCGACCACGTCGGGAACCCGGTCCAGCCGCTCCACCACCGCCAGCAGCGTAGTTGGCGTGAGCTGGGCGTACCGCGGGTACGTGTCCTTCTCCGACTCCAGACACCACAGCAGGCGGCCATCCTCCACGACGGCGATCGAGCCGTCGTGCCCCGGCTTCATGGCCATGATCAGCATGACTGGACCGCCTTCTCCGCCGGGGTGCCCAACTCCAGCCGAACGGCAGCGATCAGGTTGGTCACTATCTCGTACATCAGCCGCTCACCAATCGACGGGCTCGCCGCCGTGGCTCGGTACACAACCCCGGTCTTGGTCTTCAGGTCTTCCGGGACCGGAAGAATGAGGTAGCGCGCCCGGCGCACCATCGCGTCGTCCGCGATCAGGTCGTGACGTACCAGATGCGGGGCGGCGTGCATGACTAGGCTGGTCTCCACCGTCGCGGCATGATGGTCGTCCTGACGGCTGACGCCGGTCTCAGCCGCAATCGCGCTCCGGCTGTCCTCGCTCACCACGTCCCACCAGGTGACGGCCATGACCTGTGCCCCAGGGGCACGGTCGATGAACAGGTCGACTGCCTCGCGCAGCGCACCCAGGTTCGCTTTGTGCGAGTCGAGCAGGAGGAACCGACGGGCACCGTGCCGGTAGGAGGCGCGCAGTACATCAACCACGACGTTGGTGAACGTCGCAGCACGCAGGTTCGTGACACCCGCGAACTCTCCGCCGCTCGCGGCAGGATCAGTGCGCAGGCCATAGGGGATAGCCGGAAGCACCAGGGCGTCAAGGTGCTCCTCAAGCCGCTCGGCCAGGTAGCTCGAAACGAGCGTGTCGGTGGACAGCGGCAGGTGCGGTCCGTGGCCGTCGATCGAACCGACCGGCAGAACAACGATGCATGAGGCGATGAGGTCGCGGTACTCCGGCCAGGTCATGTCGGCAACGCGCATCAGTGCACTCCCTCGGTCCGCTGGTGAGCAGCCGACATCGTCTTCGCGGTCATGACGGATGCGTCGGTTCCCTCCGGTGCCGTCGGTTCCCTCCGGTCAATCCAGCCCAGACTCGGAGCAGCCGGGCGGCCTTCGGCGGCAAGGCGCCGGAGATTGAGGAAGTCCTCCTTGTTGCCGCAACCGAAGCCCGCGCCGCATGGGGTCCACCGCCCGTCGCTCAGCTGCAATTCGAAGCCGTCGTCCAGGACGTTGCCAAGCCGGTCCTTGCCCAGGGCCTGGTATCGGGAGCACCGGTACACGTCGCCTCTGATGCCGATGTAGAAGTAGTCATGGCCGGCGCTGCAAAGCCCACCTCGTAGGTCGCGCATGGCCGCCACGTTGACCTCAAGCAGCTCGGCAGCGGCGCCCAGCCGGATCGCGCGGGCGATGCCGTCCTCGTGCTGGTCGCGCAGAATGGGCACCATGTCATCGAGTCGGGTGAGTACGCCGTGCGGGGTGAGCGGGTCGTAGCCCAGGTCGAGGTTGAAGCGAAGGCCCGCCTCCGCGGCAGCGCGCTTCAACTCCACAACGGAGTCCTCGTTGTCGGGAAACAGCAGCCCGTTGACCACGGCGAAGCAGCCGTACCGCTCCTGGGCGAAGCGCACGCTGTCGATGAACCGCGAGAGACTGATCTCAGTGGGGTGGTAAGTGGCCCATAGTGAGATCTTCGTGACGTCGCCTTCGCGATCGAGTTGCGCAAGCCGTCTCTTCAACAGGGAGCCGTTCGTCAGAAGCTCGACGAAGTCGATGTTGGGTCGGGTGGTCAGCCACGCCGCCTTTCCCAGGAAGGGCCGTGAAGCAAAGGGCTCGCCGAGTGTCGCCAGCCGAATCCCGATGCGGAACGGCCGGTCAGCGATCCAGGCAACGATCTTGTTGAATCGCTCCCGGTCCTCCTCTGGCCAGTCCGCCTTGTTGCTCTTGGCGTAGTCGTTGATTGACACGCAGTATGTGCAGCGGAAGTTGCACAGGCGTTGCGCGGACACATACCAGATCCGCACGAAATCAGTCATGTTCGGCATCCCTGGGTGTGCATGATGTGGTCAGCGGAAAGCTTGCCGGTGGCCGGAACTGTCGCAATGGGAAATCGATCAACTGATCGTGACAGCGCCGGCACAGGTAGTCGGCTGGGGCGTCGACAATGCCGAACACGCGACGTCGCGTGAGGACAGCGGCTGAGCTGGTCATAATCTCGTGCACCGATCCAGATCGGACGTTGCCGAACTTCTCGCGCTGGTAGTAGTCGTTGCAGCAGATGAACATGTCGCCACTCACGGAGAAGTGGGCATGGTTCACCGGCCAGCCGCACCCCCGCAGTGGACCGTCAACCTGGACCGCCTGGTCGTAGCCACCGCCCAATGTCCCGGCCCGGTCCGAGATCAACGACGCGTTCACCGGCACATCGTGCGGCAGGTAGCGCTCTCGCAGCTCAGCCAAGCGATGGTCGAGACTCTCGCCCGTGCCGTTGACGACAATCTCCACCGGGAGCCCCGCGTCTATGGCGGCGTTGATGTGGCCGACGGACCTGGCATGCGTCCTTGACTGGGTCAGCGCCTGGAAGTCCCCTTCGGACAACGCCGGAAGGTTCACCACGAGCCGGAAGAGCACCCCTGCCTGTCTCAAGACCTCGATCTTGTGTTCGGTCAGGTGGCTCGCGTTCGTGAACAGAGCCAAGGGCAACGCGTGCCGTTCAAGCACAGCTATCCGCTCGTCGAAGAAGCGGTCCAGTGTCGGCTCGTTATAAAAATGGAAGGTCACGTACCGAATCGTGTCGAACGGCACGATCTTGTCGATGATCTCCTCGAACAATGCCATCGGCATCGTCGCCGAAGGCTTCCGGTCCTGTGACACCGGGCAGAATCGGCAACCCCAGTTGCAGTGCGCCGTTACCTCGATCTGCGCGGTGGTGAGCAGGTACCCCACGCAGAGCTGGTCCGGATGCTGCAACCAGTCCCGGCCAACGAGGTCCGACACGACTGCGGCGCCGAAGGCGTCCGCCAGCGACACACGGGAAACCGGCGCGGAGGCGGCCTGCTGCAAGGCAGCCAGCGCAGCCAGATCGCTATGCCAGACCACCTGGCGGTCCAGGCCGATCACACCGAACGCCGCGCCCGGCGCAGGTGAAACGCTCGGCTGCATCGGCTTCGGCTCGTCAATCGCATACACGATGGGGCTGGCGTCGCCGGCTCTGAAGCACGTCAGATACGGGGAAGTCTGCAGCGGGTCCGGCACGGCCGCGGCTCGACCATGAAAGGGCACGCGAGGTGCGGTGACCGGTTGCACCGATGCTGACAATACGTCGCGCATCACGGAGTTCCCCTTGCCGTACGTCTGCTTGGTGGACTGCCCGCCCGTTGGTCATCGCCCGCCCGGTTTGGGACCCGCCGATGCCCGTGCCGTAAGCCGCATGGAGACTACTGGATATAGCGGGTGATGAGCGACCGATTACTCCTGGTTAGATCCGCACCCGGGTCGCGATCTCCTTGAGGAGTCCGTCCGGCTGCGGTCGTTTCCAGCCCGGCGTTGCTGCTTGGCATGTCGACTCCCGCGCCGTGAACTTGGTCTTGAACTGATCTCCCCGCCACGGGCGGGGCTGGTAGCGATAGTCGTGGATGCGGCGAGGATGTTCTTGACTGGTTGTAAACATGGCCGGGCAATGCGTAAGCGGGCATAGTGGCGAGGAGAGCGTCGGGATAGACGGTCGGCCGCCTGCTGGTCCGGATCGCGGTGAAAGGTGAGGATCTCATGGCGATTGCTCGACCGGTCACGATCGCGGTGGTGGGTGCCGGCTCCCGGGGCCGCACCTTCTCCAGCTTCGCCGAGCAGTACCCCGACCGGGCACGGGTGGTGGCCGTCGCGGATCCTCGTACCGAGCGGCGCGACGCGCTGGCCGACCGGCTCGGGGTCGAGTCAGCTCGGCGGTACGACGACTGGCGGGAATTGGCGGCTCTCGGACGGCTGGCCGACGCAGTGGTCGTTACCACGCCAGATCGCGAGCACGTGGGTCCGGCGCGGCGGTTCGCCGAGCTGGGTTACCACATCCTGCTGGAGAAGCCGATCGCACCGACCCGGGCCGAGTGTGTCGAGGTGATAGACGCGGTGGAGAAGGCCGGGGTCATCCTCGCGGTCTGCCACGTGCTGCGGTACACGCCCTACACCGATGCGGTGAGACATGCCGTCGAGCAAGGGCGGCTGGGGCGGCTGGTCGGCATCGATCACCTGGAGCCGGTGGGCTGGTGGCACTTCGCCCACTCGTACGTACGGGGCAACTGGCGACGGTCGGACGAGTCCGGCCCAAGCGTGCTGACCAAGTGCTGCCATGACCTGGACTGGCTCCGCTACGTTGTCGGCCGGCCCGCCGTCGCAGTATCCAACCAGGGCGGGCTACGGCATTTCAACTCCGCGAACCGGCCGGCGGGGGCCGCCGATCGCTGTCTGGACTGCGCGGTGGAGCCGGACTGTCCATACTCGGCCGTGCGGCTGTACCTCGGCTGCCTTGGAGATCCCCAGCGGGAGCGGTGGCCGCTGTCCATCGTCACGACCGACCTCACCGAGCAGGGGGTACGGCAGGCACTCCGCGACGGCCCGTACGGGCGCTGCGTCTACGCCTGCGACAACGACGTGGCCGACCACCAGGTCGTCACGATCGACTTCGAGGGTGGGGTAACGGCTACCTTGACGATGAGCGCGTTCACTCCCTTCGCCCGTCGCCGTACGCAGATCATGGGAACTCGCGGGTTTCTCGACGGCGATGGCGAGCGGCTGACCTTCACCGACTTCGTCACCGGGCAGGTCGAGTCCATTGACCCGGTCGGCGGCGGGGCCGATGCCGGAGGCGGTCACGACGGCGGGGACTTCGGGGTGATCGGTGCTTTCGTCGATGCCGTCGCGGCCGGGAATCCATCCCTGATCCGCTCGGGGCCACACGAGTCGCTGGAGAGCCACCTCATGGCGTTCGCCGCCGAGCGCAGCCGGTTGACCGGAGTCCCGGTACCGGTGTGGGAGCAGCCCGATGCTCCGACGATCAGCCCTCGACCGACGCCTGGTGGGTGATGCCCATCCGGTAAGCCAGGCCAGTCAGGTTCCGGCCACCCGCGCGGCGACGCGCCCGCCGGAGCAGATCGGTGACCGTCTCACGGACCAGCGGGGTGGACCGGACCAGGTCTGGGGCGATGCGTTCGGCCTCGCACAGCGCCTCAACGGCTTCCCGATCCCGGCGGCGTTCCTGGGCAAGGCCCCGACCAAGATCGGCGTACATGTATGCGCGGCGGTTCGGGCTGCCCAGCGCATTCTGATCAACGCCAGCGACGATCTCCGGTCCTCGGCCGCCCTCGTGCTGCTCCACGGCAATGGCCAGCCGCCACAACTCGACGTTGGCGGGCCCGAAGTACAGCTCGAACACGTTGCCTTCCGGGCCCGCCCGGTCGATGTGCTCGCCAGCCCGTCGAGCGGTGGCGGCAGCCTCAGCCAAGTGCGCTCGGGCGTCCTCGGCGTTGCCGGACACCGCGCATGTCTGCGCGGCGTGCAGGTGCAGCGTCCCGTAGACCTGTTGGACGGCCACGCTGTCGGTGGCCGTCTCAATGCCGTTCGCAGCACGGGTGCAGACGTTCAACGAGGGCCAAACCGCGCCGATGTGGTAGAGCGCTTGGGCACGCGCGAACTCGGCCGCGCCAAGGAGGACAGGGTCGTCGGCGCCGCGGGCCGAAGCGGTGGCCATCTCCGCGGCCTTCAGACCGAGGTCAAGGAAGCCGAGCGAGGTGACCAGCGACCAGGCCGTGAAGTACGCCCGCGTCTGCATCGCCAGAATCGACCGGCGGTTCTCGTCAGCCGGCGGAGTGTGGCTCAGGTCGACGATGAGGGGTGCGAGGAGCCGCCCGCATTCGGCGTAGCGACAGTCCATGAACAGGTCGAGCACGTGGCCCGCGTCGCTCGTCAGGGATTCAATCGGACGGCCGCGTTCGTCGTCTGGTCCGTCCGCAGCCATCGCCATCGCGAGCCTCACGTCCTGGACCGTAGCGAGCGCTGCCGCGTGGCTGGAACTCGTCGCCTGCACTGGCTCGCCGGTCAGCTCGGCAACCGAGCACTCCAGGACGTCAGCGAGCCGGTACAGCAGGCTTCGGCTGTCCAGCGCCCGCAGGCCGCGCTCCAACAGGGACAGGTACGAGGTGCTGATCCCGGCCAGCCCCGCCACCTCGGCCAGGGTCTTGTGCCGGTAGTTGCGCATCGTGCGTACCCGCTCGCCGAGCATCGGGGCACCCGGCTCGCCGTACTCGCCGTTTGTCGCCATGGCTCACCACCCCTGGCCCAACTGGCCGACCCTGCTCCACCGTATGCGGTCGGCGTCGATCTGCTTGATCATCCATCCGCCGTGCCGGCCCAGCTTTACCCCGTGTCAATCACCGTCGCATCCACGACGGCATGGTCAACGATGCCCAGAGCATGGCCCGGGGCGGACGCCGGACGATCCGCGCCAGCGAACCCCAGTGATGCGGTGACGAGCCCGTCCGCCCCGGTGCCGAGCAGACGCACGAGGTGGGCCGGCGTCGGGGCGGGCTGGCATGCCGGGAACGTCCCCCGATTCCTGGCGAACGCGATGGCCCCGTTCGGTCTCGGCGCCCAAAGGGTGCCGCAGGAGGTCCTGGAGATCATGACGAGGAGGCAGCAGATCATGGTTGGCCTGCCGACCACCCTGCTCAATGCCGCGCCGGTCCTACGAAGCCCAAGTACCGGACAGCCGAGACGCATAGGCGAGGCGGCGCAAGCATGATCCCTGGACTGCGAGACTCACTTACCCATCGAATGTCCACTGAGCTGTACCAACGCCACCACGACGCCGGCAACGGCGTCTGCGTCGCCTGCGGGTGGCGTACTCCGTGTCCAGCTCGGCAGCGCGCGACGTCCGTGATCGTTGCCGCCGGCGAAGATCCTCGTTCGTACGACACGTCGGCGGTCAGCGACCCATCCCGAGCCGACCGCTCGGCGCGGCGCGGGCAGGTGCGGCCGCCAGAATCTGGCGATGCCACGTCGCGGACCTACACCGGATACTCGCTCGGCGGGCGCGGCGGTAGGGAAAGCCCGGACGGCTACTGGTACGACAGGGACGACTCCTGACAGCCTCAAGTTCCCGGGCCTTACGGCGCGACGCGATCGGGAGGCTGATCGGTTACGTGCTGGTCTTGCGTTGGCGGCGCGGCCTTGGGGATGCGGGACTCGGTGCCTCGGCGGCTGGTGGCCGGATGCCGGCGTCGGCTTCGTACTTGGCGATGTCGCCAGTGAGGTCACTGTAGGCGGCTTTGAGGGCGGCGAGTTCCCCGGCGGCGGCGGCGTCCGCCGCCGGGCGATCTTTAGCCAGCA